>FTKT01457696.1_pt1 | contig 22779 bp, 22 predicted proteins | sample 1658271 | NCBI WGS metagenome assembly FTKT01 (sample SAMEA3914811, study PRJEB12502) | metagenome | biome: forest; material: soil | place: Canada | collected 2011-08-04 | depth 0.3 m | reverse complement strand
CGGCCCCCGCGACCTGCTCCGCAACGCCCGCACCGGCCAGGTCGACGTGGACCCGCGGAGCGGACTGGTCTCGCTGGACGGCGACCCGCTGCGCTCCGAGCCCGCCGACTCGGTCTCGCTCAGCCGGCTCTACTTCCTGTGACGACCTTGGGGCGGCCACTGCGTGGCCGCCCCAAGGTCGTCACGTGTTCCTGGCGTGCCGGGCGGACGTTCTCGCAACGGGCGCTCTCGGGCTCTCGGCCGGTGTGGCGGGAGCGTGTGCCCGGCGGAGGTTGTCGGGCCAGTCCTAGGCGCGCAGGTGTTCCAGTTCGGCCTCGATGGCGCCCGCCATCAGCTCACGTGCGTGGGCCAGGGGGAGGGAGCCGCTGAGCCAGCGCACGCTCAGGCCCTCCAGGAGGGCTGTCAGGCGTTCGGCGGAGCCGGCGAGGGCGGCGGCGCCGCCCATCGGGCGGACCCGGCCGAGCAGCTCGGCGACCTCCTGTACCCAGATGAGGGTGGAGCGGGCCAGGTCCTCGCGCAGTTCGGGGTCGAAGACGGCGCTGGCGCGCAGCTCGCCCCAGGCGGTGCTGTTCTCCCGGACCGAGGGGGTGTCCTGGAACTCCAGCAGCAGGGTCTGCTCCAACTCGCCACGGGCGTCCAGCGGTTCCTCGCCGGGGGCGCGTTCCGTGGTGTACCGCTCGGCCCGGTCGCTGATGAACTCCAGCGTCGCCCGCAGGATCCCGGTGCGGTCCTTGAAGTGGTAGTAGATCAGCGCGGTGGACACGCCGGCCTCCGCGGCCAGCTCCTCCACCCGCAGGCCGCGGACACCGCGCCGGGCGATCACTCGCGCGGCTGCTTCCATGATTCCTGTTCTACGGTCGGCCACAGCCCAACACCCTACCCGTAACGTGTCCCGGCCCGGCCCGGGGCACTCGTCCTCGGGCCGGGCCGGCCGCGCGGTGCCGCCCAGATACGGCGCAGGTCAGCGCGGTCGCAGCTCGGCGGCGATCGCGTCCGTGAGCAGCCGGCGGGCGTGCTCCAGCGGCAGGGAGCCGCTGAGCCAGCGGATGCTGAGACCTTCGAGCAGGGCGGTCAGACGTTCGGCGGCGGCCGCGTGCGCCGGGGCGGTGCCGGCGGGGTTGGCGCGGCCGAGCAGTTCGGCGGTCTCGTGCACCCAGGTGTGGGTGGCCTTGGCCAACTCCTCGCGCAACTGCGGGTCGAAGATCGCGCTCGCTCTCAACTCGCCCCAGGCGGTGCTGTTCTCCCGCACCTCGGGGGTGTCCTGGAGCTCCAGGAGCAGGGTCTGCTCCAGGTCGCTCCGGGGGTCGACGGGCTGCCCGGCGGGCGCCCGCTCGGCGGTGTAGCGGTCGGCGCGATCGCTGATGAACTCCAGGGTCTGGCGCAGGATTCCGGCGCGGTCGGTGAAGTGGTAGTAGATCAGCGAGGTGGACACCCCCGCTTCTACTGCCAGTTCTGCCACACGTAGCCCGCGCACGCCACGGCGCGTGATGACGCGCGTGGCGGCTCTGAGTATCTCTGTTCGACGGTCCGACACGAGCGCTCACTCTACTCGGCCAAGGGGCTGACCGGGGTGTTTTCCTGACTGAAATATCAGCAAGGGGTGAGGTGAGCTGCCCGTGCTGGCCCGGGCCGCCCCTTCCTGTCGATCTTCCGTCGGTGGAGTTGCGGTGCATTTGTCCAGAGAAGGCCCAGTTCGAGCTGGGAAGAACTGGTGATCCGGAAGTCTTGACTGAATTTTCAGTTCAGTGGAAGATTCGGGGCACCCCCTCCCCACTGAACCCTCAGGGAGTCCTCATGGACGCGTCTGCCCCCACCAGACGACGACTGCTTCAACTCGGTGCCGCGGCCCTGCCGCTGCTGGCACTGGGGGCGGCTCTGCCCACCGCCGCCCGGGCCGCCACCACCGCCTCCGGCGCCACCCTGCGGATGCCGGCGGAGAGCGACCCCCACGTGCGCACCTTCATGGCCTGGCCGGCCCTCTCCTCGATCTGGTCCAACCAGCTCGCGGCGGTCCGCCGGGACATCGCCAACCTCGCCTACGAGATCTCGCGCTACGAGCCGGTCGTGCTGCTGGCCCGTCCCGCGCAGGCCGCCGACGCCCGCTACGCCTGCGGACCGGGTGCCTACTACGGCATCGAGGTCGTCGAGATCGACAACGACGACCTGTGGATCCGCGACTTCGGCCCGACCTTCCTGGTCGCCCCCGGCGCGATCGCCGGCGTGGACACCAACTTCAACGGCTGGGGCAAGACCGGAACCCCGTACTACCAGCCCTTCGCCAACGACGCCGCGGCCGCCGCCACGCTGCTGGGCCGGTACGGCGTGGACCGCGTGCAGGCCACGTTCACCGGCGAGGGCGGCGCGCTGGAGACCGACGGCCAGGGCACCCTGCTGGCCACCGTCAGCTCCCTGGTGAACGCCAACCGCAACCCGGGGCTCAGCCAGGACCAGGTCGAGCAGCGGTTGAAGGAGACGCTCGGGGTGCAGAAGGTGATCTGGCTCGCGGGCCTGGCCGGCCAGGACATCACGGACGACCACATCGACTGCCTGGCCCGGTTCACCGCGCCGGGCCGGGTCCTCCTCGACCAGCCCGGTCCGGGTACCAGCAGCACCTGGGTCGCCGTCTACGAGCAGGCCCGGCAGGCCCTGCAGGGCGCCACCGACGCCCAGGGCCGCCCGCTGACCGTGCTGGAGCTGCCCGGTCCCGACCGCTCCCTGATCCGGGGCCGGGGCAAGGACTTCCTCTCCAGCTACACCAACTTCTACCTCGCCAACGGCGCGGTCTTCGTGCCGCAGTTCGGTGACGCCGCGGCCGACGAGCGGGCCCGTTCGATCCTGCAGGCCGAGTTCCCCGGCCGCACCGTCGTCCAGCTCGACATCGACAACATCGCCGCCGGCGGCGGGGGCATCCACTGCTCCACGCAGTCGCAGCCGGCCGTACCCCCCGCGGCCTGAGGCTGCCGCACTACAGCAGTCGCTGCACACCTGCCGCCGCTCAGGGCGCGGCGGCAGGACCCTTACGAACAGGAAGAGAACCGCCATGACGTTTCGTATGCCGGCCGAGTGGGCCGAGCACGAGGGCTGCCTGATGGCCTGGCCGACCCGGCGCGAGCTGTGGGGCGAGACCTTCGAGGAGGTCAAGCGGGAGTACGCCGAGGTCGCGCGGGCGATCGCCCAGTTCGAGCCGGTCACCATGGTCGCCCTGCCGGGGCGCGGGGCCGAGGCGCGCGAGCTGTGCGGGGACGGCGTCGAGGTGACCGAACTGCCCATCGACGACTCGTGGTTCCGCGACTCCGGACCGATCTTCGTGCTCGGCCCGGACGGGCGGCGCGCGGGCGTGGACTTCCGCTTCAACGCCTGGGGCGGCAAGCACCACCCGTACGACACCGACGACCGGATCGCCGCCGCGCTGCTGGAGCGCCTCGGTGTCGAGCGGATCGGCTCGGCGATGATCCTGGAGGGCGGGGCGATCACCGTCGACGGCGAGGGCACGCTGATCACCACCGAGCAGTGCCTGCTGCACCCCAACCGCAACCCGGGGATGAGCAAGGCGCAGATCGAGGCCGAGCTGATCGCCCGACTCGGCGTCAGCACGGTGATCTGGCTGCCCTACGGCGGCCTGGAGGACACCGAGACCGACGGCCACGTGGACGGGGTCTGCGCGTTCGTCGCCCCCGGCAAGGTGGTGGTGCAGCTCCCGGGCGACCCGGCGCACCCCGACTACCAGCGGATGCGCGCCAACCGCGCGGTGCTGGAGGCGGCCACCGACGCGCGCGGGCGCAAGCTGGAGATCCTCGACCTGCCGCAGAGCGCGTTCGTCGAGGTCGACGGCAAGCGGACCGAGGTGGGCTACCTCAACTTCTACATCGCCAACGGCGGGGTCGTCGTCCCGGTGGCCGACGTCCCCGAGGACGAAGGGGCGCTGGCCGTCATCGCGGCCGCGCTGCCCGGCCGCAAGGTCGTCGGGGTGCGCTCGCGGGTGATCGCCTTCGGCGGCGGCGGCGTGCACTGCATCACCCAGCAGGTGCCGAGCGCGGAGGCGGCCAAGTGAGAGCCTCGCGCAGCAGACTCGCCCTGGCCTTCGCCGGCCTCGCCGCCTTCTCCCTGGTCGCCGCCTGCTCGGGCCCGCCCAGCAGCGGCAGTTCCGGCAGCGCCGCGTCCTTCCAGCTCTCCGCGGGCACCCCCGCCGCCAAGGGCGACCTCGCCTCCTTCAGCTGGGCGCTCTACGCCGAGCCGCTGACCCTGGACTACATCAACGCCTTCGACTACCCGTCGAACATGGTGCTGTCCAATGTCTGCGAGAGCCTGATGCGGTGGACCCCGCAGCTCACCGAGGTCCCCGGCCTCGCCGAGAAGGCCGGCAACCCGGACCCGAACACCTGGGTCTACGACCTGCGCTCCGGGGTGAAGTTCCACGGTGGCGGCGTGATGTCGGCCGACGACGTGGTCTTCAGCCTCCAGCGGCAGATGGACCCGACGCTGGGGGCGGCCTGGTCGAGCGTCTTCAACAACGTCGACACGATCGCCAAGACCGGCCCGCTCCAGGTGACCGTCAAGCTCAAGTCGCCGGACTCGCAGTTCCCGCAGTACATGGCGAGCGCCGCGGGGGTGGTGGTCAGTCAGGCCGGCTTCAAGGCGGCGGGCAAGGACTGGGGCAGCGCGAGCGTGGACTGCACCGGACCCTACGAGCTCGGCGCCTGGAACAAGGGGCAGTCGCTCGAACTGGACCGCTTCGACTCCTACTGGGGCACCCGCGCCAAGTCCCAGAAGGTGGTCTTCCAGTTCCTCAAGGACCCCTCCGCCCGCACCAACGCGATGCTCAGCGGCGAGGCGGACGGCGGCTACCTGATCCCCACCGAGAGCTACGACCGGCTGCGCACCAGCGGAGCGGGCACCCTGTACTTCGGGGAGAGCCTGAGCACCGTCAACCTGAACGTCACCAACATGCAGGGCGCGCTCGGCGACGTGCGGGTGCGCCGGGCGCTGTCGATGGCGCTGGACCGGCCCGGGTTCGTCAAGACGGGCCTGGCCGGCAACGGCACGGTGACCAACGCGCTGACCGGGAAGGCCGCCTGGGGAGCGGCCGCCACCGACGCGTTCAGCGGCCTGCCCCCGGCCGCGCCGGACCTCGACCAGGCCAAGGCGCTGGTCAAGGAGGCGGGCGCGAGCGGCAGGACCGTGACGGTGGCGACCAGTTCGATCGGCCAGGACGTGTCGCTGCTGGCCACCGCCGTGCAGGCGGCCGGCACCCGGATCGGGCTCAATGTCCAGCTGAAGACGATCGCCCCCGACGCCTTCAGCGCGCTCTTCACCGACCCGAAGGCCCGCGAGGGCATCGACATGTTCCCCGAGACCTACTACCTGTCCATCACCGACCCGATGGACCTGTACACCAACTTCCAGACCGGCGCGTACCAGAACTACGCGAGCTACAGCGACCCGGCCTACGACGACCTGGCCAAGCAGGTCACCGCGACCTACGACCCGGCCAAGCGGCTGGCCCTGGAGGCGCAGCTGCAGAAGAAGGCCGCCGACCAGGTGCTCTGGATCCCGGTCGCCGAATGGCCCACCGCCGTCTTCCTCAACAAGCGGCTCACCGGCGCCCCGACCACCATCTCCTACCTCTACTACCCGTGGGCCGCCGACGTGGGGGCCGCCAAGTGAACTTCCTGAGATTCGCCGTCCGGCGGCTGGCCGAGATGGCCGCCACTCTGCTCGGCGCCTCCTTCGTGATCTTCGGTGCGATGTACCTGGCGCCGGGCAACCCGGCGAGTTTCCTGCTCTCAGGGCGGTCGGCCTCGCCGGAGGCCCTGAAGGCGATCAACGACCAGTACCACCTGAACGACCCGTTCGCCGTGCAGTACCTGCGCTGGCTCGGCCAGGTGCTGCACGGCGACTTCGGGCGGTCGATCGAGTACCGCACCGACGTGTCGACGCTGCTGGGGGACCGGCTGCCGAGCACCCTGCTGCTGGTGGCGATGGCGCTGCTGCTGGTCGTCACCCTCGGCCTGCTGCTCGGCTGGATCGGCGCGGTGCGCGGCGGCGCCACCGACTCCACGATCCTGGTCACCACCACCTTCGCGGTCGGCACCCCGTCCTTCGTGGCGGCGGTGCTGCTGCAGGGCCTGTTCGCCGTCAAGCTCGGCTGGTTCCCCAGCGGCGGCACCGGCAGCGGCTTCGGCGACCTGCTCTGGCACCTGACGCTGCCCGCCGTGGCCCTGGCGCTCTACCTGATCGGCATGCTCGCCCGGGTCACCCGCGCCGCGATGCTCGAAGTCCTCGGCCAGGAGCACGTCACCGTGGCCCGCAGCCGGGGCGTGCCCGAGCACCAGGTGATCCGCCGTCACGTGTTCCGCAACGCGCTGGGCACCGTGCTCACCACGGGCGGCCTGGTCGTCTCCACGCTGCTGATCTGCACCGTCCTGGTGGAGTCCGCCTTCAACGTGGGAGGCATCGGCCAGCTCCTCGAACTGTCCACCACCACCAAGGACTTCCCCGTGGTCCAAGCCATCTCGCTGATCATCGTCGGGCTCTTCATGACGGTGAACCTGCTGGTCGACCTGCTCCACCCGCTGGTCGACCCGCGGGTCACCCTCGGCCGGCGGAGGTCCGCACCGTGAGCACCTCACTCCTGCGCCGGCCCGGCCTCGGCCGGGTCCGGACCGCCCGCGCGCCGCTCTACCTGCTCTGCCTCGGCTTCCTGGCCGTGGTCGCGCTGCTGGCGCTGCTGGCTCCCTGGGTCTCCCCGCACGACCCCAACGCCGTGGACCTGGGCAACGCGCTTGCGCCGCCCTCCGGTGACCACCTGCTGGGTGTCGACGCCTCCGGGCGGGACACCTTCTCCCGGCTGATCACCGGCGCGCGCACCTCACTGCTCGGCCCGCTCGGGGTGGTCGTCTTCTCCACGCTGGCCGGGGTGCTGATCGGCGCCGCCGCGGCCTGGCGGGGCGGCTGGCTGGACTCGGTGCTCTCCCGCAGCACCGAACTGGTCTTCGCCTTCCCCGGCATGCTGCTGGCGATCCTGATCGTCTCGATCTACGGCGAGGGGCTGATCGCCCCGGTCATCGCCCTCGCGGTGGCCTACCTGCCCTACGTCAGCCGGCTCACCCGCTCGCTGGTGCTCGCCGAACGGATGCGCCCCTACGTCGAGGCGCACCAGGTCCAGGGCCACTCCGGCCTGCAGATCTGCCTGCGCCACGTACTGCCCAACATCGCCCCCGTCGTGCTCGCCCAGTCCACCATCAACTTCGGCTACGCCCTGATCGACCTGGCCGGCCTCTCCTTCCTCGGGCTCGGCGTCCCGGCGCTGACCCCCGACTGGGGCCGGATGGTCTTCGACGGCGAGAGCGCCATCCAGCACGGCTACCCGCTCTCCGCGATCCTGCCGTGTGTGGCGATCGTGCTGACCGTCGTCGCCTTCAACGTGGTCGGCGAGCGCTGGGCCGACCAGGTCGCCCGGAGGGACCGATGACCGCCCCCACCATCCACCGTCGCCGGCGAGCGCCCGGCCGACCGGTCCGCCCGGAGGGACCCATGAAGACCCTCGACATCCAGGCGCTGCGGCTGCGCCTGCCGAACACCGCCAGGCCCGTCCTCGACGGCGTCGACCTCACCGTCGGCGCGAGCGAGACGGTGGCCCTGGTCGGCGAGTCGGGTTCCGGCAAGACCCTCACCTCCCGCACCGTGCTGCGCCTGCTGCCCAGGGGCGCCGGCGCCGAGGGGACGGTGCGGGTGGCCGGTCAGGACGTGCTGGCCATGACCCCCGACCAGCTGCGCGGGCTGCGGACCGGCACCGCGGCGATGATCTTCCAGGACCCGCGGGCCGCCATCAACCCGCTGCGCCGGATCGGCGACTTCCTGACCGAGAGCCTGCGCTTCCAGGGCGTCGAGAGCGTGCGCTCGCAGGGCGAGGACGCCACGGCGCGCGCCGCCGAGCTGCTCGAAGCCGTCGGCCTCACCGCCGCCGCGCTGCGCCAGTACCCGGGCCAGCTCTCCGGCGGCATGCTGCAACGCGTCATGATCGCGGCCGCCCTGATGGGCGACCCGGCGCTGATCCTGGCCGACGAGCCCACCACGGCGCTGGACGTCACCACCCAGGCCGAGGTGGTCTCGCTCCTCGGCGACCTGCGCGAGCGGTTCGGCACCGGCCTGCTCTTCGTCACCCACGACCTGGGCCTGGCCGCCGCGATCAGCGACCGGGTGTACGTGATGTACGCCGGGCGGATCGCCGAGACCGGCCCGGCCGAGGCCCTGTTCAACCGGCCGCGCCACCCCTACACCGCGGCCCTGCTGGCCTCGACGCCGCGGCTGGACGCGCCGCCGGGCCGGCTCGCCGCCATCGAGGGCCAACCGCCGAGCCTGCGCGAGGAGCTGACGGGCTGTCCGTTCGCCCCGCGCTGCCCGATGGCCACCTTCATCTGCAATCAGCAGGCGCCCGTGATGCTGCCGCTGCCGGGCGAGCCCGCGCACCTGACGGCCTGTCACCACAGCGACCAGCTCGACGGGGGGAGCGGCGATGAGTAGCAACGTCCTGGAGGTCGCCTGCCTGCACCGGGCCTACGGGAGCGTGCGGGCGGTCGACGAGGTCTCGTTCACGCTGGCCGAGGGCGGCTCGCTGGGCATCGTCGGCGAGTCCGGCTCGGGCAAGACGACCACGGCCCGGATCGTGGTGGGCCTGGAGTCCGCGGACTCCGGCGTGGTGCGGGTGCACGGGCAGGACCGGACGGTGCGCCGGCGCGGCCGGACCGAGCGGCTGCGCCGGGCCCGCGAGGTGCAGATGGTCTTCCAGGACCCCTTCCTCTCGCTGGACCCGCGTACCAGCGTGTACGACGTGCTGCGGGAGACCCTGCGGCTGCACTTCCCCGGCAGGGACCACGCCGGACGGATCACCGAGCTGCTCGGCCAGGTCGGCCTCGGCGTCCGGGAGGCGGGGGCGATGCCCCGTCAGCTCTCCGGTGGGCAGCGCCAGCGCGTCGCGATCGCCCGGGCGCTGGCCGTCGAGCCGGCCGTCCTCGTGCTGGACGAGGCGGTGGCCGCGCTCGACGTCTCGGTGCAGGCCCAGATCCTCAACCTGCTCGCGGACATCCGCGAACAGACCGGCATCGGCTACCTGTTCATCACCCATGACCTCGGCGTGGTGCGCTGTGTCACCGACGAGGTGATCGTCATGCGGCAGGGCCGGATCGTCGAGTCGGGGCCCACCGAGCGGGTCCTCGCCAGTCCCCGACACCCTTACACCAGGCTGCTGTTGGAGTCGGTGCCGCGGCCGGGCTGGGATCCGCGGGGCATCGCGGCGGCGCGCCGGGCGCTGTAGGGCGGTGGGCGCCCGGGGGGCGGGCGTGGTCGGCGGGTGCGGTCGGCGTCGGGGGGCGTTGTCGCCCGAACGGCGGCGGGTGGGGTGCGGGGCGGGGCGCCGTTCGGCACCTACTGTCGGAGGGCGCGCTGCCGGAAGGCGCCGCCTCCCTGCCGACACTCGCCTGATGCCGGGGTCCTCATGACGAACCGCCAGCCGTCCCGCCGTCTGCTGCTGCGCTCGGGTTCGGCGCTGGCCGCGTTGGCCGCGCTGGAAGGCTGCGGTTCGTCGGCGCCGTCGTCCGCGCCGTCGTCCTCGTCCTCGTCCGTGCCGTCTTCCGCGCCGTCTTCCGCCCTGTCGTCCTCGCCCGTGCCGTCGGCGTCCGGGGCGGCTGCGGCCCAGCAGCTGATGCCGGCGGAGTGGCGCCCGCACACCCGCACCCTGATGGCCTGGCCCGCCCTGACCGAGGTCTGGGGCGACCAGCTGCCGAACGTCCGGCAGGACATCGCGCGGGTGGCCCAGGCCGTCGCCCAGTTCGAGCCGGTGCTGCTGATGGCCCGGCCCGACCAGAGCGAGGAGGCGAAGCAGCTCTGCGGCTCCACCGTCGAGGTCGTCCCGCTGATGGTGGACGACCTCTGGGCCCGCGACACCGGCCCGACCTTCGTCACCGGACCGCAGGGTCTCGCGGGCGTGGACTTCAACTTCAACGGCTGGGGCGGCAAGCAGACGCACGACAACGACAGCCAGGTGGCCAGGAACTTCCTGGCCGCCTACGGGATCAACCGGATCCAGGCACCGATCACGGCCGAGGGCGGCGCGATCGAGGTCGACGGCGAGGGCACCCTGATGGCCACCGAGAGTTCGCTGGTCAACCAGAACCGCAACCCCGGCAAGAGCCGCGACCAGATCGAGGCGGCGCTGAGAGACCTGCTCGGGGTGAGCCGGGTGATCTGGTTCCAGGGCGTCGCCGGCCAGGACATCACCGACTGCCACATCGACGCGCTGGCCCGCTTCGCCGAGCCGGGCGTCGTCGCCCTGCACCGGCCCGCCGCCGACACGCCTCCGGACATCTGGTCCAGGGCCTCCGACCAGGCCCTGGCGGTGCTGGCCGACGCCACCGACGCCAAGGGCCGCAAGCTGCGGGTCGTCGAGCTCACCGAGCCCGACTTCAGCAAGATCCAGGGCCAGGGCAAGGACTTCCTGGCCACCTACCTCAACTACTACGTCGTCAACGGAGGAGTGATCATGCCGCAGTTCGGCGACCAGGCCGCCGACGACAAGGCCGCGGCCACCCTGGCCGATCTGCACCCGGGCCGGAAGGTCGTGCAGGTCTCGATCAACGCCGTCGCGGCCGGCGGGGGCGGTATCCACTGCTCGACCCAGCAGCAGCCCGCCGGCACCCCCGCGACGCCGTGACGGCCGGCGGAACCCGGCGCCGAGGTGTCCGGCAACTGCTCGTCCTGGCCTTGGTGGTGGTGCTGTGCGGGGCGGGCATCGCGCTCTACTTCAACGAACGCAACAGCCGCCAGCAGACCCGGGAGCTGGGCGCCCGCCCGGCCGGGGACTGGGTCGAGCTGGACATCACCGCGCAGGAGGTCAACCCCACCACCCAGGACCTGACGCTCGCCGTCGTGCCCATCCCGCACGGCGGTCTGGCCGGGGGAGCGCCCGACGCACCGGTCTTCACCCGGGACGTGGAGATCAGTGCCACCGCGCTGGCCAAGCCCTTCGAGACCAAGGCGGGGGATCCGGCCGAACTCCAGTTCATCCCCGTCGGCCTCTCCGGCGGCACCGCCTCGGACTACCCCTTCGACCGCTACAACGTCTCGGTCGGCTGGTCGGCCTCGACCGGTGGGACCGCCCTGCCGGTGGCGATCACCTTCCGGGACGCCGACCCCTTCTTCGTCGCCCGCCCCAAGGAGACCGCCGCCGGCCCGGCGCGGCTGGACGCGAGGGTGAGCAGGTCGCGCAGCACGCTCATCCTGGCCTGGTTCATGATCGTGGCCATGTGGGCGCTGGCGCTGGCGGTCCTGGGCGGCGCGGAGGTGCTGATCCGCAAACGGCAGGGGCTCACCTGGCCGGCCATGGGCTGGATGGCGGCGACCCTCTTCGCGCTGATCGGCATGCGCAACGCGGCGCCCGGCGCACCGCCGATCGGCTCGCTGATGGACTACGTCGCCTTCTTCTGGGCGGAGGGGATCATCGCGGCGAGTCTCACCTGCACGGCGGTGTTCGCGATCCGCAGCGAGCGCCGGGCGGAGGTGGTGGGTTAGCGACCTGGGGCGCCTGGTGTGTCCTGACTCTTTTAGTGTCTTGACGCTTTGAGTTCACGGACTCCCCGACGCGAGACCGAGGATCAGCGCGCGCACGATCGGCTCGGCGTCGAGCTCCACGTCCAGGGACTGGATCGCGGCCAGCCCGTCGGCCGCGGCGGCGGCCGCCTCGCCGAGCGGGCGCGGATCGAGTCCGTCGCCGCGCTCGTCGGCCAGCACCTGGAAGAGCGCGACGAAACCGGCCCGCCAGCGCTGGTACTCGGCCTCCAGACTCTCCCGCACGCGCTCGTCGTTGACGGCGAACCAGTGCAGGGCCGCGTGAACCCGCGACAGGTCCGCGCCTTCGCGCTCGGTCAGCATCGCGACCACCCGCTCGGCCCGTTCGGCGAAGCCGCCGGGGGAGCCGACGGCCGCTTCGAGCGGGCCGATCCACTCCGGCCGGATGTCCTCGATCACGGCGAGGATGAGGTCGGTCCGGTTCTGGAAGTGATAGTGGCACATCCCGTGGGTCACCCCGCTGAGCGCGGCGACATTGCGCGTGGTGAAGGGCCCCACCTCGGCCTCGGCGCCGGCCAGCAGGCTGCGCGCCGCGGCGATCAGGCGCCCGCGGGTCTGCTCGCCCTTGGCGGAGGCCCGGGGCTGCCGTGCCGCGCCGGCGCGCCCGGCCGGGGGGTCCGTGGGCGGGCGGTCCGTGGGCGGGTCGACGGGTCGTAGATCCTCAGCGCGCGTAGCCACCCGGCAACTCTACCGAGGCGGCGCCCTCGTGCGGGAAATCCGACGGTCCATCAGGCCAGGTGAGACCCCGTCCAAAGTATTGACCGAGCGCTTGGTCAGTTATAGCGTCCGGGCCATCGGTGGAGGATCCACGGATGGTTGAGCGGGAGGCCAGGAGATGAACGATCAGGTTGAGAGCCATGACGGGTCCGGCAGAGTTCCGGGTGGCGCGACGGGCGGCGCGATGGGTGATGTGACGGGCGGTGCGGCGGGCCGCATGACGGGCCGCATGACGGGCCGTCTGGCCGGCGGGGTGACGGGTCGAGCGTTGGGCGGTGCGAGGGACCGGGCGCTGGACCGCAGGAGCCTGCTGGCGATAGCCGGGGCCACCACGGTCGGCGTCGTGTGGGCGGCGAACAGCGGCGGGGCCCAGGTCGCGCAGGCCGCCACCCCGGGCTGTACCCCCAGCCCCACCCCCACCCCGACCGGCGGCGCGAGTTTCGCGGTCCCGCTCGACAACGCCCCGCACACCCGGACCTGGATGGCCTGGCCCGACGACGCGACCATCTGGAACGGCAGCGGACGCAAGAGCGGCAGCCGGGGCGGGCCCTCACTGACGGCGATTCAGGGCGACATCGCGCGGATCGCGAACACGATCGCCAAGTACGAGCCGGTCTACCTCTGCGCCAACCCGGCCAGCGCGGCGACCGCGCGCCGGCTCTGCACCTCGGCCAACGTCACCGTGATCACCGCGATCCCGGTCAACGACTGCTGGATGCGCGACTCCGGCCCGGTCTTCCGCACCGACGGCGCGGGCGGGCTCGACGCGATCGGGCTGAACTTCAACGGCTGGGGCGGCCACCAGACCTACACCAAGGACGGCAGCGTGGCGCTCAACGTGGCCGGCTACCTCAAGGTGCCGTTCACGGCCGCGAAGACCAGCGACGGGACGGCCTTCGTCAGCGAGGGCGGCGCGATCGAGACCGACGGCGCCGGCACCCTGATGGCCACCAGGACCAGCATCCTCGACCCGAGCCGCAACGGCACCATGACCCAGGCCCAGGCGGAGAGCGCGATGTGCGCGGCCTACGGCGCCGCCAAGGTGATCTGGTTTGACGGCTACGCCGACCCGGCCGACATCACCCGCGATCACGTGGACGCCACCTCGCGCTTCCTCGCCGTGGGCGCGGGCCTCGTGCAGCAGCCGAACGCGAACGACCCGCAGGACGGCTGGTACACCGACGCGACCAGCCAGCTGGCCGTGCTCTCCGCCGCGACTGACGCGAAGGGGGACCCGATCCGGACCAGCACCATCGGGGGCCCCGACTACAACGTGATCCGCTCGACCAGCACGAGCTTCGTCGGCTCCTACGCCAACTACTACCTCTGCAACGGCGCGGTGATCTCGGCCCAGTTCGGCGACACCCGCGCCGACGCCGCGGCCAAGGCGACCCTGCAGAGCCTCTTCCCGGGCCGGGTGATCGAGCAGCTCAACATCGACAACGTCGGCGCGGGCGGCGGCGGCATCCACTGCGTCACCCAGCCGGAGCCGAAGCCGTAGCCGTATAGCGGTGGCCGTAGCCGTACAGCCGTGGCCGTATAGCGGTGGCCGTGTAGCCGTGGCCGTAGCGACGCCGCGGTGAACGGGTGCGGGCCGGCGACGTTCCTCGGGTCGCCGGCCCGCGCGGTCGGGTCGCGGGAAGGGTGCTCCGTCACCTGGATCCCGACTGGGGCTGCCCATTGTATTGACCGAGCGCTTGGCCAGTTCTACCGTTCTCGGCATCGGTGGAGCTCCCACCGGTGGTTGGCGGGAGGTCGGAGATGGATGATCGGGTCGAACCGCGGGTCTCGTCCGGCACGGGACCGGAACAACTACTGGGCCGCAGAGGCTTCCTGACGGCGGCCGGGCTGACGGCCGCCGGTGCGGTCTGGGCGCTGGGCACGGGCGGCCCGGCGCGCGCCGCCACCCGGGGTGGGCGGGCGGCCGCCGCCGGACCGGCCTTCGCCGTTCCGATCGACAGTGTCGCGCACACCCGGACCTGGATGGCCTGGCCCGACAGCACGACGATCTGGGGCCGGCAACTGGCGGGCGTGCAGGCCAATATCGCGCTGATCGCCAGGACGGTCGCGAAGTATGAGCCCGTCATCGTCTGCGCCAACGCGGCGAGCGTCTCGAAGGCGAAGTCCGCCTGCGGGTCCTCGGTGACCGTGATCGGGACCATCCCGGTGGACGACTGCTGGATGCGCGACTCCGGCCCGGTCTTCCGCACTAACGGCGCGGGCGGGCTCGACGCGGTCGGCCTGAACTTCAACGGCTGGGGCAACCAGCAGACCCACGCCAAGGACGCGCTGGTCGCCGGCCGGGTCGCCGCCTACGCCGGGGTGCCCTTCACGGCCGCCGGCTTCGTCAGTGAGGGCGGCGCGATCGAGACCGACGGCGATGCGACGCTGATGGCGACCAGGAGCAGCATCCTCGACCCGAACCGCAACCCGAACCTGACACAGACCCAGATCGAGGCCGCGATGTGCGCGGCCTACGGCGCCACCAAGGTGATCTGGTTCACCGGCATCTCCGGTCAGGACATCACCAACGACCACGTCGACGCGACCTCGCGCTTCCTCGCGGACGCCCGCGGCGTGGTCCAACTGCCCCTGGCCACCGACACGGACATCTGGTCCAACGACGAACGCCAGCAGTACCAGACCCTCTCCACCGCCACCGACGCACAGGGCCAGCCGATCCAGGTCGCCACGATCCAGGGCCCCGACTACAACCTGATCCGCTCCACCAACCCCAACTTCGTCGGCTCCTACGCCAACTACTACCTCTGCAACGGCGCGGTGATCTCGGCCCAGTTCGGCGACACCACCGCCGACGCCGCCGCGAAGGCAACCCTGCGAAGCCTCTTCCCGGGCCGGGCGATCGAGCAGCTCAACATCGACAACCTCGGCGCGGGCGGCGGCGGCATCCACTGCGTTACCCAGCCACAACCGGTGCCGTAGCGGGGCCCGCTGGGAAAGCATGTGGGGGCAACCCCTCGTGAGTTCGAATCTCCGTTGTGGATCTTCGGCCACCGCCTCCGACCTCGACAGACGTGCCTCGCGGCAGGGACACGAGCTTGTGGTCCTTGTGTCAGCCGCTGACACGGAAACCGGTCAAGGGCCTCGGGTCATCTCCTTCCTGATCCGCGACCGCGGGCGGGAGCAAGCGTCTGGGCGACCGTCGCCGCCGAATCGCCAGGCCGCTCGCTCGCCGTGCGCTCGGCCAAGTCGGCCAGGTGTAGCGCGCGCTGCGGATCGTGCGGTGCGGCGGCTGCCGCCACCTCGGTCAACGCAGTGCCTCGCTCATGAGAGCTGATGATCTTCTTGGCCATGCTGACGGCCCGGTCGAGATCGGCCCGGGCGATCCTGGGCACCAGTTGGGGTAATACCTTGGATACCTGGTGCTTCCGCCACGCCCAGTGGACCGTGTGGGCAAGGCGTGCGGCGCGCCTGGGGTCGCTCCCGGCCACGGCAGAGGCGACGTTGGCCAAGGCCAGGAGCTTGAGCCCGTGGTCGGTAATCGACTCGGCGAGCCGGGTGGCGCGCTCGGGGTCGGTACGCGCGACCGCCAGACTCAACTGGGCCAGTGCCGCCGTCGACTTCAACCGTGCGTTCACCCGGCTTGCGGCGGACCACGATCCGCACATCGGACCGGCGCGGCTGAGCCAGGAACGCCTTCAGCGAGGCGGCCAGTACTGTGAGCGTCCCGCCGCTTCCCACCGCGACGATCGGCGCATCGGTCAGTGTGCCCAACTCATCCGGTTTCGGCGTGATGCCTGCCGACGCGACCAGCCCGCGCAGCTCGGGCTCCTGACGCAGCCAGTCCGAAAACTCGACCAGCCTTTCGACCGGCCCGTCCCCTTCGACCGACAGGGAATCTTTGGCGGGTCCCCTGCATCTGGATCGCGCCACTCGCTACAGTTACTTACTGTAGCGATGTGGATACGACCGGCGGGGGTGGGAGGCCGTGGTGGGGGGCGAGAGCATCACCTTCGGCGAGTTCATCGCCAAGTTGCGCGGGCGCAAGGGCTGGTACCAGCGAGATCTGGCCGCAGAGGTCAGCCGCAGTGAGGAGTGGGTCTCCGGAGTGGAGCGGGATGTGATCCCGGTCCGCAAGGTCGAGATGTTGGGCCTGCTGGCGAAGGTTCTGGGCACGACGCTCGACGATCTGCTTGCGCATAAACAGCCGGCTGCCACGGCGTCCCATTCGCCTCGACGGAGGGTCAGTTCCGCTAGGCTGGCGGACAATCCCGCAGTCGAGGAGGATGACGAGCAAGTGCGACGCCGTGAACTTCTGGCCGCTGCTGCCGCTGCCGTCTTCATTCCGCAGCTGGCCGGCGCCCAGTCGGCTCAGGCGAGCACGACGCCGCTGGCCCCGCTGGAAGAGCTGGTGCTCTATGGCACTGCCCGCGTCCCGGGCCAGCGAGAGCCGAGCGTCGAAAGCGTCCGGGCCGCGATCGCGACGGCCCGTCAGGACTTCCGCGCCGCCCGCTACGACGCCCTCGCCCAAGCCCTGCCCGGCTGGATCACGGCCGCCCAGAGCGTCGGCAGCGACCAGCAGGCGGCCAGCGCGGCGGCGGAGCTCTACAACCTCGCGGTCCGACTGTGCATCAAGGTCGGCGACAACGGCATGGTCGCCATCACCTCCGACCGCGCGCTGACCGCCGCCCGCGCGGGCGGCGACGCCCTCGTGATCGCCGAAGCTCAGCGGATGGTCTCCAGCGCCTGGCGGCGCCAAGGCCATCTGAGCCGGGCCACCGACATCGCGGTCCGCGCGGCCCACGACCTTGAATGCGATGACGCCGCCTCGCAGACCGCCCGCTTGGCAGCCCAGGGCGACTTGTACGCGACGGCTGCCTACACGGCCGCGAAGATGGGTGACCGCGCCTACGCTCACGCGCTGATCCGCGAGGCCGCCGACAGTGCCAGGGCCGCCGGCCGGTCCTCCGGGCAGGTCGACGGCATCCAGGGCGTCGCCCTGCACCACCTGTCCGTGCACTACGAGCTCGGCGACGCCGGACAGGCGATCGAGCTGGCCCGCACCATCGACCCGGCCGCACTGCCCACGGCCGAGCGCCAGGCCCGGTTCTTCACCGACGTGGCCCGCGCGTTCGACCAGTGGGGCAAGCCCGAGCAGTGCTTCCGCGCGCTCCTGGCCGCCGAACAGGCCGCCCCGCAGGAGATTCGGCGCGGAACTGTGCGCGACATCGCCACCGCGCTCCTGCGCCACGACCGGACCCTGCCGGGCATCCGCGACTTCGCCACCCGAGCCGGCATCCAACTCGCCTGACCCGTAACGCGCTTACGGGCCCGTAAGCAGATTACGGATCTGATCTTCATGGCGGCCTTTCACTAGGGACACAGCCCCTCGTCCCTGCTGCCGAAGGCTCCTCCATGCCGACGTACGGCACCTCCCGCATGCCCACTGCCAGCCCGTCCAGTCCGCGTCACGCCGCACCGGACCGCGACCGGGTGGGCACCTTCCTCACCGTCTCCCGGGCCGCGCTGCACCTCGCCGCGATCTCCGTGCTCGGCATCGCCGTCCACCAGGCCGATGCCAGCCACACCGCACCCATGGGTGCGAGCGCGCCGGACCAGCCCCACGCGTAGGCCCGGCACCGCCTCCTCCTCGCCGAACGAAGGGAGAACCGCCGTGCACCACCTGACCCAAACACCCACTATCGGCGCCGAGTTGGCGCGCATCGACTACCGCACCACCCCCGAGTACTTCTTCGACACCGAGCAGGTCCACGACACGGTCCTGCTCGGGCTCCTGAGCTGCTGCCCGACCGTCTTCGGTCTCAAGAAGGCCGTCTGCGACCTGCTGGCCGGCCGACTCGGCATCGCGCTGCCAGAGGCCGAGGGCGTCATCGAGCCGGGCGCGACCGTCCGAGGCACCGTCATCGTCGCGGCCGGGGCCGTCATCGCCGAAGGCGCCCACGTCACCGGCCCCGTCCTGCTCTGCCCAGGAGCCCGCATCGAGGCCGGCGCCCGGGTGCGGGACAACTGCGTCATCGGCCCCGGCTGCCAGATCGGCTTCGGCGCCGAGGTCACCCGCAGCCTGCTGCTGGGCGGCGTCTTCATGAAGCACACCTCCTTCGTCGGCGACTCCGTCCTCGGGCTCGGCGTCAGCATCGGTGCCTTCGTGTCCACCACCGGCCTGCGGGTCACCTCCGGCCCCGTCACCGAGCCCGCCACCGACGAGGTCAGCGCCCACCTGGACGGCAACCGGATCGGCACCGGCCAGACCAAGTTCGGCGCTGTGGTCGGGGACGGCGTGATCCTCCCGGCCGGCACCGTTCTGCAGCCCGCCACCCTGATCGGCGCACACACCGTGCTCTACCCGAAGACCCAGGTCGGGGGCTTCTTCCCGGCCGGAAGCCAGGGAAGGTAGCCATGACCGACACCGCCATGCCGACCGCCGATCACCAGGCCGTACACATCACCGGAGGCCGCGTGCTGAACGGCACCGTGCCGGTGCAGGGCAGCAAGAACATCGCCCTGCACCTGTACGCCGCCGCCCAGCTCGCCGACGAGCCGCTGACCCTCACCGGGGCACCCGAGATCCTGGACACCGGGGTCTGCGCGGAGATCCTCAACCACACCGGCACCCCGGCCAAAGTCGCCGGTGGCCGCTTCGAGACGTCCCCCGCCGAGGGCTGGTACCCGGTCATCCCCGAAAGGCTCGGGCGCCGGATCCGCACCACCGCCGTGATGGCCGCGGCCCTGCTGTCCCGGGCCGGGGAGGTGACCTTCCCAACGCCGGGCGGGGACGCGTTCTGCCGCCGCCTCATCGACCGGCACCTGGCCGCGATGGAAGCCGCCGGGGCGAACGTCGTGGTTACGGCGGGTCAGGTCCGCGCCCGCCTGTCCAGCTGGAACCAGCTGCCGTTCATCACCGACGCCGCCACCGCCGGCTGGGGCCCGAGCCTGGGTGCGACGGTGACCGGCATGCTGCTGGCCGCCCGCATACGCGGGACCTCCACCATCTTGAACCCGAGCGTCGAGCCGGAAGTGACGGTCACGGCAGAGCTGCTGGCGGCCGGCGGGGGCGGCATCGAATGGGAGGGCACCACCGCACTGCGGGTCACCGGCACCGACCGCATCACCGGCGGCACCTTCCCGCTGCCGCCGGACCGGCTGGAGGCCGCGACCCTGGGCCTGGCCGGCGCGATCACCGGCGGCGTCGTCCATCTCGACGGCTTCCCGCCGGGGGACTTCCCCGACGGCCTGCTCGCCGTCTTCGCCGACGCCGGGATCGAGGTGGCCTCCGTGGCCGGCGGAACGGTCGTCCGGTGCCCCGCCGGGCCGCGCGCGGTGCAGACGGCCACCGGCCCGCACCCGGGCTTCCCCACCGACGTGCAGCCCCAGCTGACCGCCTTCCTCACCCAGGCCGCCGGGATCTCGCGGATCGAGGAACGGATCTACACCCAGCGCGGCACCCACGCCGAGCCGCTGCGGGCCTTCGGCGCCGCCGTCAACACCGACGGGCAGGTGATCACCGTCCGGGGCCGCACCCCGCTCACCGCCGCTGATGTCGGGGGCGATGACATCCGGGCCGTCACCGCGCTCGTGATCGCCGCCCTTGCGGCCGAGGGCACCTCTACGATCCGAGGGATGTACCACCTGAGGCGCGGCTACGGCAGTCTGCTGCCCAAACTGGCCTCGCTCGGTGCCCACCTGACGATCAACCAGGAGTCGCCATGACCACCATCCTGCCCTGGCACCCGACCGCGCTCGCAGACCTGCAGGACTGCCTCGACCTGATGACCGCCGACGGTACGGTGCCCGGCGGGGTCATCGCTCACGGCACCCTCGACTCCGCGCCCGGCTACCTGACCTCGGGCATCGTCGCGCCCGAGTGCGGCGACGCGCAGCCCGGCCCCGGCACGGTCTACGACGTGGCGTCGCTGACGAAGGTGCTGGCCACCTGGCCGCTGGTCGGCGCCGCCGCCCCGGACCGGTTCGACCTGGACGCGCCGGTCGGGGACTACCTGCCCGCCGTCGAGGCCGGCGCCCCCGGCGGACGGGTGACGCTGCGGCAGATCCTCGCCCACACCTCCGGCCTGCGGGCGGACACCCGCCTCGATCAGTACCGCAACATCGGAACGGACCTCGCCGAACTGATCTGCGGCGAGCCGCTGATCGCCGAGCCGGGAGCCGGGCACCGCTACATCAACCGCGGCTTCATCCTCGCCGGGCTCCTGCTCGCCGAGACCACCGGCCGGCGCCTGGACGAGCTCGCCACCGACCTGTGGCACAGCCTCGGCATGACCGGCACCGCCTACGGGCCGCTCACCCGCGCCGCCCACGTCGCGCCGACCGAACAGCGCCTCGCAGGTGCACCCCGCCTGTGGGGCCTGCCGCACGACGACAACGCCGCCCTGCTGGGCGGCGTCGCCGGACACGCCGGGGTGTTCTCCACCCCGGCCGACCTCGCCACCTACGCGACCGCCCTGCTGGCCGGTCACCGCGACCAGTCGCCGCTCGGCCGCTGGCTGGCCGACAGCATGCTCCCGCAGAGCGCGATCGAGCCCGGCCTGGACCGGGGGCTGGCCTGGATCCTCGCCGACGACGCCCGCGTGGCCTACCACCACGGCTTCACCGGCACCAGCCTCTACCTCCACCCGGCGACCGGCCGCTACCTGGCCATCTGCACCAACGCCGTCTACCACCACCAGGACAACCGCACCCGCCTCGCCCCGCTGCGAGACCTCGCTCTCAAGGCGATCACCGACGAACCCTAGGAAGGAACTGCCGTGGCCCACCGCACGCTCGCGTCCCTGACCACCCTGCGGCTCGGCGGCCCCGCCGGGTACATCCTCACCGTCTCCGACCCCGCCGACTGGCCCGACGCCGTCCGGGCCGTCGGCCAACGGGACGAGGAGGCGCCCGTGGTACTGGGCCACGGCAGCAACGTCATCGCCTCCGACGACGGGCACCCCGGCACCGTCCTGGTGATGAACACCCGCGGCATCGCCGCGACGCAGGTGGACGAGAGCGCGGTGGCCGTCACCGTCCAGGCCGGCCACCCGCTCGCCGACCTGGTCCAGTGGGCCGCCGCCGAACACCTGGCTGGGATCGAGTGCCTGGCCGGGATACCCGGCACGGTCGGGGCCGCCCCGGTCCAGAACGCCGGAGCCTACGGCCAGCAGGTCTCCGACACCCTCGACCGCGTCACCGTCTGGGACTGGGAGATGGGCCGCCTGCGGACGCTGCCCGCCGAAGCGTGCCGCCTACGGCACCGCGACAGCCGCTTCAAGGGCGCCCCCGGTCGCTGGACCATCCTCACGGCGACCTTCCACCTCACCCGCTCGCTGGCGGCCCCAATCGTCTACCAGCCGCTCGCCGACGAAGTCGGCGTCCCCGTCGGCACCCGCCCGCCCGTGGACGAGGTCACCGCCGCCGTCCTCGCCAACCGCCACCGCCGCGGTCTCCTCCTCGACCACCACGGCCTCGACGCCCGCCAGGCCGGATCGGTCTTCCTCAACCCTCCCGTCACCGCCACCCAGGCTGCCCGTTGGTCGGCCGCCGGCTGCCCCGTCCACTCCGACAGCGACGGCCGTCTCCGGGCCGGCGCCGGCTGGCTGCTGGAGCACGTCGGCTGCTGCCCTGGCCGCCAGGTCGCCGACGGCATCCGCTGTTCGGAACGTCGGGCCCTCACACTCACCGCTCACGACGGGGCCACCGCAACCAGCTTCGCCCGAGCCCTCGCCGCCCTCTCGGCACGGGTCGAGAGCGCGACCGGCATAGCGCTGAAATCCGAGCCTGTGTTGGTCGGCGCTTGGCGGTGAGGCCACTGGTGGCTCCGTTCACGAAAACGATTCTTGTGAACAGAGCCACCAGGTGGTTGTCGGGTTTGGCTGCGGCGGGTCAGGTGGCAGTTCTACGGTGGCCGGATCTGCTGTCCGCCGCCCGTGCTGACGGCCTCCCCGAGTTCTACCTGGCCACGGCAGCGAACTGGGCGGTCAACCTGTGCGACAGCGGGCTCGCCGGTCAGGTGGTGATGGGCCTCGGGGGAGTTGTCGTCAGTTATGACGGGCGGTCAGTTGTCGTGGCGGTAGTAGTCCAGTGAGATCTGGACCGGGCCGTCGTCCGGGGCGGTCGAGAGCACTCTGACGATGGCCAGTTCGCGGCCGCTGTGCGCCCGGACGCAGAAGGATCGGCCGGGCGGTAGGGCGCTGAATGGCAGGGTGGTGACGGGGGCGCTCTCGGTGCCCTTGACGCAGTCGGCTGGTGTGAGGGGGCCGTCCGGGGCGAGGTAGGCGGTGCTGTCTTCGGGGAGGTAGAAGTCGGTGGCGCTGCGGCCCAGGTACCAGGTGGCGGTTTCCTGGGGTGTCACCTTGCCGGTTCTGATGTCGAACTCGTAGGTGTGGTCCGGCGAGGTGAGTTCGGTGCCGGTGTAGATGGCGGTGTAGCCGGGTGGGGTGGGTGTCGGGGGGCTCGCGGCGGGCGGGG
>FTKT01007884.1_pt1 | contig 22811 bp, 20 predicted proteins | sample 1658271 | NCBI WGS metagenome assembly FTKT01 (sample SAMEA3914811, study PRJEB12502) | metagenome | biome: forest; material: soil | place: Canada | collected 2011-08-04 | depth 0.3 m | reverse complement strand
GGGGTCACCAGCGGTTCGGTGGACCTGAGTTGGAGCCCGTCCAGCAGCTCGACCGGCTTGGCGGGCTACGACGTGGTACAGGTCGCAGGCAGCGGTGAGACCGTGGTGGCATCGTCGACCGGCGCGAGCACGACAGTGAGCGGCTTGCAGCCGAACACCGCCTACACGTTCGCCGTCTACGCCAAGGACACGGCGGGCAACCGCTCGGCCCGCTCGGGCCCCGTCACGGTGACCACGGCGGCGGCTGGCGGTGGCAGCTGCAAGGTCGGCTACTCGGTGAACGACTGGGGCGGTGGCTTCACCGCCAACCTGGTGCTCACCAACACCGGCAGCACCCCGGTGAACGGCTGGACGCTCTCCTTCGGCTGGCCCGGCAACCAGCAGCTGAGCAACGGCTGGAACGCCGCCTGGACCCAGTCGGGCAGCACGGTGACCGCCACCGGCCTCTCCTACAATGGCACGCTGGCACCGGGCGCGAGCACCACCCTCGGGTTCAACGCCTCCTACTCGGGCAGCAACCGGGCCCCGAGCACCTTCACCCTGAACGGCGCGACCTGCGGCTGACGGCGTGACGGTGCCGCCCGGGCAGCGGGTTCGCTGCCCGGGCGTGCGCCGGCGACATGGCTTACGAATGTTTCGAAGATGCGGCCGACTGATCGACCGGCGGGGACGGTTGACGGGCCGTCCCCGTTGGTCGATCAACCGGCCGGCGGCGCCGTGCTGTTCCGCTCCACCAGCGTGGTCGCCAGCTCCACCCGCAGCGTGCCGGGCCGGTCGCCGCGCGCCAGGTCCAGCACCATCCGGGTCGCCACCTCGGCCATCTCGGTCAGCGGCTGGCGCACCGTGGTCAGCGGCGGACCGACCCAGCGGGCCAGCGGCAGGTCGTCGAAGCCCACCACGCTCAGTTGCTCGGGGATCCGCAGCCCCAGCTCGCGGGCCGCCTCGTAGAGCCCGAGCGCCTGCAGGTCGTTGCCGGTGAAGACGGCGGTCGGCCGGTCGGGCATCCGCAGCAGCTCCAGCCCGGCGGTGTACCCGGCCTCGTGGTGGAAGTCCCCCTCCCGCACCAGCGCCTGATCGAACGGCACCCCGGCGGTCTCCAGCGCCGCCCGGTAGCCGTCCACCCGGGCCCGGCTGCACATCATCCGCCCCGGCCCGGCGATCACCGCGATCCGCCGGTGGCCCAGTTCCAGCAGGTGGCGGGTGGCGGCCAGGCCGCCCTGCCAGTTGGTGGCGCCGACCGCCGGCACCTCCTGCCCGGGGTCGCCGGCCGGGTCCATCACCACGAACGGGATGTCCCGGCTGATCAGTTGCTCCCGCTGGGCCCGGTCCAGACCGGACAGCACCAGCACCACCCCGGTGGGCCGGCGGGCCAGCACCCCGTCCACCCAGGACTGGCCCAGTCTGAGCCGGCCGGCGGACTCGGAGAGCACCAACGAGAGTCCCTCGGCGCGGACCACGTTCTCCACCCCGCGGATCACCTCCATCGCCCAGGCGCTCTCCAGCTCGTGGAAGACCAGTTCGAGCAGCGGTGCGGCCTGCGCGGTGCCGCGCCGGCGGCGGTAGCCGTGCCGGCGCAGCAACTCCTCGATCCGTTCCCGGGTAGCCGGGGCCACATCGGCCCGTCCGTTCAGCACCTTCGAAACAGTCGGAGCCGAGACCCCCGCCTCGCGGGCGATCTCGGCCAGTGTCGCCGTTCCCGTCACTGCCGCCTCCGATTCGGTCGCTGCCTGCGGATTCCCGCTCGCTGAACGCTTCACGGGACGGATGGTATCCCCCGGCGGGCCGCTCGGGGAGGGATCCGACCCAGCGCAGCCCCTTGACGCACCCCGTGTCCCGGCCTAGGTTTCCGGCACAGCAATCGGAAAGTTCATCGAAACAATCGAAAGACAGGCAGGCGATGGGACTTCGCTCGACCGCTGTGCGCACTCGATCCGCTCGTCACCGGCTGGCCGTCACCTCCGTGGCCTGCACCGCCGCCCTCGCCCTCACCGCCGGCTGCGGCTCCGGCGGCACCGGCGGCGACTCCGGCACCATTCACGTCCTGGCCTACGGCGACGCGGGCAACACCGTCGAAAAGCAGATCGTCGATACCTTCAACAAGACCTCCCCGGTCAAGGCCGTGCTGGACACCATCCCGGGCGCGGACTACCAGACCAAGCTGCAGACCGTGATCACCACCCCGCAGGCGCCGGACGTCTTCTTCAACTGGGGCGGCGGCAGCATCGCGCCCTTCGTCAAGGCCGGCCTGCTGCTGCCGCTGGACGACCTGATCGCCAAGGACCCGGCGCTCAAGTCCGGCTTCCTGCCCGCGGTCTTCGACACCGCCGTGATCGGCGGCAAGTCCTACGGCATCCCGATGCGCGGCACCCAGCCGGTGCTGCTTTTTGACAACAAGCAGGTGCTCGCCGACAACGGCCTCACTCCGCCCGCCAGTTGGAACCAGCTGCTGGACGAGGTGCGCACCCTGAAGGCCAAGGGCCTGACCCCGATCGCGCTCGGCGGCGCCGACCAGTGGCCCACCCTGATGTGGTTCGAGTACGTCTTCGACCGGGTCGCCGGACCGGGGCTGTTCCAGAAGGCGGTGGGCGGCGACCCGAGCGCCTGGTCCAGCCCCGAGGCCACCAAGGCGCTCGGCCTGCTCAAGCAGCTGATCGACGCGGGCGCGTTCGGCTCCACCTTCGACTCGGTCAAGTTCACCGACGGCGGCTCGCCCGCCCTGCTGGCCAAGGGCAGGGCCGCCTTCGAGCTGATGGGCTCCTGGGAGTACGCCACCCAGCAGTCCGGCAACCCCGACTTCGCCAAGAACAAGCTCGGCTGGAGTGCCTTCCCGAGCGTCGTCGACGGCCAGGGCGATCCGGGCGACCTGGTCGGCAACACCAACAACTTCTACTCGGTGCGTGCGACCACCAAGCACCCCGAGGCGGTCGCCCAGTTCCTCAAACTGATGTACTCCGACCAGTTCGTGAAGGCCCAGCTGGCCATCGGCAACCTGCCGACCACCACCAACACCCCGCAGTTCCTGGCGGGTTCGGCCTCGCCCGAGTACTCCAAGTACCAGTACGACCTGGTCAAGCAGGCGCCCTCGTTCCAGCTCTCCTGGGACCAGGCCTACCCGCCGGCCGCGATCACCCCGATCCACCAGGCCGTGCAGCGCTTCTTCGACGGCCAGTTGGACGCCGCCGACTTCGCCAAGGCCATGCAGGCCCTGCCCGCCTCCTGACCTGCCCACAACTTCCGACCCACCCGCAACCCCTGACCCACCCGCAACCCCTGACCCACCCGCAACCCCTGACCCACCCGCAACCCCTGACCCGCCCGCCTCCTGTTCTCGGAGCCGCCCGCGATGATCCGCCACAACTCACGCGCTCCGGCGGGGGCCACCCGCCCCGGCCTGGCCTGGGCGCTGCCCGCCACCGCCTTCTTCGCCACCTTCGCCGTCCTGCCACTGGTCCTGGTGGCGGTGCTCTCCTTCACCCAGTGGAACGGCCTGGGCGCGCCGCGCGCGGCCGGACTGGCCAACTGGCGTGCGCTGCTGCACGACCCGGTGCTGGGCAAGAGCCTCTGGCTGAGCTTCCTGCTCACCCTGCTGGGTGTGCTGATGCAGACCCCGATCAGCCTGCTGCTCGGAGTCTGGGCGGCCGGCCGGCAGCGCAACCGGGCCGTCCTGTCCGCGATCTACTTCGTCCCGCTGCTGCTCTCCGCCACCGCGGTCTCGGTGCTCTGGCGGGCGCTGCTCGATCCCAACTTCGGCCTGCCCGCCCAGGCGCCCTGGCTCTTCGGGGACGGCAACCTGCTCGGCAGCCGCACCGGCGCGATCGGCGTGCTGGCCTTCGTCGGCGCCTGGCAGTGGACCCCGCTGCACACCCTGATCTACCAGGGCGCCGCCCGGGCCGTCCCCCCGGTGCTCTACCAGGCCGCCGAGGTCGACGGAGCCGGCAGGTTCCGCCAGTTCTGGCACGTGACGCTGCCTCAGCTGCGCCACACCGTGGTCACCTCCACCGTGCTGATGGTGGTCGGCGGTCTGACCACCTTCGACACCGTGCTGATCCTCACCCAGGGCGGCCCGGGCACCGACACCACGATCAGCGCCTACTACATGTACCAACAGGGATTCAAGAGCTTCGACTTCGGCGGCGCCTCGGCGATCGCGCTGGTCCTGGTGGTGCTGGCCACGCTGATCTCGCTGGTTCTGGTGCGGGTGTCCGGGTACGACGCGATGCGCAGCACGGTGGAGGGGATCTGATGCGCCGTCGCCCAAAGCAGGGACGCCCCAGCCAGCGGCGTCCCAACCAGCGTCGCCCCAACTACCTGGCGGGCTTCGGCTCGCTGGTCTGGCTGGGCGTGGTCGGACTGCCGCTGTACGTACTGCTGGTCACCACCCTGCGCAGCCAGTCGGACTACGCCACCAACGGACCGCTGTCCCTTCCGCGGCGGCTGACAGCGGACAACTACCTGCACGCCTTTTCCGGCGGCTTCGGGCAGGACCTGGTCAACACGCTGCTGGTCACGGTCAGCGTGGTCGCCCTGGTGCTGCTGCTGGTCCCGCCGCTGGCCTACGCGATCGTGCGCAGCCGCGGGCGGAGCATGCGGATGGTGTTCCGGGTCTTCCTGCTCGGGCTGGCGATCCCGGCCCAGGCGGTGATCGTCCCGATGTTCTACGTGATCAGCCAGGCCGGGTTGTACGACGACCTGAGCGGGGTGGTGCTGCCCACGGCCGCCTTCTGCCTGCCGATCTGCACGCTGGTGCTCACCGGCACCATGCGCGACATCACCCCCGAGCTGTACGAGGCGATGGCGGTGGACGGCGCCTCGCCCTGGCGGGTGTTCTGGCGGCTGGTGCTGCCGCTCTCCCGGGGCGGACTGGCCACCGTGGTGGTCTTCGCGGCGCTGCAGGCCTGGAACGGCTTTCTCTTCCCGCTGGTGCTCACCCAGTCCGACGCGACCAAGGTGATCACCCTCGGGCTCTACAACTTCCAGACCGAGCACGGGGTCGACGCCCCCGGCCTGCTGGCCGCGGTGGTGCTGTCGATGCTGCCCGTGCTGGTCGTCTACCTGTTCGCCCGCCGCGCCCTGGTCCAGGGGCTGATGGGGGTCGGCGGAAAGTGAGTGTGCATCCGATGGAACCGTGGCGGGACGTCTCCTTGACCGCGCAGGAGCGGGCCGAGGCGTTGATCGCGGCGATGACGCTCCGGGAGAAGCTGGCCCAGCTGATCGGGGTGTGGGTGGGGGCCGCCGCCGACGGCGGGGAAGTCGCCCCGCACCAGCACGATATGGCGCAGCCGATCGACCTGGAGGAGCTGCTGCCGTACGGAATAGGCCAGTTGACCCGTCCGTTCGGCAGTGCGCCGGTGGACCCGGGGCTCGGCGCGCTCTCGCTGCAGCGCTCGCAGCGCCGGATCGCGGCCGCCAACCGGTTCGGCATCCCGGCTCTGGCGCACGAGGAGTGCCTGGCCGGCTTCGCCGCCTGGGGGGCCACGGCGTACCCCGTGCCGCTCTCCTGGGGCGCCACCTTCGACCCCGGGCTGATCCGCACCATGGCCGCCGCGATCGGCCGCGACCTGCGCGCCGTCGGCGTGCACCAGGGGCTGGCCCCGGTGCTGGACGTGGTGCGGGACGCGCGGTGGGGGCGGGTGGAGGAGACCATCGGGGAGGATCCGTACCTGGTGGGGACCATCGCCACCGCCTATGTGCAGGGTCTGGAGTCCGCCGGGGTGGTGGCCACCTTGAAGCACTTCGCCGGCTACTCCGCCTCCCGGGCCGGCCGCAACCTCGCGCCGGTGGGGATGGGTGCGCGCGAACGGGCGGACGTGATCCTGACACCGTTCGAGATGGCGGTGCGGGAGGGCGGGGCGCGGTCGGTGATGCACGCGTACACCGATACCGACGGGATCCCGTCGGCGGCGGACGAGGAGCTGCTGACCGGGCTGCTGCGGGAGCGGTGGGGGTTCACCGGGACGGTGGTGGCCGACTACTTTGGCATCGCCTTCCTGAAGACGCTGCACGGGGTGGCCGAGGACTGGTCGGACGCGGCCGCGCTGGCGCTGGCCAGTGGGGTGGACGTGGAGCTGCCGACCGTGCGGACGTTCGGGCAGCCGCTGCTGGACGCGCTCGCGGACGGGCGGGTGGGGGAGGAGCTGGTGGACCGGGCGTTGCGGCGGGTGCTGGTGCAGAAGGTGGAGTTGGGCCTGCTGGATCCGCACTGGTCGCCGGTGCCGCCCGCACTGGAGGAGGTGGTCGAGGGCTCGCCCCGGGGGCGGGTGGACCTGGACCGGCCGGGCAACCGCGCGCTGGCGGAGCGGATCGCGGAGCAGGCGGTGGTACTGGTGCGGAACACCGGGGTACTGCCGCTGGGGACAGGTGCGGGTGCGGGTGCTGGTTCGCGGCGGATCGCGGTGATCGGGCCGAACGCGGACACGTCGTCGGCGTTCCTGGGGTGCTACGCGTTTCCGGTGCACGTGGGGGGAGCGCATCCCCGGGTGCCGCTCGGGATCGGGTTGCCCACGGTGCTGGAGCGGGTGCGGGAGGAGTTCCCGGGGGCGGAGGTGGTCGGCGCCCTCGGTGCGGGGGTGGACGATCCGGACACCTCGGGGTTCGCCGAGGCGGTGGCACTGGCTCGCTCCGCCGACGTGGTGGTGCTGGCGCTGGGGGACCGGGCGGGACTGTTCGGGAGAGGGACGAGCGGGGAGGGCTGCGACGCGGAACTGTTGGAACTGCCGGGCGTGCAGCAGCAGTTGCTCGAAACCCTGCTCGACACCGGCACCCCGGTGGTGGTCACACTCCTGGCGGGTCGCCCGTACGCGCTCGGCCGAGCGGTGACCGACTCCGCCGCGATCGTCCAGTCATTCTTTCCCGGCGAGGAGGGCGCCCGTGCGATCGCCGGCGTCCTGAGCGGCCGGATCAACCCGTCAGGCCGCCTGCCGATCAGCATCCCGTCCCGCCCGGGCGTCCAGCCCTCCAGCTACCTCGCCGCACGCCTCGCCCAGTCCAGCGAGGTCTCCAGCACCGACCCCACCGCCGCGTACCCCTTCGGCCACGGACTCGGCTACACCACCTTCAGCTGGTCGGACTTCCACGTCGACCACGAATCCACCTCCACCGAAGGCGAGTTCACCATATCCCTCACCCTCACCAACACCGGCCCCCGCCCAGGCGCCGAGGTGGTCCAGCTCTACCTCCACGACCCGGTCGCCTCGGTCGTCCAACCCGTCCAACGCCTCATCGCCTACCACCGCCTGACCCTCGCCCCCGGCGAGCGGGCTCGCCTCCGGCTCGCCGTCCCCGCCGACCTGGCCTCGTTCACCGGCCGCGACGGCCACCGCATCGTGGAACCCGGCGAGTTGGAACTCCGCCTGGCGGCCTCCAGTACGGATGTGCGGCACGCGGCACGAGTACGCCTGACCGGCCCGGTCCGGCCGGTGGACCACCGCCGCCGGCTGCACGCGGAGGTCGGGAGGGAGTAGTACGACTGGGGGCCTTGCCGGGACCTGGTGGGGCGGTCTCATCCACGAATACACGCAGGTCGCAAAAGGTGACAGCGATTTCGGTACACGCAGCCTCCACCCAGGCGCGGACCGCGTTGACGGGCAAGAACCGCAGGTGGCTTTCACGGAAATCGGCCCCTGATTCGAGTTGATGAACAAGTACCTCGGCGATCAGTGGTCGGTCGGTGACTGGCCGGGCCTGAAACGAGCCATGGCCACCGGCCTGCCGCCGATACTCGCGCGAGGCCTGGCAGCGATGGGCGTCCCCGCCCGGGCGGGGACGCCCACCCCAGACGTTCAAGGAGTACGACCCCGAGTGGGCCCGTGCCTCTCGACACCTGACATCGCATGCGACGACCGGGCGCCGCGACGACCCGGGCGGATACCGCCGGCGGTGAGACCACCTGGGTATCGGGCTGAGGGCGCCTGACCGAGCAGTGGCTCAAAACGACCGTCCACCCTTACGTAATGTCAAATTCATTAACAGTAAATGCAAAGTTCGCCTGTATTCTGGCTTTTATGCCCCGTCAGGAACCCGACCCACAGTCAGCCCTGCTCCACTCCGTGATCGACACGCTGCGCACCGCGGGCTTCCCGCTCACCGAGAGCGGCGACGCGAGCGACGGCGTGGTCGTGTCCGCCGGGAGCCACGGCGTGACGGTGTCCTGGCAGGCCCGCGCACGCGGCGGTCGGCCGTCCCCGGACATGCCGGCCAGGGCGACTTCCGGCCGGACCCGGATGCGCGGCGGTGCCGCTGTCCGGTCCGAGGGCTTTCGGTATGCCCTGCGTCTCGCGACCACCCTGGCGGAGGCCGGCTACCAGAGCGACCACGTCGGGGAGCACGTGCTGGTGAGCAAGGCCGACCGCGCGGTGCAGGGCGCCGCGCAGTTCTGACAGCAGCCCGTCCCATCCGCGCCCCGGGCCGACCGGGGTGTACTCCGGGGCGCCGGGAATGCGCTCACCCGCGGTAGACGGCGGTCGCGATCCGGACGAACGAGCGGATCAGTGGGTTCGTGTCGCCCGCCTTCCACGCCGCGACCATGCGGCTCGGCGGCATGTCGGTCAGCGGTACCACGGTGAGTCCCGCCCCCGGATCGTGGTCCAGGAGGGTCATGCCGACCGTGCCGTTCCACAGGACGGCCTGTCGGCATTCCTGGACGGCGCGCACCACCGGGCCCTCGCGGGGCTCGCCGCCGTTCCAGTACGACTGCCAGAGGGGATCGGTGCCCTGCGGGAAGCGGAACCAGCGGCGGTTGGCCAGGTCGGCCAGCTCCAGACTGTCGCGGCGGGCCAGCGGGTCGTCGGCGCGCAGCAGGGCTCCGACCGGGTCGGTTCGCAGGTGGCGCATGGTCAGGCCGGTCTCGTCGAAGGGCCCACGGGTCAGGGCGATGTCGACCAGCTGGGCGTGCAGCCCGCAGGTGGGATCGGTCAGGTCGGTCTCGCGGATGCGGACCTCGACGCCCGGGTGCCGGTGGCGGTGGGCGGCGGCCAGCCGGGTCACTGCCGGGTCGGCGCTGTCGCCCAGGAGGCCGACGGTGAGGGTCGCGGTGCCGGCTGCCGCGGCCACCCGGCCCTGTACCCGGTCGGCGTGGTCGAGCAGGGAGCGCGCCTCGTCGAGCAGCACCGTCCCGACCGCGGTGAGCGTGACGCCGGCGGAGGAGCGGTCGAACAGGGTGGCGCCGAGCTCGGCCTCCAGCTGTTTGATCGCCCGGCTCAGCGGCGGCTGGCTCATGTGCAGCCGCAAGGCGGCCCGGCCGAAGTGGAGTTCCTCGGCGACCGCCACGAAGTAGCGCAAGGTGCGTAGCTCCATGACGGCGACGATACCCGCACGGTATCGAGAGCCCGGAACGGGTCTTGGACGCCCGCCGTGCCCCGGCAGTGGAATGGGGAGCATGAGCGACGAACCGAAAGCCAGTGACTCGACAGCGGACCCTGCCGTCTCGGTGGTCGGTCCGGGCGACGGCGAGGTGATCATCCTGGGCACCACCCGACTGCGCGTCCTGGAGGACGGCGGCAACACCGGGCACCGCCTCGGGATCGCCGAGTCCGTCCTCGCGCCGCACACACCCGGACCGCCTCAGCACCGGCACGCCCAGCACGACGAAGGCTTCTACATCATCTCCGGCACCGTGCGGTTCACGGTCGGAACGAAGGACCACGACGCGCCGGCCGGCACGCTGGTGATGGTCCCGCCCGGGGCCCCGCACACCTTCGCCAACCTGACCGACCAACCGGCCGTCATGCTCAGCACGTTCACGCCGGACCTGTACGTGCAGTACTTCCGGGACCTGCAGGACATGATCGCCGCCGGCCAGGCCCTGACCCCCCGGGCGCACCTGCGGACGATGAGCCGCTACGCCACCGAACCGGCCACCGAACCCGCCGGCGAGTTCGCCGAGCGTCCGCAGGGATGAGGACGCCCACCCGACCATGCCGGACCCGCACCGCCGGGGCGGACATCGCCGGTGCCGCCCTGGTGACGGGTGGCCACCTATACCTGGTAACCGTGGATGGGGAATCATGAACGTCGCCTACTGGATCGTGGCCGGCCCGCTCGCTCTCTTCTACCTCTACGGGGGCGGAGTGAAGGTGGTCCGGAGCCGTGAGCAGCTCCGGCCGATGATGGCCTGGGTGGACAGCACCCCGATGCCCGCCGTCCGGGCCATCGGGACCATCGAAGTGCTCGGTGCCATCGGGCTGCTCCTCCCACCACTGACCGGCATCGCGCCCTGGCTCGCCCTGGCGGCCGCCGCGGGGTTCGTGGTGCTGCAACTCGGCGCGACCAGGGTCCACCTGAGGATGGGCGACCGCAGGATCGCCCTCAACGTCACGCTCCTTCTCGCCGCGGCCGTGACCCTCTGGCTTGCTACAACCTGGCTGTGACCCCAGGAAGATCGAGATCCCGGGAGGTTTCATGTCGGAACGTGCGGCGGTAGCCCTGGGGTGTCGTCCCGAGCCGGCGGGCGAAGTGGTGGCGAAGGTTGTCGATGGTGCCGAAGCCGGTGCGGCGGGCGATGGCGGTGATCGGTTCGTCGCTGGTTTCCAGATGGTGCTGGGCGAGCAGGACGCGCTGCCCCAGCAGCCATTGCAGCGGGGCGGTACCGGTCTCCTGTTGGAAACGGCGGGCGAAGGTGCGCGGGGACAGGTGGGCGCGGCGGGCCATCGCCTCCACGGTCAGGTCCTGGTCGAGATTGGCCTCGATCCAGGCCAGCACCGGGGCCAGCGAGCCGGTTCCCTCCCGGGGCTGGGGACGCTCGCGGTACTGGCGCTGGCCGCCTTCCCGGTGCGGGGGCGCCACCATCCGGCGCGCGACCGCGTTGGCGACGGCGCTGCCGTGCTCCTTGCGGACCAGGTGGAGGCAGGTGTCGACACCCGCAGCGGTACCGGCCCCGGTGATGACCGGGTCCTCGTCGACATACAGCACGTCCGACTCGACCCGCGCCCGCGGGTGGCGGCGGGCGAGTTCCTCGGTGTACCGCCAGTGGGTGGTGCAGCGCCGCCCGTCCAGCAGGCCCGCCTGGCCCAGCAGGAAGGAGCCAGTGCAGATACTCAGGATGCGCGCCCCCCGCTCGGCGGCGGTGCCCAGTGCCTCGACCAGCCGATCCGGCTGCCGCCCGCCCAGGTCGTAGGCCGGAACGCAGATCAGATCCGCGGACGCGAGTCGATCCAGGCCGTGCGGGGTGCGAACCTCGAAGCCGTGCCGGGTGCGAACACTGTCGCCCACGGCCGAGACAAGGGCGAAGTCGTAGCGGGGCAGCGCATCGGCGCTGCGGTCGATGCCGAACACCTCGCAGAAGACACCCAGTTCGAAGGCATGGGCGCCCTCCAGGGCGAGGACCGCGACATCTCGAAGCATCGGGTCCGACCTCCTTCAAGGCGCTGGCAGAAATTTCAGCCTACCTGTCATTCCTGCCGCAGCCGGTGAGTGCCCCGTCCTGACAGGCTTGTGGTCGTACCCGCACCACCGCGAAAGCCGGGCCCCCATGACCAGGCACCTCCCCATCTCCGCCACCACCACGCCGTCCTCACAGGCCGCCCAGGTCCTGCGCGCACTCGCGCTCGACGAGGACCTGAAGCAGCGCATCCCGCAGGACCCGATCCTTGGCCCGTTGGCCCGCAAGGTCGCCCGCCGCTACGTGGCCGGCGAGAACCTGACCGCCGCGCTGGAGCGCGCGACGAGCATCCTGGCCGCCGGCCACCGCGCGAACGTCGAGTACATGGGCGAGAGCTGCCGCGACCCGCAACGCGCCACCGAGGAGACCGACGTCTTCCTCGACGCCGCCCGACTGCTACCGCCCAACTGCTCGATCTCCCTGGACCTCACCCACATCGGCCTGGCCGTCGACGAGGAACTCGCCCTGGCCAACGCCACCCGCCTCGCGCAGGCCACCGCCGACACCGGCCGAGAGATGATCATCTCCGCGGAGGGCTCCGACCGCACCGACGCCGTGCTGGCCGTGCACCGCGCTCTGTGCCAGTCGTTCGACCACGTGGGCGTCACCGTCCAGGCCCGCCTGCACCGCACCGCCGAGGACCTGCCCCGACTCCTCTCCCTGCCCGGACGCATCCGCCTGGTCAAAGGCGCCTTCCTCGAACCCGAGACCATCGCCTACCCGCGCGAGGACCCCGCGCTGGCCACCGCCTACCTCGACCATGCGAAGCGGCTGGCGGACTCGGGCCACCTGTGCTCCTTCGCCACCCACGACTGGGACCTGATCCACCAGATCGACCGCCACCTCAGCACCAGGGGCCCCGAAAGCACCGAGGCCCCCGGAAGCACCAGGGCCGCCGAAGCAACCACTCCCTGGGAGTTCGAAACCCTCCTCGGCCTCGGCCCCGACCGCCTGGACGCCATGGCCGAACGAGGCCACCCCACCCGCGAGTACATCGTCTTCGGCACCGAATGGTGGCTCTACGTCTGCAACAGGATCGCCGAAGACCCCCAGCGGCTGCTCCAAGCCCTCGTCGACGCCGCCTCCTGAACACCCACCCGCCGGCACGGTCCAACCGGACCGCTACGGAATCGTCCCCCAGCGCGACACCGACCCCGCCGGTACAGACCTCGTTCATGCGGCCGAGGCCCAGGAGATCCCCAGCCCCTCCGACAGCGCCCTGCGGCCGGTGTCGGTCAGAGCCACGGCCCGGTCTCCGCCGATCCGGACGATCCACCCGGCCTCGAACGCATGGGAGCACAGTGCCGCGCCCACCGCCCCGGCCACGTGCGGCCGCCGTTCCGTCCAATCCAGGCACGATCTGATCTGCGGGCGCCGGCCCGTCCGCGGCGCGGCGATACCGAGCCCGCCCAGCCACTGGACCCCGGCCTCCGTCAGCGCGAGCCCGTTCTCCCAGGTCAGCAGCCCACGCTCGGTCATGGCGTCGGCGATCCCGACCCCCAGTTCGCCGGCGAGATGGTCGTAACAGGTCCGGGCGTGTGCCAGGGACCGTCGCCGCCCGGCGACCGCGAGCGACCGTACGGGCATCGCCCGGCGCGGGGCGTGGGCGGCGAGGCTCTCGATCAGCTCGGCGATACCCGGGCCCGCCAGCCGTACGTACCGGTGACGCCCCTGCCGCTCCTCGGCCAGCAGGCCACCTGCCACCAATTGGTTCAGGTGGCCGGTCGCGGTGGAAGGCGCCACCTCGGCGTGGCGGGCGAGCTCGCCTGCCGTCCATGCCCGGCCGTCCAGCAACGCCAGCAGGAAGGCGGCCCGGGTCCGGTCCGCCAGTAGGCCCGCGAGGGCTGCCAGATCCGGCCCCGCGTCATCGGCACGGGTCCCACGACTTTCGGTCACCCACCCATCGTCGCCCATCGACACTTCGGCCGGTACCGAAAGATCACCGCTCTACCGTCGGACGCATGCAGAACACAACCTCCCCCAGCCATCTGACGGTCGAGCCGAGCATCCTGTACTTCGGAACGCCGGTGGTCCTGCTCTCCACCGAGAACGAGGACGGCACCTTCAACCTCGCCCCGATGTCCTCGGCGTGGGCACTCGGCCAGGTCATCGTGCTCGGGCTGGGCTCCGACGGGCAGACCGCGCGCAACCTCTCGACCCGGCCCGACCTGGTCATCAGCCTGCCGTCGCCACAGCAGTGGCGGGCCGTCGAACAGCTGGCCCCGCTGACCGGCCGCGATCCGGTGCCCACGGGCAAGCGGGACCGCTTCCGATACGAAGCCGACAAATTCGGTGCGGCCGGGTTGCGGCCCCAGCCGTCCGAACTCGTGCGGCCTCCCCGCGTTGCGGAATGCCCACTCCAGTTCGAGGGACGGGCCTCCCAGGTCCGCCCGGATGCCACCGGCGGGTTCCTCATCGTCGAGGCCCGCGTGCTCCGGGTACACGCCGCGCCCCAGATCCTCGTCCCCGGCACCGAGCACATCGACCCGGCGCAGTGGAGCCCACTGATCTACAACTTCCGTCACTACCACGGCCTCACCACCGAACTGGGCCACAGCTTCCGCTCCGAGACGCCCCGCCGGACCCATGACCCCGCACCGCATACGGCTGGACCGTCGACTCCGCCCCAGCCCGATGCGACCCGGGGACCCGCGCTTTCGGCAGGGACGCGGAGCGGGAGCCGAGCGCCGGCAGGAGCACGTCGGCCGCCACATGGCTACGGCACGCGTCGCCGGCCACACCTACGCCGGAGCCGGTGAGACGCCTTCGGCACACCCCGGACAGGTGGCCGTTGCCGAGGCGGGCTGCGAGCCGGAGGAGGTGGACCATCCGTCGTGGCCGCGAAGCCTGCGGCAACCGGGTCCTGTGGTCGGTGGCCGGACGGTCAGGTCGCCGGTGCGAAGGCGGTGATTGCGTCGGCGAGGTCTGCCGGGGCTTCCAACGGGATCAGGTGGCCGGTGTTCGGGATCACCGTGAAGTCGGGTGCGGAGAGGTAGGGCACCAGGTTGTCGCGGAGCACGTCGATGGGCTCGACGCGGTCGTGCCGGCCGGCGACGACAAGGGCGGGGACGCTGATCATGCGGGTGTGCTCGCGGATGTCTTGTGCGATGCCGCGCAGCGGCCACTCCGTGCGGGCGGCGTCGTTGCCGGCCCGTGAATCGGTCGCGATCTGGGATTTGATGGATTCGGGCAGCTGTGTCGCGGTGAGGATGTGGTCCCGTGCTTCGGCGACGGACTCGTCGGAGTCGTAGGCGTGGGAGAGGCCTTCGCGGTACTCGGCGGTGATCCCCGCGGCGGGCTTGGCCGGACCGGAACCGACGAGGACGATCCCGCGCAGGCCGGCGGGCCGGGTCGCCGCGACCAGCTGTGCGACCTTGCCTCCCATGGAATGCCCGACGAGGACGTAGTCGGTGACACCCGCGTCAGCGATCACGGCGAGCGTGTCGTCCGCGAGCTGACGGAGCGTATAGGGGCCCTCCAGGCCGATCGAGCGGCTCCACCCGCGGAAGTCGAGGGTGAGCGTGCCGCGGCCTGCGAGGCGGTCGACGACGAGGTCCCAGGTGCGGGCGGAACCACCCCAGTAGTGCAGGAACACCAGAGTCGGCCCGGTCCCCGGCCGGTGGTCATAAGCGGGCAGTAGCGGCTGCTGTGTCGTGTTCATCGTGACCCTCTCGATCATGTTTCCAGGGCGGTCTCCCGCTGGCTTCATTGAATCCGTCCAACTGCGCCGAGGCATCGGCCTGACTGGTCGTCCGATGGTGAGAACTGGACACGTGACCGTGACCCGGCAGATGAGCCACCGGAGCGTCGGGCGCCGTGCGGCCGCCGTCGAGACGATGGCTGACACGTCCGCGCGGTCCGGCGGCCGTCCCACGACGTCGTCCGCCGACCGCCCGTCCGCACGACGGTGTTCTGCTCACCCCTCAGGTGCTGCGGCTGCCCGATCAGACTTGATGGCCGCAGCACCTCCCGGCCCGTCGCGGGCGATCCAAGTCAGGGGGTGACCCACCGCCACGGGTTCCCGCTCAGATGTCGGTCGGCGAAGGTAAATTCGGGAGCCGTGACCATATTGAACCTTTGCCACGGCGCAGCCTGCCCGGCCATTGCCCTGGTACCACAGCAGGACGTGTGGAAGACCGACGAGATCCTGGCGGCGGCCCGGCGCGCGGTCGACCGGGCCGAGGCCGGCCGGATCCTTGAGCATGTACTGCTCACCCATGCGCGTGAGGTCCGCTTCCGGGTCGCGCAGGTCCTCGCCGAGGTGGCACCGGCCGCGGCGGCCTCGGCCGCCGGGCAGATCCGAGGCTTCCTCAGCGGCCGGCGCGGAGACCCGCTGCGCGGGGCCGCGACCGGGCAACCGAGCGAGGCCGAAGCACTGGCCTACCAGGTGCTGCTGGCGGTGCTCGGCACGCCGGCCAGGGACCTTGACGCGCTCGTGGCGGCCGCCGCCGACTCCGCCTTCCTTTACGTCGCCGCCGCCTACGGGATGCTCGGCCTGCGGCAGGGCCGGACGGCGGCCGACCGCCTCGCGGCGATCGCGCGCGCCGGCGGGCACCACGCCGCCAGGATCTACCAACCGATGCTGCTGCTGGGGCCGCAGTACCATCGGCTACTGGACGAGGTCCTGACCGAGATCGTCGACGCCGGGACTCCGCTGCACAGCATGATCGGCTCCCTCGACGTGCGCGCCGCCGGCTTCCAGGAACTCGCCGCCGGCCTGGCACTGCGCTCGCTACCACTTGGCCCCGACTACGCGATCCGGCGCCGCCACCACCGCGAGACCGACACGGTCAGTCAGGTCCTGGCCTGCGGCGAGCACTTCCTGCCGCTCACTCTGGCGGCCCTGACGGCGGTCGCCTCGACCGCCGCGCTGCCGGCCGACCAGCGCTGGCACGCCGCCCACCGGGCCGCGGACCTGGACGCCGACTCCTTCGGCCGGATCGCGGAGATGCTCCGATGCCTCGGCGTCGCCGACCCCACCGAAGGCCCGCTGCCGCCTGAGCTCGACGAGGAGCAGCGGGCGGCGATCGCCTCCCGGGTGGCCCAGGCATGGGACCGGATCCGTGCGCAACTGCGCACCCGGCACCCGGACTTCGCGATCCACTTCGGCCCGGGCGCGACGGCCGCGGAGATCGCCGCGCTGGAGGCGGAGCTCGGCTTCGCCCTGCCGGCCGACTTCGCCGCCTCACTGGCGCTGCACCGCGAGGTCCGATTCGACGGATTGGTCCACGGGCTGTGCCCGCACCTCGACATCGGCCGGCTGGCCGAGGCCCGGGCGAGCGGGCTGGACTGGGAGGACGGGGTCCAGCGCGATCCGCGGATCCGGGGCGACTACGGCTGGCGTCCCGGCTGGGTCCCGCTGGACTGCCGCGACAGCGACTTCGACGTCCTGGACCTCGATCCGGCCCCCGCCGGCCACTACGGGCAGGTCGTGCGAATCAGCCACGACAGCCGGCCGAGCGTGCACGCCGAGAGCTGGCTCGCCATGCTCGAACACGTCGCGGACCTACTGCAGGCCGACCGCCTGGTCGCGGACAGCTCCGACAGGCAGGTGCTGTGGTTGCGTGAGGGGGTGTAAGGGGGTGCAAGGGGGAGCGGCACCGCCATGCCCGGGGATGGCGGTGCCGTATGCGGAGGCGGCCACGCCGCCCGGCTGGGCGGCGGTCATGCCGGGTCGGATTGGGAAGTGATCTTTGAGGCCTCAGGGTGATGACCGTTCGGTTCCTGGCGGTCTGCCGCAGCAGGCCCCGCTGCGTTTGCGCGGATCCTCATCAGCGTCGGGCCGGTGCTGGGCGAGTTAGGTGTGGCGCGGGGGAGGGGCTCGGCGGGGGCTGGATGCCGTAGCCGTTTCCGCGGCAGTGGGCCCCGGATGCCCCAGGAGCCATCGGGGTGCTGGGTCCGCATCCGCCCATTCGGCGGCGCGGCGCGGCACAGCGCAGGGCGGCGGGGCCGCCGTGGCGGGCCAGCGCGGTGGTGGCGCGGCTGGTCGCGTACTGGGACGCCTCGCCTGCCCCCGTTCCGGACGCCCCGGAACGGGGGCGGGACAGGAGCCCGGTGGCTTGGAGGGTGACGATTCATCGAATGGCGCACGATCACCAGCCGACCGTTCGCTCACGATGCGGTGCTCGCCGACGATGGGGAGGCCGAGGTGCGTCGGGCAGGGCCGCGGGGAAGGGGACGTGTCCGTGTTCCGCGACTGCTCGGCGTGAAACCGATTGCTCGACGGATGAGGAGTACACAGTGGTCGTTTCCGCCTGCCCGCCGAGGTGGCGGCGCGTTGCCCGGTTGACCCTTCTGGTTCCCGGGACCGCGATAGCCGTGCTGGTCCCGCTCGCCGTGCCGGGCAGCGCCGCCGCGCCGAGCAGTGAAGCCGCCAGCGGTGCGCCGCCGCCCCCGCCGGTGGCGCAGGCCCTCGACGGGGACAAGCCGCTCGCCTCCGCCCGGGAGGTCACCAGCGAGTGCACCAAGGCCGCGGCTTGCAGCTTCCGGATGTACGGGGCGCCGCGCGAGTTCAGCAGCGGGGTGCTCTCGGTGGGCAACGCGGCGATCAACTGCACGGACGGCGACATGGAGATCGACCGCACCGTCACCTTCGTGACCAGCAGCACCGACAACATCGGCGGCGAGATCTCCGGCCGCGCGGCGCTGGAGGGCGGGGTGGACACCACGGTGACCGCCTCGGCCACGGGCACCCTGAAGCCCGGCATGGAGAACAGCGTGACCCAGTTCGGCCCGAACAAGGACAAGGGCCCGTACACCGAAGACACGGTGAAGACCAGCTCTGAGGCCCCGGTGACGGTGGCCGGCTCGAACGCGCTGCACCTGGGCGCCAAGGCCACCTTCGAGCTGGCCTTCAAGGCCTCCTTCTCCCGCACCTGGCAGGCCCAGAGCACCGAGTCGACCAGGGTGGTCTTCACCGTCGCCGCCGGCGACGAGATCCAGTTCGGGCTGGTGAACGCGAGCTCACGGACGGCCGGCGAGCTGAAGGTGAACGACACCGGCAAGCTGATCAAGAACGTCACGGTGGACAGCCCCTCGACCGTCACCGCCAGCTCGATCGTCGCGCAGACCTTCGCCAGCCGGGACAAGTGCCTCTCGATGCGCCCACCGGGCCGCTCGCTCGGTGCCGGGCTGGTCGAGACGGCGCCGGAGCGTTCCGGCCGGGTGCCGGACGCGGTGCACGTCCGCACCGCGCTGGGTACCTGGGTGAAGCGGTGAAGCGCCGGGCGGTGCTGCCCGCCGCGGTGGCCGTCGCGCTGGTGCTGGGTGCCGGGCCCGCTTCCGCCGCCACCGAGGAGGGTGCGGTCGAGGCAGTGGCCGCACAGGCCTTCGACGGTGATACCCCGCTCGCCGACGGACCGGCGCTGGCGCGGGGCTGCGGTCAGGAGTACGGCTGCTCCTTCCGCGTCCTGCCGGGCCTGTCCCGGGAGTTCACCACCGCCGTGGTCTCGCTCGGCAACACGGCGGTCAACTGCACCAACAAGCCGATCACCATCGAGCGCACGGTGGCCCTGGAGTCCAGCACCACCGACAACATCGCGGGGGAGATCTCCGGCAGCGCCATGCTGGAGGGCACCGTCGACAACACCACGGACGTCTCCGGCAGCGCCGGGGTCAGCAACACGACCACCGTCGGCCACACCGACCACACCGCGCCGACCGACAAGGGCCCCAACGCGGACATCGCCAACAGCGGCTCGGTGAACGTCGCCGGCACGGTCGCGGGGGCCGCCCAGCTCAAGCTCAGCGCCAAGGCGACCTTCGCCCTGGCCTTCCGGGCCAGCTTCTCGCACGAGTGGAAGCGGACCAGCACCGAGACCACCCAGGTGAAGTTCACCGTGAAGCCGGGCGACGAGCTGCAGTTCGGCGTCCTGAACGCGATGACCCGCACCGTGGGCGTGCTGGGCGTGGACGGCACCGGCAAGCTGATCAAGAACGTCGTCGTGGACAGCCCGTCGACCGTCAACGTCAGCTCGGTCGTCGCCCAGACCTTCAGTGCCACGGACCGCTGCCTGTCCCTGCGCCCGCCCGGCCGCTCGCTCCCGGACGGCCTGGTCGAGGTGCCCCCGCGTACCGACCGCACCGCACCCGCCGAGCAGTACCGGCTGACGCCCGACCAGACCTGGGTGCGAATGGAGTGATGCCACCGGCGCCCGTACGCGGCTTGGCCGCCTGCCCGAGGAACCGGGCAGGCGGCCAAGCCGCGTACGGCTGCTACCGGTCGAGGGGCACTGTTCGCGTCCGCACGCCGACGGGCGGGGTGTCGAGGGCGAGCAGCCGCTTGTCCGGGTTCGCGCCGTTGTCCGGGGTACCCGCGGTGGGCCGGGCGGAGCCGCAGCGCTGGAGCTCGGTCTCGGTGAGCGGGCCGGTGCGCTGGTCGTAGCGGTCGGGGAGGGAGACGGCCGGGACATCGAAGGTGGCGTCCAGGCGGTACTTGTTGCGGGGGTTGCCGAAGCTGCCGACCACGCGCTCGCGGGCGGGCTGTACCTCGATCCAACTCACTTCACCGGGCTGGATGGTGGGGTTGAGGGCCTTGCTGCTGGTCCGGCTCCAGGTGAGCGGGTTGCTGGTGGAGACGGCCGCCGCGTTGCCGCCGGCGGCGGCGTACCCGGCGGCCGCCTGGGCGGCCAGGTTGGGGCGGCTCTGCGAGATGTCGGAGCGGCTGGGGACCAGCGGGGTGCCTTTGAGCGCGTAGTACTGGGTGAGGTTGTCGTACGGCGGCTCGGTGGACTCGATCTTCCGGTCGTCGACCACCGCGTTGCGGCTGCAGTTGATGTACACCTCGCCGACCACCCTGGTCTGGCCGTAGTACCGGTAGGAGTACCGGTTGTCCACGGTGAACGTGCAGTTGGTCGCGGACCCTTCGCAGTCGTCCACCGCGATGCCGGGCTCCAGCGGGTCGTTGCCCCGGTAGGCCTTGGGGCCGGGCAGCTGCTCCTTGGTGATCTTCTGGTCGACGGGGGCGGGAGTCTGCTTGGCGGTCACGTTGGTGATCAGCGGGCCGCAGGAGAGCGAGTCGCGGCGCTCCTGGGAGTCGAAGGAGACCAGCGGATTGTCCTCGGTCGCGGTGAACTCGAAGGTGCGGCCGGTGGTCCAGTTGGCGGTGCCGACGGTGTCGGTGCCCTTGGTGGTGACCTGGGGGTCGGGGGCGGGCCCGGCGGTGATGAGCGAGACGTTGTAGGTCTGGCCGTCCTTGAGCTGCTCGGGCTTGCACTGGCGGTACACGCCCGGGCTGTCGTCCCAGTTGAGGGTGACGCCAGAGCCGGCCTTCACGCCCCAGAGGCGGGTGCGCAGGGAGAGTGGGGCGCCGTTCCAGTTGAGCGTGGCGGCCTGGTAGCCGAGCGGGTGCTGGGCGAGGGCCTTGCCGAAGACAGCGCCGGTGTTGTTGTCCGGGGACCAGTCGGCGTGTCCGGCGGCGGTGCCGTTGTCGGGGGCGGCGGGCTGGGCGAAGGTGCCGTTGGGCACCTGGAGGTCCACCGGGTCGGCGGCCCGCGCGGGCGGGGCGGCGGCGAGGGCGAGCCCGAGGGTGATCGCGGAGCAGCCGAGGCGGCGCAGGAGTTGGCGCGTCATCAGCAGAACCACCACTGGCTCGGCGGGATGACGGCGTCGCCGGGCTTGAGGTCCGAGGTCAACGCATTGGGGAGGGTGCAGAGTTCGGAGGCGGCGGTGTTCGGGTCCTGCTCACGAGGGACTTTGCCGAAGTCCTCGACGGCCTGGGTCTCCTTGGCGATGCCGTCCTTCTCGGCCTTGCCGTCGCCCGCCACGCTCGCCACGCAGTCCTTGCTGGTGGGCGGGCACTTGTCGATCTTCTCCTTGTCAGCGGCGACGTCCTTGCAGGCCGGGCTATTGGCGGAATCGCCCGCGCAGGGGTCGTTCTGCTTCGGAGGTTCGGGAGGCGGGGCGGTCTGCTTGGCCGCGACATTGGCGATCAGCACTGGGCAGCCGGAGATGTTCTCACCGGCGCCCGCAGTGAAGGTGATCTGGGGGGCGTCCTCTGCCGCGGTGAACGAATAGGTCCGGCCGACGAACCAGTTCGTGCTCCCGGTGGGGGTGTTGGTGGCGAGCTGGCCCGTCTGGTTGGCCGCACCCGCGACGGTCACGGTGTACTGCCGCTTGGCGGTGCCCCGGGGCACGCAGCCGTCGGGGTTGTCGTCCCAGCTGAGCGTGATCGTGGCGCCGGTCCGTACGCCCCGCAACCGGGTGCTGATCGAGCCGTTCCAGCCGAGCCCGGCGGCCTGGAAGCCCTGGGGATGGGCGGCGCGCGTGGCCGTGGCGCGCCCTCCGCCGACCCAACCGTCGATTCCATGTTCGAATGGCCTGCCGTTGGACACCGTGGGGGAGGAGAACGTCCCGTTCACCACCACGGCCGGCTCGGTGTCCTCCGCGCTCGCCGGGGTCGGGGCCGCCAGGGCGATGGCGCAACTGAGGGTGACGACTAGAAGTCTGGCTCGCTGTGCTCGCAGCACGCTCTCTCCCACTGAAGTCGGCTCGAAACTCCGGAACTTGTGCGCTTGTGAACTGATGGAAAGTCAGCCCCGGCCGCCATGCTTCGGGGCTGGGTGATGGACCGCAACCGCTGACGGGCCGACAGGGCGAAGACGAACGATCTCCGTGGGCCAACGGTGTGGAAAGCGGTTCGGGGGCGCACAACCGTTCTGGTCGTGGGGCATGTATCGACCCGATCCGATTTTCACTTCCAGCTGCGGCCGCGCGGCCACAGTGTCGTGCGGCTCGGTTTCCGAGGGACGCCATGCCACCGCTCTTCCGCCCCTGTGCGGGGCTGCTCGTCGCTGCCCTGACCGCACTGGGTGCCGCCCAGCCCGCGGCAGCCCAGCACCGACCGGCCGTCGTCACCGCTCCGCCGCACCACAGCGCGCCGCTGCACCCGGGCTTCGCCCACGGCGAGCCCGTCCGCCGCTAGACGCCCCCGAACCTGAGGACAGAGATGCACCTGCTGCACCGCAAGCTCCGCCGGCTGCCCGTGACGGCCTTGCCCGCGCTGATCGCGAGCCTGACCCTGCTGGGCTCCGTCGCGCTGCCCACCTCCGCCGCCTCCGCGTACGACCTGCGGGTACGCGCCTGGGGCCTGAACACCAACGGCCAGTTGGGCGACGGCACCAAGACCCAGCGGCAGACCCCGGTCTCCGTGGTGGGCCTGTCGGGCGCCGAGCTCAACACGGTCGTGGCCGGGGGCAGCGGTACGACCGGCTTCGCGCTGGCCCTGCTCGCCAACGGCACCGTCGAGGCCTGGGGCCGCAACGACAAGGGCCAGCTCGGCAACGGCACGAGCAGCGCGACCGACGACTTCGCCGTGCCGAGCCTGGTGGCCGGCCTGGGCGGGGTGGACGCGATCGCCGCGGGCGGCTCGCACGCGCTGGCCCTGCTGAAGGACGGCACGGTCAAGGCCTGGGGCGCCAACGACAAGGGCCAGCTCGGC
>FTKT01456604.1_pt1 | contig 22840 bp, 11 predicted proteins | sample 1658271 | NCBI WGS metagenome assembly FTKT01 (sample SAMEA3914811, study PRJEB12502) | metagenome | biome: forest; material: soil | place: Canada | collected 2011-08-04 | depth 0.3 m | reverse complement strand
GCAAGCCGTCCGGCATGAAGGCCGCGCTGTTCATCAACGGCAAGGACGTCGGCGCCCTCGCGGTGCAGACCATGTACGACAAGCTCAAGAACGGCAAGGACTTCCCCGCCGAGGCCTTCGCCCCCACCACCATGGTCGACCCCACCACCTGGCAGACCGCGGGTGTCCAGTGCAGCTGATCACCACCAGCGGGGCCGGCGTGCGCGGCCTCACCAAGCGGTTCGGCGCCGTGCAGGCGCTCAGCGGGGTCACGCTGGACTTCCCGGCCGGCCAGGTGACCGCCCTGATGGGCGAGAACGGGGCCGGCAAGTCCACCCTGCTGAAGATCCTGACGGGTGATCACCAGCCCACGGACGGCACCGTCCTGGTCGGCGGCCGGCCGGTGCAGTTCGGCTCGCCGGCCGCCGCCAGGGGCGCGCGGATCCGGATCATCCCGCAGGAGCCGGAGATCATCCCGCACGTCTCGGTCGCCGAGAACGTCTACGCCGGCTCCCTGCCGCGCGGGGCCGGCCGCCGGCTGGACCGCGCCGAGCTGCGGCGCCGGATCAACGCCGACCTGGAGCGGCTCGGCTTCGCCGAGGTCCTCGATCCGGACCTGCTGGGCTCCGAGCTGACCCCGGCTCAGCGCCAACTCGTCGAGATCCTGCGGGCGCTGACCGACCAGGCGGAGGTGATCGCGTTCGACGAGCCGACCAGCTCGCTCTCCGAGCAGGAGGTGGAGGCGCTCTTCACGCTGATCCGCCGGCTGCGCGAGCAGGACGTGGCGGTGATCTACGTCTCGCACCGGATGAAGGAGATCTTCCAACTCGCCGACCGGATCGCGGTGCTGCGCGACGGCGCGCTGGCCGGGGTGCTGGACGCGAGCACCGCGACGGAGAGCGAACTGGTCCGGCTGATGGTGGGCCGCGACCTCTCGCAGATGTTCGTCCGGCAGAACGTCGCCACCGACCGCGAGGTCCTGACGGTCGACCAGGTCACCACCGACGAGGTGCGCGAGGTCAGCCTGACGGTGCGGGCCGGCGAGGTGGTCGGGCTGGCCGGGCTGATCGGGGCCGGGCGCTCCGAGCTGGCGCTGGCCCTGGCCGGCGACCTGCCGGTGCACTCCGGGACGGTCACCCTGGACGGCAAGCGGCTGCGTTCGGGCCGGCCGGGGGAGGCGATCAAGGCGGGCCTGGGCCTGGCTCCCGAGGAGCGCAAGGCGCAGGCGCTCTTCCTGCACCGCTCGATCCGCGACAACACCTCCCTGGTGGTGCTGGAGCGGCTGCGCCGCTGGCGGTTCGTCAGGCGCTCGGCCGAGCGGAAGCTGGCACAGAGCTACACCGACCGGCTGCGGGTGCGCACGCCCTCGATCGAGAACGAGGTGCGCAAGCTCTCCGGTGGCAACCAGCAGAAGGTGGTGCTGGCCCGCTGGCTGGCCCACAAGCCCAAGCTGCTGATCCTGGACGAGCCGACCCGCGGCATCGACGTCGGCGCCAAGGCGGAGATCTACCAGATCATCGCCGACCTGGCCAAGGAGGGCGTCGCGCTGCTGGTGATCTCCTCCGAACTGCCCGAGATCCTCGGCCTCTGCGACCGGATCCTGGTGATGCAGGGCGGGCGGATCACCGGCGAACTCAGCCGCGCGCAGGCCACGGAGGAGCGGATCCTCTCGCTCGCGATGGCCGATGACCTCAGTAACGAAAGTAGGAGCGCATGAGCACCACCACGACCCCGCGGCCGGCCGTGAAGCATTCCGCCCCGCACCGGCCGTCCCTGCTCTCCCGGTTCGGCGGCACCAACCTCAGCCTGATCGGTGCCCTGGTCCTGGTGCTGGCCCTGTTCGGGACGCTGAACGACAACTACCTCAGCCTGTCGAACATGCAGGTGATCGCCGAGGCGGCCACCATCACCGGGCTGCTGGCCGTGGTGCAGACCGTCGTGATCATCTGCGGCGGCCTGGACATCTCGGTCGGCTCGCAGGCCGGACTCGCCTCGGTGGTGAGCGCGATGGCCTTCACCTCGGCCGGCGCCAACCCGCTGATGGGGATCGCCGCCGCGATCGGCGTCGGCGTGGTGGTCGGTGTGTTCAACGGCCTGGTCATCGTCTACGGCCGGGTCAATCCGACCATCGCCACGCTGGCCGGTCTGGCCGCGTACAAGGGCGTGGCGCAGCTGGTCTCGGGCGGTTCCGCGCAGGGCTACGTGCTGAACGACGGCTTCTTCGTCTTCCTCAGCCGCGGCAAGCTCGCCGGGCTTCCGGTGATGGTGTGGATCCTGATCGTGGTGGCGCTGGCGGTGCACGTGCTGCTGAAGTACACCGACATCGGCCGCAACATCTACGCGATCGGCGGCAACGACACCGCCGCCCGGCTGGCGGGCATCAGCATCAACAAGTACCTGGTCTCGGTGTACGCGTTGATCGGCATGGTCGCCGCGGTGGCCGGCATCCTGCTCACCGCGCGGACCGGCTCCGGACAGCCGACCTCGGGCAGTGAGGGCCTGGAGCTCAAGGCGATCACCGCCGCCGCGCTCGGCGGCTGCGCGCTCAAGGGCGGCAAGGGCGGCGTCGGGGGCACGCTGCTGGCCGTCGCGCTGCTCGGCTGCCTGGAGAACGGCCTGACCGTCCAGGGCATCAACGCCTTCTGGCAGAACGTCGCCCAGGGCGCGCTGCTGGTGGTCGCGGTGGTCATCCAGCAGCGCCGCAGCGGCGAGCGCGCGGTCGGCCTACCCGCCTGACCCGGGACCTGCCCTGCCCCTTCGGGCGTGGCGATTGAGCTTCCGTCGGATTCCCCGCTCCACGAACCGGGTCGCCTCATCGACGCGGCGGCCCGGAGCGGGGGGCCGACGGGACAGGCGGACGGCCGGTGAGGGTCGGTCGTTCCGCCGAAGGGCTGCCGGTGCCGTGATGTTCCCGCGCCCGGCACCGGCAGCCCCTGACTCCCACCTCCACTTCAGGAGCCGCACCATGTCCAACGAACTGCCCCCGCGCCCCCCCGGCAGACCCACCCGCAGAGTACTGGCCGCCGCCGTCACGCTGGCCCTGGCGGCCGGTGGCACGGCCGCCATCGTGCAGCCCGCCAGCGCCGCCGGCGCCAGTGCGCCCGCTACCGCGGCCCCGTCCGGAACCCCGGCCGCCGCGCCCGCCCCGGCGATCAGCGGCAGCCACAAGGTCGGCTACGACGGCTACTCGATGATGATCGACGGCAAGCGCACCTACATCTGGAGCGGTGAGTTCCAGTACAACCGCCTGCCCAGCCCGGACCTGTGGCGGGACACCCTGCAGAAGATGAAGGCCGCGGGCTTCAACGCCGCCTCCATCTACTTCGACTGGGCGTACCACTCGCCCAAGGCCGGGGTGTACGACTTCTCCGGCGTGCGCGACGTGGACAAGCTGCTCGACATGGCAGCCGAGGCCGGGATCTACGTGATCGCCCGCCCCGGCCCCTACATCAACGCCGAGGCCGACAACGGCGGTTTCCCCGCCTGGGTCGACACCCTGCCCGGCAAGGCCCGCAGCACCAACCCGGCCTACCTGGCGGCGGTCGACGAGTGGTCCAGCCAGATCGACCCGATCCTGGCCCGGCACCAGCTCACCAACGGCACCGGCTCGGTGATCGCCTACCAGGTCGAGAACGAGTACTACGACAACGGCAACGACGGCCGCGCCTACATGAGCCACCTGGAGAGCTCGGCCCGCGCGCACGGGATCACCGTGCCGTTCACCGGGAACAACAACGGCGCGTTCAGCAGCGGGACCGGCGCCGTGGACATCGAGGGCATCGACTCCTACCCGCAGTGGTTCAACTGCTCGGACCCGGCGCACTGGAACAACCTGCCGGACGTCTCGAAGTACAGCCGCTCCGGGAACCAGCCGATCTTCACCGCCGAGTTCCAGGGCGGCTCCTTCGACCCCTGGGGCGGACCGGGCTACGACAAGTGCCACCAGCTCACCGGGGCCGACTTCGCCAACGTCTTCTACAAGAACAACATGGCCGTCGGCGCCACCATGCAGAACCTCTACATGGCCGTGGGCGGCACCTCCTGGGGCTGGCAGAGCGACCCCGGTGTGGTCTACACCTCCTACGACTACGGCGCCGCGATCGGCGAGAACCACCAGCTCAACGACAAGTACCAGCAGGACAAGCTGATCGGCTCCTTCCTGCAGAGCGCGCAGTCGCTCACCAAGACCGACCAGGTGGCCAACGCCGCGCCCAGCACCCGGGACGTGGTGGAGACGGTCCGTCAGAACCCGGACGACGGTACCCAGTTCCACTTCCTGCGGCAGGCCACCACCAGCTCGAACGGGACGGTGGGCGCGCACGTCGCGGTCGACCTGACCAAGGGCGGCTACACCTTCGACGACCAGGACAGCCGGCTCGCCTACAGCAGCGGCTGGACCCAGGTCGGCGCCGAGGCGAGCTACACCGGGGGAGACTACCAGCACACCGAGTCCTGGACCGACACCGCCGGCGCCAGCGTCTCGGTGCCGTTCACCGGCACCTCGGTGCGCTGGATCGCCTCCACCGCGCCCAACCACGGCCTCGCCGACGTCTACCTCGACGGCGCCAAGGTGGCCACCGTGGACGGCTATTCGGCCAACACCGTGCCGCAGCAGGTGGAGTACTCCACGGCCGGCCTGGCGAACGGCGCGCACACCCTGAAGATCGTCGCGACCGGGCAGAAGAACGCCTCGGCCTCCGGCGCCTTCGTCGCGGTGGACGCCGTCGACCAGCCCTCGACGGCGGCCCGCAGCTACCCGTCCGTCCCGCAGCAGGCCGGCACCGACATCACGCTGGCCGGCCGGGAGTCCAAGACCCTGGTGGCCGGCTACCAGCTCGGCGCGAGCCGACTGCAGTACTCCACCTCGGAGTTGATGACCAGCCTGACCACCGGCGGCCGCGACCTGGCCGTGCTCTACGGCGGCCAGGGGCAGTCCGGCGAGACGGTGCTCAACTACCAGGCGAAGCCGACCGTGCAGGTGCTGGACGGGAACGTGCAGACCACCTGGGACGCCGCCACCGGCGACCTGCGGCTCAACTACCAGCACTCGGGCCTGGCCCGGGTCCTGGTCACCGGCGGCCAGCGCCCGCTGCTGCTGCTGATCGGGGACACCGCCACGGCCGAGCAGTTCTGGCAGGCCCAGAGCGCGGCCGGCCCGGTGCTGGTGCGCGGCAGCTCGCTGCTGCGCGGCGCCGCCACCACCGCCGACGGCACCCTGGCCCTCACGGGCGACAGCGACTCGGCCGGACCGGTCGAGGTCTTCGCGGGCTCGGTCGGCAAGACCACCTGGAACGGCCGGGCGCTCAAGTTGCAGACCACGCCCAGTGGTTCGGGTCTCGGCCAGCTGGCCGGCGCGCAGTCCGTGACGCTGCCGGCGCTGACCGGCTGGAAGCAGTCCACGCAGTCGCCGGAGTCCCAGGCGGCCTTCGACGACAGCAGCTGGACGGTGGCGGACAAGCTCTCCTCCAACAGCACCACCTCCCCGGTGACACTGCCGGTGCTGTTCGCCGACGACTACGGCTTCCACCACGGTGACGTCTGGTACCGGGCGCACTTCAAGGGCATGCCGGGCACCGACGCGGTGGACCTCTCCGCGATCACCGGCAACGCCGGGATCTACTCGGTCTGGCTGAACGGCACCTTCCTGGGCAGCACCGGCGACGGACAGCACCGGTTCTCCTTCCCGGCCGGCAGCCTCAAGGACGGCGCGGACAACGTGCTCTCGGTGCTGCTGGAGAACTCCGGCCACAACGAGGACTGGAGCGCCAACGACACCCACAAGGAGGCCCGCGGCCTGACCGGTGCCACCCTGGTCGGCGCGCCGACCACCCCCGTCACCTGGCGGATCCAGGGCAGCCTGGGCGGCGAGAACCTGGTCGACCCGGTGCGCGGCCCGATGAACACCGGCGGCCTGTACGGCGAGCGCACGGGCATGACGCTGGCGGGCTACCCCGACGCCAGCTGGTCGCCGGTCACCCTGCCGAGTGCCGACCCGACCCCGGGGGTCACCTGGTACCGCACCTCGGCGACCCTCAACCTGCCCAAGGGCCAGGACACTTCGGTGGGGCTGAAGATCGCCGACGACCCGGCGCGGCACTACCGGGCGCTGATCTTCGTCAACGGCTGGCAGCTCGGCCGGTACATCAACGACCTCGGCCCGCAGCACAGCTACCCGATCCCGAACGGGATCCTCAACCCGAACGGCGCCAACTCCATCGCGATCGCCGTCTGGAACACCGATGGCAGCACCGGGGGCCTGGGCACGGTCTCGCTGGAGTCCTACGGCACCCACCTGTCCCCGCTCAAGGTCGGCCAGGTGAACAGCCCGAAGTACCAGGCGGCCCTCTACAAGCCGACCTCGCCGAACGCGACGCTGGCGCTGGCCGTCCCGGAGCACCTCGCGCCGGCCGAGCAGACCACGGTCAGCGCCACGCTGGCCGTGCCGGCCGGCGCCGCGGAGGCCAACTCGGCCGCGATCACCCTGCAGGCCCCGAGCGGCTGGACCGTGGTCCCGCAGACCCCGGCGCCCGGCAGCAAGGTCGCACCGGGCAAGTCGGTCACCGCGAGCTGGCAGGTCACCGCTCCCGCGGGCACCCTGCCGCAGTCCTCCGCGCTGACCGCGGTCGCGGACTTCCGCCAGGGCGGCGCGAAGCACCTGGCCGACACCCGTGAGGTGCTGCCGGCCGCCGCGACGCAGCCGCCGACCGCCGACACCGCGGTCAGCGCACTGCCGTTCGCGTACTCGGCCAACGGCTGGGGCCCGGTCGAGCGGAACATGAGCAACGGCGGCTCCGGCTCCGGGGACGGCCGTACCCTCTCGCTGGGCGGTACGACCTACGCCTCGGGCCTGGGCACCAACGCGACCAGCGTGGTGGGGCTGCGGCTGGACGGCCACTGCACCCGGCTGACGGCCCAGGTGGGCGTGGACGACGAGGTCGGCCACGGCTCGGTGGCCTTCTCGGTGCGGGCCGACGGCCGCACCCTGACCACCACCCCGGTGCTCACCCACACGACGGGCACGATGGCCCTGGACGTGGACGTCACCGGCGCCAAGATGCTGGAACTGGTGGTCGCCGACGGCGGTGACGGTCCCTCGGAGGACCACGCCGACTGGGCGAACGCGCAGCTGCACTGCAGCTGATCCCGTTCCCCGAGGGTGCCCGGCGGCCGTTGGCCGCCGGGCACCTTTTTATCGGTTCGGTATTACCGGGGACGGTCAGCCGACCTTGGTGAAGCCCCAACTCTGCTGGGCGCTACCGGTGTTCGGCTGCTGGGTGAGGGTGGCGCCGTTGCTGCTGCCGCCCGCGGTCAGGACCAGGCCGCTCGACCGGTTGACCAGCGCGTAGGACGAGCCGCTAGGCGTCACCGACCAGCGCTGGTTGTTGTTGCCGGTGCAGGTCCACTGGACGATCGGGGAGCCCGCGTTGGCGGAGCCGCCGGAGTCGTCCGCGCAGAGTCCGGAGAGGGCGTTCTTCACCTGGAAGCTGCCGTCGCTGTTCTGCGTGAAGACCCAGCGCTGGTTGGTGCCGCCGTGCAGGCCCCAGACGATCAGCTGGGTGCCGGGCGTGGTGGAGGAACCCGGGTCGTCCACGGCGAGGGCGCCCTGGGTGATCTCGTAGATCCCGCCGGAGACGATCCCGCCGCCGCTGCCGATCGGGTTGACGTTGAGGGTGAAGGGCGCGCTGTGGGTGGCGGAGGGCGAGGTGCCGGTGACGGTGACCGCCGTGGTGCCGAGCTGGGCGCCCGCGGCCGCCTGCAGGGTCATGGTGGAGGTACCGCCCGCGGTGACGGACGGCGGGTTGAAGGAGGCGCTCACCCCGGCCGGCAGGCCGCTGGCCGAGAGGGTGACGCTCTCACCGGAGCCGGCGACCACCGAGGTGGCGACGGACGCGGTGGTCGAGGCGTTCTGGTTGACCGAGCCGGAGTACGGGCTGTCGGTCAGCGAGAAGTCGTTGGCGGGGTTGCCGCTGCTGAACGCCTCGTTGAAGGGGGTGGCCCACTTGTCGTTGTTGGTCATGGTGGTGGTCAGGCCGAGTGCGCTCTCGATGACGCGGGCGCTGCTGTAGTGGTCGTAGCGGTTGGCGTCCTGGTAGCCGGCCTTGACGGTGCCCTGCGAGCCGATCGCCAGCGTCATCACCTGGTTGCTCTGGCCGGGGCCCCAGCCGCCGGGGCTGCCGGCGCCGTCCTCGTCCGTGGTCAGGATCAGCAGAGACTTCTGCTGGGTCCAGGCGGGCGAGTTGAAGAGGGTGGGCAGGGTCTGGCTCAGCCAGGTGTCACCGGCCGCGATCCCGCAGTCCTCCATGTCGTAGCAGGAGTCGGCGTCGAACCAGGCGAAGTTCGGGGTGGTCGCCGCCGAGGCCAGGTCGGTGTTGAGCAGCTGCGGCAGCGGCTGCCAGTGCGCCTGGCAGTAGGCGTTGTCGTTCTTCATCTTCGGCGCGTAGTAGAACGGCACGTCGTCCGGCGCGTACTCGCCGCTGCTGGTGGTCTGGCAGTTGCTGGTCTGGGTCTGGGTGTACTGCTTCCAGCTCTTGCCGATCGCGTCCAGGTTGTCGCCCAGGCCGTTGTTGGTCGCGGTGCAGGCCGGGTCGGTGATGCAGTTGGCGTTGCCGCCGCCCACCGCGCGGTTGCTGCGGCCGTAGGAGTTGCCGAAGGCGATCTGCTCGTAGTTGGGGTCCGAGTTGTGGGTGCCGGCGTGGTAGTTGGTCAGCAGCGTGCCCTTCGGCACGAGCGTCGAGTTGATGTACGGCGCGGCCGAGTTGCCGATGATGCCGACGCCGCCGTCGGCGGTGTTGGAGGTGCTGGAGAGGTTGTTGTTCTCCATCATCACCACGAAGACGTGGTCGAAGCCGGGCACCGTCGAGGTGGGGACGGCGAGCGTCGGGGCGGTGACCGCGGTGTCCAGGGTCAGGGACAGGTCGTCCGCCATGGCGCTGTTGTTCTCCGCGCCGCTGCCGGTGAAGTCCACCGCGGTCAGGACCGAGCGGGTGCCCGCGGGCAGGCTCGCGGTGGCGGTGCGCTGCAGGAACTTGGTGGTGTTCGCACGGTCGGCGGCCTTGACCGGGCCGATGGTGGAGGTACCGAGCGCGGCGCCGTTGCCGTCCCGGTAGGTGATCGTCACCGTGGTCGCGTCGGCGAGCGTCCCGACGCCGCCGAGCCAGCCGGAGAGCGTCGAGTGGACCGCGCCGCCGTCGATCGCGGCGGCGGCTGACGAGACGTCAACCAGCTGGGTCAGCTCGGAGTTGCCCCGCGGGCCGCCCTGGAAGAAGGCGTTGCCCTTGGTGGGCGAGCCCGGGGTGCTGGTGGCGGCGCCGACCGGCACGCCGTAGCAGTTGATGACCGGTCCGCCGCTGCTGATCTGCCAGCCGGGGACGGTGGTCTCCTCCCAGCCGCCGGTGCTGCACTGCGAGGTCTCGCCGTTGGCGTTCAGCAGCAGGTTGGCGCTGGTGGTCCCGCCGGCGCCGACGGCGGTGGGCGCCATGGCGGCGAGCAGCGCGGCAGCCAGGACGGCGGCCGCCGCGGTGCGGCGGGGGGAGCGGAGCTGGTCCGCTAGGGATCGGTTCACTGACGTGACCCTTCAGGGGTAGTCGGACCTCGGCGCGCAGTCCGGGCGGGATTGCCCGGGATCAACCGGGTCGACATCGACATGTTCGAACGGTATCTAACATGTATGAACAAGTGGCGGCCGCAAAGTGACATTTCCAACCATCGCGACGGGGTGGGGTGTCTGACGCGGCCTATCCGTGCGCGGGGGAGGTCGGGACGGGTCCGTCGGCACCGGCGTGTCCGGGCGGCACCGGCTCGCGGATGTGCTCGACGAGCGCGAAAACGCCCACCTGGCCGGGGAGTTCACGGCGGTGGGCGAAGGTGTCATGACAAGCGAAGGCCAGGGCCTGTCGTCAATCCCCCTTCCGCGGGCGACGAAGGGGGATTGACGACAGGCCCTACGGCCGGCGCCCCCAGCAGGTGATCAGCGGCGCCGTGGCGACGTCGAGGTCCGGGCCGGCGAGGTTCGCCAGGTGCTGGTCGATCTCGGCGGGGGCGGCCGACCGACGGTCCGTCAGCTGGTCGCGGAGCTGACGGACCGTCGGGGACCCGTTCGTCAGCCCCAGACGGCCTCGCGCAGCGGGTTCCAGGTCCAGCCCGCCAGGCCGGGCGTCGTGCCGGACGGTGGGGTGGTGCCGTGGATGCTGCTGTCCCAGGCGGATACCTGCAGGACGAGGTTGGCCAGCGAGGGGGCGTCGAGGTTGTTCAGGTCGATGGTCCAGGTCTCGCCGTGGTAGAGGTCGTTGGTGATCGGCGTCCCCGCGCCGAGCAGGGTGGCGTCGCCGCCGCGGTAGTCGAGGACGAGCTGGGCCTCGGCCAGGCCGGCGAGTGCGGCGGGGTTGCTGGTGATGCTCCATTGACCGGTGCCGATGGAGGTGATCTGCGGGGCGGCCGGGGCGGCGGCCAGCTTGTAGGTGTAGCGGGCGAAGGGGCTGGCGGCGCCCGAGGCCCGGGACCAGCCGGTGGCCGGCGACAGACCGCAGCCAGGGAAGATGTCGGCGGTGATCGTCGTTCCGGCTCTGGCGGTGAAGCGGACGGTGGGCTGCACGCCGGAGAGCAGCGCGGTCCCGGCGACGACCAGGCGGGTGCGTCCGTTCAGCGTGGTGACCACCGCGTTGAGCGAGTCGGCCTCGCTCAGCACGAGGATCCGCGCGCACGGGGTCGTGCTGCCGGCCTTGCGCACCAGCAGCGAGGTGCGCTGGCCCGCGGGGACGGTGGCGATCCGCTCGGTGCCGGTCACGCCCTGCGTGAAGCTGCCCGACTCGCCGGTGAGGACCACGCTGCTGTCGAAGGCCAGCGCGCGGTTCGTCCAGTCCGGCGCCCAGTAGACCCAGGTGGGGAAGTCGTCGCCGGCCAGCTTCGCCAGCGGTTCGACGGTGGCCCAGCGCAGGTCCACGCCGTTGAGGTCGGTCAGCACGGGGAACAGGTTGCAGCGGTCGGCCGGCATGGTCAGCGGCTGGTTCGGCAGCGTGACGCTCCCGGCGGCGTTGCTGATCTGGACCTGCATGTCGGTGCGGCTGGGCATGGTGACGTTGCGCTGGGTGTTGTTGACGAAGACGAAGCCGCGGCCGGCGGTGTCGAAGCGGCCGATGTACCGCAGGCGGGAGGTCTGCGCCGGGTCCAGGATCTGCACGGGGTCGCGGCTGACCCGGGTCCTGAGCAGGTCGTCGGCGAAGCTGGTGACGAAGGTGTGCAGCCGCCGGTAGTACCGGTAGGAGTCCCTGGTCTGGCCGAACTCGCCCAGCGGGGCCTGGAAGTCGTAGGTGAGCGGCCAGCTCCCCGACAGGCCCGCCACCTGGGTCCCGCCGTGGAACATGTAGTAGCCGAGGAAGTTCGTCCCCCGGCCGACCGTGTCGTAGGCGTGCGCCACCACGTACTTGCGCTCCACCAGGAACCGGTTGGTGCCGCTCATCGGGCTGCCGGTGCCCAACTCGCAGAATCCGCGCGGGTAGTCGAGCGTGTTGTACTTGGCGCCGCCGATGTCGGTGTTGGCGGACCACTCGTCGGTGCCGAAGACGAACCCGGAGACCGGGGAGGTGTCGCCGTTGTACACCCAGCCGCGGTAGGAGTAGGCGCCCTGCAGCGGGATCGCGGTGTCGGGGGCGAAGTTGGAGTTGGCGGTGACCGTGTAGTACGGCACCACCATGCCGCGGTCGACGCACATCTGGCGCAGGGTGGTGATGTGCGCCGGATCGCCGGAGGCGAACTCGTTCTCCAGTTGGATCCCGACGATCGGCCCGCCGTCCTTGACGAACATCCCGGAGAGCTGGGCGGCGATCTGGTCGAAGTACCGGCCGACCAGGCTCAGGTACCCGGGGTCGTTGGTCCGCGACCCCGACAGGGCGAAGTCGGGCAGCCCGCCGTTGTTCGTCTCGGCGTTGATGTAGGGCCCCACCCGCAGCCAGATCTGCAGGCCCTGCCGCTGCGCGGCGGTGACGAAGGCGCGCAGGTTCTTGCGGCCGGTCCAGTCCCAGGTGCCCTGCGGCTGCTCGTGGTGGTTCCAGAACACGTAGGTGGACACGATGCCCAGGCCCGCTCCGCGCAGCTTGCCCAGCTCGCGCTCCCAGCGCTGGTACGGGTAGCGGACGTAGTGGAACTCGCCGCTCACCGGGTACCAGGCCTGGCCGTTCCTGGACCAGTTGTTGTGGGTCACGCCGTAGGTCACCCCGCCCGCGACCCCGCCGGCGTTGGCCAGCGGCAGGTCGGAACGTGCCTCGGTGACGGTCGCGTTCAGCGGGTGGCTGCCGACCGGGACGACCTGCCAGAGCTGAGCGGGGTCGCCGGTGTCGGAGCGGATCTCCATCGTGGTGCCGGGGGCGGCCGAGGAGCCCGCCGCGGACAGCAGCTTCCCGGTGGGCCGGCTGACGATCTTCACCAGGCCCGGTCCGGCGGGGGCCAGTTGCCACTCCTGGTTGGCGCCGCCGTTGACGTACCACTGGATCACCGCGCTGCCGTCGCTGGTGCTGCCGCCGTAGACGTCGAGCACCTTGCCGGTGTTCACCGAGGTGATCGTCACCCACCCGTCGCCCTGGTCGACCGGGGTCCACTGCTGGTTGGCGGCGCCGGTGGCCGTCCACTGGATGATCGACGCGCCGTCGGCGGTCGAACCGCCGAACACGTCGAGCAGGCAGCCGCTGTGCGCGTTCACCAGCATCACCGGCGTGCCCGCGCCGGTGGCCGCCCGCGCCGGCGTCGGCGACAGCAGGCCGCCGAGGAGGGGGATGGCGGCGACCGCCACCGCCCCGGCGGCGAAGCGCGTCAGGGCCGTTCGGCGGCTCAGGCCCTCGGATTCGGCACTCGTCTGGTCGTTCATCTCTGCTCCAACGATTCGGTTAGTCATCCGATGAATTGGTGTATGTGATGTCGAGCCCATGCGAGGGTTTCAGGGGCCGAGAGCGGACTCCGGGGCTGATGCCGTCGACCCGGCCACGTCAGATGTACGTGTCCAGCTCCAGAGTTCGTCGGAAACGCACATATTTGAACGCAACCGTGGCGCCGTGACAAGTAGGCGGACACGATTCTTTTGATTTGGTGCCGTTTCGTTGGATGGTCAGGGACGATCGAGCGTCCGGCGGCGGGGTCGGCCGGTAGCGGCGATCCCTTGACATCGGCCGGTAGCAGGGATGCAATAGTTCATTGGCGTTTGAATCTGTTTGATTATCACGATCCATGTCGAGCTGTGTGGCACCTTGCCCACTCGACGCAAGCCCTCGCCCGCACCGCACCCGAGGCGACGGCCGACCGCCCCGATCCCCCCTGTGATGGGAGTCTGTTGTGAAGAGATCCAATGACTACCGAGTTCGCCTGGCCGCAGCGGCGGTCAGTCTGACCGTCCTGGCAGGCGGGTCGGGAGTCGGCCTCGCCCTGGACCTGGTGACGGCGGGTCAGGCGGCCGCGGCCACCGGCACACCGGTGGCCGCCGAGCCCGCCCCCGTGATGGGCTGGAACAGCTGGAACCACTTCGGGTGCGCGGTGACCGAGGGGGACATCAAGGCCGCCGCCGATCAGCTGGTGGCCAACGGCCTCGACAAGCTCGGGTACGACTACGTCAACGTCGACGACTGCTGGATGGCCGGCACGCGTGACGCCGGCGGCAACCTCCAGCCGGACCCCGGCCGGTTCCCGGGCGGGATCAAGGCGCTGGCCGACTACGTGCACGCCGACCACCTCAAGTTCGGCATCTACGAGTCGGCCGGCACGGCCACCTGCGGCGGCCTGCCCGGCAGCCTCGGCCACGAGAGCGCCGACGCGAACGCGTTCGCCGCCTGGGGCGTGGACCTGCTCAAGTACGACAACTGCAACGGCGACAGCCTGCCGATCGGCCAGCGCTACCAGGCGATGGGCGACGCGCTCAAGGCGACCGGCCGCGCGATCGTGTACAGCCTGTGCAGCTGGGGGACGGGCACCCCGTGGTCGACCTTCGGTCCGCCCTCGGGCGGCAGCCAGTGGCGCACCACCTTCGACATCGGCAACGTCTGGTCCAACGGGTCGTCGGTGTCGCGGATGGGGGTGATGGAGATCCTCGACTCGCAGTTGCAGTCCGGCGCGGCGCAGTACGCCGGACCGAGCAGGTGGAACGACATGGACATGCTGGAAGTCGGCAACACCCCCAACCCGCCCGGCGAGCCGGGGATGTCACCGGCCGAGCAGCGCTCGCACTTCAGCCTCTGGGCTCTGCTGAACTCGCCGCTGATCCTGGGCAACGACCTCACCGCCATGTCCGCGGACACCAAGGCGATCATCGGCAACTCCGAGGTGGTCGCGGTCGACCAGGACTGGGGCGGCGCCTCGGCCCGGCTCGTCAGCGGCGCCGGCGCCGCCCTGCAGGTGTGGGCCAAGCCGATGTCCGACGGGTCGGTCGCCGTGGTGCTGCTCAACCGGTCGGGCGCCAGTGCGACGATCTCGACCACGGCCGCCCAGCTCGGCCTGGGCACCGCCGCCTCCTACAGCCTCAAGGACCTGTGGTCCGGCGCCACTTACGTCTCGGGCGACGGCACCGTCAGCGCGCCGGTGGTCTCGCACGGCGTGGCGATGTACCGAGTGAGGCGCACGGTTCCCGTCGAGGCCGAGTCCACGGCCAACACCCGCACCGGCGCCGCCAGGGTGGTGGCCTGCGCGGCCTGTTCGGGCGGCAAGAAGGTCGGGTACATCGGCAACGGCGCGGCCAACTCGCTGACCTTCAACGGGATCGGCGTGCCCTCGGCCGGCACCTACAACCTCACCCTGTCCTACCTGCTCTCCGGCACCCGGTCCTTCTTCGTCAGCGTGAACGGGGGGCCGGACCAGCGGGTGACCCTCACCAACAACAACTGGGCCGTCCCCGCGGACACCACGATCCCGGTCCGGCTCAACGCGGGCGCCAACACGATCAAGGTCCACAACGACACGGCCTACGCGCCCGACCTGGACGCCATCACGGTCAAGCCGCGCGCCGCCACCTTCGTCGAGGCCGAGTCCGCGGCCAACACACGCGGCGGCGCCGTCATCGTGGCGCCCTGCGGGGCCTGTTCGGGCGGTCAGGCGGTCGGCTACATCGGCAACGGCGCGGCCAACTCGCTGACCTTCAACGGGATCAACGAGATCACCGCCGGCAGCTACAGCCTCACCCTGTCCTACCTGCTGCAGGGCACCCGGTCGTTCTTCGTCAGCGTCAACGGCGGCGCGGACCAGGAGGTGGCGCTGACCGCCAACGACTGGGCCAACCCCGCCACCGTCACCGTCCCGGTCCAGCTGACCGCGGGCGCCAACACCATCAAGGTCCACAACGACACGGCCTACGCGCCCGACCTGGACGCCATCACGGTCGGCTGAGGACCGCAGCCGGCAGCCCCGCAGCCGGCAGGACGTCGACGGCGCGGCGGCCCGGCCCGCTGCGCCGCCGGCCCGCGATCCGGCACCCGCGCAGCGTCAGTGCGGCAGGTACCGGTGACGCGTCCGCCGGGCGCGCGGCCCGGCCCAGCGCGGCGGGCCGGGGTCGCCGGCGGGGACGTTCCACTCCCGGCCGGCGCGGGGGCCGTCGACGACGAGCAGGGTGCCGGTCCGGGCGGCGGTGGCGGCGCGCTGCGCGGGGGACAGTTCACTGTCGGTCAGCAGCACGTCGACCTCGTCGAGGTCCGCGAAGGTGGCCAACGCGACGCTCGCCCACTTGGTGTGGTCGGCGATCACCACCACGCGGCGGGCGGCGTCGATGAACGCGCGGTTGGTCTCCGCCTCCAGGAAGCTGACGGCTGCCAGCCCGCCCCGCGAGGTGACGGAGTGACAGCTCAGGAAGAGGACGTCCAGGTCGAACGAGCGGATGGCCCGCACCGCCAGCGGGCCGACCAGGGTGTCGGAGTCCGAGCGGGTGCCGCTGACGAGCGTGGCCGTGGTCGTCCCCGGCCGCCCGGGCCGGTCGGCCCGGGCGAAGAGGCCGGCGATCCCGACGGAGTTGGTGACCACCGTCAGGGGCTCCACCCCGGCCAACTGCCGTGCCACGCTGTGGGTCGCGGTGCCGGCGCCGAAGCCGACGACGTCGCCCGGGCGCACCAGCCACCTGGCGGCCCGGGCGATCGACTCCTCCAGGGACGACGTCCCCCGCTCGGCCCTGGCGCCGCCGCCCAGCAGGACGGCGCGGCCGTCCCTCGGGATCGCCCCGCCGTGCGTGCGGGTCAGCAGACCCTGGCCGGCCAGCGACTGCAGGTCGCGGCGCACGGTCGCGGTCGAGACGCCGAGGTCGTCCGAGAGCTCGCCGAGCCGGGCCGAGCCGTGGGTCCGCACCCGGTCGAGGATCTGGTCGCGGCGCTGCTGCGTGTTCCACCGGACCGACTGCTTCTGTCCGTTCATTTCCTGGCCTTCCGGTCCGGGGGAGTGGTTGCGGGCGACGCCGTACCAGGGGGGATCAGTACTGGGGCGCGGAGGCGGTCGGCCCGAGGTCGGGCTCGGCCCGCAGCTCCACGGTCAGTGGCGCGGTGCTCCCGGCGAGGTCCAGGACCAGCACCTCGTTGTCGCCCGCCCGCCACAGCGGCGCCGGTGCGTAGAGGGTGCGCTGCGGTCCCCGCTCGGTGCGCAGGCGGCCGAGCAGGAAGCCGTTGACCCAGACGAGCGTGCGGTCGCTGCCCGGGACGGCGAGGAAGGCGTCCGCCTGGCCGGGCAGTTGGACGACGGCGCGGTGGAAGGCGGGGCCGTCGCCGGTGCCGGCGGCCGCGCTGGTGGGCAGCGCGGTCAGGTCGTCGAGCGGCAGCACCCGGATGTCCCAGCCGAAGAGGTGCTGGTAGTCCAGGCGCACGCCGGCGACCAGGCCCTTGCGGTCGGCCAGGTGGGGGCCGTAGTTGACCCGGCCGAAGGGCTCGACGAGGATCTCCAGCTCCGCGCCGCCCTCGGGGACGTCCAGTTCGAGGGTCGGGGAGGGGTTGTCGCGTTCGAGGACGCCGACCAGGCGCCCGTCGAGGAAGACCTGCGCGAGGTCCCGGATGCCGTCGACGGTCAGCGTGGCCGGCCCGCCGGGGCCGGTGACGCGGTGCCGGTAGTGGACCAGCCCGCGGTGGTGGCCGAGCTTCTCCATCGGTTCGGGCGCGGGGCGGCGGGTCGCGGTGGAGAGCAGGTCCAGGCTCTCCCGCAGGGCCGCGACCCGGGTGGCGGCGACGGCCTGCGGCTCGACCCGGGCCGGGCGGCCGGGCAACTCCCCGTCCGGCAGCGGCAGGTAACGGCCGATCACCTCGCGGAAGAGGTGGAACTTCTCGGTCAGCTCACCGGCCTCGCCGACCGGCGCGTCGTAGTCGTAGCTGGTGATCGTGGGCTGGTAGCCGGGGTCGGCGAGGGTCTTGCCGGTGTGGTTGGCGCCGGCCCACCAGCCGAAGTTGGTTCCGCCGTGGCCCATGTAGATGTTGACCGATCCGCCCGCGGCGAGGATCCCGTCGAGCGCCTCGGCGGCCTCCGCGCCGTCCCGCTTGTGGTGCGGATCGCCGAAGTGGTCGAACCAGCCGTTCCAGAACTCCATGCACATCAGCGGAGCGCCCGGCCGGAACTCGGCGAGGGCCTCGAAGGCCTCGGCGGGGCGGGAGCCGAAGTTGGCGGTGGCCAGCACGCCCGGCAGGGTGCCGCCGGCGAGCATCCGCGCCTCGGGGCCGTCGGAGGTGAACAGCAGGCAGTCGATGCCCCGGGCGAGCAGGCCGTCCTTGAGGTGCTCCAGGTAGGCCGCGTCGTTGCCGTAGCTGCCGTACTCGTTCTCGACCTGGACGGCGACGATCGGGCCGCCGCGCGAGGTCTGGAGTTCGGCGAGGACCGGGATCAGCTGGTCGAACCACTGGTCGACCGCGGCCAGGTAGGCGGGGTCGGCGGTGCGCAGCCGCATCGACTCGTCGGCGAGCAGCCAGGCCGGCAGTCCGCCCAGGTCCCATTCGGCGCAGATGTAGGGGCCGGGGCGGGCGATGACGTCGAGTCCGAGCGCGTCGGCCGCGCGGATGAAGGCGGCGACGTCGTGCGGGCCGTCGAAGCGGGCCGGTCCCGGGGTGGGCTGGTGGAAGTTCCAGGCGAGGTAGATCTCGACCGTGTTGCAGCCCATCGCGCGCAGCCGCAGCAGCCGGTCGTGCCACAGGTCGGGGTGGATCCGGAAGTAGTGCACGGCGGCGGAGACCACGCGGTGCTCGTGGCCGCCGCGCAGGAAGTGGTGGCCTTCAACGATCAGGGCGGGGCGCGTGCTCATTCGTTGCTGCTTTCGGGTGTGGTGGAGGGCGGGCGGCGCCGGCAGGTGCCCGCGCCGCCCGGTCACAGGGTGTCAGTTCGTCGCCGCGGACGGCTCCGTCACGGCGGTCGCCGCGGGGCGCGGAGCCGGCTACTTGACCGCGCCAGCGGTCAGGCCGCTGCGCCAGAAGCGCTGCAGGGCGATGAAGGCGATGAGCAGCGGGACCAGCGAGACGAACGCCCCGGTGATCGGCAGCATCGGGGGGACGCCGTTGGCGAACTCCGAGCGCCACTGGACCAGGCCGACGGTGACCGGCAGCTTGGTGGAGTCGTTGAGCATCAGGGCGGGCAGCAGGTAGTTGTTCCAGACGCTGACGAACTGGAAGAGGAAGATCGTCACCAGCGCGGGGGCCATCACCGGCAGCGCGATGCGGAAGAAGGTCCGCTGCTCGCCGGCGCCGTCCATCCGCGCCGCCTCCAGCAGTTCGTCGGGGACCGACGCGGAGGCGTAGACGCGCGAGAGGTAGACGCCGAAGGGGCTGACGAAGCTGGGCAGCAGCACGGCCCAGTAGGTGTCGGTCAGCCGCAGCTGAGCCAGCATCAGGAAGAGCGGCAGGGCGAACATCGGCGCCGGGATCAGCACCGAGGCCAGGATCACGTTGAAGACCGTCTCGCGGCCGCGGAAGCGGTACTTGGCCAGGGCGTAGCCGGCCATCACCGACAGCAGGGTGCTGACCGCCGCCCCGACCAGGCTGTAGAGCGCGCTGTTGGCCAGCCAGGAGGCGAAGACCCCGTCCTGGAAGGAGAAGACCCGCGAGAGGTTGCCGCCCAGGTCGAAGTGCGAGAACCAGAGCGGGCTGCCCTTGTAGAGGTAGCCCTCGCCCTTGGTCGCCGAGACGAACAGCCACCACAGCGGGACGAGGGTGTAGAGGGCCATCAGGCCGAGCATCGCGTTGACGACCAGGCGTCCGGCGAGCGGGCTGCGGGTGGTGGTCATACGTCGGCCATCCTTCGCTGGGTGAACTTGAGGAGCCCGAAGGAGAGGACCAGGGTCACCAGGGCCAGCAGGACCGACTCGGCGGCGGCCAGGTGCTGGTCCGCCTGGGAGGCGGTGAGCGTGGTGTTCATGATCGGGCTGAACTTGTTGGAGGCGCCGGGGATGCGGGCGGCGGCGAGCACGGCCGGCTCGGTGTAGAGCTGGGCGGTGCCGATGATGGAGAACACCGTGGTGAGGACCAGGGCGGGGCGCACCAGGGGGATCTTGACGTGCCAGGCCAGCCGCCAGCCGGTGCAGTTGTCCAGCGTCGCGGCCTCGATCACGTCGCCGGGCACGGCCTGCAGCGCCGAGTAGATGATCAGCATGTTGTAGCCGGTCCAGCCCCAGGTGATCATGTTGCCGATCGACACCGGGATCCAGCCGGCGGACAGGAAGTTGGTGTGGATGCCGATGGCCGCGAGCGGACCGGTGAACGGCGAGAGGTCCTTGACCAGCAGGAACGACCACATCACCGCGGCGATCGCACCAGGCAGCGCGTAGGGCAGGAAGAAGGTCAGCCGGAAGGTCTTCTTGAGCCGGGCCGAGCGCGAGTCCAGCAGCAGGGCGAGGGCCAGCGCCAGTCCGAGCATCACCGGCACCTGCACGACACCGAGCAGGCCGACGCGGCCGAGCGAGGCGGTGAAGTCCTGGTCGCGCAGCGCCTCGGTGAAGTTGCCGAAGCCCGCGAACCGGGTGGTCTGCGCACCGCCGAACAGGCCCTGACGGCTGACCTTGTAGAAGCTCTGATAGATCGCGTACCCGATCGGCGCGAGCATCATCGCGGTGAACAGGAGGCCGAACGGCACCAGGAACCCGGCGGCGTTGAGCGCGGTCCGGCGGCGGTGGCGGCGGCTTGGCCCTGCCGCCACGCGGGTAGGCGCCGGTGCGGGCGGTGATGCTGTCTGGGTGCTCATGGTGTCGTTCCTCGAACGGTTGCGGTACGGACGGGGGCGGCCCCGCGGTGCCGCCCCCTCAAGCGGCACCGCGGAACCCTCTGGCGACCTGACGTCCCCTCGGCGTCAGCCGTTGGTCACGGAGAGCCCCAGGCTCTTGATCTTGTCGATCGTCTTCTGCTGGACGGTGGTGGTGGCCTGGGCGTAGCCGCCCTTGCCGATCGCGTCCGAGTAGTCCGCCTCGACCTGACCGAACGTCGGTCCGACCGTCCAGGTGGTGGGGGTGTTCGCCGCGGACTCCTTGAAGACGTCGTAGATCTTCTGTCCGCCGAAGTACGGGTCGCCCTGCGAGAGCAGCGGGTTGTCCAGGCCGGCCTTCGAGGCCGGGTACAGGCCGCCGACCGTGATGCCGGTGCTGACCGCGTCCGGGTCGCTGGACAGGAACGCGGCGAACTGCTCGGCCTGCTTGGGCGTCTTGCAGCCGCTCAGCACGGAGGTGGCGGAACCGCCGGAGTTGGCGCTGGTCTTGTCGCCCGCGGTCCAGGTCGGCATCGGGGCCACGGCCCACTTGCCGGCGAGGTCCTTGAGGTCGCCCTTGACGCCCGGTACGGCCCAGGCGGCGTTCACGAAGGTCGCGACCTGGCCGGCCTCCGCGGCCTTGTCGAAGGCCGGGTCCCAGGCGTTGCCGTTGTTCATGACCTCCTTCTTGTCCTTCAGGTCCTGCCAGTACTTGGCGACCTGCTGGGTGCCCGGGTTGTCGATCGAGACCTGCCAGGAGGTGCCCTGGGTGCCGAACCACGGCTTGCCGGTCTGCCAGGTGAACGAGGCCATGTCGTAGGCGTCCTGGGGCGCGGTGCCGAAGGCCACGCCCGGGTCGGCCGCGTGCACCGCGGCGGCGTCCGCGGCGTACTCGTCCCAGGTCGCGGGGGGCCCCGCGATGCCGAACTTCTGGAACAGGTCGGTGCGGTAGTACAGGGCCATCGGGCCGGTGTCGACGGGGATGCCGTACGTCTTGCCGCCGGCCGAGGAGGCCGCGACGGTCCAGTCCAGGTACTTGCCGGTGTCGCTGGAGGCGTACTGGGTGATGTCCTGCAGCGCGTTCTTGACCAGCATCGACGGGATGTCGTTGTAGGTGACCTGCGCCAGACACGGGGCCTTGCCCGCGGCGATCGCGTTGGTCATCTGGTCGTAGCCGCCCTTGCCGCCCGACGGGATCTGCTTGAACGTCACCTTGGTGTCCGGGTGGGCGGTGTTCCACTGGGCGGTGATCTTGTCGTAGCCCGGGGCCCAGCCCCAGAACTCCATGGTGACGGGACCGGAGGCCTTGGCCGGTGAGCCGTTCGAGCCGCAGGCGGCGACAGTGGCCAGCGAGGCGATGGCCACGGCGGTGGCGGCGACTCTGATCGAGCGTGACTTCATGGGGCCCTCTTTGCTGCCTACCGCGCGGCTCTCGGGCCGGGCGCGGGGGGTGGGGGAACCCGCCGAACCTGCGGGTTGTTAGTTGGGCCAGTGTGTAAATTAAAGATCTGACTGTCAAGGGGTCACGGAGGCTCCGTTGTACAGCTGAGATCGGGGATGTCCGGGACCGGTGTGCGCACGTGTGGGTGCGCTGCGGGGGCTGCTTTGCGGAGGGGTGGGGCGGGGGATATATTTGGCCCACTGTCTCAACTAATATGGCGTCACGAGGTCGTTCGTCACCGACGGAACGGCTCGTCGGGGGCGCCGTGGCGGACAGGGCCCGCTGACGGCCGCTCGACCCACCAGGGGCCGGCCCGCGCGAACGCGGCCGCCAGAGGAGAGCAAGTGCGGCAAGGCCAACGGACCTCCACCAGGACCGGCAGTACGTCCCCCGGCTACCCCGAGGCCGCCGACAAGGCCTCGCTGCGCCGCAACAACCTGGCAGTCGTGCTCCGCCGTCTGCGGGAGAACGGCGAGCAGTCGCGGACCCAACTGGCCGGCGCACTCGGGCTGCCCAAGGCGACGGTCTCGGTCCTGGTGGCCGACCTGATCCGACGGGGCCTGGTCCGCGAAGGGGAGCTGGACCGCGCGGGCGCGCCCGGCCGCCCGCACCGGATGGTCGACCTCGACGCCCGCTGGATCTGCGGCATCGGCGCGGAGATCGGCGTCGACCACATCACCGTCATCGCCCTGAACCTCCACGGCGCCGTCGTGCACGAGGCGCGCCACGCACTCGACGTGCCTTCGCTGACCCACCAGGCCGCCCTGCACAAGGTTGGCGACCTGATCGCGGACTGCCTGAGCGCCCTCACCGACCACGGCACGGAAGCCGTCGGCATCACCCTGGTGACCCAGGGATCGATCGACCGGGCCGCCGGATCGGTCACGGTGGCCGTCAACTTCGGCTGGCGCGACGTGCCGGCCTGCGAGGAGCTGCGCCGGCGGCTCGGCCCCGCCGCCCCGCCCGTCCTGATCGAGAACGACGCGGAGAGCGGCGCACTCGCGGAGTACCGGGCCGCCGGCGACCTGTGCGAACTCGTCTACGTGGCCGGCGGCATCGGTGTCGGCGGCGCGAGCATTTCCGGGGGCAAGCTGCGCGGCTCGGAGCTCGGGCACATGAGGTTCGACCGCGCCGACCGGCCCTGCGCCTGCGGGCGCACCGGCTGCTGGGAGGCGGCCGTCGGACTCCAGGCCTTCCTGGACCGGGCGGCCGACCCCTTCGACCAGGTGCACGACCGGTCCCTCGACCTGGCGGGGCGGCTGGACCGGCTGC
>FTKT01001646.1_pt2 | contig 22902 bp, 21 predicted proteins | sample 1658271 | NCBI WGS metagenome assembly FTKT01 (sample SAMEA3914811, study PRJEB12502) | metagenome | biome: forest; material: soil | place: Canada | collected 2011-08-04 | depth 0.3 m | reverse complement strand
GCGCACCGTGAGCGCGCCGCGGTCTGAGGTTCGGGCGGGCGTGGTTCTGGGTGGGGCTCAGTTCTGAGCGGGGCTCAGTTCTGAGTGAGGCTCGGTTCTGAGTGAGGCTCGGTTCTGCTTGGGTGGGGCACGGTTTCGACCGGGCCCCACCGCTTTTCATGAGGGGTTGACCGGCTGGTCACCGACCGGTAACACCGGTCGGCCAGACTGGGCGCAGGCACAGTGAGGGGAGCTGACGGCATGCGTAGCACCATCGGCAGCGCGATCAGGCTGGCGGAGAGCGTGCTGCTCGCCGGCGGCCGCAACCAGGCCCGGCTGAACGCCTGGAGCTCGGTCTGCGAGAACCGCCGGTACGCGGCGGATCGCGAGGCGGCACGGGCCGTCGCCGCCGCCAAGTAGGCGCCGGCGAGGTCCCGCCGGGGTCGGGTGGGATGGGTTCTGTGGGTCTGGTGGGACCGCCGGGATGGGTTCGGTGGGACCGTCGGGATTACTGTTCGGCCCCTATTTCGGCCCCAAGGGGACCGGGCTTCGTGATCTACCGACCCCGCCACGTACCATGACCTTCATGGCGAGGGAAACATCCGAGACTCCCGGGCGGCTCAAGCAGGTCCGCCAGGCGTACATCATGACCAAGAAGGTCGACACCAAGATCGGCCTGATCATCGGAGGCGTTGGCCTCCTCACCTTCGGCGTGTTCCTCGCCATCGGTTTCCTGATCGGTCACCCCATCTACCTGGGCATCCTGGGCTTCATCGTGGCCGTCCTGGCCGCGGCGATCGTCTTCGGCCGCCGGGCCGAGCGGGCGGCGTTCGGGCAGATGGAGGGCCAGCCGGGGGCGGCGGCCGCCGTGCTGAACAACATCAAGCGCGGCTGGAGCAGCAATCCCACCCCGGTCGCGGTCACCCGCAACCAGGACGCGGTCTACCGCGCGGTCGGCCGGGCCGGCATCGCGCTGATCGGCGAGGGCAACCCGAACCGGGTGCGTCCGCTGCTGGCCTCCGAGAAGAAGAAGATGGCCCGGGTGGTCGGCGACGTGCCGGTGCACGACATCATGGTGGGCAACGGCGAGGGCGAGATCCCGCTGAAGAAGCTGCAGATCCACCTGATGCGACTGCCGCGCGCGATCACGCCCGCCCAGGTCACCGAGACCAACGACCGCCTGCGCGCGCTGGGCGACCTGCTCTCCAAGGCACCGATCCCCAAGGGCCCGATGCCCAAGGGTGCCCGGATGCCCAAGGGCGGCCAGGCTCGCTGAGCCACCCGGCACCACGCGAAAGGCCCCGCCGCCGGCGGGGCCTTTCCTACGTTCGCAGCCCCGTTTCAGACCGTCAGATCCGGACCTCGATGGTGCCGACCGCCTTGTCGTGCAGGCCGCGCGAGTCCCGGTCCCAGACCACGGCGGGCACGATCAGGCAGAGCAGGAAGGTGCGCAGCAGCACCTGCGGGATCGAGGCGCGCACGCCGTCGAGGCGGATCACCCGCAGCCCGAAGAGCCGCTTGCCGACCGTCGTCCCGGTGGTCGACAGCAGGATCGCGCTGACCGCGAAGAAGAGCGGCGTGGTCCACAGGTTGGCCCGCGACTGCTCGCCGTGGGCCAGCAGACCGTACGCCACCAGGCTGCAGAGCCAGCCGTCCACGAAGAGCGCGCCGATCCGGCGGCCGGGACGGGCCAGCGAGCCGGGGCCCTCCTTGGGCAGGCCGAGGCGCTCGCCCCGGTAGCCGAAGTCGGCGCCCATCCGCTCGGCGGTGGCCTTCGGGCCCTCGATCCACGATCCCAACGCTTCTCTGCTGTCCACGAATCCACAGTATCCGGGCGGGACGGACCGACCGTCATCGACTCCCCCTGCGGGTGAATCCGCGCCCGGACCTATCCCCAAGTGGTCCAGACCACTTCCGTCACACAGGCCGCGCCGGGGCTCGATTTGTCCACTCCCGTGTGCCTTTGCCGCCCGCCTGGGGCGCCCGGTTAACATGGGCGAAACGATTCGGTCACCGCCGAGAAACGGTCGGTTCCTAGGGTGAACCGCACCATGGCCGGTTGGGACGACTGGTCCGTGCACGTCTGAGCCCGGCCCCTCGGGCCGGGACGAGGAGGATGGATGTTCAAGAACGCCGCCGAGCTCAAGCAGTACATCGCGGAGAACGACATCAAGTTCGTGGATGTGCGGTTCTGCGACCTGCCCGGAGTCATGCAGCACTTCGCGGTGCCTGCGGCAACGTTCGACCCAGCCGAGACCCTGATGTTCGACGGCTCGTCGATCCGCGGCTTCCAGGCCATCCACGAGTCGGACATGGCACTCGTCCCGGACCTGGCCACCGCCCGCCTCGACCCGTTCCGGAAGGAGAAGCACCTCAACATCAACTTCTTCATCCAGGACCCGATCACCGGCGAGGCGTACAGCCGCGACCCGCGCAACGTCGCCAAGAAGGCCGAGGCGTACCTCGCCTCCTCCGGCATCGCCGACACCGCCTTCTTCGGCCCCGAGGCCGAGTTCTACGTCTTCGACTCGGTGCGCTTCGAGACCAGCGCGAACGCCTCGTACTACCACATCGACTCCGAGGCCGGCGCCTGGAACTCCGGCTCCGCCGAGGGCGACGTCCGCGGCTACAAGGTCAAGTACAAGGGCGGCTACTTCCCCACCCCGCCGGTCGACCACTTCGCCGACCTGCGCGCCGAGATGTCCCTGGTCCTCGCCGACGCCGGCCTGGAGGTCGAGCGCCAGCACCACGAGGTGGGCACCGCGGGCCAGGCGGAGATCAACTACAAGTACAACACCCTGCTGCACGCGGCCGACGACCTGATGCTCTTCAAGGACATCATCAAGAACGTCGCCTGGCGCAACGGCAAGAGCGCCACCTTCATGCCGAAGCCGATCTTCGGCGACAACGGCTCGGGCATGCACGTCCACCAGTCGCTCTGGACCGAGGGCTCCCCCCTCTTCTACGACGAGCAGGGCTACGCCGGCCTCTCGGACACCGCCCGCTACTACATCGGCGGCCTGCTCAAGCACGCGCCCTCGCTGCTGGCCTTCACCAACCCCTCGGTGAACTCCTACCACCGCCTGGTCCCCGGCTTCGAGGCCCCGGTCAACCTGGTCTACTCCCAGCGCAACCGCTCGGCCGCGATCCGGATCCCGATCACCGGCTCCAATGCCAAGGCCAAGCGTATCGAGTTCCGCGCCCCCGACCCGTCCTCCAACCCCTACCTCGCCTTCGCGGCGATGCTGATGGCGGGCCTGGACGGCATCAAGAACAAGATCGAGCCCCTCCAGCCGGTCGACAAGGACCTCTACGAACTCGCCCCCGACGAGCACGCGAGCGTCCCCCAGGTCCCCGCCTCCCTTCCCGCAGTCCTGGAAGCCCTGGAGGCGGACCACGAATACCTCCTCGCCGGCGGCGTCTTCACCCCCGACCTGATCGAGACCTGGATCGACTACAAGCGCACCAACGAAATCGCCCCGATCGCCCTGCGGCCGCACCCGCACGAGTTCGAGTTGTACTACGACCTGTAGGGGTACCTCTGACCTGCGGAAACGCAGTTTGATGTCTCGTTGTTTCTGCAAGTCAGCACCTCGCTGACCTGCAGAAACGTCCACAGCAGGGCTGGGCGTCGAAGGTTCGTCCTGACTGCAAGCTGACCGGCGAATTCGAGGGGTCATTGCATTCCGCGTGGCTGGTCAGGGCGCGCGTAGTCCGTGCATACGCTCGGCTGGGGTTCCCCGGCCGAGCGTTTTGCGTCGCGGCATGTCAACTAGTCGACGACGGCCACCAGGCGCCCCGAGCCGACCGTCCGGTTCCCCCCAGGCCTCCGCCAGCACGCCATTCTCGCCCGCCACAGGTCTAACCGACCCCGCGGCCGATCCCACCAACATCTCCGCTGCGCTCAGGACGGCCGTCGCATTGGCACCAGCACAGCCCGCATAGGAGAAGCCGCCGGGGCTGCTCGGTGCAGGGCATCGCGGCAGGCCGAGCCATTGCCCTTTGTACATAGCATGCCCACGCTACATACATCATGTGCATACGCGTGAAGGGAGCAAACCGATGACTGTCGCGCAGATCGACCTGGACGACGACGAGCTGGAACAGGCCGTGCGGTACCTCGGCACCAGCACCAAGACGGAGACCGTCAACATCGCCCTGCGCGAGCTCAACGCCCGCCGGCGTCGCCTGGTGGCTCTCGACAGCATGGCCCAGCGCTATGAGCGCGGCGAGTTCGAGGCTGCGGTCGAGGCGTGGGAGGAGCGCAAGGGCATCGGCCGCAACCCGGCGGAGTCTGCGGCGTGAACGAGGCCTATCTGGGCCCGGGTGTCGTGGACCTGGTTGTCGCAGCCACCGCTGTCCACCACGACCTCACGCTCCTGGCTGTGGACGACGACTTCCCCGCCGTATCCCGCATCCTGCCCGAATTCCGCGAACGCGACGCGCGCGGCCGAACGTGAAGCTGGTCGGTACGACCTGCGCGGTGAAACACGAGGTGTCCAACCCTGCGGGTGCTCACACGGGTGTCAACCGGGGGCTGCGAATGCGCACTGCTGGCGCGATCACCTTGGCCCGGGTTCGCTCAGCACGCCGAGGCAGACGACCAGGCACTGCTCGGCGAGAGTCAGATGCTCCGGCGCGGCCTGGCCCTGCAGCAGTTCGACCGCCCGGTGCAGGTACGGAACGGCGTCCTCGGGTGCTCCGGCATCGATGTAGGTGGCAGCGATCTGGGTGAGGGCCTTCCCCGCATTGATCTTGTCGGGACCGTGCTGGAGGCCCAGGAAATCGGCGACCGACTGCTCCAACTGCCAGCGCGCCGCCGCAACGTCCGTGCTGCGCAGCGCCCACCCGCGGTGGCGGGTCAGTAGGGCGAGCCTTCGGTCGTTGTCATCCCAGCCCGGCAGCGAGTCGGTGATCTGCTCAGCAGCCTGCCGTGCCTGATCGATCAAGGTCAGTGCCTCGGCATGGGTGAGCGGGTCAGCGGACCGGATCAGTGCGAGTGATTCCAGTGCGGTCGCCTGGCCGCGCAGGTGACCACACTGCTCGTCGTAGGCGAGGGCGGTGCGCAGATGGTTCTCGGCGTCCGCCGTGTGTCCCAGCGTGTGCTGCCCCAGCGCGTACTGGACATGCACGCGAGCGGCCAGTTGGGTGCCTGGGAAGTCCTGGTCGGCCAGGGGAAGAACGACCGCGAGCGCGGCGGCGACCTCCGCGATCAAGCCGGCGTTGAGCTGGAGCGGCCACAGGCTCTGGCACAGGTACGCGGCGACTTCACTGTCGCCGATGCCGCAGGAGGCATAAACAGCCTCGATCACGTTGCCGGACAACTTCCGTAGAGCGCGGAGTGCTTCCTCTTTGCTCGGGTAGTCGGGCACCCCTTCCTTCGCGTTCCTCTCGGGGACCTCGTACCAGGGCCCCAGGCGCCACCGGTCGGGGAAGGCATAGAAGTCCGCGGCAGCGGCCAGTGCGACGAGGTGCCTCGCCGCGCGACGCAGCGCATTCTCGCGGCGGTCCGTGCGCTCAGCCACACGGCGGGCGTGGTCCTGGACGTGATCGCGGAACCGGTAGCGCGGGGCGTCCCCAGGCAGCCGAGTCAGCAAGTGCCGCCGGTGCAGCTCGTCGAGAAGCACCGCCGCCTGCTCGGCGTTCACAGGCTGCAGGATGGCCGCAGCCAGCTCGGAGGTGATCTCGGCCCAGCCCCGTAGACCCAGGAGCCGGTAGGCGCGGGCGCCGGCGGAGTCCAGCCCCTGGTAGACCGCGTCCAGGACGCCAATCGACAGATCGGCGCCCGCGTCACGGCCGGCGGGATCAGCTGGAGCCTCCTGAAGCGCGGCTCCGATCACCGTGATCGCCCAGGGCGAGCCGGCACACCGGGCAAGCTGCTGGCGCTCGGCGGCACGGGCCGTCCTGGGACTGCCCGGGGGCCTCACCTGCCGCAGCAGAGCCCGACTGTGGCGCCTGGGCAGCGGGCCGACCTGGACATGAGCACACCGGCCCACCAAGGCATGGCGACTGAGGAGAATCGTGAAGACCCCCTTCTCGGCCACCAGGAGGTCGCGGATCTGCGTAGGTGCGTGCACTCCGTCCAACACAACCAACAGCCTGCGGCCAGTGACGGCAGTCCGATAGGCCGCCGCCAGGAACGACTGCTTGGCTGCGAGCTCGTCAACTGCCCAGCCCAGCCGCCTCAGGACCTCTTGCAGGACGGTCACCGGGCGCAGACCGGCCGAGGTGCCGCGGCCCTCACGCAGGTCAAGATAGATGTGCCCGTCGGTGAACTCCTCCTTGTGGCGCGCCACCCAGTTCGCAATGGCACTGGTCACACCAGCCCCCGCGTCGCCAAACGGGTTCACCGCCCGGGGCCGCCCGTTGAACGCCCTGCGGTACTCCGCATCAAGGGCCTTGTGGACCGCCTTCCGGTCCAGGAAGATCGACGAATCGATCGGAGGCGACTCGCGCGGAACCAGCGCCGGGCACGGGGCCTGTGCCAAGAGTTGAATCAGTACCCGTAGCGCTGCCGCGAAGGCGGCCTGATCGACACTGGCCGCATACAGGAGTTGCGCAGCTTCGTGGACTTCTTGGTCCGTGCGCGGATGTGGCATCGGCCGGCCGGCGCAGCGCCGCAGGAGTTCGGCTACACCGTCGCTGACCGCACGGGCCGCCTCGGTCGCCACGCCGGTGTTCAGAGCAGCAAGGAACGCGGCAATGGCAGGCACAGACAAGGGATCGATCATCGGTGGTTCCCCATGGGAGTTGGCGGGCGCGGACACGCGAGACTCATCAACCACGGTAGCGAACATGGCAGCGCCACCCTGAGGCTTTACCGCAAATCGTCGAGTCCGGCCTCCCCGGCTACCCGGGCGGACCTACTGCGCACTGTCTTCTTCGATCTCCGTGCACCCGCCGACCACCAATGGCATGACGGGCTGAGGTACGGAGGAATGAGGCCTGCGGACGCGGGGTCGAGTTGGAGGACGCGATGACCGCCAACGAGGCCCTGGGTTCGCGGGAATGCTCCAGTTCCCCTTCCAGCGCGGCCTCAGGTAGGCCGCCCTCGGTTCGGTGGGGGCTCGATTTCGCGCAGAAAGGGATTCCCCGCACCGAATGGCACGGCTACAGCACGCCCGGCGCAGGCATCCTTTCTCGTACAGAAGCAGCATGGATGACGCTCTCTGAGCGTTCGGGCCGGAAAACAGAGGAGCAGGGACATGGCGGAACGCGGAGGAAAGGCGGCGGCGGACGGGTTCCAGTACCAGTATCTGATGACCCTGGAAGCACTGCTCGATACTGTCGAAGGCGGTCATCCGGATGTCGCCGCAGCTTTGATCGAACCGACCGGATCGCCTGCCGACGGCTCGTCACACGACCCTGACGCGATCGACTTCGCACTGGTGGACGAACACCGTCGCCCGATCGTCGTAGCTCAGGTCAAGTCAGATGCCGCCAGGGGACCTAGCCGTACTCGGGCCGGGCATGCCGTGCCGACCGTGGACAGCAGCGCCATCGCGCCGTCACGGTCCCCGATGCCGGCCAGGCTGACCACAACAGTCAGGACGACGAGCTCGCCGCTCCTCCGCTTCGGGTGACAACGCACCCTGCCGGTCCTGTCCTTCTGTACCGACTGCATAGATGCTGCGGCAATGCCTGCCGGAGACGGTCTTGCGGCGCAGCGGAAGGGACGGCCTACAGCTCGGACAACCACTCGGGCGAGGGTCGGTATCCCTGCCTCACCTCTCACCGAACGCCCTTGCTTCGGTGCTGCTCGAAAACACTCCAGGTCAGAAGTACTTGGTTGTGTTCAGCTACTGGCACCAGTGACAAATGGCATAGACGACGGACACTTCGCCCCGCCGCATAGCGACGGGGCGAAGCAACCAGGCCCGAATTGGCCAACAGCATCCCTTGCCGGAGCAGCGGCCTTTCCATTGTGCGGCTCTTCGGACACAAGCGGTCGCCATCCCTGACCATCGGCTGCCACGGCAGCACCCGAGCACCCGGAGCACTTGTGACCACGAACACCGTCCATCGGGCCACCCGGTTCGCCGCCGTCTACGCGCTGCTCAGAGCCTCGGCGGACGTGGCCGACCACTGGATCCAGACCGACCACCAGGCCGCCACCAAAGCTCAGCGGGACGGCGTACCAGGGCAGTCCGGAGCAGCCGGCCTCCGGGCCTGCGCGGCTCACGTGGCGTCCTACACCGCGACGCAGGCGGCTGCCCTGCTGTTCGCGAACCGGGCCCTCGTGCTCGGGCTGCGGCCCTCCCGCATCGCGGTCGCACTCCTCCTCTCTGCCACCAGCCACTTCGCGGCCGACCGCCGCGAGTTACTGCGCCGACTTGCCCGTGCCACCAAGGGCGGCCGCTTCGTCGACCTTGCGGACGGCGGGTTGAACGGCGCCTACCTGATGGACCAGGCCTGGCACCACGGGTTCGAGGCATGTGCCGCCTTCGTCGTCTCAGGCTGATCTGCAGCCCGGTCAGGCCAAGGCTTGTGAGTCAGCCCTGCAGTCCGGACACGCGCTCTGCCCACCGTGCCACGTCGATCGTCAGCATCCCCTTGCTGTGGAAGCGCCCGATCCAGAGGCCGTCCAGCAGCCTCCGGGCCTTCTGGTGCCCCAACTGGAGGCCCTGAGCCAGATGATTGCGGCTGACCTTCAGCACCACCTGACCGGTCCGGCTGCCGGTCTTGCGGAGTTCGTCGCGGACGAGCGGCCGCACCAGGGTGGCCAGTCGGACTTCCGCGTCCCCGCACCCCTGGACCACTGACATCTCGTGCGCTCGGTGCGCGAGGTATGTGGTCAACAGACGCTCAGCCTTCTTGAGTACCAGGAAACGGTTGAGGCGTTCAGCTTGCCCGACCAGCACCACCACCTGTGTGTGCGCAACGACCTGAGCTGTCCTCGGTGCTCCCGGCTCGATCATGGGCGTCTCCCCGACCAGATCATCGCTGGCCCGGAAAGCCAGCACCGCCGGCTGGTCGCGACCGTCCTCCCACCGCTCGATCCTGAGGACGCCGCGCTGCACCGCGAAGACCTCGCTCGAGAGGGAACCCTGATGGATCAACGGCTCGCCCGGTTCGAGCACCTTGGACCGCCATCCGTCGGTCATTTCATTCCACCAATCACCCGTCAGACCCCGAAAGGTTGTGCCCTCTGGGAGGGTGCGACGTCCATTCCCACTGTTGTACATGTCCAACAGGATATGGCGCTCCTACCCATGTCCCTATGATTCGGCGGGTGTTGGCGGATTCTCGGACTGATTTCACTCTCCGGTGCTAATCTTCCGGGCTCTTTCCGGGCGAGCTTCACCTCTTCTTACCGCACGCGTAGCACTCCTCGATCCCGCGCCGTACTGCCAACCGCACCAAGCCCCGGCCCCTCGCCGCACCAAACTCGTCAGGGACGAGAACGGACGGCCGGACCGGCAAGCCGCTGCCGGCCGGGACAGCACGCGCTCAGGAGGCTCGATGACCAACCCTGCCCACGGCGACCGCACGTTCCTAGGCATGCCGCTGCCCGACCACCGCGGCGTCGTAGTTCTGGATCAGGAGGCGTTCACCCAGCAGCCGGGTTCAATCCAGGCAGAATTCGCCACGGTGATCGGCGAACTGACCGACGAGGCACTCTCCCGTGCCGGTCTTGAGTCGGTCCGGGAGAACAAGCTGTTCCTCCGCAACACCGGCGACGGGTTCGTCTTCGGGTGCTCGCCGAGGCACCTTCCAAGACTGCTGGACCAGTTCCTCCCCGAGCTTCAGGCGGGCCTGGCCCGCCACAACACCACCTCCGGCAGTCGGCAGTTGCGGCTGCGGGCCGCCATCTCGTGCGGCCCGCTGCCCGCCGAGGGCGGGCCGAGCGACGGCTACGGCGCGGCCCGCAACGAGGCACACCGCCTGGTCGACGCCAGCATGCTCAAGTGGGCCATGGCAGAGGCGAGTCCGGACGCGACCCACCTGGGGGCGATCGTCTCGGACCGCGTGTACCAGGACGTCGTGGTCGCCAGGTACTGTGCGCTGCACCCGGACCGGTTCGTCAAGATCATTGCTACCGTGCCGGGCAAGCCGTTTCATGCACCGGCCTGGATCTACGTACCCGCCCCGTCCGGCGGCCTGCTCACCGTCCCGCAGGCCCCGCCCTGTGCACCGTCCGCGGCGGCGGTGCCGGGCCTGCTCCCAGCAGATGAGGACCCCGCCCGGGCTCCCGAGACCCGGATGTGGACGAACACGATTCAGGACGTGGGCCAGGGGGTGGCGTTGGCACACAGTTCCACCGGGGACGTGACCCTCTCGTTCACCACTACGACGGACCGCGAGGGACGGCGCCAGTGACAGCGCCTCCTGCCACACCGCCCCCGGGCCCGGCTGCCACGACAGTCGACCACCCACCCGACCCCGTCCCGCCGGGCGAATACCAGCAGTTGGTGCAATCCGTCCAGCAAGGCATGACCGTCAACGGCCTGACGGGCAACGTCACCATCACCTTCCAGCTCCCTTGCCAGTGCGATCCTCCGCGCTCCTGCGAACGTCGCACCTCCCACGCTGCGCACGGCCTCGCGGTCGGCCTCCAAGAGTTGTTCCAGGAGCTGCGTGCACAGTGGCGGCGACTGGTCGGCCCAATCGGTCCCGGCGCCGCACCACCCGAACCCCAAGAAGACACCGACCCATGAAGGTGGTCCCCCGTCCCGGCGTCACCTGTCGTGGCGCCGGCCCGGGGACCGTGCATCGCCCCGAACGGCCATGACTGTGCCTCACACCCGAACTCATTGGAGGACTTCATATGACCGCCGGCACCTCGTCCGCCCTCGCACTCGCGCAGCCGACAGGGCCCGGACCGTTCACCGATCCCGGGACTCGCGCGGCGGACCAGTCGCAGAGCTGTTTCGTCATCGGCCCGGCCGGGAAGCCGCACACCGAGGTCGGCTCGCCCGCCCGAAAGGCTCGCGGGAGCACCCTGCTGATCTTCGAGACGATCATCGAGCCGGCCTGCGCCCGGCTCGGAATCGAACCGGTGCGGGCCGACCAGATCTCCCGAACCGGCGAGATCACCGAGCAGGTCTGTCGACAGCTGCTAGCAGCGGATCTGGTGATCGCCGACGTGAGCGGCGGCAATCCGGATGTCATGTACGGGCTGGGCCTGCGGCACGCCACGGGAAAGCCGGTTATCCACCTCGGGGAGACTGGCCAACTGCCGTTCGATATTGCGCCGTTCCGCACCATCGCCTTCAGGAGCTCACCCACCGGGATGGCCAAGGCCAGGGACGAGCTGACCGAGGCGCTCTCGCTGATACTGCGCGAGGACTTCAACCCGCTCACCCCCACCCACGTCCTCCACAACGCGACCAGGCCTGACGCCGAGGGATTGCCAACCGGTGCCCCGGCCGGGACCGCGGCCCCATCAGAGAACGATCCTCCCAGCCTGGTGGAGCGATTCACCGAGCTGGCACCGGATTTGGAGGAGACATCTGGACACATCGCGGCGATCATCGCTCTGGTCATCGAAATCGCCGCAGCAGCCGAGCAGTTCGGCCCCGATATGCGGCATGCGGCCCAGCATGGAAGTCCGATGAGCACACAACTCGCCTTTACCAAAAGGTTGTCTGCCGCACTCACCGGTCCGGCCGCCAGGCTGAGGGAGTCGGCGCAGCGGTTCACCGAGCGCATGGCCGACATCGACACTGTCATGCAGACCGCACTCGACCTCTTCGAGAGGGTTCCGCCCGTTCGCTGGAGCGCCGATGATCGGGGGTTCCTGAGCCAGCTCGTCGACATCTCCGCTGCCGCCCGCCAGGGCGCAGAGACGCTCGCCATGTTCCGGACCGTCATGGACGTGATGATCGCCGTGCATCGCGAACTCCGTGGTCCGGCCAGGGACATCGCCATCGCGGTGGCACGACTCAGCGAGGCGATGACTGTACTGGAGGCATGGGATCGGCGGGCCAAGCGGCTCGTGACCTGAGGGCGGACTCGGCCACGAACGCTTGAGGGCAACAATCACCGTTCACGGCGGCCCCGCCCGGCCAGGGGCCAGCCTCCAGCAGCTCTCTCCACTCTTCTCATGAATCAGATCGGACACCCGAGGACCGGATGTCGAAATCCGGCGATGGACGACAAGCATGAATTGAGGCACGCAACATGTCAGGCATCTTCCATCAGATCGAGTCAAGCGCCCAGAAGATCTTCGGGGACGAACCGGTCTGTGTGCACGTGGGGAACGTCAAGGACTGCGACATCAAGCGGCACCCCACGTATCCGAAGTTCCGCACCGAGGCAATCCTGGCGGGGGTCCGCTCCGCTCCGAGTTCCCGGCTCTGGGAGTCCTTGATCGCCATGGGCAGGCTGTGCGACCTGGACGGTGAAGACACCTGGCGGCTGGTCATCCTCGACTGCATCGTCCCCTGTTTCCGTTCGCTCTCCGCCCGGATCGCCCGGGACTTCCGGGTCGAGCTCGAAGAGATCCGCTCGGCGATGGTGGTAACCGCACTGGAGGTCTGGGCCGCCACTGCTGTGGGCGTTCCGCCACGCCTCGTGAGGGATCGCATCGTGAAGGCGGCCTTCGAGGTCGCCTTCCAGCGGGGGACGACCGGCTCACCGGAACTCATGACGGACCAGCTCGACGTCTTCGCCCCACCGGAGGTTCCCGTCGTCGACCCCTCCATGCGGGCGTCCTCGATCATCGACGTCGGCCGTATCCGCAGTGCGGAGGTCGCGGAGCAGATCAGGGGCGAGCGGCTCGGAGCGCTCCTCCACGGACTGGGCTGCTTCGACGCCGTACAGGACTTCCACGAGGACGTGCGCGCCGGCCGCCGATCGGGGTCGATCAGCCAGGCGGTCAAGGCCTCGGGTCTGTCCCGATCGCAGTTCTCCAACAGCAACCTCTACTACTACGCCTCGGACCTCTACCCGTCGTTCATCGGGCTCCGGGAGGCAGCTGGCGTGATCGGGCTCCCGGAGTCCACCGCGTACCGGCTGATCCGGGCAGGACAGTTCCCTCTTCCGGTGGCGAGGGCGGGCCGCAGCTACAAGGTCTCCGTCAAGGCCCTCATGCACTTCACAGATATCCCGGACACCATCGTCCACGCCGACGACATCGAGAACGGCGCTCTCCACGCGAGGGGCGCCGCGCAATGAGAGCCTCTCGCCAAGCACGGATCGAGGACTGGCCGGCTGTCAGTAGCGGTTCAGCCGACGAACGGGTCGACGAGGCGCATCGGGGCACATGCCACCGCCAGTGCGCCGTTCGGGAAACGCATGCCGGTTGTGTCGCACCTGGCTCGAGTACGACCGACCGGTTCGAGTACCTGGACAGTGACCCGCGCATACAGATCCCGTTGCACCTGCTGCACGCTCAAACCCTCCGTGTGCTCAGGATGGCCCCGGCGCTATGGGCCGTCGTGTACGAAAGCGGCCCAGACTGTGGGGTCGGTCAGGTGGGTGGTGCGGAGGGTGGCTACTGCCTGGTGGAGGGCTTGGGCGGTGTTGGTCGGGTCCAGGCCGGTGGGGGTGGTGAGTTGGTGGTAGAGGTCTGCGGCTACCTGGGGGGCGGCCTGGTCGTGGATGGTTCCCAGGGTTGCGACCACGTGACGGAAGCCTGCCATTCGGAAGGCGCCGGCCGGGTGGATGGCCTCGTCCGTGAGTTGGCCGCCGCTGATCCGGGTGTGACAGGCCGACAGGAAGGCCAGTTCTGCTCCCTCCAGGCGGAGTTCCGCGATGTCCAGCACGCTCAGGTCGCCGTCGCGCAGGGCGAGGCCGGCCGAGGACGGCGAGATCGCGTCGAGTCCGCCGTGGCAGGCGAAGTGGGCGCAGCGGTGGCCGGGGAGCGACTGGCGGACGGCCGTTGTGGTGGCCGCTTCGTCGAGCAGTACGGTCAGCGGCTCGCGGTCGAGCACCTTCTTCAGGGCCCGGACCTCCTTCGCCGCTCCGGGCAGGACCGGGTGGCCACGGCCGGTGTCGGTCACCGCCACTGCCAGCAGCCCGGTCACGGTTGCCGAGGGCCGTCGCCGGCTTTCGACGAGGGAGGCCAGGGTGGTGGTGTACGAGGAGACCGTCAGGAACGGCAGGCCGACCGGCTCGGTGAGGTCGGCCGCGGTGCGCGGGTACCGGCCCGCGGCGTGCAGCGGCATGGATGTCAGTGAGGCGGTGGGGCACCACCAGATCCGCGCCGGCGTCCCGGATCCGTCCGGCGCGCGGAGGCGTTCGAGGACCGGGGAGGCGATGTGCTGCCACAGCCACTCCAGTGTGTCGTGCGCGGTGTGCCGGGCCCGTTCCCTGGTCAGGCCGGTGGCGCCCGGGCCCGTCGCGGCCCCGAGGTGGCGCCAGTAGGTGTTGACGACCTGGTCCGTCTCCCGCATGGTGACGCTCTCCAGGGGCACGACTTCGAGCCGGCCCCCCGGCAGCAGGATGATCGCGTCGCAGCGGATGCTGCTGATGTTGACGACGACCACCGGGCCCCCGGCCGCCGCGGGGGCGAGGGCCTCGAAGCGGGGCGGGGCGAGGAAGTCCCCGAGGTCCGGCCGCTCCCGCACCTGCGCCAGCGTGCCGGCCCAACGGGTCATCAGGCGCAGCCGGGCCTCCGGGTCGAGCGCCGCGCCGTCCGCGATCGCCGAGCGGATCCGCTCCAACTCGGCTGCCAGGCCGGGTTCCCGCGCTGACAGGGCGGCAAGGTCGCCGCGCAGCTGCAGGGCGGCGTGCCACAGTACCGACCTGCCCAACTCCAGCAGCTCGACGGCGAGTTCGGGCTGTCCGGTCTCGATCGCCAGGGCCGCCGCATCGCGGGGCATCGCCGCCCCGCCGCGCAGGCTCCGCTCCTGGTCGTCCCGGTCGAGGCCCATCCATCCGAACTCCTGCAACAGGCGGACGGCGGTGGTGGAGGCTTCCAGGGCCTCCACCGAGTCCCCGTTCTCCTGGGCCGCCCCCGCCCAGAACCTGGTCGCGAGGAGTCGGTCCTGCGGGGAGGACCCCTGTGCGGTCGCCGCCGCGCGCAGGGCGTCCAGCGCCGCTCTCCGGTCGGTCTGCGGGCCACCGGACCGATGACGCGCCAGCAGCGCCGCCGCCCGGTCGAACATCACCTGCGAGAACGCGATGTGCCCGGGGCCACCGGCCTCGGCGGCCGTCGTGAACGCGTCCACCGCCTCCGAGGCCGCCGCGTGGGCCGCCGCCTTCTCCGTCTCCCCGGGCTCCTCCCCGTCGAGGTTCAGCAGCAGGCGGCCCAGCGTGCGGTGGGCGTCCAGCCGGGACAGTGCGTCCTGGGCGGTAGCGGCCGCCTCCCGGGCCGCCGCGACGGCCGCCGTCCGGTCGCCGGCCGCGTCGACCAGCGTCGCCAGGCGGGTCAGCAGCATGGCCCGGGCGGCATGGCCGGCCGGCGCCGCGTCCAGTGCACGGCGGACCACCTCGACCGCCTCCGGGCCCTGCGCGGCGAAGGCCGAGCCGATCAGGGTGTCCAGGTGGCGCTCGGGGGCCGCGCCCGGCTCCTGCCGCACCCGCTGCGCCTGCTCCCGCGCGGCCTGGCGGTCGGCCTCCCGTCCAGTCAGGCTCGCCCGGGCGCTCAGGGCGGACACGAGGTTGGTGGCGGCGTTCACGCGGTGTCGCGGGTCCTCGCCGGTGCGGGCCGCGCTCAGGACCTCGATCGCCTCGTTCAGATCGTCCAGCGAACCTCGCCGGGTCCCGCGCAGCAGCAGCGCCGCCCCGAGGTTGCCGAACGCGAGGGCGTCGCCCGGGGGTGCGAGCGCGACCGCCTCCCTGCCGAACGCGACGGCGTCGTCCAGTCCCGTACCCGCGTCGGCTCGCTCGGCGAGCTTGGTCAGGGCCCCGCTGAGACTCGACGCGAGGGCCATCCGCGCCATCGGGTCGCCACCGGGCTGGTTCAGCACCGGGCGCCCGATGTTCTCCACCGCCCACTGCAGCGGGTCGGGGTCCGGTGCTAGTGCGAACTGCCGGTTCAGGACGGCGATCAGGGACTGCGCCGCCAGCGGCCGCTGCGGGTCGGTCGACGAGACGGCCATGAACGCGGCCACCGCCGTACCGACCGCCTCCTGGATGTCGGCGCTGCGTCCGTAACGGTCGTAGCGCTCGCGGAGCAGGTCGCGAAGGGCCGCCAGCATCTGCGCCCGACGCGGATCGCGCTCGGCTGCGACCTCCACCGCCTGCCGGGCCAAGGTGACCGCTCTGACCAGCGCGGCGTCGTTGCCGGTCAGGCTGAAGACGCGGTACGCGGCCTCGGCATCCCGGTGCAGCGCGAGCGCCTTGGCCTTGCGCCGCTTCGGCCGCCGGCTCCCGGTCGTGGCCGCGGCGAGGGCGTTGCGCAGATTGCCGGCGGCCTGCGGGTGGCCCATCGCCTCCGCGATCCGGAACCAGTCGAGCGCCTCCGGATCGCCTGCGTTGAAGAGCAGCACCCCGAGGTTGTTGGCGGCCTCCGGATGCCCCGCGACATGCGCCCCGAGGTAGTACCCGCGTGCCGGCTCGAAGTCTCCCCTACGCTCGGCCAGCAGCCCGCAGTTGTACATGCCCCTGGGGTCACCGAGGCCCGCCGCCTCGATGAAGAGCTCCTCAGCCTCGGCGGTGCGGCCGTAACGCTCCAGCCGAACCCCCTCGGCCACCAGGTCGCGCCCGTTCTCCACGTCGTCCTCGTCCATCGGTAGGCGCCCGCCCCCAGCCGCAGAAAGATGGTCAGAACCGGTGCCAGTCTAGGATGTTGATCACTAGGGTGAGGGCATGTCCGATGAAGCCGACGTCAGTTACTCCGCCACCACCGACTTCCGCTGGACCGAGCGGGCCTTCGCCCTCCTCGACTCGCAGGACCTCAGGATCCTCCCGCACGAGGCGGGCGGCGCACCGTGCTTCGTGGTGACCGGCCCGTGCCCGCGCTGCGACCACCACCTCGTCGACCGGCAGGTCACCGCGGCGCTCACCGGCCTGTCCGGCCCCAGCCGGGGCGAGGGCGGCGAGGCGGTCAAGGTGGTCTCGCTGGACGTCACGTGCAGCTGCGGGAACGCCCACCAGAACGCGCCGCAGGGAGCGACCGGATGCGGCGTCAGTTTCCGGATAGAGGCAGAGGTAGTAGATGTTGAGGTAGTAGAGGTTGAGGCGGAGTCAGAGTGACCCTCCGGCCCCGGCTGCCGCGGCGACCGCCCAGTGAGACGGACCTGGCGGAGCGCGACCGCTTCCAGGCCATGGTGCGCGAGTCGCTGCCGAGCGTCCGGGCCAGCGCGGAGGTGTGGCGCAACGGCCTCGCCGCCTTCGTCACCCTGGTCGGCGCGGCGGTCATCGTCAAGGGCCGCACCACCACCGCCGATCTGCCGACCGGCTGGCGATTCGCGGTCACCCTGCTGGTCGGCGGCGGGCTCGCCCTCGCCGTGACCGGGCTCTGGCACGCACTGGCCGCCCAGGCCGGCTCCCGCCCGCTCTCGGTCACCCTGGCCGACATCCATCGCGAGCACGGCTCGGTGGACGCCTTCCACCTCGCCACCGCGATCCGGGCGGCGCGCCGGCTCACCCTCGCCCGGCGGGCCGTGGCGCTCGCACTGACCTGCCTGTTCGCCGGCACCGCCCTCACCTGGTGGGCCCCGGCCGAGGGACCCGGCGCGCTGCGCGTCACGTACGGCACCGGCACCGCCTGCGGCACGCTGCTCTCCGAGGATGGCGGGATGCTCCGCCTCACGGTTGCGGGGCAGTCCGCGCCGGTCGCCGTTCCGCTGGCGCAGGTCATCTCGATGGTCCCGGTCTCCGGCTGCGGCTGACGCCGCGGGGCGGGGGCGGCCGGACGTACAGGCCGTCCGACGATCCACCGGAGCCCCGACGGACCGTCAGGTGAGCCGGCCACACGGTCGACGGGCCAGGGCGGGGTGGCGGTGCGGCGGGGCGGGCCAGGGCGGCGGGGCGAGTCCGGGCGGTGCGGCGGTGGGCCAGGGTTGCCGGGCCCACCAGGGCGGCCGGGCGCTAGCCGATCGGGCTCAGGGCGAGGACGGCGAGGTCGTCGGTGGCCTGGCCGCCGAAGGTGCGGACGTCTTCGGCGAGGAAGGACACGGCTTGTTCGGGGGCGACGGTGGAGCGGTTCTGGAAGCGGGCGGCGAGGCGGTCGGTGAGGGGGTAGAAGTGGCCGGCCTGGTCGCGGGCCTCGGTGACGCCGTCGGTGTGCAGCAGCAGGGTCTGGCCGGGGGCCAGTGGCAGGGAGACGGCCGGGGCGGGGCCCTGGGCACGCAGGTGGCCGAGGCCGAGGGGGAGGTCCTGGACGCAGGGCACCGTTCGGACCGTGCCGCCCGAGAGCAGGACCGGGTCCAGGTGGCCGCGGCTGATCAGCTCCGCGCGGCCGGTGGCGGGGTCGTAGCCGACCAGGACGGCCGTGACGAAGAGTTCCTCGTCCCCGTGCTCGACCGCCCCGCGGCGGACCTGGCGGTCCAGCAGGTCGGCCAGCTCGCCGAGGTCCGGGACCTCGTGGGCGAGGGCGCGGAAGGCGCCCAGCACGTCGGCCACCGTGCGGACCGCCTCCAGGCCCTTGCCGCGGACGTCGCCGAGCAGCACCCGGGTGCCGAAACGGGTGTCGCAGAGTTCGTAGAGGTCGCCGCCGATCGCCACCTCGGCCTGGGCGGCCTGGTAGCGGCCGGCCGTCCGCAGCGGGCCGACCCGCTCGGGCACCGGGTGCAGCACGGTGCGCTGCAGGGCCTCGCTGACGGTGCGGGCGCGGATCAGGTGCCGGGTCTGCCGGGTGCGCTGGCGGGCCAGCGCGACCCCGGCCAGGGTGGCCAGCAGGGTCGACAGGTAGGCCCAGACGTGGTGCTGCTCGAAGAGGTGGCCGGCCCTGGCCCCGAGCACCACCTGCAGGACCAGTGCGCCGATGCCGGAGGCGGCCGTCACGGCCGGGCCGAAGCCGAAGGCCGCCAGCACCGGAAGGATGGTGAGCAGGAAGCCCGCGGCCATGCTGTGCGGGATCACCGCCTCCAGGGAGACGTCGACGAGGATCAGCACGGTCGGCAGCCAGCGCACCCAGTAGGGGGCGAGCGTGCCCTCCTCGGACGGCGTGCTCGCCGGACGCAGCGGTGCACCGCGGCGGGGTGCGGCGGGAGCGGACACGGTGAACCTCCTCGGCGGGGTCGGGGTCTTCCGTCCCCATGGTCCCGTAAGCGGCGCGGCCGGGGTCCCTGGCGTTGGCCCCGGGAAACCGGGACCTTCGTCCCGGTTTCGCGGGCGCGGTACGCACCCGGGCGGGGTCGGCCGGGCGGGTGCGTACCCTGACGGCATGGAGATCTGGATCAACCCGCGCTGCGGCAAGTGCCGCTCCGCGCTCAAGGGACTGGACGCCGCCGGCCTCAAGTACACCGTGCGGCGCTATCTGGAGGACCCGCCGACCGCGGCCGAGCTGGAGGTGGTGCTCGAAAAGCTCGGGCTGGACGCCTGGGACATCACCCGGCTCGACGAGCCGATCGCCAAGGAGCTGGACATGCGGCAGTGGGGCCGCGAGCCCGGCGACCGGGCCCGCTGGATCGCCGCGCTGGCCGAGCACCCGATCCTGGTGCAGCGCCCGATCATCACGGCGGACGACGGGCACGCCGTCGTCGCGCGCACACCCGAGGCGCTGCGCACCGTGCTGCCGAAGCCGTAGGCCGTAGCCGTAGCCGTAGCCATGGCCCGTGGCCGTGGCCGTAGCCGTTCGGGCCCGTGAACGTGAGCGTGAGCCGTGAGCCGTGAGGTCGGCGTCAGTGGCGCTGCACCGAGCGCACCCCCTCACCGGGGCGCCAGGTCTGGATCAGCAGGTGGTCGCCGCTCGCGCCGATCGAGGTGAGCACGACCTCCTCCAGCTCCAGCCGGAAGGCGTGGGAGGGCTCGGGCGGCGGCTGCGGCCCGCCGGCGGCCGGGGCGGCCTCGTCGAGGATCTCCACCGCGCGGCCGGCGACCTTGGCGTCGCCGCCCGCCATGGTGTGCTCGCCCGGGTTGGCGTGCAGGGCGAAGCGCGGGTCCCGGCGCAGATCCAGCGCCTTGACCGCGCCGTACATCGACCCGAGCGTCAGGTCCGCCCCCGCCACCCGCACCTCGGTACCGCTCACCCGGGGCGAGCCGTCCTTGCGCAGGGTGGCGAGCACATGGTGGCGATGGGCCGAGAACCGCGCCAGCACGGCGGCGGCCAGCTCCGGAGCGTCCGTCTCGAATTCCTGCCAAGTAGCCATGCACCCACTGTTGCACCCGGCACTGACAGACTGGGCGGCATGGCAGACCAGACCTACATCGCCTTTCTGCGCGCCGTCAACGTCGGCGGACGGACCGTCAAGATGGAACGCCTGCGCGAACTCTTCAGCGAACTCGGGCTCGCCGGCGTACGGACGTACATCCAGAGCGGCAACGTCTTCTTCACCGCCGACGAGACCGTCGACCGACCCGCGCTGACCCGCCGGATCGAGGCCCACCTGCGGCAGGCGCTCGGCTTCGAGGTGCCGGCCATGGTCCGAACCGTACGGGAGGTGGAGGAGCTGCTCGCCGCCGAACCGTTCGCCGGCCGGGAGCTGACGGCCGACAACCGGTTCTGCGTGGTCTTCCTCTCCGAGCCGCTGCCCGCCGACCTGGAACTGCCGCTCACCTCCCCCAAGGGCGACCTGGAGGTGATCGGCGCCACCGGGGGCGCGGCCTTCGTCGTCGCCCACATCATCAACGGCCGCCCGGCCGGCAATCCGGGCGCCGCCTTCGGCAAGAGCTACCGCGGCCACGGCACCGCGCGCTTCCTGCACACGACGGCCAAGATCGTGGCAGCCGCGAGGAAGCCGTGAGCGCTCTGCGCGCGCTCGGCGACCTGCTGGACGGCTCGGTCGAGCAGATCGCCCGGGCGGCGGCGGACGGCCGGACCTTCGACCGGGAGACGATCCGGCTGGTCTCGGACGTCTGGGACAACAACACCCAACCCTTCGTCGCCGCCGCGAGCGCCCGGACGCCGTGGGGGCGGGAGCAGCGGGCCCGGCGGGCGTTGGTCTGGCTGGCCGACCACGGCGCGCAGCGGCGGGCCTGGGTCGAGGCGCACGCGGACGTGGCCGGGCTGCTGCCACCGCCGGCCGAGCGCGGCTTCGCCCGGGACTACCTCGGCCACGTCCTCCCGAACGAACTGCCGCTCGGCTCCGGCTGGGACGAGGACTACGAACTGGGGCACGCGGAGCTGAGGCACCTGCTGGTCGAACGGCGCGGGCGGCGGCTGGAGGCCCGGCTGGAGGTGACCGTCCCGCGGCGGTTCGCGGCAGTGACGGGGACGCAGACGGCGGCGAGCATGTACCTCACCGTCCCGGAAGTCGACGGGATCGACTTCTCCTGCGACCTGCGCGGCCCGGTCCGGCTGGACCTGACCGACGGCTCGATACCGTGGCTGCGGGCCGGCCAGGTCACGGCGTATCTCCGTGACGATCTCTGGCACCTCTGGACGGCCGGCCGGGCGGCCGACGCGCTGACACCGCCGGGACCGACGCCGTACCGGCCGTACCCGGGGCCGGCGCGGCTGCACGGTGACGCGATGGCGACGGCGGCGAAGCTCGTGCAGATCGTGATGCTGGAGATCCGCAGCGTCCGGTTCTCCCCCCGCGTCAAGCAGGAGGCCGTGGTCCGGCTGGCCGAGGTGCTCTCGGGCGCCGGGACGGACCTGCTCGACGTAGGCCGTCGGGCGCGGGGGCGGGAGCGGGCGGCGCGGGGCCTGGTGGCGGAGTGGATCAGGCGTGGCGGGCCGGAGCTCGGACCATGGCTGCAGGAGCGGCTGGCGGATACCACCCGTTGGCGCAATCCGCCCCTCCCGGCCGACCGACCGCCCTCCCCCGAGGACGAGTTGCGGATGGTCGGCTTCCGCGACCGCGATGTCACCGTGCACCTCGCCGGGCCGCCGGAGCCCTGGCGGTTGCGGGTGGTCGCCCACCGCGAGGTCGGGCGACTGCGGGTCACCGCCGAGCCGTTCGCGGTGCGGGTGGGAGACTGACGGTCAGTGCGGGAAGGCGCGCGGTGGGCGCTGGTGGGGGAGGTCGTCGCGGAACTCCTCGATGACGGAGCTGATCTGACGCATCAGGACGGTCCGCTCGATCCGGTCCAGGTAGCGGTTGCGGGCGGCCAGTCCGCTGACCGTGACGGTGAAGTAGATGCCCATCAGGGGATTGACGAAGAGTTCGCTGTGCTTGGTCCGCTCGGTGAAGCGGACGTCGCCGAACTCGCCGCGCAGGGCGGCCGCGACCGAGCCGTGCACGATGCTGGGGTGGTCGGGGGTGGCGGCCCGGGCGTGGGCGACGGCGTCCAGGTACTGGGTGACCTCGGGGCTGTCGGGTGGCAGCGAGAGGGCGCCCAGGTAGTCGCCGGTCCGGGTGAGGGCGGCCAGGTTCTCCAGGACCAGCGAGTGGCTGACGCCGTGGTAGGCGTCGACGCCGTAGCCGAGGCAGACCACCAGGCGCTCGGTGAGGCCGTCCAGTCCGGCCACCGCGGCCAGGCTCGCCATGTCCTCCTCCGGGGTGCCGAGGCCGGCTTCGTCACCGCACATCAGGATGTCGGTGCCGCCGTCCACCAGCACCACGGCGTCGATGCCCAGGTGTGCCACCAGCGCCCGGTAGGCGGCGCGCAGCGGTTGGACGCCGACCGAGGCGAAGGCCCAGACGGTGTCGGGCAGGCCCTGGTCGCGCAGCCAGCGGGCGAGCGTGCGCTCGGGGAAGTACACCTCGTGCGAGGGGGTGTCGGGGCGGATCGCGGCGATGTCCTGGTCGAGCCAGACGTCCAGCGGCAGGCCGTAGAGGTGGCTGAACGACAGGTTGGCCAGGTGCACCTCCTTGCCGGCGGAGCGCAGGGCGAGCGCCAGCGGGAGGCCGCCGTAGACGTCGAAGCCGCCGCCCGCGCCGGCGATCAGGATCCGCTGCGCGCCGCGCAGCCGGGTGACGAGGGGTGGTTCGAGGAGAGTGGTCATCGTCGCGGAGGGTAACAGGGGCGGGCGGGGGGGGGGGG
>FTKT01448820.1_pt1 | contig 22966 bp, 23 predicted proteins | sample 1658271 | NCBI WGS metagenome assembly FTKT01 (sample SAMEA3914811, study PRJEB12502) | metagenome | biome: forest; material: soil | place: Canada | collected 2011-08-04 | depth 0.3 m | reverse complement strand
GAGCGGCCGGTGACCAAGGTGGCCGTGCTGGGCGCCGGGATGATGGGCGCGGGCATCGCGTACTCCTGCGCGAAGGCGGGGTTGCAGGTCGTCCTCAAGGACGTCAGCACGGAGGCCGCCGAGCGCGGAAAGGCCTACTCGGCAAGCCTGTTGGACAAGGCGGTGGCACGCGGCCGGAGCACGGCGGCGCAGCGCGAGGCACTGCTGGGCCGGATCACGGCGACCGGCGACGCCGCCGATCTGGCCGGCTGCGACGCGGTGATCGAGGCGGTCTTCGAGAACGTCGAACTCAAGCAGAAGGTCTTCCAGGAGATCGAGGGCGTGCTCGCCCCCGACGCGCTGCTCTGCTCCAACACCTCCACGCTGCCGATCAGCCTGCTGGCCGAGGGAGTTGAGCGCGATACCGACTTCATCGGACTGCACTTCTTCTCGCCCGTCGACAAGATGCCCTTGGTGGAGATCATCAGGGGCACCCGGACGGGGGAGGAGGCCGTGGCCCGCGCCTTCGACCTGGTCCGCCGGATCGGCAAGACCCCGATCGTGGTCAACGACTCGCGCGGCTTCTTCACCTCGCGGGTGATCGGCCAGTTCATCAACGAGGGCGTGGCCATGGTGGCCGAGGGCGTCGAGCCCGCCTCCGTCGAGCAGGCCGCCGCACAGGCCGGCTACCCGGCCAAGGTGCTCTCCCTGCTGGACGAACTGACGCTGACCCTGCCCCGCAAGATCCGCGGCGAGGCCCGCCGCGCGGTCGAGGCGGCCGGCGGCGTCTGGACCGAGCACCCGGCGGAGGCCGTCATCGACCGGATGGTAGACGAGTTCGACCGCCCCGGCCGCAGCGGCGGCGCGGGCTTCTACGACTACGACGCCGACGGCAGGCGCACCCGCCTCTGGCCGGGCCTGCGCGAGCACTTCACCCGCGCGGACGTCGAGTTGCCGTTCGAGGACCTCAAGGAGCGGATGCTCTTCGCCGAGGCACTGGACTCGGTCCGCTGCCTGGAAGAGGGCGTACTGACCTCGGTGGCCGACGCGAACGTGGGTTCGATCCTCGGCATCGGCTTCCCGGCCTGGACGGGCGGCGTCCTCCAGTACATCAACGGCTACCGGGGCGGAGTAGCCGGCTTCGCCGCCCGGGCAAGGGAGTTGGCAGCCGCGTACGGCGAGCGCTTCGCCCCGCCGGTGATGCTGGAGCGGATCGCGGCAGAGGGCGGCACGTTCAAGGACTGACGGCGCGGGGGATCCGGCTGCCCTGTCCCCTCCGGCAGGGCAGCCGCTGCTGCGCCTCGGGACGCCCGCAGCCGGATCCGGCGCCGTCCGGCAGAGCAGCCGCTGCTGCCTCTCAGGCCGCCCGCAGCCGGATCCCCGTAACAACGGCCTTACCACGCACCGACCGTGGCACCACCCCCCACGCATCGCAGAGCGCGTCCACCAGCAGCAGCCCCCGCCCGTTGCAGATGTCCGGCCCGGGCCGCGTCACGACGGGTTGCCCCGCCCCCGGGTCGGAGACGGCCAGCCAGTGGTGCTCGTCAGCCGTCCAGAAGACCAGTTCGATCATCTCGTCCTGGCTGGATCGGGCGCCGTGGCGGATCGCATTGGTGACCAGCTCGGAGGTCAGCAGCCGCAGCTCATAGGAGAGTTGCTGCCGACAGGCGCGCGGCAGCGCCTCGGCCACCGCCCGCCGGGCTCGCGGCACGGAGGCGAGGTCGGCGGGAAACCGCCAGTGGGAGGGGACGGCGGGGATGGCGGGGACGGGGGAGGGGAGCGGGATTCCAGGCATGGCTGACTCCTCGCGGTGATGGTGTGGTTGAAGCGGCCGCCCCGGTGTCCTGCCTCCCTGGACGCGGGCACACCCCTGCCAGGGAGGGCGGGCATGCTCGCGCGGTGCACTTCCGGGCGTTGCCGTGTGTGAGCTTCGTGCTACTTCAAGCTAGCCTCATGCGTGACAATGCACCACTAGATCAGTGACAATTGCCACTATCGAGTTGGACCGCGACCCTCCGGCCACGGCAGACTGGGTGCAACCGCAGCCTGAGAGGGTGGAATGCCGACCCGACAGTCCCCTACTGAGCGTCAGAAGCGCCTGGGCGCTGAACTGCGCAAACTCCGGATCGCCACCGGAGCGAGCACCGACTACGCGGCCGGCCTATTGGGGCTCGACCGTGCGAAGATTTCCAACATGGAGTCAGGAATTCGGACCGTCAGTCCGGATCGAGTTCGGACGCTTGCCAGCAACTACGCATGTGCGGACGCCGCGTACGTCGAGGCGCTGGTGGCAATGGCAGACAGTCGAGAGCGTGGCTGGTGGGAGGAGTATCGGGGAGTTCTTTCGTCCGGGCTGCTGGACATCGCCGAGTTGGAGTGGCATGCGACGCGCCTCCAGACGATGCAGACCGTGCACGTGCCGGGTCTCCTGCATACCGACGAGTACGCTCGTGCGATCTTCAGTGCGGTGCTGCCGCCGTTGTCACGACTGGAGGTCGAACTCCGGGTGAACCACCGCATCGCACGACAGTACATCCTTGAGCGAGCCGACCCAGTCCCGTACGTGGGCTATGTTCACGAAGCCGCCCTCCGGATGCAGTTCGGTGGCCGGAAGGTCATGCGTGCGCAGCTCGATCACCTCTGCGTCGAGTCGGAGCGGGAGAACGTCAGCCTCCGAGTAGTGCCCGTGGAGTGCGGAATCTTCCCCGGGGCCGGCCATGCCCTCCTCTACGCCGAGGGTCGCGTTCCCCAACTCGACACCGTTCAACTGGACTCCGCACACGGCGCGGACTTCACTGGTGCCGAGGCCCAACTGACGAAGTATCGTGCACACCTTGATTGGATGGCGGAGGCGGCGCTGTCAGCAGAGAAGTCACGGGACTTCATACACGCCATCGCTCAACAGCTATAGGAGACCGGATGCCTGACATTACCTGGGAAGACCCGTTCTGCGGCGAGGGCAACAACTGCTTCCGTCTCGGTACCGATGCCGAGGGCAACGGCTACATCGCCGTCAACGGCCAGGAGGAGCACCCGCTCACCGACTCGATCGAGGCTCTGCGCACCCTGGTTCTGGACATCAAGGCGGGCAAGGCGGACCATCTTCTGTAGCCTGCGGCGGCCGGGGCGGCGAGTACACGTCGCCTCGGCCCCACCTGGCGGCTCGCCATCTCTAGGAGACCCGATGCCTGAGATCATTTGGGAAGCTCCGTTCTGCGCCGAGGGTAACAACTGCTTCCGCCTCGGCACTGACGTGGACGGCAACGGCTACATCGCCGTCGCCGGTCAGGAGGATCAGCCTCTCACTGACTCGATCGCCGCGCTCCGCACCCTGATCCTGGACATCAAGGCAGGCAAGGCGGACCATCTTCTTTAGCTGGCGATGGCCGGGGTGGCGGGTGGCCCGCTACCCCGGTCTCACCTCACGGTTCGTCATCTTCGGGAGACTCGATGCCTGAAATCACGTGGGAAGCCCCCTTCTGCCAGGACTCCGGCAACTGCTTCCGTCTGGGCACTGACCCCGACGGCAACGCCTACATCGCCGTCAACGGTCAGGAGGATCGCCCCCTCACCGATTCGATCGCCGCGCTCCGCACCCTCATCCTGGACATCAAAGCGGGCAAGGCCGACCACCTCCTGTAGCTCGCCGCTCCCCGGGACGGGTAGTCGTCCCGGCCCGGGGAACCGCAGGTGTGATGGTGGCAGTCCGCGAGGTCAGATGTGGGAGACGCTGCCGCAGGCGACGCGGGGCAGGCGCTGGAAGCCGGAGTTGGTGATGTCGTTCTGGGCGGTGATGCTGCTGCAGATCCAGCCGGCGTTGCCGAAGATCGCCTTCAGCGCGGGGTTGGCGCCGAGTCCGGTCCACTCGGCGTCGCGGACCACGTTGTAGAGCACGCGGCCGTAAAGGGTGGTGGTGTAGACGGGGTTCAGCGTGTGGGTCGAGGCGATCGGGTTGATCCCGTCGATGCTGCGCAGGGTGAGGTTGCCGGGGGCGTCACTGCCGCTGGAGTGGCCGCCGTAGACCTGGCCGATGTAGTGCCCGGCGGAGTACGGGGTGATGGCGCTGGGGTCGGCGAAGACCGGGTCGGTGCCCTCGTTCTGCTCCGGTGTGGCCGCCTGGACGCAGGCACCGGGAACGAGCGAGGTGCCGTTGTTGATTGCCTTCAGGAAGAACGTGCGGGTGCTGGAGTCCACCCGTGGCAGGTAGGCGTTGATGGTGGCGTTGGGGGCGGTGTAGGCGGGGATGTCGGTGATCTGGTCCCAGTTGGTGATGGCGCAGGTGTAGATGGCGCGGAGGTCGGCGGTGGTCAGGTTGGCCGGCGCGTATCCGGTCGCGTTGCCCGCCCAGGAGACGCCGTCCTTGGCGAGGGCCACGAAGTCGTCGGTGGGAAGGTCGCCGAACTGCGGCCCCCGGGAGGAGCGGGCGAAGTTCACGGGCAGATTGGGAGTGACGTTCAGTGTGCTGATGCCGGCGTTGGAGCCGTTGGGGCGCGCGATCATCGTGGGGCCGGCCTTGGGAGTGATCGGCGAGGGGCCGGTGGAGTCCCAGCTGTACAGGCGCGGTGAGGTGGTGTCGCCCTTGGCGGTCAGGTAGGCGTTGTAGTCGATGGACAACTGGTTGGCCAGCCCCTGGTCGGTGTTGGCGCCCACCCCGACGATGTCCTGTGCGGCCGGGAGGACGGGCGGGTCGGCCAGGGCGGTGTTCGTCGTCAGGGTGACAAGGGCGATGGCCATCGCGGTGCTCGCCAGCAGTCGGGTGGTGTAGCGGATCATGGGAGATGCAGCTCCTGTCGGGGTGCGTGAGTACGAAGGCCTGCTCGCGTTCTGCGTGGACGCCATCGCGTGGTGGTCGTGCGGAGTCGCACCCGCGACGGGGGCCCTGTGGCGCGGACTCACTTGCTCAGCTGTGCGTAGTGCTTCCACAGGCGGAATGCGGGAGTGGCTGGAAGCCGAAGCCGGCGATGTCGTTCTGGGCGGTCGCGCTGCTGCAGATCCAGCCGGTGTTGCCGAAGATCGCCTTCAGCGCGAGGTTGGTGCCGGTGCCGTTCCACTCGCCGTCGCGGAACACGTCGCGGAGTATGTGACCGTAGATGCTGGTGGTGTAGACGGGGTTCAGTGTGTGGGTCGCGGTGATCGGGTTGATCCCGTCGGTGCTGCGCAGGGTGAGGTAGCCGGCGGCGTCAGTGCCGTTGGAGTGGCCGTTGTAGACCTGGCCGATGTAGTGCCCGGCGGAGTACGGGGTGACGGCGTTGGGATCGGCGAAGGCCGGGTCGGTGCCCTCGTCCTCCTGCGGGGTGGACGCCTGCACGCAGGCGCCGGTGTTGATCGGAGTGCCGTTGCCGATGGCCTTCAGGAAGAACGCGCGGGTGTCCGAGACGATTTGCGGCAGGTAGGGGTCGATGGTGGCGTTGGGGCCGGTGTAGCCGGGGATGTCGGTGATCTGGCTCCAGTTGGTGACGGTGCAGGTGTAGATGTTGCGGAGGTCGGCGGTGGTCAGGTTGGCCGGCGCGTTGCCGCTCGCGTTGCCCGCCCAGGAGACGCCGTCCTTGGCGAAGGCCACGAAGTCGTCGGTGGGCGGGTCGCCGATCTGCGGTCCGCGGGTGGAGCGGGCGAAGTTCACGGTGGTGTTGGTGGTGGAGTTCAGTGCGGTGATGCCGGCACTGGAGCCGTTGGGGCGCGCGATCGTGGCGGCACCCGCCTTGGGGGTGATGGGCGAGTAGCCGGTCGCGTCCCAGCTGTACAGGTGCGGGAGGGCGGTGTTGTTGTTGGCGGTCAGGAAGGCGTTGTAGTCGGTCGAGAGTTGGTTGAACAGGCCCTGATCGACGGCGGCGCCCACCCCGACGATGTCCTGTGCGGCCGGGAGGACGGGCGGGTCGGCCTGGGCGGTGTTGGTGGTCAGGGTGGCAAGGGCGGCGGCCATTGCGGCGCTCGCCAGCAGTCGGGTGGTGTGGCGGATCACGGGGGATGCAGCTCCTGTCGGGGTCCGGGTACCAGCTCGTTCCCGGCGATCCTCCCCAGGCCCACCGACGGCGTAAAGAGCAGCTGATTGAACGTCAAATAGGTTTTCCAACAAGGTATTTGGGTTCTTCGGCTACTCGACCGCTGGCCCGTGGCCCGGCGCGCGGGCCGAAGCGGGGTGGCTGCGCCGGTCGGGCGCCGCCAGATGTTCTTCTCGCGTTGGCGGCCCATCTGACGGACGCTCATCGCCCGTCACCACGGTCCATCCCTGCGATGGCGGCGGACACGCGAGTGAGCAGGTGAGGTGCGGAAAGTGCCGCTGAGATTGACCACGGCCGGTCGGCGCAGCCGCCGAGGTCGCCGGAGAGGCCGTCGGGTGGCCCTCCGAGCCGGGCTGCGGCCTCGCAGGGCCTCGCCGAGGACGAGCGGCGTGCAACGGAGCCTGTCGCCCGCATCGCAGCTGCCACCGCCACCGGAGACGGGCAACTCGCCGGACACGCGACTTGACCCTGCCCCTGGGGGCAAGGTTTAGGTTTGTCGCGGGTGATGACATGAAGATCAGTGAAGTTGCGCGGCGCGCAGATGTGACGGCGAAGACGGTTCGCTACTACGAGGCGTTGGGGTTGATCACTCCTGCCCGGCTCGCCAACGGCTACCGGGACTACTCGGAGGACGACGCCAGGGTGGTGCGCGAGGTCCGCGTGCTGAACCGACTGGGGATTCCGGTCGAGCGGACGCGTCCGTTCCTCGAATGCCTGGCCGGCGGCCGGGAGCACGTGGACGACTGCCCGTCCTCGCTCGCCGGCTACCGCGACGCCATCGACGACCTGACCGCGCGGATCGAGGCACTGACCGCCCGCCGGACGGTGTTGGTCCGGCATCTGCACGATGCCGCCTACCGCAACAGCCGTGCCGACCGGCCCGGCGATGGAGGAACCACCGTGAGCGACCTGTACCAGCTGCCCCCGGATCTGCCCGTCCCCGAGGACGACGGCGCGGCCGACCACCTCACGGGGCAGAAGCTGCCGAACCTCGGTCTTCCCAGCACCGACGGTGACGCCGTCGCGCTGCACGCGCTGGGCGAGGGCCGTTCCATCGTCTACTGCTACCCGCTCACCGGCCGACCCGACACCGACTTGCCCGAAGGCTGGGACAGCATCCCCGGCGCGCGCGGGTGCACCACCGAGGCTTGCGACTTCCGCGACCACCATGACGACCTCGCCGCCGCCGGCGCGGCCCGCGTGTTCGGCCTGTCCAGCCAGGACACCGGATACCAGCGGGAGGTCGTCGACCGCCTGCGGCTCCCCTTCGCGATGCTCTCCGACACCGGCTTCCGCCTCGCCGAGACGCTCGGCCTGCCCACCTTCGAAGCCGGCCGGGCGAGGCTTTACAGACGCATCACCCTCGTCATCCGTGACGGCGGGATCGAGCACGTCTTCTATCCGATCTTCCCGCCGAACGAGCACGCCCGACAGGTACTCCGCTGGCTGCGGGACAATCCCGCCTGACCGCATCGAGGCGGGTACCGGCTCCATGACCTCGTGGAGCTCTAAACGGCAGCAGCCTGAACGGGAGTCCGGGATTCCGGGTGATCCGGATCATCCGCCGGGGCGGCGGCCCGCAGCGCCGCCTCGACCTGGCGGTTGCTGGTCATGGTCGACGTGACGGCGGTCATGGTGAGGAGCAGGCCGGCGGCGGTGTAGAGCGGGGTGCGGATGTCGTAGGTGGTGGCCAGCCAGCCGCCGAGGAAGGCGCCGAACGGGGCGGCGCACATGGCGAGCATGCGCGAGGTGGAGGCGACCCGGCCCATCAGGTGGGCGGGGACGATCGACTGCCGCAAGGAGGGCCCGAGCACCATCGTGGCGCCCATGCCCGCTCCGCAGACGGCGAGCGCGAGGCCCGCGACGTACGCGTTCGGGGCGGCGGCAAGGCCCAGGATGGCGAGTCCCTCGACTGCGGCCGTGCAGGTCAGTGCGGTGCCGGTGCCGAGTCGTCGGCCGAGGAAGGAGGCGATGCCCGCGCCGAGCAGACCGCCGGTGGCCTCCGCCGTGAGGAGCAGGCCGAAGCCGAAGGCGGCGATGCCGAGACGGTCGTGCGCGAAGAGGGCGAGGACGGTCTCCACGGCGAGGAAGGCGACGTTCCCGACCGCCGGACGCAGCGCGAGCCCGAGCAGCAACCGGTTTCGGAAGACGTACGAGGCCCCGGCCCGCGCCTGCCGAAGCAGCGACTCACGGGCCTGCGGTACGGGCCGGGGCACGGCGGGCAGCGACCGTACGAGCAGTGCGGAGAGCGCGAACGACACCGCGTCGGCGAGCAGCGGAACCGACCGCCCGAGCGCGAGCAGCGCACTGCCCGCAGGCGGCCCCGCGAAGCCGGACGCGGCGGTCTGGGCGCCGCGCAGACGGGAGTTGGCGCGTTCCAGGAGCGCGGGGTCGCGGCCGAGCAGATCCGGCAGATAGGCCGTGGCGGCCGTGTCGAAGAAGAGTCCGCCGATGCCGAGCGCGAAGGCGACGGCCGCGAGCAGCGGAATGCTCAGCGCGTCGAGCGCGGCCGCTGCCGCCGGTATCGCGAGCAGCACCGCCCGCGCCGCGTCCACGACCCACATGGTCCGCCGGCGGTCCCAGCGGTCCACCAGCGCACCGCCGAGCACCCCGAAGAGCAGCCAGGGCAGCGTTCCGGCGGCCGTGATGACGGCGAGCGCCATCGGATCGCGCGTCAACGTCAGCGCGAGCAGGGGCAGCGCGGAATGCATCACCCCGTCGCCGAGCGAGGACACCGTCTGTGCGGTCCACAGCCGCCCGAACCCGGCCGGCAACTTCCGAACGTCCGAGGTCACTTGGACTCTCCTTCGGCCTGCTCGCGCGGTGCCGGGTGGAACAGTGCGAAGACGAGTGACGCGTCCGGCAGCGATGGATCGGACAGCTCCCGGTACTCGTCCGCCAGCGCCTGCAGTCGCGCCGCCAGCTGCGCGAACTGCTCCTCGGTGAGCCGCAGATGCGCCATCCGTACGTGCCGCTCGTCCACCGGCGACGCCTCCAGGTCCGCCACCGCATGACGCATCAGCACATCCGGCCCTCCCTCGCCCGGATCCGGCAGCACGATCGCCCGCGCGGCCATCGCGTAGTACCGCTCGGTGACACCGCGCACCTTCCGCGTCCGTACCACCTTCACCAGGCCGGCGCGCTCCAGCAGTCGTACGTGGTAGCTGGAACTCCCCTTCGCGAGCCCCACCCGCTGGGCGATCTGCGTGATCGTCGCGGGCTCGAATCGGAGCACGGCCATGATCCGGTGCCGCGTGAGATTGGAGACCGCGCGCAGCTGCTCGTCGGTCGTGACGTGAAACGCCTCGGGAAGATCATCGGTAGGCATGCGAGCAATGGTCAACGATTCTTGACCATTGCGCAAGGGGATTCCGCGTGGACGTCCCATGGGACGGTGCCGCGGCCCGTGCGCGGAGCCTGAAGCGGACCGTCCGGTGGCCGTCGTCGCGCCGTGGAAGGTTGGCTGGTCAGGCGCTCGACTGCCGTGCCGGAGCGGTGAGTTGGTGCAGCCTTCGCCGGTGATTCGCCCAACCGGTGGCGTGAGTTCTCGATCGGCTGACACTGTCCCCGCACCCGCGCTGCCCCGGATCACCCAGGAGACAGGCCTGCCATGAGTGAGATCAATCGTCGGCGTTTCATCCAACTGGCCGGTGGGACAGCGGCGCTGTCCGCTCTGTCGACCAGCATCGCCCGTGCTGCCGAGATTCCGGCGAACCGTCGGACCGGCTCGTTGCGGGATGTCGAGCACATCGTCGTCCTGATGCAGGAGAACCGTTCGTTCGACCACTACTTCGGCACGCTGCGCGGAGTTCGCGGGTTCGGCGATCCTCGGCCGGTGAGCCTGCCGAGCGGGAAGCCGGTGTGGTACCAGTCGGACGGGACGAAGGACGTCCTGCCGTTCCGGCCGGAGGCGGACAATCTGGGACTGCAGTTCCTGGAGGACCTGCCGCACGACTGGAACAGCGGTCACCGCGCCCTCAACCAGGGCAAGTACGACCAGTGGGTACCGGCCAAGAGCGCCACCACGATGGCCCATCTCACCCGTGAGGACATCCCGTTCCACTACGCGCTGGCCGACGCGTTCACGATCTGCGACGCCTACCACTGCTCGCTGGTCGGTCCCACCGACCCGAACCGCTACTACCTGTGGACCGGCTACACCGGCAATGACGGCAAGGGCGGCGGCCCGGTCATCAGCAACGCCGAGGCCGGGTACTCCTGGACCACCTACCCCGAGCGGCTGGAGCAGGCCGGGGTGTCGTGGAAGATCTACCAGGACATCGGCGACGGGCTGGACGCCAGCGGGGGCTGGGGCTGGATCCAGGACGCCTACCGGGGCAACTACGGTGACAACTCGCTGCTCTACTTCGACCAGTACCGCAACGCCAAGCCGGGCGACGCGCTCTACGACAAGGCGCGCACGGGTACTGACGCGAAGGCCGGCGACGGCTTCTTCGAAATCCTCAAGGCCGACGTCCGGGCCGGCCAACTCCCGCAGGTCTCCTGGATCGTGGCGCCCGAGGCGTTCACCGAGCACCCGAACTGGCCGGTCAACTACGGCGCCTGGTACATCGCGCAGGTGCTGGACGCGCTGACCGCGGACCCCGAGGTGTGGGCCAAGACGGCGCTGCTGATCACCTACGACGAGAACGACGGCTTCTTCGACCACATCGTGCCGCCGTACCCGCCGGCCTCGCCGGCTCAGGGGCAGTCGACCGTCAGCACGGCGGGCGAACTCTTCGCCCCCGCGGCCGGCAGCACCAGCGCGGCCGGGCCCTACGGCCTCGGGCAGCGGGTGCCGATGCTCGTCGTCTCGCCCTGGAGCAAGGGCGGTTCGGTCTGCTCGCAGACCTTCGACCACACCTCGATCATCCAGTTCATCGAGCGCCGCTTCGGGGTCCGCGAGCCGAACATCTCGCCCTGGCGCCGCGCGGTCTGCGGCGACCTGACCGCCGCCTTCGACTTCGCGCGCACCGACCGCGAGGTGCCGCAACTCCCCGACACCAGCGGCTACCTGCCGCCGGACCACAACCGGCACCCCGACTACGCGCCCAAGCCGCCGGCCGACCCGGAGCTGCCCAAGCAGGAGGCGGGGCTGCGTCCCGCCCGGCCGCTTCCGTACGACCTGGCGGCCGACGGCCGCACCAGCTCGGACGGGCACCTGCGGATCGACTTCGCCAGCCACGGCAGGGCCGGCGCGAACTTCTACGTGACCTCCGCGACCCGGTCGGACGGACCGTGGACCTACACCGTCGAGGCGGGGCGGCAGTTGTCCGGCGACTGGAGCGTGGCACCGGACGGCCAGGGCGCCTACGAGTTCGCGGTGCACGGGCCCAACGGCTTCCAGCGGCAGCTGCGCGGGCAGCTCACCGGCGGTGAGGTCGAGGTGAGTGCCCGTCACGACGGGGACGGCGAGCAGGTCCGGCTGGTCCTGTCGAACCCGGGCGCCACGGCCGTGCGGGTCCACGTCGCCGACGGCTACGGCGGCGAGCAGCCCGCCACGTACCGGCTGCGCCCCGGCGCGAGCGCCGTCCACACCGCCCACCTGCGGCGCAGTCACGGCTGGTACGACCTCTCGGTGACCTGCGACCGGGACGCGGCCTTCCTGCGCCAGCTGGCGGGCCACGTGGAGACGGGCCGGACCAGTACGAGCGACCCGGCGATCATCACGGACTGAGGTCCGTACCGGGGAAGCAGGCCCGGGCTGACACCCTGTGCAGTGGCGTCAGGTCTCAGCCCGCGCCTGCTTCCCCTCGGCCAGCTGCTCCGCCAGGGAGCGGTGAAAGGCCGTCACCAGAGCTTGCGTCAGCAGCGGCTCGATCTGCCCGGTGAGCTCGCGCATCCGCTCGACCTCGGCCTCGGCCGGGGCGCTCTCGCGGAACGGCTTCCAGACGGTCTCGCGGAAGAGCCGGTCCAACTCCTGCGCCACGCTGCGGCTGTGCAGGCGCACCACGGCGCGGGTGGCGACGATGGTCTCCAGCGGGATCGGCAGGTCCAGCACGCGCACACCCAGCGGCAGCAGGCCCGGGTCGAGGCGGAAGAGCGACTCCTGCTCGGTCCGGTGCAGTGCGCCCATCGCCACCAGACGCTCCAGGTCGGCGGGGGACAGCGCCCGTCCCACCCGCCGCTCCAACTGCTCGACGCTCGCCTCCTCGGCGCTCTCCGGCGTCCAGGCGGCCACCAGCGCGCGGTGGATCGCCAGGTCCAGCGCGCTGATGTCCTCGGGCAGTTGGGCCAGGTAGCGCTCGATGGCGGCGAGCGTCAGGCCCTGGCGCTGCAACTCCTCGATCAGTTCCAGCCGGTCCAGATGCTCGGCGCCGTACCAGCCGACCCGGCGCGGCCCGAGTTCCGGCGGCGGCAGCAGGCCACGGCCGCTGTAGAAGCGCAAGGTCCGCACCGTCACCCCGGCGCGGGCGGCCAGCTCGTCCACCGTCAGTCGCAGCGGCGCGGGCGGCGGGATCGCGGACATCGGCGGGGCTCCCCTCCTGGTGGGACAGTCCTGCTGTGACAGTAGCAGTGTGACTGTCCCACCGGCAGCGGCTCGGCCCGCCGATGGTCGGCGTGCCGAGGGTCCGCCGTCAGCCCACCAGCAGGTCGGCGTGGTGGCGGCGGGCCACCTCCGGGTGGGCCCGCAGGTAGCCCTTCATTTCGTTGCGGCCGAACTCGGCGAAGAGCGGGTTGGCCGGGTCCTCGGTGGCGCCGGGCGCGTGGTGGGCGTGCGGGAAGTCGAGCGGCTCCACGTGCGCGTCCAGCCGCGGGTTGTAGAAGAACGGGACGGAGTACCGCTCGCGGCCGCCGGGCGGGCTGACCACCCGGTGCTTGGTGGCCTTCAGGTACCCGTCGGTGGCGACCTCCAGCAGTTCGCCGAGGTTGACCACGAAGGCGCCGGGCATCGAGGGCACGTCCAGGAAGCCGCCGTCCGCTCGCTCCACCTGCAGGCCGGGCACCCCGTCGGTGAGCAGCAGGGTCAGGAAGCCGTAGTCCTTGTGCGCGCCGACGCCCTGGCCGGTGCCGTCCGGTGCGCTGCCGGGGTAGCGGACCAGTTTGAGGCGCAGGTGCGGGTCGCCGGCGAAGGCGTCGTCGTAGAAGTCCGGGCGGGCGCCGATCGAGCCGAGCAGTTCGTGCAGCAGCCGCCGGGCCACCTCGCTGAGCCGCGCGATCCAGTGCAGCGCGGCCTCGCGCAGCGCGGGCAGCGCGGCGGGCCACTGGTTGGGGCCCTCCAGCCACCAGTAGTCCGGCTCGCCGGGGCCGGGGCGGTGGGCGGGCCGCTCGGCGCCTATGTCGATCTGGTCGCGCCAGTCGCTGCGGCCGCCGGTCCGTTCGTCGCCGATCTTCGTGTACCCGCGGAAGTGCGGGGAGTTGAGGTTGCTGATCGCCATCCGGTCGGCCTCGGGGAGGGCGAAGAAGGCGTGCATGGCGCTGGTCAGCCGGGCGGTCTCGGCCGCGGTGACGCCGTGGCCGGTCAGATGGAAGAAGCCGACCTCGGTGGCCGCCTGGTGCAGGTCCGCGTGCAGCGCGGCCCGCTGCTCGGGGCTGCCGGAGGCGGCGGAGAGGTCGATGACGGGCAGGGAGCTGGGCTGCGACATGAGGGCGACATCCGCTGGGTATGCCCGGCCGGTCCCGGCGGTGGCCGGTGGTGCCGGGGGAGCGGCGGGGTTGGGGCCGCGCCCCCGGGGCCGGGGTGTTCAGACAAGGGGGAAAGAGGGGTCAGCGGGAGCGTCGACAGGACATGCTCGTGACGCGGAGCAGGTCCACGTGGCGACGGCTGACAAGAAGAAGCACGCCAACCAGGTTAGACGAGCGGGCGCCCGAAGCACTGCTCCGGTACGAGGAGGCTAGGCGGGCGGGTCCTCCAGGCCGTCGATCCGCAGATCGGCCAGCTGCACCTGGTACCAGACGTCCTGGGTGCTGCCGTCGCCCCACTGCTCGGTGAGGATCACGGTGGAGTGGCCGCCGCCGCTGCCGGCGTACCGGACCGACCAGCCGGTCGGCACGTTCTGTCCCCGGAAGACGGGGTCGGCGTTGTTCTCGGCGGCCCACTGGTCGAGCGACTGGTTGAGGTCCGGGGTGAGGAATTCGTTGCGGACCTCGGTCGGGTCCTGGTCGGGGTTCTGGCCGAGCACCGCTTCGCGGTACTGGCTGAAGAAGGCGTTCACCTGCCGCTCCGGCCGCGTCAGATCGGGCGCGGCCTGGGCGGGGACGGTGAGCAGGCCGGCGAAGGCCAGGGCGGAGACCGCGGCGGTGGCGGTTCGAATGCGCAACATGGGAACAGTCTGTGCGCGAATCGTCACCGTCCGAAGCTGACACGCCCGCCGGGCGTGGGAAGTCGATCCGGTCGACTTCCCACGCCCGGCGGCGAGTTCAGGAGGCCTTCTCGGCCACCGACTTGCGCACCTGCTCCATGTCCAGCGCCTTCGCCTGCTGGATCAAGTCCTCCAGCGCGGGGGCCGGCAGCGCGCCGGCCTGCGCGAAGATCAGCACGCCCTCGCGGATGATCGCCAGCGTCGGGATCGAGCTGATCTCGAAGGCGGCGGCCAGCTCCTGCTGCGCCTCGGTGTCGACCTTGCCGAAGACCAGGTCCGGGTGGGCCTCGGCGGCCTTGTCGTAGACCGGGGCGAAGCTGCGGCAGGGCCCGCACCAGGACGCCCAGAAGTCGATCAGCACGAAGGCGTCCTTGTTCACGACCTCGTCGAAGTTGTCCTTGGTGAGCTCCACAGTAGTCATGCTGGCGTGAACGGCCGGGCCCGGCGGGCTATTCCGCGTCCCGGTACGCCTCCAGCAGCCGCAGCCAGATCTCACTGACCGTCGGATAGGCGGGCACCGCGTGCCAGAGCCGGGCGATCGGCACCTCGCCGGCCACCGCCACGGTCGCGGCGTGCAGCAGCTCGCCGACCCCCGGGCCGACGAAGGTGGCGCCCAGCAGGACGCCGCGCTCCTCGTCCACCACCATCCGGGCCCGGCCCTGGTAGCCGTCGGCCTGCAGGGAGGCGCCGGCCACCCGGCCGAGCTCGTAGTCGACCACCCTGGTCCGGTGGCCGGCCCGCTCGGCCTGCTCGGCGGTCAGCCCGACCGAGGCCACCTCCGGCTCGGTGAAGACCACCTGCGGGACGGCCGCGTGGTCGGCGGTGGCCGCGTGCGCGCCCCAGGCGCCGCTCTCCAGCGGACGGCCCTGGGCCAGCGCGCCGATCGCGGCGCCCGCGATCCGCGCCTGGTACTTGCCCTGGTGGGTGAGGAGGGCGCGGTGGTTGACGTCCCCGGCCGCGTACAGCCAGCCGCCCTCGACCCCGCGCACCAGGCAGCTGTCGTCCACCTCCAGCCAGCCGCCGGGGGTCAGGCCCACGGTCTCCAGGCCCAGGCTGTCGGTGCGCGGCGCCCGCCCGGTGGCGTAGAGCAGTTCCTCGGCCTCCAGGCCCTGGCCGTCCGCCAGGCGCACCGTCGTCACGCCGTCCTCGCGGCGGGCCTCGACGATCGAGGCGCCGGTGCGGATGATCACCCCGGCCTCGCTCAGCCCGGCCGCCACCAGCTCACCGGCGAACGGCTCCAGCTTCGGCAGCAGGCCCTTGCCGCGCACCAGCAGGGTGACCCGGGAGCCCAGCGCCTGCCAGGCCGCCGCCATCTCCACCCCGACCACCCCGCCGCCGACCACCAGCAGCCGGCGCGGCACCACCGGGGAGCTGGTCGCCTCCCGGCTGGTCCACGGCGCCGCCTCGGCGAGCCCGGGGACGTCGCGCGGCAGCACGGCCCGGGTGCCGGTGCAGACGGCGACGGCGTGGCGCGCGACCAGCACCCGCTCGCCGCCGTCGGGGGTGCTGACCCTGACCCGGCGCGGCCCGTCCAGCCGCCCCTGGCCGCGTACCAGCACGGCGCCGATCGACTCCAGCCAGGAGACCTGCCCGTCGTCGCGCCAGTGCGAGGCGAACTCGTCACGGCGGGCCAGCACCGCCTCGGCGTCCAGTGGACCGGTGACCGCCTCGCGCGCGCCCGCGACGGCCCGCGCCGCCGCCAGCGCGGCGGCCGGGCGCAGCAGCGCCTTGCTGGGCATGCAGGCCCAGTAGGAGCACTCGCCGCCGACCAGTTCGCTCTCCACCACGGCGGTGCTGAGCCCGGCCGCGCGGGTGCGGTCGGCGAGGTTCTCGCCGGTCGGGCCGGCCCCCAGGACCACGACGTCGTACGGCTCGGGCTCGGGCGCGGTGCTCATGGCGACTCCTCGGGGCGCGGGTGTGCTCTCGTCAGCCCCATCCTGGGCGACACCGGGCGAGCGGCGCAGTTAAAGCGGCCCGTGTCGCCGCGGCCGGGTGGGGGCGGGGCGTCTCGGAGTGGGGTCAGAGCGCGTCGTGGCGTTGCAGCCAGTGCAGGGACGCCCAGCCGGGCAGGACGGGGAGGACGAAGGTGAGCAGTCGGAAGAGCAGGACGGTGGCCAGTGCGCTCGCCGTGCCCAGGCCGGTGGTCTGGCTCAGCATGCCGGCGATGGCGGTCTCCACCCCGAGCAGGCCGCCGGGGGTCGGTACGGCCGAGCCGAGGGCGTTGCCGGCCAGGAAGGCCACCGCGACCGCCGAGAAGTGCGGCTGCGCCCCGGTGGCCCGTACGCAGCAGTAGAGGCTCACCACCAGGGCCATCGAGACCAGCAGCTGCCCGAGGACGCCGACGGCGAGCCGGCCCGGGTGCCGCAGCAGGTCCCGCAGCCGGGAGAGCGAGCCCTCGGTCAGCGGCCGCAGCCGGGCCAGCAGCCGGTCCCGGCTCCACGGGACGGCGAGCACCGCGGCCGCCAGAACGGCGACGGTCGCCCCGCCGACCAGCAGCGCGGTCGGGTGCGAGGACAGCCCGGCTCCCGGGTCGATGCCGAACATCGAGACGAAGAAGGCGAGTTGGAGCATGTGCAGGGCGAGCCCGGCGAGCTGTCCGGCGCCCACGCTGGAGACCGCCTGACCGGGTGTCACCCCGGCGCGCTGCAGCAGACGGGTGTTCAGGGCCACCCCGCCCAGGCCCATCGGGGCGACCAACTTGACGAAGGAACCCGCCACTTGGGCCAGCGCCGCGCGCCCGAAGCCGATCCGCTCGGGGACGAAGCCGAGGAAGCCGGCGGTGGCCGCCGGGTAGCTGGCCACCGCGGCGAGAGTGGCCAGCAGCATCCAGCCCGGGTCCGCGCCCAGCACCACCGAGGCCGGGTCCGGATCCGTGCGGGTCCACTGGAAGTACAGCAGGCAGCCGAAGACCGCCGCGCCCCCCGCGGTGACCAGCGTGCGCAGTCGGATCCGTCCGGTCGCGCGGCTCTTTTCCGTCTCAGATATCCCCGTCGTCACCGCTGCATGCTCCCATGCCGGGTGCGGAGGCACTCTCGTGCGGGTTCATGGTGGCGTGGCATACTCCGGACCGTGACCGGTGGACGGATGGCCAGGAGCCTGCGCGCGATGGTGTTCGCCGCGCTGGCCGTGCCGTTGTCCGCCGCCGGCCAAGTGCTGGTGACCGGCCGGCCGCTGCCGCTCCCGCTGGTGGTCGTCGCGGGCGCCGTGGTCTTCCTGGCCGCTGCCGTACTCGGCGGCGCGGAGCGCGGGTTTCTGCAGATCGCGGCCTTCTTCCTGCCGGTGGAGCTGCTGCTCAACACCACCTTCAACCTCGGCCAGAGCACCTGTGCCCCGCCCCCCGGTCACGCCCACGGGCTGGACCTGATGGTCTGCGGCGGCGGCACGGTCAGCGGACCGAGCAGTGAACTGACCCTCGCCCCCCTGGCGTTGGAGTTGCTGGTGCTGGCCGTGCACGTGCTGCTCACGCTGCTCGCCGCGTGCTGGCTGCGGCTCGCGGAGGCGGCGCTGGCGGGGCTGCCGGCGCTGCTGCGGGGGCTGGCCCGGCTGGCCCCGCAGGCGCTGCGTGCCCTGCTGCTGCTCGCCCCGGTCCCGGTCCGCGCCGCCCCCGGCGCGCCACTGCCCGAGCCCCGCCCCGAGCACGCGCCGGCCGAGGACCTCCCGCTCGGCCCGTCCCGCCGCCGCGGTCCGCCGGCGTCGTTCGCGCTCGCCTGCTGAGGCCGTCCCCGCGTCGAGGGGCGCCCGCGGTGCGCGCCGCCGCCCCCTCCCCTTTCTCGCGGACAGGACCCGTGCCCCATGAGCGACAACCTCCCCTCCTCCCCCCGTGCCCGGATGCTGGACGCGCGCAGGCGCGAGCAGCAGGCCGAGGCGGTGCGCCGCCGGATCGTGATCGGCGTCTCGGCCGGCCTGGTGCTCGCGCTGGCCGGCGGCGTGGCGCTGGCGATCAGCAACGCCGGCGACGGCAAGGCCAAGGCGGCCGCGGCCGCCCCGAGTGGTACCGCCGCCCCCACCGCGCTGGTCACCCCGGCGAACGCCGGTGGCCCGGACGGCACCGTGATCGTCTACGGCAAGCCGGACGCCACCCGGACCCTCGCGGTCTACGAGGACTTCCGCTGCCCGATCTGCAAGCGTTTCGAGGCGGCCGACGGCCAGGCGGTGCAGCAGTCCGCCGACGACGGCAGCTACAAGATCGAGTACCACATCGCCGCCTTCCTGGACGACAGCCTCGGCGGCAAGGGCTCGATCACCGCGCTGGCGGCGGCAGGCGCCGCGCTGAACCAGAGCGTGGACGACTTCAAGAAGTTCCACGACGTGCTCTACGCCAACCAGCCCGCCGAGACCCAGGACGGCTTCGGCGACGTCAACCGGATCCTCGACCTGGCCGGCCAGGTCCCCGGGCTCAAGACCGAGGCGTTCACCGCGGCGGTCAAGAACGGGACGTACCTGCCGTGGGCAGCCAAGGTGGCCGACGCCTTCAACTCCAGTGGGGTGACCGGCACTCCGACCCTCAAGCTGGACGGCAAGCAGCTGAACCTCTTCGACGCGAGCGGCACCCCGCTCACCCCGGACCAGTTCACCGCCCTGGTCAAGGGCGGTGCGCGGTGACCCCCGTGAGCCGCGGCTACACCTGGCTGCTGGCCGTGACGGGCGCCCTCGGGCTCGCCTCCTCCGCCGTGCTGACCTTCGACAAGCTCCGGCTGCTGCAGAACCCGGACTACGTCCCCAGCTGCAACCTCAACCCGGTGATCAGCTGCGGCTCGGTGATGCGCACCGGGCAGGCCTCGCTGCTCGGCTTCCCCAACTCCCTGCTGGGGCTGGTCTCCTTCGCGGTGGTCCTGGCCACCGCGGCGGGCCTGGCGGCCGGCGCCCGGTACGGCCGCTGGTACTGGCTGGGCCTGCAGACCGGCAGCGTCCTCGGGCTGGTCCTGGTGCACTGGCTGATCGGCCAGTCGCTCTACGAGATAGGCGCGCTCTGCCCGTACTGCATGGTGGTCTGGGCGGTGACCATCGCACTCTTCTGGTACACCACCCTGCACAACCTGCGCACCGGAGTCCTGCCGGTGGCACCCCGGCTGCGCCCGCTGGTGCGCGAACTGGGCCGCTACCACTGGGCGGTGCCGGTGCTCTGGTACGCGGTGATCGCGCTGCTGGTGCTCAACCGGTTCTGGTACTACTGGCGGACCTTGCTCTGAGCGGCAGTTGAGCCGCATCCGTCCGAAGTCGGCCCCGAGCCCGGAGTCCTGGGCCCGGGGCCGGAGTTCTGGGCCCGGGGCCGGAGTTCTGGGCCCGGGGCCGACGCGGGGTCAGAGGCCGGGCCTGGCGATGTAGGCGGGGACGCCGGTGCGGCGGGCGGCGTCGAGTTGCGAGATCAGCGTGAACTGCTCTGGTGGCACCAGCGGTTGCCACTCCGCCAGGCTCCGCACTCCGTAGTCGGTGTGCTCCTCCGAGAGCACGATGGCCTCGATCTCCGCGTCCGTCATCATCCCGCCGTCGAAGATGTAGCCGAAGCGGACCGGGAACCTCTCGTCCGCCGGGCGGAACACCGAGGCCAGCAGCGTGAGTTCACCGGTGAGGACGCGGCCGGTCTCCTCCCGCGTCTCGCGGATCGCGGCCTGGTGCGGCAGTTCGCCCGGGTCGATCATTCCTCCCGCGAGCAGCTGGATGCGCTCGTCGCGGGTGGTCAGCAGGATCGGACGTCCGGCGGTGTCCGTGGTGTAGGTGCACGCCCAGCCGAAAGCGTACGGGTACTTGTCGAACAGCCACGCGTGTTCGGTCGGGTAGTCGGTCATCCCGGTCACACCTCCAGATAGGCGGTCGGCCGCTCGTCGCGGTAGACCTGGGTGGCAACGCGCAGGTTGGCGGCGATGAAGGGCTCCATCACGCCCGGCCGCACGGCGGCCTCGACCTCCCACCAGCGCCAGTCCAGCAACTCCCCGGCGGGGACGGTGATCCGGTCCAGGTCGGCCGGGTCGATGGTGGCCTGGAAGGTGAGGAAGTGGCAGGCGTGGGCGAACTCCGCGCCGTCGCCGGCGGCCCCGGGCGCGAGCCAGTTGAAGGTGAGCAGCCGTCCGGCCGTCACCGGCACGCCCAGTTCCTCGCGCCCCTCCCGTTCGCAGGTCGCCCGCGGTGTCTCGTGCTGCTCGGCCTTCCCACCCGGGAGCCCCCAGCTGCCTGCCCTGGCCTGGTGCACCAGGAGGACGCGGCCGTCGGTGCGGGCGATGTAGGCCGCCGAGGCGGAGGAGAACAGGGCTCGCTCGGGGATGAGTGGGTCGGGGGTCATGTGGTCCTCTCTTGCGTACCGGCCTCGGTACGTTGCGTCGGGATGCCGCTGCGGTCGTTCTGCAGCGACCAGAGTTCGCGCAGCCGGCCGGGCCGGCCGACCAGGTCGGCGAAGCTGCCCTGCTGGATGATCCGGCCGTGCTCCAGGACCACCACCCGGTCGGCGCCGGCGACGTTCGCCAGGCGGTGGGTGACCAGGATGACGGCCCGGTCCTGGGCGAGTTGCCGCAGGTTGGCGAAGATCCGGTGCTCCGCGCGGGGGTCGAGCGCGGAGGTGGGTTCGTCCAGGATCAGCAGCCCGGCCCGCCGGTAGAAGGCGCGGGCGATGGCGATGCGTTGCCACTGGCCGCCGGAGAGCGCCTCGCCGCCCGCCCAGTCCCGGGTCAGCAGGGTGTTCAGGCCGGCGCGCAGCTGGTCGACTACCTCGCTCGCGCCGGACGCCTCGCAGGCGACTCGGATCGCCTCGTCGTCGTTCGGGGTGGGCTGCCCCTGGGTGATGTTCTGGCGGGCGTCGAAGGGCCAGTGGGCGAAGTCCTGGGGGACGACGGCGGTGTGCTTCCAGGCCGCGAACGGGTTCAGGTCGCGGGTGTCGATCCCGTCCCAGGTGACGGCGCCCTCGGTGGGGAGGTAGAGCCCGGCGATCAGCTTGGACAGGGTGGTCTTGCCCGAACCGTTCTCGCCGACCAGGGCGACGACCTCACCGCGCCGGACGGTCAGGCTCACGTCGTGCAGCGCCTCGCGCCCGGATCCGTCGTACCGGTAGCCGAGATTGGTGACGCTGACCTCGTGGAGATCCTTCGGTTCGATGGTGCCGCGGTTGATCCGGTAGCCGCCGGCCTCGGCCATGAAGTCGAGCCAGTCCTGGAAGTAGAGGCCGTCGCGGAACATCCGGGCACCGCCGCCGATGATCCCGTGCACCCCGGAGGTGACCGTTCGCAGCGCGAACGCCGCCGTGCCGCCCGCCGCGGCCGACACCCGGCCGGTGGCGAGCAGCCAGATCAGCGCCGCCCAGACGACGCCCGAGGCCAGACCGCCGAACGCCGCGCCGATCAGCGAGATCAGCAACCCGGTGTCGGCGGCCTTGCGCTGGGAGTGGTTCATCTTCTCGGCGACGGAGCGGAACCGGCCCATCAGGAACGGCGCCATGGTGCCGGTCCGGATCTGGTCCGCGGTGTCCTTGTCGGCGAGGAACCAGCGCAGCGTGTACCGCATCCGGCTGTGGCTCATCATCTGGGTCCAGGCGATGCGGCTGATCCGTGCCGAGCGGACCTGCGCCCACCCCTGGGGGAGACTGGCGAGGACCAGCAGCGGCAGCAGGGCGGGGTGGAAGGAGGCCAGCACCAGGGCACCGGCCACCAGCGAGGCCGCCGACGCGATGAGCTCCTGTCCCTCGGCGAACAGATCGCCGGCCCAGTCGGCGCCGCGCTCGGCGGCGTCCTTGCGGTCCTTGAACCCGGGATTGTCGTAGGCCGAGAGTTCGACGTTCACCGCTGCCTCCAGGAACATCACCTCGGCCTCCTGCTTGACCAGCGGGATCAGCCGGTTCGAGAGCCAGTTCGTCAGGATGCCCAGTACCGCGCGCAGCCCGGCCGCGGTCGCCAGCACCAGCACCGACGCCCAGTGGTCCGCCAGCCGCCCGAGCACGTCCCCGGAGGAGAACAGCGCCCCGATCGCCCCGGTCAGCGCCAGCAGCCCGGTGGCCTCGGCGACCCCCGAAACCACCTGACACCCCAGCAGACCGACCGTCGATCGCCGGTCGACCTTCCAGGCCAGCGCGACCGAACCACCCGTCAGCTGGGGCAGCCTGCGCGCCATCTGCCGGAGCGTCAGGGACTTCAACTGCGCGGTGTACTCGTCACCTTCCTCGACGATCCGCAGATCGTCCTGCTCGGCCGACGCATCCAAGAGGTGACCTCCTTCGCTCGGACCTGGTCGAGTTGGCCAGTGTGCCGAGTCGGCGGGAGCCGGCGGGAGACCATGGTGGATTGACCACCCGATCGAGTGGGACCGTGGCACCGGCCACCCACCGGCGCACTGGGGCACTGGGGGGAGTGCGGGCCGCCGGGCCGGCCGCTCGCGAGCGACGGTTCTGAGCCGGCGCGCGCGGCGGTCGCAGGCGTGGTTCAGTCAGCGAGAACCGATGGCGTGGCCATGGGCGGCCGGACGCCCGTGAGTTCGGCGGCGCGGTCGGCGAGCAGAGGCGCGAGTTCGGGGTACCAGCCGCGCGAAACGGCCTGCAACATCTCGGCGATCGCGATGAGTTCGCCGACGCGACCGGCTGGCGTGTCGAGGACCGCGGCGAACTCGGAGCGGACGCGGGCGGCCACGTCGGGGACGAGGAGGCTGCTCACCCAGAGAAGCGCGGGGTCGTAGCGCCGACCGGTGCTCATGCTGATGAGATCTCCCGGG
>FTKT01455365.1_pt1 | contig 23010 bp, 20 predicted proteins | sample 1658271 | NCBI WGS metagenome assembly FTKT01 (sample SAMEA3914811, study PRJEB12502) | metagenome | biome: forest; material: soil | place: Canada | collected 2011-08-04 | depth 0.3 m | reverse complement strand
GTCACCGAGGTCGAGCCGCTCGGGGACTTCTGGGAGGCCGAGCCCGAGCACCAGGACTACCTGCTGCGCTACCCGGCCGGCTACACCTGCCACTTCCCCCGCCCGGGCTGGAAGCTGCCCCGCCGGTAGGCCCTGACGGTTGGTCAGGTCGGTTCACCGCCCCGCCCCAGCGGACCGCCGCTCCGGCACATGCGTAACGGCGGCCCGCCGTACTGGCGGGCCGCCGCTGTGGTTTTCGGACTGCGCCGGAACCCTCCGGCGTTCGCGATACGCGGTCTCGGGCTGCTGCGGACGCTCAGCTCTGGGGGCGGCGTCCGTGGTTCGCCTTGTGCTTGCCGCGTGCCTTCTTCTTACGGCGTCGCTTCGATGACATGGCCGCTCCTCTCGCACAGACGGTGTATCTACCCCCTGTCCAAGGTGGCACACCGGCGCTGCGGCGTCGCGTCGACCGCGACGGGCGGACGCCGGGGGCCGTCAGCGTGCCCGGCCGGGCGGTGGCGCGGTCAGCGGCAGGTGTAGGTGAAGGAGGCCGCGGCGGTGCGCGGAGCCGGGGAGAGTACTTCGAGGGTCGCGGTGGCCGCCATCGTCCCCTTGCCCTCGAAGGTCCAGCGGAGCACCACGTCGGTGTGGCGGCTGCCGCGCGGTACGGACTGGGTGAGGTCGGCGGAGAGCGTCCCGTCGCTGCGTCGCCAGCGGTAGGTGACGATGCCCGCGCCGCCGTCGGTGTCCAGGGTTCCGATGACCGTGGCGGTGCCGTCGCAGGCGGGGCCGGCCGGGTCGGTGCGGACCGAGGCCCCGGTCAGCGCGACCGGGTTCGGCCACCACTGCCAGATGAGGAAGATCAGGACCGCGAGCAGCACGAGCACCGGGAGCAGCCAGCGGGAGCCGTCGCGCCGGGCCCGCTCTCCTGCGGGCGCGGGCCGGTCGCCGCCGCGCCAGAGGGCGGCGACCAGGGGCGGGACGTCCGCCGCCGGGCTCGGCACGCCCGGGCCGAAGCGGCGAAGCCCGTCCTCGTCCGCGGGCACCTCCTCGCCCGCGGGCAGGGCCGGGGCCGCACGCAGTTCGACGGTGGCACCCGGCGGCGCGGGGGCCGGGGCCGGCGAGGCGGCCGGGGCCGGGGGCAGCTCGACGGTGGCGCCCGGGGTCTGCCAGACCTCCTGGTCGAGCAGGGTGGCGCTGTCGGTCTCCGGGGCGGTCACCGAGTTGCTCTCCGGATCGCTCTCCGGGTCGGCGGGCCGGGGCCGGGCGGGCGGGAGTTGGCGGGCGGGGTCCTGGGGTGCGGTCATGATCTCTTCCTGGCGGCCGCGACGCGGCTGGTCGGCAGTGGGTCGGCTGCCGGGTGTGCTGCCCGGCCGGGGAGCGGCCGCCTCCCGATCCGGGGCGCGGCCGGCGGCACGTCAGCGGGGCGGGTTGCAGGTGAACGCGGGGACTTCCTGGTAGCTGCCCTGGCCCCGGATCGCGGCCGGGTCGGTGCTGACCTCCAGGCCCCAGGCGGACGCGTTGTCCGCGAAGACGTGGCTGACCGGGAACGAGGCTTTCGTCTGTCCCTTGGCGAGGGTGAAGGACTGGGTGGCGACCACCTTGCGGGAGGCGCCGCCGTCCACCCAACTGACCCTCAGCGTCCCGGTGCCGGCGCCGTCCGAGGTGACGTCGACCCGGCCGGCGGTGCCGTATTTCCCGGAGCAGCCGTAGCCGAAGGCGATGCTCAGGGTGAGCACGCGCAGCGGGGTGGCGGACGCCGAGGGCGACGGCGTGGGTGTGGGTGTGGGCGTCGCCGAGGTGGTGGCCGGGGCGCTGGACGCCGTGCTCGGCGGGGCACTCGACGCGGAGGCGGTGGCCGTCGGCTTCGGGCCGGCGGAGGCGGAGGCGGACGGTGAGGGGGACGGCGAGGGCGAGGCCGAAGGGCTCGGCGAGGCACTGGCCGAGGCGGACGCTGTGGCGGCGACGGTCGGCACGGGGGTGGCTGACGAGACGTCGGTCGCCGGTCCGAAGGAGGTGGTCAGCTCCGGCGCCGGGGCGGAGACGGTGGTGGTGCCCAGCGCGCCCGGGGCGTCGGCCACCGCCATCCGGACCATCGCCCCGCCCAGCAGCACGACGCCCACCGCGCCCGCCAGCAGCCGGGACCGGCGGCTCAGTCGCAGGCGCGACGCGGCCGGCGGGTCCGCGGCCGGGGCGAGGCCGTCCTGGGCGCTGCCCAGCACCGTGGTGGCCAGCGCCGTGGTCCCGGCGCCCGCGCCGCCGCCGGACGGGAGCAGCAGCAGCGGGAGCAGCGCGACCAGCGCCGCGAGCGCGTCGCGCCCGCGCTCCTCCCAGTCCTCGCCGTACCCGGCGCGGGCCACCTGCTCCAACTGCTCGATCAGCGCGGCCGCGCCGGCCGGCCGCTGCGCCGGCGTCTTGGCCAGACCGGCGCGGATCAACGGGCGCACCGGCTCCGGGGCCAGCGCGTCGGGGATCGGGGCCTCGGTGTGCTGAACGGCCAACTCGGCCAGCGTGGTGCCGTTGTAGGGCTTGGCGCCGGTGAGGCACTCGAAGAAGGTGGCGGTGGCCGCGTAGACGTCGGCCGAGGGTGAGGCCGGCTCCCCCGCCCACTGCTCGGGCGCCATGTACACCGGGGTTCCGCAGACGCGCCCGCTCTCACCGCTGCGCACCGCGATGCCGAAGTCCACCAGCTTGGACGACCCGTCGACCGTGACCAGCACGTTCTCCGGCTTGTAGTCGCGGTGCACCACCCCGGCCTCGTGTGCGGCCGCCAGACCGAGCAGCGACCCCTTGAGCACCAGCAGCGCCGCCTCCGGCGAGGTGGCGCCCTCCTGGCGCAGCAGCGCGCGCAGCGAGAGGCCGTCCACCAGCTCCATCACGATGGCGGCGCCGCGTGGACCCTCCACGTACTCGTACAGCTGGGCGACCTGCGGCGAGTGCAGCTCGCCGAGCAGTACGGCCTCGCCCCGGAAGGCGGTGGTGTCGGCGACCGCGCCGCTCAGGTACTTGACGGCCACTCGGGTGCCGGTCGCCTCGTGCCGGGCCAGCACCACCCGTCCGCTGCCGCCGGAGCCGAGCTCGCGCTCGTGGGTGTAGCCGGGCAGGACCCACGGGCCGCCGGCCTCGGCCGCTCGCTCCTCGGTCAGGCCGCTCATCATCGGTCTCTCTCGTCGGTGCCACGGGGCCGCGCGGGTGTGCGGCAATGCCTGCGACGTGCACCGTAGGGCCTCGGGTTCCCGGCTGGAACCGATCCCGGATCACGATTCGGGTGCTTCGTGTACCGCCCGCGCGGCCGCCCGGTCCCAGCAGGTCTCAGGAGGTCCCAGCCGCCTCCCGTGCTCGGTCGATCTCCCGGGCTCAGCCGCCTCCCGGGCTTCGGCGGTCTCCCGGTCTCAGCCGGCCTCCCGGGCTTCGGCGCGCAGGAGTTCGGCGACGATCTCGATGCCGAGCGCGTAGGCCGGCGCGCCCGCGGTGATGAGCGCCGTCTCGGCGGCCGCGACCAGGTCGGCGAGTTCGGCGCCGGCGTGCAGGGCGCCGCGGGCGTGCAGCCGGGCCGGTTCCGCCCGGCCCAGCACCAGGAGCTGCCCGAAGTGGACGAGCTGCTGCACCCGCGGGCCCAACAGGCTCTCGGTCAGCACCACGTGCCGAAGCTCCGCGAACGCCTCCTCGGTCCGGAGCCGGCCGACCGCCTCGGCCACCCGCAACCGCTCCTCCACACCGACCGGTACCGCTCCGTACGTCGCGCGGTAGCGCTCCCGGACGGCCTCGGACCGCTGCGCCAGGTCGTGTTCCGTCATGACGCGACCCGCGCGATCGAGGCCCGGACGGCCTCCAGCGCGCCTTCGGGGAAGTCCACGGCCCCGCCGATCGCCCGTGCGGCGAGCTCCGCCTCGGCGCTCTCCTCGATCGCCACCAGGAGCTGGGCGGTGGCCGCCGGGTCCGGGCCGAACACCAGCAGGCCGTGGTTGGCCAGCAGGACCGCGGCCGTCGTGGGGCGGCCGGCCAGCACCTCGGCCATGCCCCGGACCGACACGTCCGAGCCGCGAGGCCCCCAGGGCACCACCGGCACCTCCTCGGCCTGTCCGAAGCGGAGCATCGGCTCGGTGCGGCACGGCAGCGGCCGGTTCGCCACCGCGAAGGCCGTGGCTGCGGGCGAGTGGGTGTGGATCACCGCGCCCACCTGCGGGCGGGCACGGTAGACGACGCTGTGCATGGCGATGATCTCGGTGCTCACGGAGAGCAGTTCGCCCGCCAGGAGCCGCCCGTCGAAACCGACGGTGGCCAACTGCTCCGGCCGCAGGCCGCGGACGAACCCCGGGGTCAGCAGCAGGCGCTCCGCGTCCAGCCGGACGCTCAGGTTGGCGTGTCCGGAGTGCGACATCACCCCCGCCTCGAAGAGCTGCTCGGCGGCCCCGACGACTTGGCGGGCCAGGTCCTGCTCGTGCTGTATCTCGGTCATCTCGTCATCTCTCGATCTGTCAGGGGCGGCTCTTCTGCCGCTGCCCACCTGCCGACCACTCTTCAACTTGAACTAAGGTTCAAGTCAAGCCCGGGACCGGAACGGCGAGAAGCGAGAAGGAGGGGCGAGGCATGCTCATGACGATCGGCCGGCTCGCCGAGCTCACCGGAGTACCCGCCTCGGCCATCCGGTACTGGGAGCGCCACAGCCTGCTGCCCGCACCCGAACGCCAGGGCGGCCAGCGGCGCTATCCACCGCAGGCCGCCGAGCGGATCATCCTGCTGCGCAAGTGCCAGCAGGCCGGACTGACCCTGGCCCAGATCCGCGAGTTCCAGCAGGACCAGCCGCGCCGGCAGGCGATGATCCGCACCAAGCTCGCCGAGATCGAGCAGCTCATGGTCGATCTCGACCACGCCCACCAGCTCCTGACCCACGCCCTCCAGTGCGGCAAGACGGACATCCTCGCCTGCCCGAGCTTCCACGAGCAGATGGCGGCCTGGCACCGGTCGCCCTGATCCGTCGCCCTGATCACGGACGGACGGCGCGACGGGTGGGCTGACGATCCGTCAACCAGCGGGTGCGCCAAGGGCGCACCCGCTGACCGGCGCCCGGCGGGGAGACCCGGCCGCCGATGCCGATCGATGACGAACCGACGTCAACTGTTCACGTCACGCCATCCTCCCGCTACCTTGCTACCGGCCGGTAGACACCTGGCTGTCCGACAGTCCCCTTGCCGGAAGTTGGCTATACCTCTTTGCTGGAGGCCCCACATGTCGCCCGTCACCCGTCGCACCTTCCTCGGCTCCGCCGCCGCACTCGGCGCCGCCGTGGGTCTGGACGCCCTGCCCGTCGCCGTGCCCAGCGCGTCGGCCGCCACCGCCACCACCGGGACGATCAAGGACGTCAAGCACGTCGTCGTCCTGATGCAGGAGAACCGCAGCTTCGACCACTACTTCGGCGCCCTGCGCGGTGTGCGCGGGTTCGGCGACCGCGCCACCATCCAGCTCCCCGACGGCAACAACGTCTTCAACCAGCCCGACGGCGGCGGCCGGCAGTACCCGTGGCAGCTCAGCCGGACCAACACCTGGTGGTGGGGCAGCAGCGGCGAGACCCTGGCGCAGTGCGACGGCTCCCTCGACCACTCCTGGTCCACCCAGCACCAGGCCTGGAACAACGGGAAGATGGACTCCTGGATCGCCGCCAAGGGCTCGAACCGGACGATGGGGTTCATGGCCCGCGAGGACATCCCGTTCCACTACGCGCTGGCCGACGCTTACACCATCTGCGACGCCTACCACTGCTCGATCCTCTCCGCGACCGGCCCCAACCGCACCTACCTGTGGTCCGGCACGATCGACCCGAACGGCACCGCGGGCGGCCCGGCCTACGACGGCGGCAGCGAGAGCGGCCTGCACTGGCAGACCTACGCCGAGAGCCTGCAGAACGCCGGCGTGAGCTGGAAGGTCTACCAGAACGCCAACGACAACTACGGCGACAACGCGTTGGCCTACTTCAACCAGTTCACCGGCGCCCCGGGTTCGAGCCCGCTCGCGCAGCGCGGCATGGGCTCGGTGCACAGCACCGGCTCGACGCCGGACGACATCGCGGCCGCGATCCGGGCCGACGCGGCCGCCGGCACCCTCCCCCAGGTCTCCTGGGTGGTCGCCAACCAGCTCTTCTCCGAGCACCCCGACGGCCCGCCGGAGAACGGGGCGCACTTCGTCAACCTCGTCCTGCAGGCGCTGGCGGCGGACCCGACCACCTTCAACTCCACCGCCCTGTTCCTCAACTACGACGAGAACGACGGCTTCTTCGACCACGTGCCGCCGCCCGCCGCTCCCGCCGGTACCGCCGACGAGTTCCACGCGGGCACCAACCTCGGCCTCGGCTTCCGGGTCCCGATGATCATCGCCTCCCCGTGGACCCGCGGCGGCTACGTGGACTCCCAGGTCTACGACCACACCAGCGTGATCCGCTTCCTGGAGACCTGGACCGCCGCCCTCGGCACCCCGGCCGTCTGCCCGAACATCAGCACCTGGCGCCGCCAGGTCTGCGGCGACCTCACCGGCGCCTTCGACTTCGGCAAGCCCGTATACGGCCTCCCCGGCCTGCCCGACACCAGCGCCACGATCAGCCAGGCCACCGCGAACCTGCAGATCAACCCGAGCCCGGGCAGCAACGCCCTGCCCGCCCAGGAGAGCGGCAGCAAGCCCGCCCGCGCGCTGCCCTACCAGCCCAACGCCTGGGTCGACCGGATCGAGTACGACGCCGACAACCAGATCCTGCTCTGGATCGACCTGGCCAACCAGGGCCCGCAGGCCACCGCCTACGCGCACTACTCGATCTACGCCAACGCCCACCGCAGCGGCGGCCCGTGGCAGTACACCGTCGCCCCCTACAACGCCTCGACCAGCACCGACGGCAGCGCCCGCGACTTCTTCAACATCGGCGCCAACTACGGCAACGGGCAGTACGACCTCACCGTCGTCGGCCCCAACCGCTTCCTGCGCCGCTTCACCGGCGACGCGACCGCCGCCGGCAAGACCGCCGAGGCCTCGACCTCCTACGCCCCGGCCCCGGACACCGGCAAGCAGGCGCTCTGGTTCACCATGGCCAACACCGGGACCGCCCCGGTCACCTTCACCATCACCTCGAACAACTACCGCGGCGGCACCTGGACCTACCAGGTCGCCGCCGGGGCCAGCCGCTCGGACTTCTTCAACGCCGTCACCATCGCCCAGGGCTGGTACGACTTCACGGTCACCGTCAGCAGCGACCCCGGCTGGTCGCGCCGGGCCACCGGCCACATCGAGACCGGCACGGCGAGCGTCAGCGGCTGACCCCGCGGCACACCGGCCGATGCCCCGCCGCGGACAGTACGCGGCGGGGCATCGGCCGGGAACGGCTCAGCGCGCGAAGAGACCCTTCAGACTCTCGCCCGAGGTCTGGTGCGAGCAGGTGTCGGCCAGGCAGCCGAGGTGCCAGAGCTGCTCGACCGTGGCGAGCACGGTGTAGTGGTCGGCCAGGCTGTCGGTCGACTTGTGCGGCATCGGGTCGGAGTTGATCACGATCAGCGGGGCGTCGCCACCGCCGAGCACGGTCCCGCCGGCGCCCACCGGGCTGCCCGGGCCGCCGGAGTAGCCGGAGTAGTCGTTCTCGTCCCAGTTGATCACGATGCTGGAGTCGCTGTGCTTCCAGACCGAGGAGTTCATGATCTGCGTGACGGTCTGCCTCAGGTAGTCGTCACCGAGCTTGATCGCACCGTGGTCCAGGCCCGAGTCCGGGTAGCCGCAGCTCGGCAGGCCCACCAGCGCCGCGCCGGCCGGGGAGACGCCGTGCATGTCGTGGCACTGGTCGGGGCTGATCCAGACGTAGTCCGGGACCTTGCCGGAGTTCAGGTCGGCCGCGAAGTTCGTCTCGAACGGGACGATCTTCTGCAGCCGCGGGTTCTTCGGCGAGTTGATGTCCGAGAAGTACATGAACGGGTTGTGCTTCTGCGCGTACAGCTTCACCGTCGTGCCGTTGACCACCGGGGCGTACTCGCCCTGGAAGCCGGCCTGCGGCATGGACTGCATGTAGGCCTTCCAGGAGAGGTTGTGGTGCTCCAGCTGGTCGACCAGGTTCTTGCCGCCGAACAGGTGCGGCATGGCGGTGGCCGAGGCGGCCTGAGCCGGCGTCAGGGCGGCGACGTCGGTGCCGTCGCCGGAGCCCGGCACGAACTCCTCGGGCGCGCAGGTGATGCTCGCGCCGGCCTTGCAGTCGTCCCAGATGCCCTGGAAGGAGCCGGACAGGGCCGACAGGTAGTTCGGCAGGCTGGGGTGGGTGACACCGTGGAAGTTGGTCGCCACGTTGTAGCTGCCCGCCAACTCGTTGACGTACGGGGCGTCCTGGGTGTTCCCGATGATCTGCGAGAACCCGTGGTTCTCCATCATGATGTAGAAGATGTGGTCCGGGCCGCCGTGCCGGTGCCCGGCCGCCAGCGGGGCCGCCGAGGCCGTGCCGGTGGCGACGGCGCCGAGCGCCACCGCGGTCGCCGCCGCGGTCACGGCGGCCTTCCTGATGTACGTAGCCTTGCGCATGGCCAACTCCCGTTTCGGTGGAACGTGGACGATCACTGAGCGTGCTGGCTGACGGCAGAGCAGACTCTCAGTCGTTACTGGGGAGTTCGGGGATCCCCCGGTGAAGCAGAGGCGAAGGGACGGCGAACAAACACCACCGGACGGCGCGCTGACGCGGAGTCAACTCCCGGTGGCGACGGTCCATCAGCACACCTGGGTCCCTCACCCGATCGGGTGAGGCGGGCACGACGGCCCTGCGCGAACGGCTGACAGTCGCCCACCGGTTCCGCGTCCGGGTCGACGGCGGGCCGCACGCGGAGCGGGCTCCCCCGAGCGGCCCGCCCCCTCGCCAGGACGTGCGGTTTCCCGTCCTGGCCGCCCGCCCACCGGGCCGCGATCCGCCGCCACCGCCCGGGCGGGCAGCCGGCGCCGCGGCCCAGGACCCCGGCGGCCCGGTCGGCTGGTCGCACGGCTTGGGCGTAGATCTGGTGGCCGAGCCGACCCGCGGCTTTCCGCCACCCGCCAGCTGCCGACAGGACTCCCGCATGACCGTCACCCACTCGTTGACCGACAGCCCGTCACCTGACCATCCGTCACCAGCCGGTCCCGCGAGCGGACCACGAGCCGCCCGGCCGGACCGGCCGGACCGGCTGGCCCGGTTGGCCGGGTTGGTGCTCCGCCGCCCGGTGGCGGTGCTGCTCGCCGTGCTGCTGGCCGCCGCGGCGGCGGCCGTCGGCGGGGCGGACGTCCGGGACCGGCTGGCGCTGGGCGGGTACATGGCGACCGGCGCGGACTCCGCCGCCGCCGAGCAGTGGCTCGCCCGGAACGCCTCCGGCGCCACGCCCCAACTGCTGCTGCTGGCCCGGGACGGCGCCGGTCCGCTGGACGGCCCCGAAGCCGCCGCGGCGGGCCGGACCCTGACCGCCGAGCTGGCCGGCTCGCCCGGGGTCGCCTCCGCCCAGTCGTACTGGACCACCGGACTGCCCGGGCTGCGCTCCGACGACGGCACGGCGGCGCTGATCACCGTCCGGCTGAACGGCGACGAGAACACCGCCACCCGGGCCGCCGCCCGCCTGGCCCAGCGCTTCCAGGGCGGCCACGGCCCGCTGACGGTGACGGCGACCGGATCCGGCCCGACCGGAGCCGAACTCCTCGCGCACACCCGCCAGGACGCCGACCGCGCCGAACTGATCGGCGCCCCGCTCACCCTGCTGATCCTCGTCATCGCCCTCGGTTCGCTCCCCGCCGCGCTGCTCCCGGTGGCGGTCGGAGCGGTCACCGTGGTCGGCACCCAGCTGGTGCTGCGATTCCTGGTCACGATGACCGACGTCTCGGTGCTCACCCTGGACCTCACCACCACGCTGGGGTTCGGGCTGGCCGTCGACTACAGCCTCTTCCTGGTGAACCGCTACCGGGAGGAGCTGGCGGACGGGCGGACGCCGCACGAGGCGATCGTGCGGGCCGTCCGCACCGCCGGCCGGACCATCCTGGTCTCGGCCCTGACCGTGGTGCTGTGCTCCACCGCGATGCTGCTCTTCCCGCTCTACTTCCTCACCTCGATGGCCTGGACGGCGATCACGGTGGTGCTGCTCTCGGCGCTCTCCGCGCTGCTGGTGCTGCCCGCGCTGCTGGCCGTGCTGGGCCCCCGGCTGGACGCGCTCGACCCGTTCGCCCGCCTGCGCCGGCGCGGCCCGGCGGCCCGGCAACGGCCGTCCGGGTGGCACCGGTTGGCCACCGCCGTGATGCGGCGGCCCTGGCACTGGGGGTCGGCGGCCCTGCTGCTGCTGGCCGTGGCCGCCGCTCCGGTGGCGCGGGTGCACTTCGTGCTCAGTGACGCCCGCGTCCTTCCGGCGTCCTCGCTCGTGCACCGCACCGCCGAGGAGATCCGGGCGGGCTTCGGCGGGCAGCGGCTCACCCCCGTACTGGTCGTCCTGCCCGAGCTGTCCGCCTCCGCCGGGAGCGAGCCGGCGGCCGACTACGCGATCCGGATCTCGCGGCTGCCCGGCGTCCAGCGGGTCGACGGCGCCCTCGGCAGCTGGACCGCCGGCCGGCCCGTTCCCGCGTCCGCCGCCGGGGAGCGCGCCTTCGCCGCCCGGGCCGGCGGCTGGCTCTCCGTCACCGCCGAGGCCGCCCCCGACTCCCCCGGGGCCGAGCAACTGGTGCGCGAGATCCGCGGCCTTCCCGCCGCCGCCGTCGGCCCGGTGCTGGTCGGCGGCGCCACCGCGACCCTGCTCGACACCAAGGACGCGCTCCGGGCCGTGCTGCCCTGGGCCGCACTGATCGTGGCGGCCGGCATGACCCTGCTGCTCTTCCTCTACTCCGGCAGTCTGGTGATCCCGCTCAAGGCGATGCTCCTCTCCGCGCTCAGCCTGGCCGCCGTGGCCGGCCTGCTGGTGTTCGTCTTCCAGGACGGGCACCTGCGCGGGCTGCTGGGCGGCTTCACGGCCTACGGGGCCCTGGAGGTGACCACGCCGATGCTGGTGCTCTTCATCGCCTTCGGCCTCTCCATGGATTACGAGATCTTCCTCCTCTCCAGGATCCAGGAGGAGTACCGCCGCACCGGCGACAACCGCGCCTCCGTCGCGCACGGTCTGGAGAAGACCGGACGGCTGGTCACCACCGCCGCGGTGGTCCTCGCCACCCTCATGGCGATGCTCTCGTTCTCCCAGATCTCCGTGGTGAAGCTGTTCGCGGTCGGCATCGCGCTCGCCCTGCTGCTCGACGCCACCGTGGTCCGGGGCATCCTGCTGCCCGCCCTGATGCGGGTCACCGGGCGGCTGAACTGGTGGTCCCCGGCGCCGCTACGCCGCCTGCACGCCGCCGTCGGGCGGGCGGAACACGGCGGAGTGGAGGGTGCTTTCGGCCATCTAGCAGATGACGCCGCCGAAAGGGACGTCCGAGGCCGATCTCACCAGGACGAGTGAACTGCATTTCCAGTACGACAATATGACACGACGCGGTCATGCCAGTCATGCCACTGGTGGGTTGCCTACGGACAGATATCCGCTCCGGATGGGCCCGCCGGAGCGGCCGGTGACTACTAGTCAAGAATTGCTATCGTCCTTTTCGACAGCACGGCCACAGCGCTGGAACCTGCGCGAAGCAATGGCCCGACGGTTTGCACCCACCACATGTTCCCGTGGCGAGGATTGGCATCCACATGAACTTCCTATGGATTACCGATATTCTGGAGAAATACGCTTCGGACGATTCCCCCGCCCACGAGTACCTCGGGCCGGACGGCGTTTGGATTCGGCTGAGCCGGCGTCAACTGCTGCGGGAGGTCCGCACCGCGGCGGCCGCTCTGACCGGGTTGGGCCTGCGGGCGGGCGATCGCGTCGCGATGGTCGCCGGTGACCCGAAGCCCTTCGTCAGCACCTTCCTGGGGGCGCTGTGGGCCGGCCTGGTCCCGGTCCCGGTCCCCTCCCCGCCCGTGCTCGGCCGCCACGGCCCGTGGACCGAACTGCTGGCCACCGTGCACTCGGCGGCGCAGCCGAAGGTGCTGTGCCTGTCGGCGGCCGATCGGGAGCCCACCCGGCCGCCCGGCCGCCTGGTGGCGTACGAGGAGCTGGCCGGCGCGGTACCGGACGCCGGCGGCCCGGTGCACGCGAGCCCGGACCAGGTGGCGTACCTGCAGTTCAGCAGTGGCAGTACGGCCCGCCCCCGGGCGGTGGCGGCGCGGGCCGGGGCCGTGATGGCCAACGGAACCGCGATCATGCACGAGGGATTGAAGACCGAATCCGGCACGGATCGCGGCCTGTCCTGGCTGCCGCTCCATCATGACATGGGCCTGGTGGGGTTCCTGCTGGCCCCGCTGGTCGCCGGAGTTCCCACCTCGTTCATGCCCACCAGTTCCTTCGTGCGCGATCCGGGGTCCTGGATGCGGGCGATGTCCGAGCGGTCGGCCACCATCACCTTCGCCCCGAACTTCGCCTATGCGCTGGCCGCGCGACGCACCCGGCCGGAGCGGGTGGCCACCCTCGATCTGAGCCGGGTGCGGGTCGCGGGCTGCGGGGGCGAGCCGATCAACCGCGAGGCGCTGCGCCGGTTCACCGAGGCGTTCGCGCCCGCCGGGCTGCGGCCCGAGGCCGTGCTGCCCTGCTACGGCCTGGCGGAGTCCACTCTCGCCGTCACCTTCCATCCCCTCGGACGGCCCCTCAGGGTCGAGCGCCTCGACGCCGCGGCACTCGACCGGGGCGAGGCCGTCCCCGCCGCGGACCCGGCTCCGTCACCGGACCCGGCTCCCGAGGCCGGCCCGGTGACGGAGGTCGTGGGCTGCGGCAGGGCGTTCCGCGATCACGAGGTCACCGTGCGGGACTTGCACGGCCAGGTCCTCGCGGACCGCGCGGTGGGCGAACTGTGGGTGCGCGGCCCGTCGGCGGCGCGCGGCTACGTGGGCGACCCCGAGGCCACCGCCCGGACGTTCGACGAGGACGGCTGGGTGCACACGGGCGATCGCGGATACCTCGTCGACGGCGAGCTGTTCGTCAGCGGACGGGCGAAGGACCTGCTGATCGTCCACGGGCACAACACCGACCCGCAGCGCGTCGAGTGGCTGGTCGAGGGGGTGCCGGGGGTGCGGATGGGCGGGGTGGTGGCCTGCACCCGGCCGGCCGAGGAGAGCGAGGAACTCGTCGTCGTGGTCGAGTGCCACGCCAGCGCCGCCCCCGAACTGCCCGCCCTGGTACGGGCGGTCCTCAGCGAACGGCTGGCCATGGCGGTGCACGACGTGGTGCCCGTCCGTCCCGGCAGCATCCCCAAGACCACATCGGGAAAGCCGCGTCGGCAGGAGACCCGCCGCCGCTACCTGGAAGGTGAACTGGTACATGTCCGATAGCACGATCACCGAGCACAGGACCGCCGAGCACAGGACCGCCGAGAGCCGGACCGCAGCGCCCGCCGGCTCCGACAGCAAGGCCGATGTCGCGGTCGCCTACGACGTCGACAACGAGTTCTTCCGGCTCTGGCTCGACCCGAGCATGAACTACTCGTGCGCGGTCTTCGACGACACCGACGACTTCTACCAGGCGCAGCAGGCGAAACTGGCAGTGATCGCCGACTTCGCCCACGTCCGGCCCACCAGCCGGGTGCTGGACATCGGCTGCGGCTGGGGAGCCAACCTGGAGTTCCTGGTCCGCGAGCGGAAGGTCGCCGAGGCCCACGGCATCACGCTGTCGCAGGCGCAGTACGACGAGGTGCTGCGCCGCGAACTGCCCGGGGCCACCGCCCACTGCGTCGACTACCGGGAGTACGAGCCGCAGACCCCGTTCGACGCGGTGACCTCGATCTGCATGGTCGAGCACGTCTGTTCCATGGACGACGTCCGCAGCGGACGGGCTCCCGAGAAGTACGGCGAGTACTTCCGCCGGGCCTGGCGGTGGACCCGGCCGGGCGCGCACTTCGGCCTGCAGACGATCCTGCGCGACCGGATCCCGCGCACCAGCGAGGACATCCGCGAGATCGGCTGGGCCAGCCGGCACATCTTCCCCGGCGGGATCGCTCCGCGCATCGAGGAGATCCTCTGGGGCTCCGCGCCGTACTGGGAGCTCGTGCAGCTGCGCACCCGCCGGCTGGACTACCAGCGCACCTGCGAGCAGTGGCGGGACAACCTGCGCCGCGAGGAGAGCGTCATCCGCGAGACCTGGGGCGACCAGCTGTTCGTGGACTACGACCGCTATCTGACGGCCTGTGTCAACGGGTTCGCCCGCCGCCAGCTGTCGCTGGCGCAGTGGTCGCTGCGCCGCATCGACGACGCCGAATGACCTCTCAGTGAGCTCTGAACGACCTCCGAACCTCTCCGAAACCATCAGGCACCGCCTAGCCGAGGACATCTCATGACCGACCAAGAACTGCTGGACCTGCTGCACCGCGGCCTGCACCAGGTGACCAGCCGGACCTTCCCCCCGCTGTCCAAGGAGGACAACGTCCAAGAGCTGGGCGTCGACTCGCTGGAGCTGCTGGAGCTGGTCTCCTGGGCCGAGGAGCAGACCGGCCACCGGGTACCGGACGCGAAGCTGTTCACCGTGGCCACGGTGGGGGACCTCTGCGGGGCCCTCGGCACCGTGCCCGACCGGGACGCCGTGCCGGACCGCAGCACCGCGCCGGCCCTCGACACCGTGCCCGGGCAGAGCACCGCACCGGACCGCAGCACCGCGCCGGCCCTCGACACCGTGCCCGACCGGGTGGCCTCGCCGTGAACCGAGCCCTGCGGGAGGCCTTCCACCGCGAGTACATGACCTTCTTCGAGCAGGCCGAGCGCACCCGCCGGTGGAACCTCTTCACCGACCTCGCCTGGGACGAGCTCGCGCAGTCCGCGCCGAACGAGCAACTGGCCCAGTGCGCCGAGACGTTCTGCGGTGTGGAGATGTTCCTCCCGGACTACCTCAGCGCGCACCTGGACACCGTCGGCGGAAACTACGGACAGGCCTGGTTCGCGGCGAACTGGGGCTACGAGGAGTCGAAGCACTCGCTGGTCCTGCGGGAGTACCTGCACCGCAGCGGTCAGCGCACCGAGCGCCAGCTGTTCGACTACGCGGACGACGTCCTGTCGCGCACCTGGCAGCGCCCGTACGCCGAGGGACGCCAGATGGTCATCTACGGGGCCGTCCAGGAGCTGACCACCTTCCTCGTCTACCGCAAGCAGCGCGAGCTGGCCGCCAAGGCCGACGCCCCCGTCCTCTCGGAGATCTACCGGCTGATCGGCCGCGACGAGATGGCGCACGCCAAGTTCTACCAGCGGCTGATCGCCCTGCACCTGGACGACGACCGGCAGGGCACCCTGGAGGACCTGGCCCACGTGCTGCGGACCTTCCGGATGCCCGCCGAGGACCTGCTGCCGGACTACGAGGCGCGGATCGCGGTCATGCGCACCGCAGGCATCGACTCCGGGGTGTTCCTGCGCGAGGTTGTCTTCCCCTCGCTCAGCGCGGTGGGCCTCACCCGGCACGACCTGCCGGGGCAGCGGCAGCGCGCCGAGGTGGACACCGCACTGCGGCCGGGGAGCACGCAGACATGACCGGAGCAGCGGAGCCCGACGACCGGGCCGTCGCCGTCATCGGCATGGCCTGCCGGCTGCCCGGCGCGGGCTCGGTCGTCGACTACTGGCGCCTGCTGACGGCCGGAGAGGTCGTCAACCACCCCGTGGGCGACCGCTGGGACCACGCGCCCTTCCACTACCCGGACGATCCCCGCTTGCCGGACGGCTCCTACACCGACCGGGTGGCGCATCTCGACGACGTCACCTCCTTCCCCGCCCTGCACTTCGGGATCGCACCGCGGCGGGTGCAGGTCATGGACCCGCAGCACCGCCTCCTGGTGGAGCTGACCCGCGAAGCGCTGCAGGACGCCGGGCTCGAACAGCGCGGCTTCCCCCGCCAGGACACCGGTGTGTACGTGGGCGCCTCGGTCTCCGAGTACCGCAACCTGATGGCCACTCGCCTGAGGGCCCGTCAGCTGGCCGCCGGATCCTACGGACCGGTCACACCGCAGGCACGGGACTCGCTGCTGCGCGCCGCTGACGGCGTGGTCCCCGCGCAGCCGTACTCGGCGGCCGGGTCGCTGCTGAACATGGCGGCCGCCACCGTGAGTTCGGTGTTCGACCTGCGGGGCCCGAGCTTCGTCGTCGACGCGGCGTGCTCCTCGGCGCTGGTGGCCGTGCACGAGGCGGTGGTGCACCTGCGGGCGGGCCAGTGCGAGCTGGCGGTCGCCGCGGGCGTCTACCTCAACCTCGGGCCGGACAACCTGGTCGCCTTCTCCCGGGTCGGGGCGGTCTCCCGCCAAGGGGTCTGCCGCCCGTTCGACCAGGGGGCCGACGGCTTCGTGATGGGCGAGGGCGGGGGCGTCGTCGTGCTGAAGCGGCTGGCGGACGCGGTGGCGGACGGCGACCGCGTCTACGCCGTCATCCGGGGCAGCGCCTGCGCCAACGACGGCCGGGCCGCCGGCCCGATGACACCGAGCCAGGCCGGCCAGGCCGACTGCATGCGCCGCGCCTACCGCGACGCACGGCTCGACCCTGGCAGCGTGGGCTTCGTGGAGTGCCACGGCAGCGCGACCCCGGTGGGCGACGCGGTGGAACTCGCGGCCCTCGCCGAGGTCCGCGGCGGCGAGCCAGGACCCGCGGCGTGGATCTCCTCGGTGAAGGCGAACATCGGCCACACCATGTCGGCCGCGGGCATCGCGAGTCTGATCAAGACCGCCCTGGTGGTGCAGCACGGGGTGATCCCGCCCCAGCCCGGCCTGGAGCAGCCGGGCGCGGCGCTGGACGGCCCGGGCTTCCGGCTCGCGCGCACCGCCGAGCCGTGGACCGACGCCCCGCGCCGGGCGGCGGTCAGCTCCTTCGGGTTCGGCGGCACGAACGTCCACCTCGTACTGGAGGAACCGCCGGCAGCGGCGGGGCCGCCACAGCCGCGCGCGCTGCGCCGCTATCCGATCTCGGCCGACAGTCCCGAACTGCTGGAACGTTACGCCCACCAGCTGGCCGACCTGGTCCAGGCACGGCAGCCCGATCTGGCGGACCTGGCGTACACCCTCGGCACCCGGACCGTGCTGGCACACCGGCGCGTCGTGCACGCCGAGGACCACGAGACCCTGGCCGCGCTGCTGCGCGACCCCGGCGCTGGCGCTGGCGAGGCGCTGTCTACTCCGCTCGTTCCACTGGTCCCGCTCACCGGGACCATGCTGACCATCCCGGTCAGCCCCGTCACCAGAACCACCCACTGGGGAGTGCTCGATGAACCAAGGCAATGACCTGAGCGTCACGGACACCGTCACCACGGACACCGTCACCACGGACACCGTCACCACGGACACCGTCACCACGGACGCCGTCACCGCTGGGGTGTTCGCCGCCGTCAGCGCGGCCAGCGACTTCGCCGTGGACGTACTGACCCTGGATCAGTCACTGGCCCAGGACCTCGACTTCGACTCGCTGATGTTCACCGAACTCGCCGACCGGCTGGTCGACACCTGGCCGGACCTTCCGCTGCTGGACAAGGGCGTGGTCAGCCCCACCACGACCATCGGGGATGTGATCGGCTGGGTCCGCGAGACCCTCGGGGACGGTGCGGCGTGAGCAGGACCGTGCTCGTCACCGGTGCCTCCGGGCTCGTCGGCAGCGCGGTCGTCGAGGCGCTGCGCCGACTTCCCGCCACGGACCTGGTGGCCCTGACGCATCGTCAACAGATCACCGCACCGGGCGTGCGAACCGTCACCGGTGACATCGGCGCGGCGCGCCTGGGCCTGCCGGCGGACACCTACGCCGAGCTGGCGTCCACCGTCACCCACGTGGTGCACTGCGCCGCCCAGGTGGGGTGGGTGAAGGCCGGCGAGCAACTGGACGCCACCAACGTCGAGGGCACCCGGCAGGTCTGCGCCCTCGCGGCGGCGGCCGGCGCGAAGCTGGTCCACGTCAGCACCGCGTTCGTCGAACTCGGCCTCACCGCCGCCCTCCCGGCGCCCATCGAGGGCAGCCGGAACCACCCGGGCGCCTACCTCGACTCCAAGCGCGCCGCCGAACGCGTCGTCCGCGAGTGCGGGGCCGACGCCGTGATCGCCCGGATCCCCGGCATGCTGGGCCACTCGCGAACCGGTGAGACCGGCGCGCTCCAGGGCATCCACCGGTTCGTGGCCGCCGCCGTACAGGGCCGGCTGCCGGTGGTTCCGCTGCTCCCCGGCTCCGTGCTGGACCTGGTGGCGACCGACGTCATCGGGGAGGCGATCGCCGCACTGGTCCGGGCACCCGACACCACGCCGCCCCTGGTCTGGCTCACCGCCGGACCCGCGGCCCCCACCATGGCCCAGGTCGCCGCGACGATCACGGAGACCATCGGCTCCCTGGGCCTGCCCGCGGCCGCGCCCGAACTCCTCGACGTGGCCACCGTCGCCCAGCGGCTGTCGGCCAGTGGGATCCGCCCCGGCACCCCCGCCTGGCGGCGGGTCGCCGATCTCAGCGCGATGTGCGAGGTGTACCGGCACGAGTACCGCTTCCCCAGCGATCTCGGCAGCATCCCCGGTACCTCGGCGCCCACCACCGGGTCCGTTCTCGACTCGCTGGCCGCCCTGACCCGGTACCTCGCCGGGCAGTTGGCCGCCAGCGAGCCGCGCCCCTGAGGCCCGGTGCGGCGCCTCGACAACTCCCCTCCCCGTCCAGCCCCGGAGCAGAGCTGCCATGTCCCGCACCGGCCACTCGTCACTGAACGACGCGCTGAACCACGCGCTGAGCCGGCTCATGCCGGGGTCCGGACCAGCGCGGGTCCTGACCAGCGCGCTGACCGGCGAAACCCTCGCCGAGGTCGCGACCTGCACGGTCCCCGACCTCCTCGCCACCGTGGACGCCGCCCGCCGCCAGTTCCCCACCTGGGCCCAGGCGCCGCACAGCGCGCGCCGCAAGGTCCTGCGGGAGTTCCTGAGACTCGTCGACGCCCACCGCCCCGACCTGCTGCGGCTGGCGCAGCACACCTGCGCCCTGAGCTCCCAGGACGCCGGCACCGACCACGGCGAAGCGCTCGGCCCTCGCGCCCGCACCGCCGCGGGCGCGTGGGCCGGCCGCCTGCTGACCCAGCGCCGGCTCCCGGCGCCGCCGACCGGCCACCGCCCCGCCGTCGTCTCCACGCTGACGGAGAGCGCCCGCCCCTTCACCACTCTGCTGGAACCGGTCCTGCCGGCGTTGACCGCGGGCTCCTGCGTGGTCACCCAGGTGACCGGCCGCACGGCCCCGATCGGCGCCCACCTGCTGTCCCTGGCCCGCCGGGCAGGTCTGCCGCCGGACGCCTGGCAACTCGTCCTCGGCGACGGCTCCGACCTGAGCTGCGTGCTCGCCGAGCACGCCGACGAACACACCGTCCTCTGCTGCCCCCAGGGCCACGCCCCCGCCCTCTTCATCGTGCGCCACGACGCCCACCTGCCCACGGCTCTTCGGGCCGCCCTCGTCTCCTGCTTCGCCACCGCCGGACGGCCCTGCACCGGCACGCCCCTGGTCGCCGTGCACGAACGCCACTTCCCGCGCTTCGAGGAGGAGTTCACCGCCGCGACCGCCCGTCTGCCGATCCGACCGCCGCTGGCGCCGGACGCCTGCCTCAGCTCCATGGCCGATGCGGCGCAGCTCCGTTCCTTCCAGACCTACCTGCACGACGCCCGTGCGGCGGGCGCCGTCACGCTCCACGACGGCGGACACCGTCCGGACCTCGGGCCCTTCGTACACGGCCCCGTCGTCCTCGCCCGCCCCGACGCCGCAGGCCCCCTACCGCACGCGATCCCGCCCGGACCCGTCGCCCAACTCCTGCCATTCCACGCCTGGTCCGAGGTCCTCCAGCTGGCCCGCCGGACCAGCCGTCACCTCGGCCTGCACACCCGGACCTCGATGACCCAGCTGACACCACAGCTCACCGGACTCCCGGCGACCGACATCCGCGTCAACCACACCCTGCGCCGCCACCCCCTGGCCGCCGTGGCCTCCCTGGCCTCCCTTGCCGAGTCGGACCCGCGTAGCCGCACCGAACGCTGACCGGCGAGGGTCCGGGCGCCGTCCGGGCGCTGTCGCTCGGGTCAGCCGTGGATCAGGGTGATGAGCTGGGTGGCCAGCGCGAGCATGGGCGTGGCCGCGTCGCCGATGCCGTGGGCCAGATTGGTCAGCAGGTGGAGGGTGTCGCGCCAGCGGGTGCGTTCGCTGTCGGCGGGCACGCTGAGCACGGGCAGGGTCTGGGCCAGGGTTCGGCGGTGCTCGGTGCCGACTCCCGGGTCTGCGGCCAACTGGGCTACCAGGAGCGCGAGTTGCGAGAACAATGCGGCGACCTCGGGAGAGGGCGGCTGATCGCCGCTCGGCCCGTGGTTGTGCTGGATGCCGATGATCTCGCTGCCACCGTAGATGTTGACCTGGTCGCCGTTGTTGCCGCGCGGAGGGTTGTCGCGGTGGTTGTCGCTCATTTGGATATCCCCGTGATTCCCGTGCCGCCGTAGATGTTGACCGAGTCGCTGTGCTCGTAGCGCCGCAGGTCGACGATGTGGTTGTGGACGTACTGCTGGAACGAGGCCTGATGGTTCTCGATCGCGTCGGTGAGGCTGCGCGCCAGGTCGTAGGCGGGCTGCTCCTTCTTCCAGGCCACCAGCGCGGTGGGCGGGCCGGCCGTGTCGACGGCCACCGCGGTGAGCGGGCGGCTGACCAGGACCGGCAGCGTGTCGACGAGGAAGTAGAGCACCACCAGGGTCAGCGAGAGACCGACGACCCAGCCCGCGGCCGAATCCGCCTGCTGTCTCTCCTGGTAGGTGTTCAGGCTCCTTCCGATGGCGATGGCCGCGACGATGCCGAACGCGGAAAGGAGGACGATCCCCACGAACTTGAAGAACCGCCGGATCGCCTCCCCGTACCTGGGCACGATCCGGGTGACGCTGATCCGGGCGATCATGGCCAGCGGGTACGCCGCGGACCCGACCCACAGGATCCGCCCGGTCACCGCGACGCTCAGCGCCGAGGGAAGGTAGCCGGGCCTCGGCGGCGGAGCCGGCAGGCCCGTCGCCCCGTCGGACGTCTCATTGTTCGTGCCGCCCCAGGTCGGTTCGGTCGGCTCCACAGGCGTGTCCCCCCAGACGCGTCCGCCCGCCCTTCGACGCGGCGAAGGGCGGCTGATGGCAGGCACACGGATAGCGGTGTCCGTGCGCGGGTCGAGTGTGCGACGACAATTAACCAGATGGAATTATTGAGGCGCAAGTACTTTGCGGGCAGAAGAACTTGACGGATGGTGAGGTCTTCACCCGCCTCGATCGGCGGGCTGGGTCGGGTAGCCGACCTCCTCAGTTGCCCGCGGTGACGGCCTTGAGTTCGTCGAACGACTCCCGGATCAGGCGCGGCAGGTCGCTCCGGCCGGGCGCGTCGACCCAGCGGTCCTGGGCATCGACAGCCCGGCCTCCAACACGCTGACCCGTGGACTGCCGGGCCGGCAGCCGAGCCGCCCCGGGCTGCTCGCCGATCTCGACCAGGGCCACTACTTCCGCCGGCCCTCGGCCTGACCGGCCGGGAGGCGGTGGGCAGTTGCTCACCGCCTCCCCCGCCAGCTCAGCTCAGGTCACTGGGCCAGCAGTCGTTGCTCCAGCATCTGCCACTGCGCGCTCATGTCGTGCACCAGGTAGAGCTCGCGGCGGCGGGTCCAGGCCTGGCCCGACTGCGGGTCGTAGGTGCCCGGCATGGTGACGCCCGCCGGAGCGAACGCGGCCGGCAGCCCGGCCAGCCGGGTGGTCTCCACGCAGCGCTTGACGTGGTCGCGGAAGCCGATCACCCCCGCCGTCCCCACCCCGCCCGGCAGCGCCCGGCGGTGGGCCGCCACCTGGCCGGCGACGCCGAAGGTGCTCAGGTAGCTGATGGTGCCGTCCGCCGCGATCACCGGATCGATGGACGTAACGTCGGTCATCCCGTACTTGGACTTGAGGAAGCGGGCGATCTCCCACTGCGCGTACACCGGCACGTTCCGCTTGGCGCGGACCCGGGCGACGGTGTCGGCCAGCGCCTCGTTCACCGGTCCCGGCTCGTACAGCACCTTGGTCGGGTCGCCGCCGCCGGCCGGGGCCCGGTTGCCGAAGCTGTAGGCGAGCAGGAAGTCGATCCCGGCAAGCCTGGTGGTCGGCGGCTCCCAGTTGAAGCCGATGTCGAAGATCGACGGAACCAGCGCCCGGGCGGCGCCCGCGTCGTCCAGCTTGGCGGCCAGGTTCGCCCGCATCTCGTTCTGCAGCCGGGCGCCGCCGCGGTCCCCGTGCTCGCCGGAGCGCCCGGCCGCGTCCTCGGCCTGTGCGGGGGCCGCCGACAGCAGCACGGGAACCATGGAGGCCACAGCGGTGGCGGCAAAGGCTCGTCGGTCCATGGGGGATCCAACCTCTCTCGTACGCTCCCGAACTGGGAGAGTCCGATCACAGACGATCAGATGATCATCTGAGCGGACGTCCGCTCACCGGAACGTGAACACCAGCCGTCACCTCCTGCGGCGCCGGACGGCGACCGGTGGATCAGTGGATCAGCCGAGGTACCACTTCTGGTTCGGGGTGCCCGCGCAGTCCCACAGTTGCAGCCGGGTGCCCGCGGCGGTGCCCTGGTCCTTGGCGTCCACGCACTTGTTGGCCTGCGGGTTGACCAGGTCCCCGGCCCCGCTGAGGACCCACTTCTGGGCCGCGCCGTTGTTGCAGTTGACGAGTTGGATCACCGCGCCGTCCGCCACCGAGGCCCAGGCCACGTCCATGCAGAGGCCGAGCGCGCGGACCGAGCCGTCGGGGCGGAAGTCCCACTTCTGCCAGGCGGCTCCGTTGCAGTCCTGGAGTTGCAGCGGCGTGCCGTCCGCGGCCGCGCCGCCGGTGACGCCGATGCAACGCTGCGAGCCGCGGCCGATCACCGCGTTGCCGGGGGCGGGCGCGGGCGGGGGCACCGCGGCGGGCGGCTGGGGGGCGGGGGCCTGCGCCGCCGCTGCGGTCGGCTGGGGCGCGGGGACCCGGGCCGCGGTCGGCTGGGGCGCGGGCACTCGGGCCGCCGGGGCCGCGGTC
>FTKT01003203.1_pt3 | contig 23038 bp, 21 predicted proteins | sample 1658271 | NCBI WGS metagenome assembly FTKT01 (sample SAMEA3914811, study PRJEB12502) | metagenome | biome: forest; material: soil | place: Canada | collected 2011-08-04 | depth 0.3 m | reverse complement strand
GCTGGCCGAGCTGCGGGTCGGCGACAAGATCTACGCCACCACCGGCCAGGGGCAGTTCACTTACACCGTCAACGTCTACGGGGACGGCTCGCACCCGGTGCGGGACGCGGCCGCGCCCGCCCGGCTGGTGCTCACCACCAGCGACTCCGGCTGGATCCCGACCGGCACCGTGCTGGTCGGCGCCCGGCTGGACGGCGACCCGCAGCCCAACCCGCACGGCCGTCCCGCGCTCGGCGCGGCCGACCGCGCACTCGCGGTGGACGGCGGGGCGCTGGCCGCGCTCCAGCTCTGGTCGGCCGCGCTGCTGGTCGCGGTGCTGCTCGCCACCCTGGCCGTGCGCCGGTGGGACCGGCGGGCCGCGTACCTGACCTTCACGCCGGTGCTCGCGGCGCTGCTCTGGGCCGGGTACGAGAACGCCGCCGCCCTGCTGCCCAACCTCTACTGACCCACTGCCGGGAGGCCTCTGATGACCACCACCATCCCCCTGCAGCCGACCGCTTCGGAGCCGGTCGCGCTGGCCGGCCTGGAGACCCGTGCCGTCTCCGCCTGGTTCGGCTCGCACAAGGTCCTGGAGCGGGTCTCGCTCGCCATGACGGCCGGTGAGGTGACCGCGCTGATCGGCCCCTCCGGCTGCGGCAAGTCCACCTACCTGCGCATTCTCAACCGGATGCACGAGATGGTGCGCGGCGCGGCGCTGGCCGGCGAGGTGCTGCTGGACGGCGAGGACGTCTACGCGCACGGCCGCCGGCCGGCCGAGGTGCGGCGCCGGATCGGCATGGTTTTCCAGCGGCCCAACCCGTTCCCGGCGATGTCGATCGCGGACAACGTGGCCAGCGGCCTCAAGCTGGCCGGCATCAAGGTCGGCAAGGACGAGCGCGAGGACCTGATCGAGAGCAGCCTGCAGCGCGCCGGACTCTGGAACGAGGTCAGCAGCCGGCTGCACACCCCCGGCGGCGCACTCTCCGGCGGCCAGCAGCAACGGCTGTGCATCGCCCGCTCGTTGGCCGTCTCGCCGGACATCCTGCTGATGGACGAGCCGTGTTCGGCGCTGGACCCGACCTCCACCCGCCGGGTCGAGGAGACCATCGCGGAGCTGCGCGGGCGGCTCACCATCGTCATCGTCACGCACAACATGCAGCAGGCGCAGCGGGTTTCGCAGTCCTGCGCGTTCTTCCTGGCCACCCACGACACCCCGGGGCGGATCGTCGAGGCGGGCCCGACCGAGCAGCTCTTCACCGACCCCGTCGACCCGCGCACCGCCGACTACGTGAACGGCCGTTTCGGCTAACTCGGTTACGGTCTACCGCTGGTGACGGGTGATCAGCTCCTCGATCACCCGCGCCACGCCGTCCTCCTCGTTGCTGACGGCGTGCTGGGCGACCGCCGCCAGCACCTCGGGGTGGGCGTTGGCGACCGCGTAGGAGGTGCCGGCCCAGGCCAGCATCTCCAGGTCGTTGGGCATGTCGCCGAAGGCCACCACCTCGGAGCGGTCGATGCCCTGCCCGCTGCACCAACGGGCCAGCGTGCTGGCCTTGGTGACGCCGGGCGCGCTGATCTCGATCAGCGGGATCGAGCTGGACCGGGTGATCTCGGCGAGCGGGCCGACCGCGGCGCGGGCCTCGCCGAGGAAGACGTCCGGATCCAGGTCCGGGTGCTTGGCGAGCACCTTGTAGCTGCCCTCGATCGTGCCGCCCGAGATCAACTCCTCGGCGGGGGCCACCTGGTGGGCCTCGTCGTCGCCCCACATCCGGGCCTGGTAGCCGGGTTCGCGGGCGAAGCCGCCGGGGTACTCGAAGGCAAAGGCCGTCCCCGGCAGCTGGTCGCGCAGCAGGGCGACCACTTCGAGGGCGGACTCGGAGCGCAGCGGGAAGCTCTCCAGCAGCAGCTCGCGCCGGACGTCGAAGACGGCGCCGCCGTTGGAGCAGATCGCCACGCCGTGGCCGCCGATGTGCGGGCCGAGCCGCTGCATCCACCGCGGCGGCCGGCCGGTGACGAAGACCACCTGCAGCCCGGCCTCCTCGGCCGCCGCCAGCGCGGCCGCCGTTCGCGGGGACACCGTGCCGCCCTGGCACAGCAGGGTGCCGTCGAGGTCGGTGGCGATCAGTCGGGGGCGCGGGTCAGCCTGGGTCACCCGTCCATCCTCGCAGGTGCCGTGCGGACGCCCGGGTGGCGCACGGCCAACCCCCGTACGACCGTGCGCCGCCCTTGCTGCCGTCTATTTTGTTGGACGGTAGTCGGTCGAAACATACGCTGAACCCTCCCCGGCCTGTCAACCGTGAAAGCCGGCAGGGGGTTCGCTCGGCGAGCCGTCTAATTCAGTGGATACTGGGGCTTTCCGAACGGCAGCCCGGGGCCGCGGAGAAGGAGTGGTGACCGATGCGTGAGCAACCCCCCGTCCGCAGGGGCACCATCGCCGCCAAGCTCGACCACCTGTTCCAGGAGATCCACCCGGCCGGGCGGGGCCCGTTCAGCTACCACGAGGTCGAGCAGGCCATCAGGGAGCAGGCCGGGCCGGGCGGCCCCACCGTCTCGCACGGCACCCTCCAGCAGATCCGCACCGGCGCCAAGACCAACCCGACGGTCCGGACCCTGGAGGCCGTCGCGGCCTTCTTCGGGGTGCCGGCCGCGTACTTCCTGGACGACACGGTCGCGGAGCGGGTGGACGTCCGGCTGCGGGAGCTCAAGGCCGGGCCGGGGGGCGGCTCTGAGAGCGGCGCCGAGGCCGCTCAGGCCGCTGAAGCCGCTGAGGTCGCTGAGGTCACTGACGAGTTGGCCGACGTGCTGGCCGACAGCAACATCCGGGCCGTCGCGTTCCGGCTCGCCGGGCTCTCCCCGAGGGCGCTCAAGGGCCTGCGCGCCATCGTCGACCAGGTGCGGGCCGTCGAGGGGCTGCCCGAGGTCGACCGGCCCGCTGCCGGTCGAACCGCGGCCGGTCGGCCCGCTGCCGGCAGGCCAGCCAAGCGCGGCCGGTACCGCGCGTGACCTGCGGCGGACCGAGCGTTCAGGTCCCTCGCCGGACGGTTTAAGCTGCTGGTTCGATTCGACGCAGTGATCCGGAGGGGTGGGGCGGGCCATGAGGTGGCGCAGGCAGCCGCGCGCGCGGATGGCCCGGCTGATCACCGACGGCCTTGAGCCCAAGAACTGGATCATCGCCGTCACCCTGCTGATGGGCTGGCACGCCGACCGCCTGGCCGGCGTGGCCTGGGGCGCGGAGGCCGCGCTCTTCTGCGGCGTCATCCCGATCCTGCTGATCAAGGCCGGCGAGCGCCGCGGCCACTGGGGCGACCGGCACGTCCGCCGCCGCCAGGACCGGCTGGTGGTGATCCCGCTGATCATGGCCTCGGTGATCTGCGGGATGGCGCTGATGCTGGCCTTCGACGCACCGTCGGAGATGATCGCGCTGGTGGCGGCGATGCTGGCCAGCCTGGTCGTGATCCTGGCGATCACGGTCTTCTGGAAGGTCAGCGTGCACACCGCCGTCTCCTCCGGCGCGGTCCTGATGCTGGCGCTCTCCTACAGCCCCTGGCTGCTGACCCTCTACCCGCTGGTGGGCGTCGTCGGCTGGTCCCGCGTGGTGCTGCGCGACCACACGCTCGCCCAGGTACTCGTCGGCACGGTCCTGGGCGCGGCGGTGGCCGGCGTCACCTTCCTCGGCCTGCGCTGATCCGAGCCCCCCCGGGGGGACTCACGCGGAGCAGCTCAGCCCAACTGGGCCAGACCCTCGGTGGCGATCCGCTCGAAGACGGCGAGGTCGTTCTCGAAGATCGAGTCGGGGACCGGCCAGTGGATCACCAACTCGGTGATGCCGATCTCCTGGTACCTCCCGGCCCAGTCCACGAACGCGTCCAGCGAGACCAGCGGCCGCTCCGCCGTCGAGCCCTGCAACAGCACCTTCTGCAACTCGGCCACATCCCGGCCCTGCGCCTCGCAGGCCGCGGTGAGCTTCGCCAACTGCGCGGCGATCACCGCGGGCGCCTGCTCGACAGGCACCTCGGCCGGCCCGCGCGCGTCCCCGTACGTCACCCAGCCCTGCCCGTACTCCGCCGCCAGCCGAAGCCCCCGCGGCCCGGTCGCCGCCACGTAGAACGGCACCCGCGGCCGCTGCACGCAGCCCGGGATGCTGCGCGTCTCGACAGCCGAGTAGTACCGCCCCTCGTCCGTGGTCGCGTCCTCGGTCAGCAGCTTGTCCAGCAGCGGCAGGAACTCCCCGAACCGGTCCGCCCGCTCCTTGCCCGACCACGCCTCCTGCCCCATCGCCGTCGCGTCGAACCCCGTCCCCCCGGCCCCGATCCCGACCGTCAACCGCCCACCCGAGACGTCGTCAACCGTCAGCAACTCCTTCGCCAACGTCACCGGATGCCGGAAGTTCGGCGAGGTGACGAGCGTCCCGAGCCGGATCCGCTCGGTCGCCGTCGCGGCGGCGGTCAGCGTCGGAACGGCCCCGAACCAGGGCTCCTCCCGGAAACTGCGCCACGACAGGTGGTCGTAGGTGTAGGCCGCATGAAAGCCGAGGTCCTCGGCCCGCCGCCAGATCTTCTGCCCCTCGCTCCACCGGTGGATGGGGAGGATCACCGTGCTCAGTCGCATGCTCCCGACCCTAGCGGGACGCACTGGTCGTGCGTCGGCTCAGGTAGCGGCATGAGCACGCCGCCCACCGGCCATCGCGGAGTGCCGGGCGGCCTGACGCTCGCGGCACCTGCAGTCGCTACGTCCGCGGCTTCTACGATGACTACCCCGCCGCCGGCTGACGGGCCCGCCTGCCGCCGAACGGCCCCGCCCCCGGCCGCCGGACCCCGTCGCCCGAAGGACAGTCGCACGTGCCGAAGTCGTCGACCAAGCGCCGCCCGATCACCGTCGCGGCGCTCAACGAGAGCGCGCTGGCGCTCTTCACGGAACGCGGCTTCCACGCAACCACCGTCCACGACATCGAGACCCGCGCCGGACTCACCCGCGACGCCTTCTACTCCAACTACGAGTCGAAGGAGCAGTTCTTCTTCGTCCTCTACGACGCCCAGACCGACCGGCTCCTCGCGGGCCTGCGGGCGGCCACCGAGCAGTCGCCCACGGACTGTGACCTGCCCTCCCGGCTGATGGCCCACATGGCGGCCCGTCAGGACGAGGACCAGCGCTGGTTCCTGGTCTCGATGGAGTTCACCATCCAGGCGGCCCGCGACCCCGACCTCGCCCACCGGCTGGACGAGCACCAGCACCGGCTCCACGACGGCCTGGTCGCCTTGATCGAGCACGACCCGGCCCGCTCTGGCCATACCCCTCTGCGGTCCGCCCACGCGACCTCGCCCGGCTCCTCGTCATCCTGCACGAGGGCTCCACCGCGATGCGCCTCACCGAGGAGGCCCGCGGCGGCGAGGGACTCCCGGACCACCTGGTCCACCGCGTCGTCGATGCCCTCTTCACCGCCCAGTCGTCCCCCTGACGGCGGGGCCGCGGGCTGTCGAAGCCTGGGGGCAGGGCTCACTGCATGTCCGAGATCCAGGCGTCGGTGGTGGTCAAGTGGCGCAGTCCGACGGCCTCCTGCGCCCACCGGTGTCCCTTCACCAAGGCCTCGACGACCGGCTCGAAGTCATCGCTGTCGTCCAGCCAGCCCACCAGCCGCCTGGCATCTTCCGGTCCGCTGCTCTCCTTGCCGGGAAGGTCGATGCCCACCCGGATCAGTTCGCGGTAGAGGACGGGGGTGGGGCGTACCGGCGGCAGCTCCAGGTTCACGGCCCTGGCGGACGCTTGGAGGGGAATGTCCAGTCCGCTGCTGTCCAAGTCGCCGAAGTAGCGGATCTCGCTGAACTCCCGGTGGACCGGCACGGCTCCGGAGAGGTGGTGGTCCTTGATGCTGGCGACGGATGCCTTGAACGACTTCCCGACGCCCCACGCCACGCAGCCGATCCGGTGCTCGATCCGGCCGTCCAGCTCCCGGAGCCTGCGGACCAGGGAGGTGTAGGTGGCCGAGTTCTCCACGACGAGGAGCACGTCGCCGGCGCCGAGCGAGGTGTGCCGGTTGCGCATGTTGTGCGAGAAGTGGCTGCTGAGCAGCGGAGGGTTCGTCGGGAACGCCCTGATCAGTTCGAATAACGCTGCCTTGTCCTGGAAGAGCGGCCCGCCGAATCCCTTCTGGTCCAGGCACTTCTCCGGTTCAGGGAAGCAGGAGATGTATTCCGGCTTCCCGAAGATCTCCAGAGCGCGCTCGCGCAGCGGCACAGCGAGGTCGGGCGCGACCAGGTAGGGCATCTCGTGCAGCCAGCGGCTGATGGCCGAATAGGCGACGTGCTGGCGCTCGGTGCTCTCCCGCCGCCCCTTGACCAGACGGTAGAGCGCAGGGTGCAGCGGGGCCTCCTTCCGCGGGGTCGGCGCGGGCGCGGGTGCTGTCGCCAGGAGGTGGAGTCCCGGAGGGAAAGGCGCGTTGTTGGCGCGTCGGGCCATGAGCCTGATGCGGTCGGCCGCCACCAGCGCGTCCAGGCACCTGGTGAGGACGGTCTCGTCCTCCTCGCTGGTCGGTCCGCCCTTGAACACGCTGTGGAAGTCGGCCAGCAAGTCGGCCCCGCCGATCTGCATGTTCGAGTGGCCCTTCCAGCGCCGGTGCTCGGCGCGCTGGTAGAGCTGGGCCAGGAGGCTGCTCGAAAGCTGGTCGAGCGCGGTCATCCGGTTATCGTCCCCTCCCCATCCGGGCGGGTGTAGTAGCGGGTGGCGGCGACGGCCCCCTGCATGTCTCCCTGGATGGAGGACCGCAAGCGGTTCGTGAACTGGTCGGAGACTGAGAGGTAACGCCGCCGGGCGCGGAGGTCGGCGTCGTTGCGCATCCTGATGACCAGGGGGAAGACGTCCAGGGCGGTCCGGTCGTACAGGCCAGTGGTGTAGACGAGCTGGACGCCGAGCGCCTTGGCTACCGACTGCTGCAGGCGCAGGAGATAGAGCGCGGACGCGCGACCGATCGGGTTGTCGAGGAACAGCACCCCGGAGTGCTGGTGGCCCACCCGGCCCCGGTCGTTGGCCCGGAGCGCGGCCATCGTGCAGTACAGGACGATCGCGGCGGTGAGGATCTGGCCGCCGGAGAAGATGTCCTTGGTCTCCGAGACCCTGACGCGCTCCATCCCGAGGAGGGCGTCCGGTTTGAGGATGGCGACCTGGAAGCCCTTGGGCGCGGCCGCGGTCTCGACACCCTTGAGGAGGAGTTGCCGGGCGTCCCGCTTACCCTGCCGGTTCCTGGCCTCGCTCGCGGCCTCGTCGATGACGTGGCCCAGGCTGGCGTGGAGCACCTCCTCGCTGGGATCGGTGAAGCCGATCTGCAGGAACTGCTGGCCGGACCAGTTGCCCAGCCCTTCGGGAAGCCTGGACAGCCGTTGGGCACGCCGGAGCGTACGCAGGGCTTCCTGGACCTGCTGGGTGAACTGCCGCACGATCTGGATGCGGTGGCGGGTGATCGAGGCGAGGTCGACCTCCAGGGTGCGCAGTCGGGGCCTGAGGTCGTCCGCCCACTCCGCAGCGAGCGTAGGCAGCGCGGCGCGGTCGGTGGCGACGATGACGCGGCGGCCGGGCGACTGGAGCTCCTCGAACCGGGCATCGCTCGCATGGCCCGAGAGACGGTCAGCGAGTCCCCGTTCGTGTTCCAGGGCTGCCGCCGAACCCGCCTGCGTTCCGGTGTACTCGCCGTGCAGCCGGGTGTGCTGCTCACGGGCACCGGCCGGATCGCCCTCGTACGCCGTCGGCGCGGGCTCGACCGGTGGCTGTTCCGACGGGTCCCCGAAGACGTCGACCAGCAGCTTGAAGTCGCGGGTCGCCTGGCGGGCCGTCGCGTGGGCCTGCACCGCGGCGTCCAGGAGGGTGGTCAGGGCGGCGGCGTGCTCCGACGCCTCGGCCAGGGCCGCCGCGGCGGCCAGCACGAGCCGTTCGCCGTGCGGGACGTCCTCCGGCACCCCGAAGGGATCGAGGCCGACGGGGGCGTCCGCCGCCGGTGCGGGGAAGGCCTCCATGTCGCTTCGGTGCCGCAGGGTCACCGCGATGAGCCTGTCGAGCCGGTCGCGGAGAACGGCCGTGTGCTGCTCCGCCCGGAGCCGGGCCGCGTTGCGGGAGGGCCTGTCCGCGCCGTCGGGGCCGCCCAGCAGGGTGAGCGCTGTGGCCAGCTCGCCCCTCTTGTAAGGGGACAGCCCCGCCGCCGCTGCCCGTTCCTCGATCTCCGCGTAGTGCAGATCGGCCAGGAGATCGGCGCCCACCGCCACTCTGGCGTACTCCTCGGCGGCGGTGCGGTACGCGTGCCGGAGCACTTCGAGTGGATACCCGGAAGCATCGGCAACGGAGAGGCCGCCCTCGTCGTCGCCCTCACCGGCGCGGTCCGGGAGGTCTGCAAGCTCCGCGGTGACCCTGTCCACCGTGGCCCGCAGGGCGTCGGCCGTCCTACGGGCGGCCGCCGCCGCCAGCCGGGCGTCCTCGGCGGTCTTCCGGGCGTCCTCGGCGGCGCTCTGGTGGACGGCGGCGGCCTCGCGCGCCGCCTCCGCCTCCTCGCGCCAACCGGGGATCCTCTCTTCCTGGGCCGTGAGCGCCCTCAGCGCTTCGAAACGCCGGTCGAGATCGGGCCGAGCCCGGTGCAGGAGACGGAGTTCCTCGCGGGCCGTGTCCAGATGCCTGGCCAGCCCGTCGCGCGCCTCCTCGGCCGTCGCCGTGGGCAGGCGTGCGGCCACAGCGGATTCCTCCCGCTCCGCCTTGGCGTCGGCGAGATCGGCCAGCCTGCCGGGCGGGCACTCCTGGCGCCAGTGCGTCAGCCGGGCGATGAACGCGTTGTGCGTGTGCAGCGTCGTTTCGAGTTCGGCGAGTTGACGCTGGTGTTCGTCGCGGCGCCAGCTCAGGGCGACGCGCTCGGCCTCCCCGGCCCGCTCGTCGTATAGGGCCGGGTGCGGTGGGACGACGAGGCCCACGCCAAGGGGTGGCCCGTTCTCCTCATGGACGGCGGACGTGGTGCTCAACGCGATGAAGCCGGTGGGCCGGGAGCCTTCTGCGGCCAGGATGTCGGCCGCGAGACCCAGGTGGTCGGCCTCGTTCACCAGGACGCCGGTGACGAGGTGGGGAGCCCTGCCGACGATCTCCTCACGACGCTCTGTGCCGGGCACGGAGGCCAGGTACTCCCAGCCCGTGCACGCGGATACCCCGCCGGCGTTGAGGAGGTCGCAGATCCCCACCGCCTCGATGGACGACGGCAGAAGGTCGGTGACCTCCAATGCGGTCAGCGCCCGTTCATCGCCGGCCGCCGACATCCGGACGTCCAGTCTGGTCGCCTCCGCGTCGTCGCGAGCCCGGGCCAGCCGGTCGGACAGGGCCTGCGCCTCACCGTCGAGGTCGGCCGGCTCACCGCTGTACAGGTCGGCGGCGTGGAGCTCCTCGGCGAGCCTGCGCATGGTCGTGTCCACCGCCTGGAACTCCCGGCGGGCGATGTCGTACGCATGCTCGGCGGCATCCTGGAGCCTCCGGGCGGCCTCGTGCTCCTTGCGGGCCTGCTCGTGCCCCTCCTCCAGCCGCCGGATCTCCGACTCGCATCGGGCTACGCGCTCCTGGTTCAGACGCACACCGGACTCGGCGAGGCCCCGGGCATCGGCGACCGACATGCCCTCGGCCACCAGCCCGCTCAGGACCGCTGAGCCGATCTCGGCCTCTACCTCGGCGATGAGCCGATCCGCCGTTCCGGCGCGCGCCTTCCGATCGCCGACCGCGACGACCGCCTCGTCGTGTGCGGCCTGCGCGGTGGTGGCCCGGTGGTCGTGCTCCGCAGCCTTCGTCTCGTGCTCGGTGACGTCGGCTTCCAGTTCCCGGACCATGGCGTTCAACGCGCGCGAGAGCGTGCGGGCGGCGGAGTCCCGCGCGGACAGGGCTGGGAGAGCGGCCTCCTTGGTCTCGGCGATACGCTCCCGGAGCCGCTTGGCCGTGGTGGTCGCTTCCAGGTCCCGCAGGACCGCCGGTACGGCCGTCCAAGCCCGCTCGACTGCCACGGCCTCCTGCCAGGCCCGTTCAGCGACCGTCTGCGCTCGCTGCGACTCGGCGACCCTCAGCTCGGCCAGACGGCGGCGGAGCTCGGTCAGGACGGCCTCCGCGCGGCGTCGCCCGTCCGCCGCATCGCGGACCTCGCCCTTCAGTCGGACGGCCTCCTTGTCCGTGCGTGCCAGTTCGGCGCGTTCGGCGGAGGCACGCTGTCGAACCCGGTGGATGAAGCGGTCCAGTGCCGCCCGAGCCTCGGTGAGCCGGAGGTCGGCCGCCTGACGGGCCTCGCGGGCTTGGGTGAGCGGTGTCAGCAGGGCGAGTGTGCCTTCGATGAACTCCTTCTCCAGCTCCATGCTGCCCCGGTCCGCCAGCTTCGCCCCGTACGTGGCGAGGAGCTCGGCCAGATCCAGGGCCGGTTCCGTGGGAAGGACGGCGGTGAGCAGGAAGTTGACGAACGCGAGGTCGGTCCCCAGGGAGAAGGCATCGGCCGCCTCTCCCTCGTCGCTGTTCATTGCCCTTTGGTAGCGGAAGAGTTCGGGGTCGAGTCCCAGAGCGGTGAGCCGGTCGGTCCACTCGCCCTGGAGCTGGAAGAGCCGGTACCCGAGCGCCGGATCGGCATCCTGGGCGAGTCGCAGCTCCTCGCAGTACTGGGCCAGGCTGAGGTACTTGCCCTCGGTCTCGATCGGCAGGCGCTCCAGGTCGAGCGTCTTCCCCGGACGGAAGTGGTACCACCGCTCGACCAGGTTGGACGAATCGGCCGACGTCCTCCGGTCCTTCCACTGGCTGACCTTCCCGGTGATTAGCCGTTTGCCGGTGCGCGCGTGAGTCCACTCCAGCACCACGTGCGCAACGTCGTCGGGCAGCACGAAGCCGTCGAGGAGGTGGGGATTGCGGGTGCCGACGACCTGGCGCCGTCCGGGGAGCACGACGGAGAAGATGAGCTTGATCAGGACGGACTTGCCGCCCCCGTTCTCAAGGAAGAGCACGCTCGCCGGTGACGGGCGCCGAAGCGGCTCTTCGAGGTCGAACACATCGCCCTGCCGCCCGTTGGCGACCGGTGCGCCGACGCCGCTGAAGTCCAGCAGTACGTCCTCGTAGCGCGCCGCGTGCGGGCCGACACCGCGCAGCAGGACACGGGACAACTCATACATCGAACAGCTCCCCAGTCATCCCCGCTGGCTCCTCGGCCCGATCGTCCCGGTTGCCGTCCTCCCCGCCGCTCCGCTGCCCGGGGACCATGCGAAGGCGCCCCGAGGACATTGGCACCACGCCGAGACTGAGCAACTCGTCGAAGGCCGCGGTGGCCGCCAGCTCACGGACCTGGAGCTGGTAGCGCGTGGTGGTGCGGTACCAGCCCTCCTCACCGGATCCGGCCACCGTGAGGAAGCCCTGGTCCACCAGGAAGTTCAGCGCCCGTGTGGTCATGCCCCTCGTGGAGTTCATCGCCAACCGTTTGTCCTTGGTCAGTGAGGCCTCCGGCCGACGGGCGTAGGCGCTCCAGACCTTCTCCAGCTCCGGGGTGTCCGAGGGTGTGTCGATCCCGGCCTCCGACTGGGCGGCCTTCTCCCGCAGGCGGTCGCAGGTGTCCCGGACGGCCTTGTCCACAGCCTCGGCGCTCACCCGGCCGGTGTAGGAGTCGCTGGCCAGGTCGTCGGAGCGGGGGAAGGCCAACGCCGCCACGGCGAGGTGGATGACGCCATGGAGCAGCTTCTCGCCTTCGCCGCGCTGTTTGGCGATCCGCACGTAGTCCTCCATCCGCGTCTCGAAGACGGAGTTCGGCGCGGCGGCGAGCGCGACGCCGATATCCTCCGCCGCGCCGAGCACTCGAAGGTCGAGTCCGCGGGCCGTGCGCTCCACCAGCTGCCGGAACGGCCCGTCCGTGCGGTACCGGCGCAGCAGGTCCCGGTAGGCGCGGTCCTTAGCGGGCCGCAGCCGGGGACGCAAGGCGAAGGCGATGAGCTTGGCCGCGTCCTCGGCCTCGTCCAGGCTGTACACGGGCGTCACTCGTCGAACTCCAAGTCGCTCGGGGTGTCGTGGTCGGGCTCGTCGACCGGGTCCTGTAGGCCCACCCGGGAGAGCAGGAGCTCGCCGCCGCCGAGCGCGGGGCTGGTCAGCTCGCCCTCTTCGACGATGGCGATGAGCATGCTCGGGTCGCCGCGCAACACGGCCTCGCTGACAGCGGGACTGAAGGCGTGCACCGCCTCGTGCAGGACCAGGCGCTCCACCGTCGGCCCGAGTCCCCGGGCGGCAGTGAGCAGGTCGCTGAGCGTCGTCGGCTCGTCCAGCGCGAGGTCCAACAGGTGTTTGGCGGCCCGCAGGTCGTCCTCGCTGAACCGCGGCGGATCGGCCAGATCCTGGAGGTCGGGCTCCGGCACCGCGCCGGCGAAGAAGGCCCGGTCCGACCGGCCCTGGAGCAGCCGTTGGACTAGCGTCTTCATCGAGGTCACGGTGGGCGGCGCCGGTGGCAGTCCAGAACGGAAGAAGTCGGCGACGGGTTCGATCGCGTCCCGCACGCTCAGGCCGAGTACCGGCACCAGCAACTGGTTGAAGACGTCGATAGCCGCCCGCTGAGGAGGTCCGGAGAATCGCTGGCGGTCCTGCTCCGATCGGAAGAACGCACCGGCGGTCTGCAATCGGTTCTGCAACTGCATGTGCCGGCGGATGCAGTCCCGCACGATGTCCACCAGTTCGGCCGCCTGTTGCTTCCGCCGTGGATCATGGGTCTCGTCGCGGTGCGCGGTGATGTTCAGCAGGATGGCGTTCTCGTGCCGGTAGCGCCCCTCGATGTGTTCGAGCGATTCCTCCAGCAGTTTGGGTACTTCGCGTTCCCAGTCGACCGTCCGGACGTCGCGCCGGGTCGCCTCCAGGAACTGCCGCAGGTACTCCCCGTACTGCACGGTGCGGTACCTCGCCTGCTCCGCGGCGAGCTTGGCGTCTTCCAGCCGTTTGCGTCTGATGAGGTATTCGAGCTTGTGCTCGGCGGCTACCTGGGCGGACTCCACATCGGTGTCTAGCGCGCCCACCAGCACATTGATCGCTTCGTCCGTCACCCGGAGGAATACCCCTCCGTCGGGCGCGGAGTGTTCCACGACGAGCTTGAACTCGAAGTCGTAGTGCCCGTAGTGGCCCTGCTGGTCGAGACGGCCGTACTTCCAGGTGAACCCGCGGTCGATCGTGCCGATGTTGATCAGTTTGTTCAGTACCCATTCGGCGACGTCATGGTGCTGCTGGTCGCTGTGCTGCGGCACCTGGACGGCCGCGAACCGCTGGACCTGTTCGATCACCTTCTTGTGCTCCGCGCCGGCCTGGAAGTCCATCGCCATGGCGACCTGGTCGATGGTGTGCAGAGCCAGTTCGACCACGCTGTAGGGCTGCGCGTCGACGCGGTCGTGGAGGCCTTTGTTGGCTTCCATCGCCTGTAGCGGGGCAGTGCAGGCGAGCGCCTTCACACGACGGATCAGTCCGTCGTCCGGCATCGCCGGGGATTCGGCGGATTCGTCTGACACGGGAAGGACTTTAGCCACGCTTCGGCTCGACTACGGTCGGAATCCGAATAGTCGGTGCCAACCCCGGCGCCATAGTGTATTTTCTGGCCGCTTTGTTCGGCCTACGAGCGCCCCAGGGCCCCCGGGTAGGGAGGCGCGGAGCGAGTCCCCCGGACTCGCTCCGCGCCTCTGCTCGCGCGGTTCGGGTGACCGCTCCCCTGTACGCCCCGGTCCCCGCCGCCCTGGTCTCCCAGGTGGCGCTCTTCGGCAGGAGCGTCCGTGCCGCAGGTCAGCAGGTGATGGGTGAAAGAGGCTTGACCGACGTCACCAACGTCCCCAACCGAATCCGCTCGGTCGCGGTAGCCGCTGCCGTCAACGTGGGAACGGCCCCGAACCAGGGCTCCTCACGGAACGACCGTCAGGAGAGATGGTCATAGGTGTACGCGGCATGGAACCCGAGTTCTTCGGCCCGCCGCCAGATCTTCTGCCCCTCGCTCCACCGGTGGATGGGGAGGATCACTGTGCTCAGACGCATGACTCCGACCCTACGGGAGTCATGCCCAACTCCTCCGGAGCATCGGGCCGAGGAAAGCCCCCCGGTGTTCACACATGATGTAATACACTTCCGCTATGGATACACCACGCCCTGGTAAGACCCGAGTCACCAGTGTCTCCTTGCGCGCCGAGACCCTGGAGGCGATTCGCGCGCGCGCCGGCAGGCAGGGCGTGTCCTCGTATATCGAGGAGGCCGTGCAGCGGCAGCTTCAGCGCGAAGCGATCGACGAGTACATCGCCGCCGCCGAGGCCGAGCACGGCCTGGTCGACCCGGCCGAGGTGCTGGCCAAGGCCGAGCGCATCCGCGCACACCATGCCGCCCATCGCGGAGAGGCCACTCCGGCGGACGCCGCGTGAGCGGCACCCTCGTTCTCGACAGCGAGGCCCTCTCCAAGCTCTCCCGGCGGCACCGCGACCTGACCGTCTGGCTGGACGTCGCCCGCACGCTGGATCTTCTCGTGGTGACGAGCGCGGCCACGCTGGTGGAAGCACGCGACCCGAAGGTGCCGCAGGCAGCGTTCGACCACGCCGTGTCCTTGACCAAGGTGCGGCCGATTACCGAAGAGATCGCACGCGCTGCGAGCAGACTTCTCGTCGCCGAGGGTCTGCACGGACACAAGTACGCCATCGATGCGATGCTCGCCGCCACCGCACACCTTGAGCACGGCGACGTGACTGTCGTGACCAGCGACGCTGATGATCTGCGTCGGCTCTGTCACTCGCGCATCGCTGTCGAGCAGATCTGACGCTCACCCACCTCCTGCCTGCCGCGTTCGCGCAGCCCGGGCTGCGACAGGTGAACGAGGATTGACTGTCGCTGCGAGCGTGCCCAGGCGGATCCGCTCGGTCGTGGTGGTCACATCGCGGTGGTCACATCCCGCTGCGCTCGCTGAGCAGCAGTGCGGCGACTGCCTCCGGGGCCTCGTGCATGGCGTCGTGGCCGGTGGGGAGGGTGTGGACCTGCCAGGTGGGGTCGGCTTGGAGGCGGGTGCGGAGTTCGGCGAAGGGTGTTCGGTGTTCCCAGCCCGAGCAGTAGACGAACTCGCGGCGGGGGACCTGGGTGAGTGTGCCGGTGAGGCGGATGGTCTGCAGGAACGAGGCGAGGGGGTGGGGGCGGCGGCGGGGGTCGCCGTTGCCCGGGGGGTGGACGGTGTAGCCGGTGGCGGTGGCGCCGGTGGTGAACACCTGGCGGAAGTGGTCGTTCGTGGAGGACCAGCAGGACTCGCCGTCGCGCGGGACGTAGGCGTCGAGATGGACCAGTCGTGAGATCCGGCCGCCGGCGCGGTCGGCGGCTGCGGCGATCACCATCCCGGCGTAGCTGTGGCCGACCAGCGTCGCGCTGCTGATGTGGTGGCGATCGAGGTGCCGCAACACGTCGTCGGCGTGGGTGTCGAGGTTGGCGGTCGCGACCGTCGCGTCGTCGTCCGGCCGTAGGCCGGTGAGGGTCAGGGCGTGGACGGTGTGACCGGCGCGCTCCAACAGCGGGACCACCGCCTCGAACGACCAGGAGCCTTTCCAGGCGCCGGGTACCAGGACGAACGTCGCCATGCGTTTCTCCTTGCTCTCTTGAGCCGCGGCGTCGAGGCGTCGCGGTGTCGAGGCACGCCGCCTCGATGGCAGGTGGTCCGGTCGGGCGCTCTGCGCGAGCGACGGCCACCGCGCATGCAGGTAGTGTCACCAACTCCACGTGTGGCTTGCTACCGATCGGATGCCAACCGATGCCTGTTCGCCGCCAACCTCCGCTGGACGCCGCCGTGACGTCAGAGGTGTGGCCGTCCGGCGGGCGTCACCGCTGGCCGTCCGGCGGGACGAGTGCGGTGCAGTCGCATGCGCGGGGGCACCTGGTGTACGCGGCCGGCGGCGTCCTGGCGGTGCGCACCGAGCGCGGCACGTCGGTTGTTCCGGCCAACCGGGTCGCCTGGACGCCCGCCGAGTTCACGCATCATCACCGCGCCTACGGCGACACCGACATGCGGATCGTCTTTCTCGCGCCATCGCTGGCCCGGCTCGTACCGGACCATCCCGCCGTCTTCCTGGCCTCCGACCTCGCGCGCGAGGTCCTGCTCGCGCTGACCGGCCCCCGCGGCCACGACGACGCCGCGCCCGCCTACAGTCGCGGCGCGCGCGCTCGCCTCCTTCGCGTCCTCGTCGACGAACTGCGCGAAGCACCCGAACAGCCGCTGCACCTGCCGGAGCCACGGGACGACCGGCTGCGGGCGATCGCCCGGAGGTTCTCCGAGACGCCGGCGGACAACGCCACGCTGGCCGAACTCGGCAGGGCGGTCGGCGCCGGCACCCGAACCCTCAGCCGGCTGTTCCGCGACGAACTCGGCATGACCTTCTACGAGTGGCGCACGCAACTGCGCGTCTGCCACGCGCTCGTGCTGCTCGCGGAGGGCCACGACACGATCCAGACCGCCTATGCCTGCGGATGGGCCGGCCCCAGCAGCTTCATCGCGGCGTTCACCAGCATCATCGGCACGACCCCGGGCCGCTACCGAACCGGTCAGCGGCCGCCGCAGGCCAACCGGCCTCGGTGACAGGGAAGTTCGGGGTGGGTGGCCGCAGGGCTCAGTGCAGGATGTCGAGTTGGTTGGTCGCGTCGTCGACGAAGTAGACGGCGTCGCGGTCCTGGTCGACGGCGAGGCCGAAGAGGGCGCCGGCGCCGGGCGGGGTTCCGCCGGCGTCGAGTTGGCGGACGGCCACCTGCTCGCCGCGGGGGGTGGTCTCGACGAGGTTTCCGTCGGCCGCGTTGACGGTGAGGATATCGCCGCCGGGGGCGACGGCCAGGCCGAGCGGGCTGTTCAGCCGGTTGCCCGAGGTGACTTCGCGGCCGGTGCCGGCGTCGGTGTCGCGGGTGGTGGCGTGCGGGATCGCGGTGATCCGGTTGGCGACCGTGTCGGCGACGTAGAGGGTGTCGTCGCGGCCGAGTCCGACGCCGGTCGGGCCGACCACCAGGGCTGCGGGGTCGCTGCGTTCGCCGAATCCGGAGCCGATCACCGTGGTGGCCACCCGGCGCGGGGGCTCGCCGCCGTCCGCGGTGCAGAGGGTGATGCGCAGGACGGTGCCCTCGGGGACGACGTTGCCGTTGCCGGCCACGGTGTCGTTCAGGACGTTGGTCACGAAGAGGTCGGTGGTGTCCCCGTGGCTCGCCGAGGTGAGGTCCCAGGGGCCGTTGACGCCGTCGCCGGCCAGGGTCTCGCGGACCGTGCCGTGGCTGTCGAGGACCAGCAGGCAGCCGGCCTCGGCGGTGGCCGCGGTGCCGTCCGTGGTGGGGAGGCTGCCGACCACCACCCAGCCGCCGGGCAGCACGGTCAGCGCGGTGGTGAGTCCGACACCGCCGGGGCACGGGCCGGGGAGGTGGGCGGGGTCGATCCGGGCGAACTGGGTGGCCGTGCCGTCCGGGGCGATCTGGACCAGCGTGGTGCCGGTGCCCTGCTGGTTGAGGCTGTTGTTGAAGTTGCCGACCAGCACGCTGCCCCGGTGCAGGTCGCCGTCGCTGTGGCGGACGACGGCGGTGCCGTAGGGGTTCAGGTCGCCGTTGGCCGGGACGGTCGAGGCGATGGTCGTCACCGTGTTCAGCGGGCCGACGAACGGGTCGCGGGCGGCGGCCGGGGTGGCCTGGGCGGCGGCGGTCGCGCAACTGACGGCCAGTGCGGCGGCGGTCAGCAGACGGGTACGGGCTCGGAATCTCACGTGATGCCTCCTGGACATCGAGCGGGGAGGGGAAGAGGGAGGAGGCTCACCGTCCTGATTGCCCCGGTACGGCATGCCTTGTGACGCCACGTTAGGCAGCGGCGGAGGTGCGGCGCGCGAGGATGTCCGCCGATCGGGAGTTCACTGCCTGTGACGCCCGGCCGGCCGACGCCTCGCGGTCGCCCCGCCGTCACCTCGCGGGCCAGGAGGTGTACGGACGGGAGAGGTGGCCCAGGGCCCCGGTTGCGGTTCGATCACGGCGTGTCCGATTGGTGAAGTTGTGAGGGGACTGGCGTGAATTGCCGCATTGTTGCGTGCGGGGCGATCTCTCATAATTGCCGCTGACTGGCGGTTCGGCCGTTCTCTGAGCGGGGGCCGGGACGAGTTCTGCCACGCCAGCGCGAGCACCGCTCTCTGACTCCTTGGGGGGAGTTCCTTGTCAGCGCCCGACCCTGCCGCCGACCGTGAGTCGGTGCCTGAGGCTGCCCCTGCGGCGGCGCCCCAGGTTGAGGCTGCATCAGAGGCCACCTCGGCTGCTCCGTCCGAACCCGCGGTCGCCGCCGAGGCCATGCCGCCGCTGTCCGCGGCCGCCCCGTTCCTGCCGCCGCCGGCGCAGCCGGACGGCCGGCGCCGGACACCGCGGGCGGTCGGCGTCACGCTGGCGACCCTCGGCCTGCTCGCGGTGACCGCGACCAGCGCCGCCGTCACGGTCGCCGTGGGCAAGCCCGACCACCGGAGCACCGTCGCCGGTGCGTCCGCGACCGCCGGGCCGAGCGCCTCGCCGTCCTCGGCGCCGGCGGCCTCCGCGACGCCCAGTGCGGCGCCGGTGCCGATCCCGACCCTCACGCTGGCCCCGGACCCGAGCAGCACCCTGCACGGCACCGTCAGCGGCAGCACCCACGGCGGGGACCTGCGGTACTTCCTGATCCCGATGCCGGCCGGCGCCGAACCGTACGGTTCGCCCGACGGCGCCGCGCTCACCATGGACGACCTGTCCAAGGAGTACACCAAGTCCACCGACATCAAGAGCGTGCTGAGCTCCTACGGGTACCAGGAGAGCGTCTTCCGCCAGTACCGGACGAGCGACGGCAGCATGGAGGTGGCGTCCCGGCTGATGCGCTTCTCCGGCAGCGACATGGCCAAGCAGTTCGCGGCCAACGCCACGTTCTCCAAGGGCGACAGCATCGACGTGGCCGGGGACGGCGACGCCAAGGGCTATGTCCTCAAGCCCGATCAGCCGGCCTTCACCGGCGAGATGATCGGACTTTCGTACGTCGGCGACGTCGAGTACGAGGTGACCGTCTACGTGAAGGGCGACCCGGACAAGGCGCTGCTCTCGGATGCGATGAAGCGTCAGCGTGATCGGCTGTCCAGTGGCGGCTGAGCCCGCGGACGTCACCGGTCCGCCCCCGACTTCCCCTCCTCCCGTGCTGGAGCACCCCGTGAGCACCGAGCCCGAGCCCGCACCGGCGGCCGAGCCTGCGCCCGCCTTCGAACCCGCGGGACCGCATGCCGTGCCGCCGTTCGCTTCCGACCCGTTCACCGCTGACCCGTTCACCGCTGACCCGTTCGCCACCGACCCCTTCGCCGCCGAGGCCGCGCCGAAGTCGTCGCGCCGTCCCCGGACGGCCGTGCTGCTGGTCGGCGCGCTGCTGCTCGGTCCGCTGCTCGGGGGCGGTGTCGGCTACGCGATCCAGGCGGGCCGGCCGCCGACCCCGCTGCCGCCGCTCCAACTCAGCGTGTCGCTGAAGTACCCGGCCGGCGTGCTCGACCCCAAGGCGGCGGCCGCGGCGGCGCCGCAGCCGCTGTCCATCGACGGTGACCTGCGCAAGCTGCTGCTCACCAAGCCGGACGACGCCAAGGACTGGAACAACTTCGGTTACGAGAGCGGCGACGGCTGGGAGAGCGTCGGCGACATGGCCCGCAGCTCGGGCCGTTCCGCGAACGCCTTCAAGAACCTGCTCCAGGACGGTGTCCGCCGCACGGCGCTGGCCGCCTGGCAGAAGGGCGACGTCAAGTACCGGATCTCGCTGGTCCAGTACTTCTCCGACAGCTCCCAGAACGCCATCGACGAGACCGCCCTCGGGCAGGGCAGCAAAGGCTTCCAGACCTTCGGCGGCGGGATGGAGGGCGGCTACGGTGCTCCGACCGACGTCCGGACGTACGCCGAGACCAACGAGACCTTCTACTACGGATACGCCAACACCCGGCGGGGCGACGTGATGGTGAGCATCGAGGTGTTCGCCCCGTCCCAGGTGAACGCCGACGAGGTCAAGGACCTCGCCAAGCGACAGTGGGAGCGGCTGGCATGACCGACCTCGACAGCACGGTGCCCGAGGGTGCCGAGGGCCCCGGGACTCCCGTGAACCCCGCGCCCGTCGCGCCCGAGGGGGCCGCCTTCGGCCACCCCGGGACCGACGCCCCGCAGGCCGCGCCCGGATACCCGTACCCGTCCTTCGCGGCGCCCGTCCCCGACCCCGAACCCGCGCGCGGGCGAGGTCTCGCGCTGCGTGCCACCGCGATGGTGGCCGCGGCGGTGCTGGTCGGCGTGGGGATCGGCTTCGGCATCATCAAGGTGAAGTACGACGACGCCCCGGCCGTGCAGGCGGCTCCGGCCGCGCCGCCGGCGGCGGCGCCCGAGAAGCCGCACCCGTTCGGCGCCGAGTCCAACGGCACCCACTTCGGCTCGCTGCGCGACCTGCTGCTCCCGATGCCGGCCGGCTACCGGCCCGGCCCGGACGACGGCGCCTACGGGAACGACACCGAACTGGACGCGAGTCAGATCTCCACGGACCTGGACGCCCAGGTGAAGGACCTGCCCAAGGACCAGCGCGACCACCTCAAGGGCACCCTGCAGGCGATCGGGGAGAAGGGCGAGGGCATTCGGAGCTACCGCCCGGCCGACGGCTACATGGCCGTCTACCTGCGGCTGGAGCAGTTCAACCAGCAGTCGGTGCAGGCCTACAACGAGATCATCGGCGTGCTGGGCTCGGACTCCGGCGCGTTCCGCCAGGGACCGACGGTGCCCGGCCACACCGAGGCGCACTGCTTCCTGCCGCCGGCCGACCCGAGTGCGCCGATCGACGATCTGATGTGCACGGCCGCCGTGGGCGACCTGCTGGTGACCATGCACGTCGAGGGCGTCGCGCCGCTGCCGAAGAGCGAGGCCGTGTCCATCTTCCGTCAGCAGCTGGAGCGGCTGGCACTTCCCGGAGCGTCCGTATGAGCGACCAGACCCCGCCGACCCCCGCCGATGCGCCGCCGCCCGTGACCCCGCAGCTCCCGGCTCCGGCCGAGCCGCCGACTGTGGCCCTGCAGAAGCCGGTTCAGGCCCCGACGACGGCCCCGGCAACGGCCCCGGCCGCCCCGGAGCAGCCGTCCGACGCCGTGGCCCCGTCCGACGCCGTGCCGGCGACCCCGGCCGAGCCGCGGACCGCCGTCGACCTGCCGGCCCAGGCCGTGCAGTCCCCGGCGCCCCCCGAGGCCCCCGCCTCAGCCCTCATCCCTGCCTCCGTCCCCGCTCCCGCCGAGGACCCCTGGGCGCTCCCCGCCAATGCCGGCCCCGGCGGCGCCTGGGCCCAGCCCGGCCCGCAGGGTCCGCCGAGCCCGTGGGCGGCGCCCGGGACCGTCAGTTACCTGGAGTCGGCGCGCCCGCCGCGCCCGCGTCCGAGTCGGGGCACGGTGCTGCGCTGGTCGGCGGCCGTGCTGCTGCTCGCGCTGACGGGCGGTGCCACGGCCTACGCGGTGACGGTCCCCGAGCGGACCCGGATCCCGGGCCTGGCCACGCCGAACGACGGCCGCTACGAGTTCCCGGCGCTGACGCTCCCTCAGCTGCCCGCCGGGAAGACCTCGCCGGAGGACTCGGACTCCCTCCACCGCCACTACGCGGACCTTCGCTCGCTGATCCTGCCGGCCCCCAAGGGCGCGGTCCTCGCGCCGGCCGCGAGCGCCAGTGCGAGTGCCAGCGCCAGTGCCAGCGCCAGCGCCACCACGAGCCCAAGCACCGCCGCCTCGCCGAGCGGCTCCGCCGCCGCGTCGGCCGCGTCGGCCCCGGCCGTGGTGGGCCAGCCGCCGACCGCCCCGTGGGTCCCGTGCGCCGACTACGCCAAGGTGCACGACACCGCCGCCCCCATCCCGACGCTGCTGGTGACCAACGCCTGCCGGTCCGCCACCACCCGGGTCTGGACGGCCAAGGACGGTACCCGGACCGAGATCTGGCTGCTGCGCTTCGGCTCCCGCAGCGAGGGCGAGCAGTTCTACAGCGGGCTGATCGCCAACGGCAGCCCGAAGGTGGTTCCGGACGCGGTGACCGGGGTCAACGACTTTGCCCGGGACCACACAAACCAGTCCTACGACCGGAGCACCACCCGCACCGGCCCGGGGAACTCCCTGCCGGTCGGTCATGTCGTGTACCTCGCCGAGAGCGATGTGGTGGTCACCGTGCTGATGACCAATCCGGCCGGCGTCCCCCAGCAGGCGCTGCACCAGGTCGTCACCCTGCAGTCCGACCTGCTGCGCTGATCCGCGCGCGGCGCCACGCCGTCGCACCGTCAAGCAGCGGCACACTACGGGCGGTCCCCTAGGGGGATCGCCCGTAGTCGTCATCCCGCAGGACGAGCCGGGGCATCCGCCCCTCGTCATCCAAGTCCATGCCGGGTGGGGCGGCCGGGCACTAGGTTCAAGTCGTGTCCACAGCCCCCCCTGTCATCAGAACGGATGGCCTCACCAAGCGGTTCCCCCGCGTCACCGCCCTCGACCAGCTCACCGTAGAGGTGCGGCCTGGCGTGGTGGGGCTCGTGGGGTCCAATGGTGCGGGCAAGTCCACGCTCATCAAGATCCTGCTCGGCCTGGCGCCGGCCACCTCCGGGACCGGGGAGGTACTCGGGCTGAACATCGCCACCGAGGGCTCCGCGATCCGCGAGCGGGTCGGCTACATGCCCGAGCACGACTGCCTGCCGCCGGACGTGTCCGCCACCGAGTTCGTGGTGCACATGGCCCGGATGTCCGGCCTGCCGGCCGCGGCCGCCCGTGAGCGGACCGCCGACACGCTGCGCCACGTCGGCCTGTACGAGGAGCGCTACCGCCCGATCGGCGGCTACTCCACCGGCATGAAGCAGCGGGTGAAGCTCGCTCAGGCCCTGGTCCACGACCCGCAGTTGGTGCTGCTGGACGAGCCGACCAACGGCCTGGACCCGGTCGGCCGCGACGAGATGCTCGCGCTGATCCGCCGGGTGCACAGCGAGTTCGGCATCTCGGTGCTGGTCACCACCCACCTGCTCGGCGAGCTGGAGCGGACCTGCGACCACCTGGTGGTGATCGACGGCGGCAAG
>FTKT01444596.1_pt1 | contig 23076 bp, 20 predicted proteins | sample 1658271 | NCBI WGS metagenome assembly FTKT01 (sample SAMEA3914811, study PRJEB12502) | metagenome | biome: forest; material: soil | place: Canada | collected 2011-08-04 | depth 0.3 m | reverse complement strand
CGCTTCCCCTCCGTGCCCCGCCCGGCTTCCCCGTCCGGGCGTCCCCTCCGGCGTTCCCCCGGTCCCTCTGTCCCCTCTGGCCGCCCCTTTCGTCTCGGTTTGTGTCAGCCCCTCTCGGAGGAATTCATCCCCTCGGCAGATCCCGGCAATCCTTGAGCGCTGTCACTCGTACGAGCGGCTTCCGGCGCTGGTCACCGGGTACATCGATGTCTTATCCGCTCTCTCGGGACAGGCCGCGGGCGGGCCCGGTTCCCGGACCCGCCTGGGAGGACGCGGAGCTGACGCCGCGTCAGCGCACCACCGCCGGCTGGGGCGGCTGCGGGGCGTACGCCGGGGGAGCCTCCCGGCCGCAGGCGTACGCCAGCGGGCTGATCAGCTCGGCGGCGTCCGGCAGCCAGCGGTTGAGGGTGGACGGCGGGCGGGCCCAGCGGACGTAGCTGTGCGGGCCGACCCGGGTCGGCGGCGCGACGATCCACTCGCCCTCGCCGCGGGAGAACAGGTCGAGCCGGCCCGGCGCCCAGCCGAGCCGGCGCAGCAGCTCCGGCAGCTTGGCCAGCACCCCGGGCAGCACCAGGAAGTGCAGCCGCCGCCCGTGCAGGCCGGGGACGGCCGGGGCGGCCACCACCGGGCCCAGCTGAAGGCCCATCCGCTCCATCCGGGCCAGCGCCAGGCAGCCGGCCACCTCGGGCACGTCCAGCACGTCGAACACCCGTCCGGTGGGCAGCAGGATCGAGGCGTGCGGGTTCTCCGTCCACCAGCGCCGCACCACGCCGGGGCCCGCGCTGGCCCGGTGCCGCCAGTCCTCGTCGACCGGGTGCGCGCCGGGCAGCGGGCAGTGCGGGTCGCCGCACGAGCAGCGGGCCGGCCCGTCCTGCTCGATCAGCCAGCTTCCGGGCACGACCTCCCAGTGCCGGTCCTCCGCGTATCTGACCGCCTCGATCAGCATTGGGGGGATCGGTTTGCCGTCACTGCCCTGCTCCGGGGCTCCGGGGGTCTCTTCCACGTGCTGCTCAACTACCGGCCGTGGGGCGGGTTACGGGCGGGCGCCGGGCGGCCTGCCGGGAGCCCGGAATGTCACCCGAACCGGTGAGCCGCCGGCCGCCGTCCGAGGCGTCCCGGGCTCGCGGCCGCCCGCGCCGGGTCAACGGGTCCGCCGGCGGGCGCAGCGGGGGCGCACAGGAGCATTGTTGAGGGCGCTCATGGAGAACAGGTCGTCCAGATGGGTATCCCGATGGTGTCGTTGATCGCTAACCTGGCCTCAAGTTCCTTCACAGGCCGGGTAGTCGGCGCGCGCCGGCACCAGAGCAGCAAATCGACGCCCGCCGGCCACAACCGGGAGGGCGCTGGGGAGGCGAAGCCCATGGCCGCGAGACCACTCGTTGCACGACAGCCCAACGAGCGCCTGCAGTCGCTGATTCAGGAGGCGAGCTGCTCCAACGCGGGTCTCGCCCGCCGGGTCAACCTCTGCGGTGCCGAGCACGGGCTCGACCTGCGGTACGACAAGACCTCGGTCGCGCGCTGGCTGCGCGGCCAGCAGCCGCGCGGCCAGGCGCCCGCGGTGATCGCCGAGGCGCTCGGCCGCAAACTCGGCCGGGGCGTCACCGTCGACGAGATCGGCATGGCCGACGGCAAGAACCTCACCTCAGGCGTCGGGCTGCAGTTCGCCGCCACGCTGAACGGTGCGCTGGAACAGGTCTGCGAGCTCTGGCGCAGCGACGTCAGCCGCCGCGACTTCCTGAACGGCGCCTCGGTGGCCGCCTCCGCGCTGGTGGAGCCCAGCCGGGACTGGCTGATCACCCCGCCCGACCCGGTGGTCGCCCGGGCCGGCGGCCCGCGGGTCGGGCCGGCGGACGTGGCGGCGATCCGGGCCACCACCGAGATGCTGGTCGACCTGGACCACCGCTTCGGCAGCGGCCACGTCCGTCCGGTCGTCGTGCACTACCTGAACAGCGTGGTCTCCGGCCTGCTCGGCGGCGGCTACCGGGAGGAGACCGGTCGTCAGCTCTTCGCGGCGGTGGCCCGGCTGACCGAACTGGCCGGCTACATGGCGGTGGACACCGGGCAGCCCGGTCTCGCCCAGCGCTACTACATCCAGGCGCTGCGCCTGGCCCAGGCCGCCGACGACCGCGGCTACGGCGGCTACGTGCTGGCCGCCTCGATGAGCCACCTGGCCGCCACCCTGGGCAACCCCCGGGAGATCGCCCAACTCGCCCGCGCCGCGCAGGAGGGCGCCCGCTCGGTGGCCACCCCGACGGCGATGGCGATGTTCTACGCCGCCGAGGCCCGCGGCCACGCGCTGCTCGGCGACGTCCGCTCCTGCGAGCTGGTCGCCGCCCGGGCCGTCGAGGCGATGGAGAAGCGCCGGCCCGAGGACGACCCGGACTGGATCGTGCACTTCGACGAGGCCTACCTGGCCGACGAGTTGGCGCACTGCTACCGGGACCTGGAGATGGCCAAGCAGGCCGAGCGGCAGGCCCGGATCGCGCTCGACCTGCACCCGCCGACCAGGGTGCGGCGCCGCGCGGTGGACCTGGTGCTGCTGGCCACCGCGCAGTTGCAGCAGCGCGAGGTGGAACGGGCCTGCGAGACCGGGGCGCAGGCGATGCGGCTGCTGAACGGGCTGCGCTCCAACCGCGGCGTGGAGTACCTGGACGAGTTCCGGCGCCGGCTGGAGCCGTACCGGGACCACCGGGTGGTCCGCGAGTTCCAGCAGCGGGCCGAGGTGGAGGCCGCGTGAAGATTCGCTGGTGGTACGGCCCGCGCGGTGTGTCGCTGACGGGGTGAGGGGCGGGCGGGCCGGGCGGGTGGCCTCGGAACACCCGCCCGCGTAGTCACCCGTGTCGGTGAACCGGTAGCGTGGGCCGGACGTTCCGAATCAGTCGTTCGCCGGACGGTCTGACCCAGCAGGCGTGGTCCGCCGTCAACGAGCGTGCGGAAGAACCGAGGAAGGCCCGGGTGCGGAGACCGGAGAGACAGGGCAGGCGGCCAGCGGCCGCCCGGTCGACCCTGGCTGTCCCGGTGCGCCCGTGGCCGTGCACAGGTGAGGAATCGCGTTGAGTCAGCGCCGCTCGTACAACTCCGGCGATTTCAATCTGGACGATCTGTTCCGTCCCGAACCCGCGCCGCCCGCCGCCGAGGCCCAGCCGCCGGGCCCGGTGGCCGGTCCTCCCACCGGCGCGCCCGAGTACCTCGGGCCCGGGACGGGGATGCCGGGGCAGCCGTACGGACAGCAGGGGCAGCCGGGACAGCACGGGCAGCTGCCCGGCTCGCCCGCGGCCGGTGCGCCCTGGGGCGAGCAGCCGGAGGCCTACCAGGCCGCGGCGCCCACCCAGCCGGCCCCGGAGACCCAGTACCTGCCGCCGTACCCGACCAGCGACCCCGGAGCGGGCGCCCAGCCCCCCTACGGCGGGCAGCAGTCGTTCGGCGGGCAGTCCTTCGGCGGCCAGCAGGCGCCGGGCGGGCAGCCCTCCTTCGGGGGGCAGCAGACCTTCGGCGGGCAGCAGTCGTTCGGCGGCCAGTCCTTCGGTGGGCAGTCCTTCGGCAACCAGCAGGCGCCGGGCGGTCAGCCAACTTTCGGGAGCCAGCAGACCTTCGGCGGCCAGCAGTCCTACGGCGCGCAGTCCTTCGACGGCCAGCAGGCGCCGGGCGGGCAGCCCACCTTCGGGAGCCGGCAGACCTTCGGCGGACGGCAGTCCTTCGACGGCCGGCCCGGCTTCCAGGAGGAGACCGGCCGGCCCGGCGGCAGCTCCGCGGCGGCCGGCGGTGGCGGGCGCCCGTCGCGCAAGATGGTGATCGGCGGCGTGGTGGCCGCCTGCGCGGTCGGCGGCATCCTGGTCGGCGTGCTGCTCAGCGGCGGCGACCCGGCGAAGGACAAGCACCAGACGGCCAAGGGCGCCGGCCACAGCGCCAGCGCCCCGGCCTCCGGCAGCGGCAGCCCGGCCGCGCTGAGCGCCGAGGCGAAGAACCAGGCGCAGGCGCTCTCCAGCCTGATGAGCGGGGCCAACGCCAGCCGGCAGGCGGTCGGCGGGGCGGTCGCCTCGATCAACAAGTGCGACAAGGTGCCGGACGCCCAGACGGCGCTCACCCAGGCCGCCGCGCAGCGGCAGACCCTGTTGACCAGTCTGGCCGCCTTGAAGGTCGACAAGTTGACGACCGGTCAGCAGCTGGTCGACCAGCTCAACCAGGCCTGGCAGGCCTCGCAGAGCGCGGACCAGGCCTACGCGGCCTGGGCGGGCGACGTGACCCAGGCCTGCGACCCGACCAAGCAGCAGGAGAACGCTCACCGCCAGGCCGGCGACGCGGCCAGCGGTACCGCCAGCGGCGCGAAGAAGCAGGCCTCGGCGCTCTGGAACGCCATCGCGGTCCAGGCCGGCCTGCCGACCCTCAGCGAGGGCCAGCTCTGACAGACAGGGGCGCCCTCCCGCACCGGTGTGCGGGAGGGCGCCCCTCGTCTGTCTGCGGGATGTCAGCGGGATGTCCGCCGGGATGCCGCGGGTCCGGTCAGGAGCCGGCCGGGGGCTTGCCGCCGGTGAGCACCCAGCGGATGTCCACGAAGCCGGGCTGCTGCTCGACCAGCCGGCCGCCCTGCACCTGCTGGAAGGTGACCGAGGTGTTCACCAGGCGCGGGGCCTGGGCACTGGCGAGCATGTTGGCGATGCCCCAGTTGAGCGGCGGGGTGGCGCCGCCGGTCTCGACCGGGTCGCCGCTGTCCAGCACGCCGCGGACGGCCTTGGCGGTCACCACGCGGCCGTTCAGCCGGTCCAGCACCTTGAGGAAGACCTGGTAACCGACCCAGGTGGTCTGCACCCCGGGGTCGGAGTCGTCGATCGGCGCGTTGCCGGCGGCGTTGCCGCGCAGGGTGGCGCGCAGCGGGTCCCAGACCTTGGACGCCTCCGGCGGGTACCAGCCGGTGGCGTAGGCGCCGGCCAGCGGGCCGCTGTCGCCGCCGGTGGTGTCCACCACCGACTGCTGGAAGCTGCCGATCACCGAGGCGAGCCGGGTGTTCTTGTGGCTGAGCCGGCGGAAGGAGTCCAGCAGGTTCTGGGTCGGCACCGGGTCCAGGGCGGCGGTGACGCAGTTGTTCGGCTGGTCGTCGCCGATCGCCTTCTGCGCGGTGCCGGTGTAGTCGGTGGACTTCTCCTTGGCGCGGATGTCGGTCAGCTTGACGCCGGCCGGCTTGAGCGCGCCGGCCAGCGCGCCGACCAGGTTGTCCCCGGCCGAGGTGTCGGGGCGGATCAGCGAGACGCTGCGGCAGCCCGCCGCGACCAGCTGACGTCCGCTGCCCGCGATCAGCGCGGGGGTGCCGCCGGCCACGGGGTAGGAGAAGGGGCTGGAGAACTCCGGTCCGGAGAGGCCGTACCCGCCGAGGTAGGGGATGCCGGCGTCCTCCAGCAGGGGCATGAAGTTGTCGCCGAACTGGCTGTAGGAGCCGACTACGGCGACCACGTTGTTCTCGACGGCCTGCTTGGCGCAGGCGGTCGCTCCCTCGGCGGTGTTGTGCTCGTTGCAGGTCAGCACGCGCAGCTTGTGTCCGCCCGCGCCGCCCTGGGCGTTGACCTCGCGGCCGATCGCCTCGGCCAGCGCGGTCATGCCGGGACGGTCGGCCGCCCCGGTGTCGGACGGGGACCAGGTCATCACCGTCAGGTCCACCTTGCCGGTGGCGGCGTCCGCCGGACCGCCGCAGGCGGAGGTGGCGAGCAGGGCCGGGAGTAAGGCGGCGGTGGCCGCCACGGCGAGCGCACTGCGGCGATGATGACGCTGAACGTCGCGCATCTCGACTGTCCCTTCCCGGCGGTGTGTAACGGTCGACCCCAGCCTTGACGGGGTGCCGCAAGGGCAGAGGGACGAAAAAAGAACATTCGGCCAATCCGTGTGGAACTCAAGGTGCGGACGCGTGTAGAACCTGGTCGGACGGGAACGTACGATCGTGCCTCATGTCGGTCAGTACAGAATCTTCGGACAGGTCTGCTCGAAACCCTTCTCGTACGGGGCGCCGCTCCAGCACGATGGGCGGCATGCCGCTCAACGATCTGCCTTGGTGGCGCTGGCGCGCCCGGTTGCGCTCCGCCCTGCACATGCTCTCCGACCCGGCCTTCCAGCAGGAGTGCTGGGTGGCCGGCCGGGCCGGCTACGGCGATGTCACCGACGCCGTCTACCGGCTGGTCGAGGACAGCTGGCTGGACCGCTGGTCCGCCGAGAAGTACGTCGGCACCGTCCTGCGTGACCAGGCCGAGGCCGCCGCGGTCGACGCCGCGGTGCTGCGGGTGCTGCGGATCCTGCACGAGGTGGGGGCGGACGCCCCGGCCACCGCGTACCTGGCCCACCCGGGCTGGCCGGAGGCGGTCCGGGCCTCGCGCGAGGCGCACGTCCTGCTGGCCGCCGGCGACGGCGAGGACCCGGACACCGCACCGCGCTCGCTGGAAGTCCTGCGGATTCTGACCAAGGTCGCCTGAGCGGCCGCGCACTGTGGAAAGCTTGAGAAATGGATCTGAGCGCTGAGCCGACGCAGTACGTACTGACCCTGTCCTGCCCGGACAAGCAGGGGATCGTGCACGCGGTCTCCAGCTACCTCTTCATGACCGGCTGCAACATCATCGACAGCCAACAGTTCGGCGACCGGGACAGCGACAGCGGGCTCTTCTTCATGCGGGTGCACTTCTCGGCCGAGCAGCCGGTGAGCGTGGAGAAGCTGCGGGCCAGCTTCGCCGCCATCGGCGCCTCGTTCCGGATGGAGTGGGCGATCCACCCGGCCGCGGAGAAGATGCGGATGGTGCTGATGGTCAGCAAGTTCGGGCACTGCCTGAACGACCTGCTGTTCCGTACCAGCATCGGCGCGCTGCCGGTGGAGGTGGTGGCGGTGGTCTCCAACCACACCGACTTCCAGGAGCTCACCGAGTCCTACGGGATCCCGTTCGTGCACATCCCGGTGACCCGGGACACCAAGGCGCTGGCCGAGCGGCAACTGCTCGACCTGGTCGAGGCGGAGCGGGTCGAGCTGGTGGTGCTGGCGCGCTACATGCAGGTGCTCTCGGACGACCTGTGCAAGGCGCTCAACGGCCGGGTGATCAACATCCACCACTCCTTCCTGCCGAGCTTCAAGGGCGCCAAGCCCTACCACCAGGCACACGCCCGGGGCGTGAAGGTGATCGGCGCCACCGCGCACTACGTGACGGCCGCGCTGGACGAGGGGCCGATCATCGAGCAGGAGGTCGCCCGGGTGCAGCACGATGTGACGCCGGATCAGCTGGTCGCCCTCGGCCGGGACGTGGAGTGCCAGGCGCTGGCCCGCGCGGTGAAGTGGCACAGCGAGCACCGGGTGCTGCTGAACGGCACCCGCACCGTGGTCTTCGGCTGACGGACAGTCCCTAGGGCCGCGAGAGCAGCGGTAGCGCCGTCAGCACCTCCCGGATCGCCTCCCGGTCGCCGTACTCGCCGACGGGGAGGCGGGCCGGGTCGCGGTGGGCGGCGGCCAGCTGGCAGAACTCGACGCCGTCGATGACCAGTTCGGCCACCGTTTCGGGCTCCTCGGCCGCCGCCGGGTCCAGTGGGATCAGCCACTCGCCGGCCGCCGGTCCCTCGATCACGAGTTTCAGACGTCGGCCCGGCCGACTTTCCACGCCGGTGCCGGCGTAGGCCGTCACCCGCCGGCCGGCCAGCGCCACCGGGAGCATCCGCGCGGCCAGGTCGATCATCCGCCGCAGGTGCTGCGGGGACGGACCGGGGTACGGGTAGTCCACCGCCCGGGCCACGTCCTCGCCGTGGATCCAGCATTCGAGGGCGCGGTCGACGAAGGCGTCCTGGACCGGCAGCCTGGCGAAGCCGTAGTCCACCTCCACCCGGCTCTGCGGGTCGACGGTGCGGATGATCTCCAGGCTCTGCCGGCGCCAGTGGGTACGGACCGCGTCCGGCGACCAGTCCTCGTGCAGGGCGCTGAGCCGCTCGCTGCGGTCCTGCAGGCCGGCCCACGGCTCGGCCGGCCCGATCCGCTGCGCGGGCACCCGGGCCTCGTCCGCCGGGACCGGGTCGGGCAGCCCGAGCGCGGCGGCCAGCAGGCCGTCCACCGCGGCCAGATGGTCCAGCACCTCGGCCGGCCGGCGCCGCAGCACCCCGCCGTGCCAGGGCAGCTCGGCCACCTCCTGCCACTCCTCGCGGCCCAGGTCGCGCAGCAGCGCGTCCAGCTTGGCCGTCTCGGCGGCGTACGGGCCGGCCCACGGGGCGAGCGGCAGCTCGGCGGTGCGCCGCGACAGGCAGAAGTCGATGACCTGCTGGCGCAGCCCGTCCGGCTGGTCGAGCGGGGCGTCGGCGGAGAGCCGGGTGGCCGCGTGCCGCAGCCGGGCGCCCTCCTCGGCGCAGTCCGGGCAGTCGGCGAAGTGCCGCTCCAGCTCGGCCCCTTCGCCCTGCGGACAGGCCCGCAGGGCCCAGGCGCCGAGCAGCCCGCGCAGCGCCTCGTGCTCCAGCTCGGTCGGTTCGGCGTTCATGCGTCGCACTCCAGTTCAGAGGCGAGGAGTTGCAGCCCGAGCCGCAGCCGCTGCTTGGCGGCCTGCTCGGTGATGCCGAGCCGGTGCGCCGTCTCCTGGTAGGTCTGTCCGTCGGACCAGGTGGTCTCGATGGTCTCGCGCAGCATCGGCGGCAGCGCGGCGATCACGTACTGCACCTGGGCGGCGGCCGCCCGGTCGTTGATCTCCTCGGGCTCCAGCGCGCCGCGCCGCAGTCGCTCCACGGCGCGCTGCTGGGTGAGTTCGCCGACCCAGGAGCGCAGCGAGCGGGTCGCCGGGTCGAACTCCTCGGGGTGCTCCCAGAGATGGCCGAAGACCTCGCGGGTGAGCTGGGCGGCGGCACCCTCGTCCGCGAGGATGCGGCCGGCCAGGCCGTGCACCAGGGGTGACAGCTGGTCGTAGAGCTCGCCGAGGGCGGTCTCCTCGCCCCGGGCCAGCCGGGTCCGCATCTGCTGGTCCCAGTCGGGAGCGGTCATGGTTCCAAGGTATAGCCGGGCGCCGACGGCCGGGGGAAAATCATACGAAGACGAGCGGGAGCCGTTCGACCGTCAGTGGACATATGTCGTACGGGTGGTTCGTCGCGTGGCCGCCGCGGCGCGACCGGCCCAGGGCGGTACTTTCGTCTCGCCGTGCGGAGCTGCCGCGCAGGCCGGTGCGGTGATCGGTGCGGTGATCGATCCGGTGATCGTGCGAAGGCCGGTGCGAAGGTCGTCAACGCGAGCGGGACAGTATGCATCGGATTGTCCCCCGATCGCTGGAATATGCCCGAAGCGCTTGCTGTGCCAGTTCCTCCGGATCATCCTGGGCCCTATTCATGCCGAAGTGATGGACAGTCCGACCAGTAGATCGTCGTGCGGGTGGTGGGAGCGGTGCAGGTGCTTCAGGTACAGCTGGCGGTCGCGGCCGAGCCGGCCGAGGTCGGCCGGGCCCGCAGGTGGGTACGCACCCGGCTGCTGGGCCACGGGGTCGACCCGGACGACGCGTTCGCGGAGACGCTGGTGCTGGTGGTCTCCGAGCTGGTGACCAACGCGGTGGTGCACACCGGCTGCCCGGCCGTGCTGCGGCTGGTCTGGCCGGCGGGCTCCGGCCCGCTGCGGGTGGAGGTGGCGGACGCCAGCGGTGCGGCACCCGCCCCGCGATGTACCGACGGCGAGGCCACCAACGGCCGCGGCCTGGAGCTGGTCGAGCTGCTCTGCGCCCGCTGGGGCTGGTACCCGGAGGACTCGGGCAAGCGGGTCTGGTGTGAGATCGACCGCGCCGAGCCGGCCGGCCAGGTCCGGGACCACGAGGCGCTGGCGGTCTGACGGTCCCTCTGCTGGTCCGGCGGTCTTCTGATGGTCCGGCGGGCTGACGGGTCGTCGTGGCGGCCGGTCCTCGGTCGAGTCCGGCTGAAACGCAACGCAACCATTCCGAATTTCGGACAAACCATTGACGTGACGTATCCGACTGATCACCCTTGGGTGCAGCTCTCCGTCGCGAGGGGACGCCAAGGGACAGCGGGCCGAGGGGAACCGGGCAGGACGCCGGTCGGCCGTGCCGCCTTGGCGAGTGCGGAGTGCCGCTGTGCGGGTTCAGGGCCCGTACCCGGCGGCCGCGCCGGCTCGTTCCCGGCGCGGCCGCTGACCATCCGTGGCCTGTCCGCGGCCTGCTCGCGGTCTGCCCGTGGCCTGTCCGCAGCCCGCTCCCGGCCTGCCCGGAGCGCTCTTTTCGGTCAGCCCGCGACGGCTCGGAAGGTGCGCCGGTAGGTGCTCGGCGGGACGTCCAGCCGGCCGCGCAGTTGGAGCCGCAGCGAGGCCGCCGTGCCGAAACCGGACTCCCGGGCCACCTGGTCGATGCTCAGTTCGGTGCGCTCCAGCAGCTCCCGCGCCCGCGCGGTCCGCTGCAGGGTCAGCCACTGCCCGGGGCTGCTGCCGGTCTCCTCGCGGAAGCGCCGGGTGAAGGTCCGCACGCTCATCCCCGCCCGGTCGGCCAGCGCGCGCAGGGCCAGCGGTTCGGCGAGGTGCTCCAGCGCCCAGGAGCGGGCGGCCGCGGTGCTGCCGCCCGGCGTGGCGGCCGGCCCGGGCAGGTCGACGTACTGGCGCTGGCCGCCCTCGCGCCACGGCGGCACCAGGCAGGCCCGGGCCACCTGGTTGGCCACCGCCCCGCCGAAGTCGCGGCGCACCAGGTGCAGGCAGAGGTCGACCCCGGCGGCCACCCCGCCGGAGGTGAGCACGTCGCCGTCGTCGACGAAGAGCACGTCCGGGTTCAGCCGGACCCGGGGGAAGAGTTCGGCGAAGCGGTCGGTGTAGCTCCAGTGGGTGGTGGCCGGGCGCCCGTCCAGCAGTCCGGCGGCGGCCAGCACGAAGGCGCCGGTGCAGATCGAGACCACCCGGGCGCCCGGCCGGATCCGGGCCAGCGCGGCGATGATCCCGGGGGCGAGCGGGCCGTCCTGGAAGGAGGGGACCAGGCCGTTGGCGGCCGGCACCACCACGGTGTCGGCCTGTTCCAGCAGTTCGGGGCCGTGGTCCACCGCGATCCGGAAGTCGGTGCTGGTGGCCACCGGGCGGCCGTCCACGGTGCAGGTGTCGACCTGGTAGAGCGGCCGGCCGTCCGGCCCCTTGGCCGTCTCGAAGATCCTTGCGGGGATGCCCAGTTCGAAGGCGATCACGCGGTCGAGCGCGAGAACCGCCACGCGGTGCAGTGCCGTCATGGCCACATTGTGACCCGTAAACCACTGGAAATCGGAAGTGGTCTACACCAAAACTGCTGGTGTGACCGATCAAAACCTGCTGGAACGCACCGCACCACCCGCCGGGCCGGCCATCTGGTCCGGCACCTTCCGGCTCTACTTCACCGCCCGCAGTTCCGGCCTGATCGGTGACTCGATGCTCCAGGTCGCCGTGGCCGCGGGGCTGATCAGCTCCGGCCACGACGCCTCCACGGTCGGCTTCGCGCTGGCCTGGTGGCTGGGCCCGTTCGCCGGCCTGATCCTCTTCGGCGGCGTGCTCGCCGACCGCTTCACCGCCCGCCGGATGATGATCGGCGCGGATCTGGCGAACATGGTCACCCGGATCCTGCTGGCCGTCCTCTTCTTCCAGGGCATCCACCACACCTGGCAGCTCTACGCGCTGCTCGCGGTGGCCGGCACCGCCGCGGCGATGTTCCAGCCCGGCGCGTCCAGCACCGTGCCGCTGGTCGCCCGCGACGTGCAGGGCGCCAACGGCGTGCTGCGCACCTCGGAGGCGATCACCGCGCTGCTCGGCCCGGCGCTGGCCGGCACCCTGGTGGGCCTGGGGTCCACCGGCTGGGTGATGGTGCTGGCCGCCGTGGCCTTCGGCACCAGCGCCGTCTGCCTGCTCTGCCTGCGGCTGGGCCCGGTGCCGGCGCCGCCGCCCGGCGACAGCCTCTGGCGCAACCTGGTGGCCGGCTGGCACGAGTTCGCGGCCCGCCGCTGGATGTGGGGGGTGATCGTGATCTGGATGGTCTTCAGCGTCTTCGGCTACGGCCCGCTGCTGCCGCTGATGTCCAGCGTGGTGGTGCCCGCGCACGGCTCGGCCGTGTACGGGCTGCTCAACTCGGTCTTCGGGGTCGGCACGGTGCTCGGCGGACTGCTGGCTATCCGGTTCAAGCCGGTCCGCCCGCTCGCCGCCGGCAGTCTGGCGATGCTCGCCTTCCCGCTCTACCCGCTCGGCATCGCGCTCGACCTGCCGATCCCGCTGCTGGGGCTGGCGCTGATGGTCTGTGGGGCCGGCTACACCTTCTGGGGCGTCATGTGGGCCACCAGCGTGCAGACCCAGGTGCCCGGCGAAGTGCTCAACCGGATCCACGCCTACGAGGTGGCCGGCTCGGTCTGCATGGTCCCGCTCGGCAGCGCGCTGGCCGGCCCGGCCGCCGCCGCCTTCGGGGCCCGCGACGTGCTGCTGGTCGGCGCGCTGGTCAGCCTGCTGGTGGTGGCCGCGCTGCTGCTCACACCGTCCATCCGCGGGCTGCGCCGGGTGGAGGAGGCGGGGCCCTCGGGCCACTGAGCCGCCGCCGTGGCCCGATTCTTACGGAAAGTGGCAGTCAGGCCACTCGTGCGCCGACGGGCCCGACGGAAGACTCGTCCGGGTGAGCAACCTGAGCACTGCCCCCGACCGGCAGGACCCCCGCACCGACCGGCCCGCCGCCCGCCGCCCGCACTACGCCTGGGTGGTGGCCGGCGTCTCGCTGCTGGTCCTGGTCGGCTCGGCCGGCTTCCGCTCCGCGCCCGGCCTGATGATGGACGCCTGGAACAGCCAGTTCGGCTGGTCGCACGCCACCATCAGCAGCGCCGTCTCGGTCAACCTGGCGCTGTACGGGCTGACCGCGCCGTTCGCCGCCGCCCTGATGGACCGTTTCGGCGTCCGGGTGGTGACGGTCGGCGCGCTGCTCACCATCTCGGTCGGCTCGGGCCTGACGGTCCTGATGACCCAGAGCTGGCAGCTGATCCTCTGCTGGGGGGTGCTGGTGGGCCTGGGCAGCGGCAGCATGGCCGGCGCCTTCGCCACCACCATCACCGGCCGCTGGTTCAAGGCCCGCCAGGGGCTGGTGACCGGGGTGCTGACGGCGGCCGGCGCGGCCGGCAACCTGGTCTTCATGCCGCTGCTCGCCTGGCTGGTGCAGGCGGCCGGGTGGAAGAGCGCGGTGGTGGTGGTCTCGCTCTCGGCGACCGTGGTCGCCGTCCCGGTCCTGCTGCTGATGCGCGAGCGCCCCGCCGACCTCGGCCTGCTGCCCTACGGCGCCACCGCGGACGACCCGGTGCCGGCCGCCACCAGCGGCCGCGCCGTCTCGCGCACCCTGCGGGTCCTGCGCGAGGCCGCCCGGACGGGCACCTTCTGGCTGCTCGCCGGCTCCTTCGCGATCTGCGGCGCCACCACGGTCGGCCTGGTCGGCACCCACTTCATCCCGGCCGCGCACGACCACGGGATGCCGGAGACCACCGCCGCGGGCCTGCTCGCGCTGATCGGCCTCTTCGACGTGATCGGCACGGTGGCCAGCGGCTGGTTCACCGACCGCTTCGAACCGCGCCGGCTGCTCGTCGCCTACTACGCGCTGCGCGGACTGTCCCTGCTCGTCCTGCCGCAGCTCTTCGCCGGCTCGCTCAAGCCGCCGATCATCGGCTTCATCGTCTTCTACGGACTGGACTGGGTCGCCACCGTGCCGCCCACCATCGCGATCTGCCGCCGGCACTTCGGCGAGGACGCGCCGATCGTCTTCGGCTGGGTGCTGGCGGCCCATCAGATCGGCGGCTCGCTGGTGGCCTCGCTGACCGGCCTGATCCGCGACAGCTACGGCAGCTACGACCTCGCCTGGTACCTGGCGGGCGGGCTCTGCGCGATAGCGGTGGTGCTCTGCCTGGCACTGGGCCGCTCCCGCCCGGCCACGGTCCGCGCCGCCGCGGCCTAGCTGTACTGACCCCCGTCACCAACCTCTGTGGTCAGTACACCTAGCGCTTCCCCGGACGGCCTCTGCCTCGGGCGAAGGCCGTCCGACCTGGCAAATAGGATCAGCGGTATGCCCCTCGACTTCCTCCTCGACCCCGAACCGACCCCCGAGCTGCGTGCCGAGATCGTCACGCTCTGGACGGACGCCACCAACGCCGGCGGCGCGGTCGGCTTCGTCGCGCCGGTGACCGAGGACGAGGTCTGGGTCACCGCGGAGAAGCAGTTCGCCGGGGTCGGCGCGCAGGCGGGCGATCCGCAGGCCGACCGGCTGCTGATCGCCCGGGACGTGGAGAGCGGGCGGCTGGCCGGGGTGCTCTTCATCGAGAACATGCGGTTCGGCCTGATGGACCACTGGCGGCTGCTCAAGCGGGTCATGGTCCACCCCGGCTTCCAGGGCCGCGGCTACGGCGTGCTGTTGATGGCCGAGGCCGAGCGGATCGCGCGCGGCTGGGGGCTGGCCGGGCTGCGCCTGACGGCGCGTGGCGGGATGGGCCTGGAGTCCTTCTACGGCCGGTGCGGCTACCGGGAGGTGGGCCGGGTGCCGGGGGCGATCCGGGTGGCGCCGGGCGACGACCGGGACGACCTGACCTTCTGGCTCGACCTGCGCTGAGACCGCGTCCGGCCCGCCCCGCGCACCCTGTCCCCGGGGCGGGCGACGGGCGTGCTTCACTGGTATACCGGCCGCCGACCCGTGAAGAAGGAACTTCCCGTGAGCAGCAAGTCACACGCCACGCTCCGCTACACCTCGCTGCGGGCCAGCCTCTTCCTCGCGTGCCTGCTGGTCTTCTCGCTGCTCGGCCACTTCGGGGTGCTCCCGGTGGCCGGTCCCGGCGGTGTCATCCTGCTGCTGCTGCTCTCCATCGGTGTCTCCGCCCCGATCAGCTACGTGCTGCTGCACAAGCAGCGCGACGAGATGTCCGAGCAGATCGTCTCCAAGGTCTCCGGCCTCAAGGAGCGCACCCGCGGCCGGATCGACGCGCAGAACGCCGAGGAGGACGCGGCCGACGAGGCCGCGCGCACCCGGTAGCCACCGCCTTGACCCCCGCCTCCCGCCGACCCACCGGCCGCGACGTCGCCCGGCTGGCCGGCGTCTCGCAGGCCACCGTCTCGCTGGTCTTCTCCAGCGCCGAGACCGGTCACCGGGTCTCCGCGGCGACCCGGCAGCGCGTGCTGGAGGCCGCCCGTGGGCTCGACTACCGGCCGCAGGCGGCCGGCCGCCAACTGCGGCTGGGCCGCAGCGGGATGGCCCTGCTCGCGGTGCCGAACCTGCAGGGGCCGTTCTTCGGCCGGGTGCTGGCCGGGGTGCACGAGGAGGCCGTGCGGCACGGACTGGCCGTGGTGGTCAGCTCCGGCTGGAGCGCCGGGACGCTCGCCGAGGCCGTCACCAGCAGCCGCTTCGACGGCCTGCTGATCTGCTCGCCGGACGACAGCCAGCTCGGCGGGCTGCCGCCCGGCACCCCCGCCGTCTTCCTGGACGCCGACCCGGCCGACGCCGCGGGCGCGCCGACCGTGGAGCTGGACCTGGCCGGCGGCATGCGGGCCGCCGTCGAGCACCTGCGGGCGCTCGGCCACCGGCGGCTCGGCCGGCTGCGCTCGACCCACTCGGCGTACACCTTCCGGGTCCGGCAGGCCGCCTTCGAGCAGGCGGCCCGCGGCCTCGAGGTGCTGGAGCTCGGAGTCAGCCTGAACCGCGGCGAGTCGGCCGCCCGGGCCGCCGGGTACGAACTGCTCTCCCGCGCGGACCGGCCGGGCGCGGTGGTCTGCGACGACGACGTGGTGGCCTCCGGGCTCTACCAGGCGGCCGCCGAACTGGGCCTGCGGATCCCGGGGGACGTCTCGGTGGTCGGCATCGACAACATCGCGGTCGCCGGGCTGCTCACCCCGCCGCTGACCACCGTCGACCTGCCGGGCGAACTGCTCGGCCGGGCCGGGATCGCGGCGCTGGCCGCCCTGCTGCACGGCGAGCCGGTGGCGCCGGTGGCCCCGCTGGCCACCTCACTGGTCGTCAGATCCTCGACGGCGCCGGCCTGATCACGCGGCGCGGACGGTGTCCGGGGTCGTGCGCCGCGCTGTCGCCTGCGTCCGGTGCCGCGGGCTGCGCTGTCGGCCGCGTTCGGGGGCGTGTGCCGCGCTGTCGCCTGCGTCCGGTGCCGCGCTGCCGAAAGCGGCTTGAGCAGCGCGTCCGTCCGTCCTCCCGTACCACGCGCGGCCGCCCGCGCGGCCGTCTCAGCCCACGCCCGGCAGGGCGGCCCCGGTGCTGACCGGCGCCGGGTGGAACCAGCGTCGGGCGCCGAGCAGCAGGGCGGCGCCGAGCGTGATCCCGCCCACCGCGCAACCGGCCACCGCGGTCAGCGAGTTGCCGACCAGCGAGCCGGAGACGGCGTAGCCCAGCGCGTTGCCGGTGGCGAAGAGGGTGACCAGCCAGGCGAACGCCTCGGTCACCGTCCCGGTCGGCGCCAGCTCGGCGACCAGCACGAAGGCGGCCGCCAGCAGCGGGGCCAGCCCGATCCCGGAGAGCAGGGCGAGCGCGACCATCGGCCCGGGGGAGGGGAGCAGCAGCAGCGGCAGGTAGCCGGCGGCCATCGCCAGGGCCAGCATCCAGGTGCGGGTCGCGGTGCTGCTGCGCCAGCGCACCGCGCCGTAGCCGAGGGCGCCGAGCAGTCCGCCGAGCGCCGCGACCGCGAGCAGGGTGCCTGCGCCGCCGGGCAGTTGGCCCTTGTGCTGCTCGGCGTAGGCGATGAAGAGGACGTTCTGCGCGCCGACCGTCCAGCCGGCCCCGGCCAGGCCGATCAGCAGCAGCACCAGGCCCGGGGAGCGCAGCGGGCCGAGCAGTCCGGAGCCGTGGCCGCGCGGCGGGGCCTGCCAGGCGCGGGCCGGGGCGGCGGTGGCCACCACCAGTGCGCCGGCCAGGCCGAGTCCGGCGGCGGTCCAGAGCGCGGCCACCGGGCTGAACTCGGCGGCGATCCCGGCGACCGTCAAAGGTCCTGCCACATAGAGGAGTTGCTGGGTGGCGGAGTCGAAGGCGTAGGCGGTGTCGAGCTGCTCGGGGCTGACCACGGCGGGCCACAGCGAGCGCAGGCAGGGCTCCAGCGGCGGCATCGCGAGCCCAGCGACGGCGGCGCCGAGCAGCGCTGCGGCCGGGTTGCCGGGCGCCAGCGCGAGCAGTGCGTAGCCGAGCCCGGCGACGGCGGCGGAGCAGAGCAGGACCCTGGGCTGCCCGGTGCGGTCGACGATCCGTCCCAGGACCGGCCCGCCGATCGCGGCGGCGATCGCGTAGGCGGCGGTGGCCAGCCCGATCCGGCTGTACGGGGTGCCGGCCTCGCGCAGCGCGAGCGCGATGACCAGGGCGGTCATCCCGGCGGGCAGCCGGCCCAGCAGGGTGCCGAGCAGCAGTCGGGTCACGTGCGGGGCGCGGAGCAGGGCGAGGTAGCCCACGGGGGTCTCCCGGGCGGCGGGGGCGGGTGGCTGGTCCGTTCAAGTTATACGTATAACCGATGGTAGGTCAATCAAGCGAGGGGCTGCCCGGGCGGGCCGTTCGTGCCCGCAGCTCAAACTTCTACTTTGAACATCTCAAATCTTTACTGCTAACGTGTCGCCCATGACCACCCCAGGCGCACTCCGGCAGCAGGACATGAGCGTTTCGCTCATGCCGTGCACGCTGCCGTCGAGCCCGTGCCGCCTGGCAGGCGCTGTGGACAGCCTCGGCGCGTGTCGCGCCCACTGCTGTAGCTAGGCGGCGCGACGCCCCACCGGATCGCCCGGGTCCTCCCCACCCGCGTGCTCCCCTCGTGCCGCCTTCTTCGCCTCCCCCTTGTCTCCCCCCCCGTTCCGGAGCCGCACTCCCATGTCCACAGCGCCTGCCACCCCCGCCGCACCCTCGGTGCTCGCGAGAATCCGCCGCACCCCGTTCTGGGTGCAGATCGTCGCCGGCCTCGTGCTCGGCGTCGTCCTGGGCTTCGTCGCCCGGCAGAACGACGTCTCCTGGCTGACCACCACGCTGGACACCATCGGCAAGACCTTCGTCCAGCTGCTCAAGCTGGCCGTCCCGCCGCTGGTCTTCACCGCGATCGTGGTCTCCATCGCCAACCTGCGCAACGTCACCAACGCCGCCCGGCTGGCCGTCCGCACGCTCCTCTGGTTCCTGATCACCTCGCTGATCGCGGTCTCCATCGGCCTCGCGATCGGCCTGGCCACCAACCCCGGCCGCGGCACCCACCTCTCCACCAGCGGCCTCAAGGCCCCGGCGGACTCCGGCTCCTGGGTCGACTTCCTGACCGGCATCATCCCGACCAACATCGCGGACGCCTTCCTCAAGGTGAACGTGCTGCAGATCGTCTTCCTCGCGGTCGTGGTCGGCGTCGCCATCCTCAAGTCCGGCGAGAAGGCCGCGCCGGTCCTCAGGCTCAGCGAGTCGCTGCTGGAGCTCGTGCAGACCGCGCTCTGGTGGGTCATCCGGCTCGCCCCGCTCGGCACCCTCGGCCTGATCGGCAAGTCGGTCGCCAAGTACGGCTGGGACCTGCTCCAGCCGCTGGCCACCTTCACCGCCGACATCTACGTCGGCTGCGCCCTGGTGCTCTTCGTCGTCTACTCGCTGCTGCTGCGCTTCGTCGGCGGACTCAACCCGCTCAACTTCTTCAAGGGCGCCTGGCCCGCGATCCAGCTGGCCTTCGTCTCCCGCTCCTCGGTCGGCACGCTGCCCGTCACCCGCCGGGTCACCGAGCGCCTCGGCGTCCCGAGCGAGTACGCCTCCTTCGCCGTCCCGTTCGGCGCCACCACCAAGATGGACGGCTGCGCCGCGATCTACCCGTCGATCGCCGCGATCTTCGTCGCCCAGGTCTACGGCATCCACCTCGGCATCGGTGACTACCTGCTGATCGCCTTCGTCTCGGTGATCGGCTCGGCTGCCACCGCCGGCCTCACCGGCGCCATCGTGATGCTGACCCTGACCCTCTCCACCCTGGGCCTGCCCCTGGAGGGCGTCGGCCTGCTGCTCGCCATCGACCCCATCCTCGACATGATGCGCACCGCCACCAACGTGGCCGGCCAGGTCGTCGTCCCCCTGCTGGTCTCGGCCCGCGAGAAGACCCTCGACCTGGTCGCCTACAACAACCCCACCGGCGACCTCTACACCGCCGCCATCCCGGCCCAGTCCGAGGCGACCGGCGCCAAGGTCCCGGCCGCGGCCTGACCCCGCCTCACCGACGCCGCCGGCCCGCCCCCGCACTGCGCGGGGGCGGGCCGGCGGCGGTTCGGGGCCGCGTCAGGTCTGCCTGGCCCAGCGCTGGGCCAGGACGGTGCAGACCATCAGCTGGATCTGGTGGAAGAGCATCAGCGGCAGCACCATGATGCCGACCATCGGGGCCGGGAAGAGGATGGCGGCCAGCGGGAGGCCGTTGGCCAGGCTCTTCTTCGAGCCGCAGAACCGGAGGGTGATCCGGTCGGCGCGGTCGAAGCCGAGGCGGCGGCCGGCCACGGCGGTCACGGTGAGGACGACGGCCAGCAGGAGCACGCAGAGCACGGCCAGCCAGAGCAGTTGAGCGACCGTCACCCGGTGCCAGATCCCCTGGCGGACGCCCTCGCTGAACGCGCTGTAGACGATCAGCAGGATCGAGCCGCGGTCGACGGCCAGGGTGATCAGGCGGTGCCGCCCGATCCACGGTCCGACCCGGCGGCGCAGCAGCTGGCCCAGGGCGAAGGGCACCAGCAGTTGCAGCACGATGTCCAGGATCTGCCCGCCGCTGACCTGGACCGCCGAGCCGCCGGCCAGTAGCCAGGCGGCCAGCAGCGGGGTGAGCACGATGCCGAGCAGGCTGGAGAAGGTGGCCGCGCAGATCGCCGCCGCGACGTTGCCGCGGGCCATCGAGGTGAAGGCGATCGAGGACTGCACGGTGGACGGCAGCAGGGTCAGGAAGAGCACACCGGTGGCGAGTTGCGGGCTGAGCACGGTGGCGGGCAGGGTGCCGGCGGCCTCGCCGAGCAGCGGGAAGAGCACGAAGGTGCAGCCGAGGATCAGCAGGTGCAGCCGCCAGTGCCGGGCGCCGGCGAGCGCCTCCTGCGGGGAGAGCCGGGCGCCGTAGAGGAAGAAGAGCAGTCCGACGGCTACGTCGACCGATCCGCCGACCACGGTGGCGGCCGTGCCGGTGGCCGGCAGCAGGGTGGCCAGTGCCACGGTGCCGAGCAGCAGCAGGATGTAGCCGTCGAGCCCGATCCGGTGCAGGGTCCGGCCGGCGGAGCGGAGGAAGGCGGGCAGATCGGGCATGTCACCGATCATGCCTGCCGCGTCCGGGGGGAAGCGGCAGGGGGCCCGGCGGTCGTGAAGACGCGGCGGGCCCCCTTGGTACGGCAAGTCATGCTCTGCGGCCCGGGCAGGCCGCGGACGGACCCGGCGCGAGCCGGGATCCCTGAGCGATCAGGTCATCAGAGGATGAGTCAGATAGCGCTGACGTTCTCCGCCTGCGGGCCCTTCGGGCCCTGGGTGACGTCGAACGTGACCGCCTGGTTCTCCTCCAGCGAGCGGAAACCGTTCGCGTTGATGGCGGAGTAGTGGACGAAGACGTCGGGGCCGCCGCCCTCCTGAGCGATGAAGCCGAAGCCCTTCTCAGCGTTGAACCACTTGACGGTTCCCTGAGCCATGCCGTTCTCCTTGCGAGGGACGTGGTGGATACCACACCGTGTGGCATCCGGTCCGCTGCGCTGATCGCCCCGCCTCCGGGCAAGCCCGGAGTTTCTTCGCACAATGCTGAAAAACTACGAAAAGCCCGCGGTTACATGCTCCGCAGGCTTCAAGTACTGCAAGGGGAATCAAACTGCAACTGGATGGAACGGTAGCACGCAGGCGCGGGCTCGACCAGGGTTGACTTGCGCCGGTGGAGTGGTGTTTCGGGCAGCCGGTGACGGCCTTCCGGAGGGGACGGGCATACCCTGCGAGGACGGGACGAAGAGGCAAGGGAGCACGTCGTGGCAGGTCTGGTTGAGGGTGCTGGAGGGTCGGCCGGCGGGAGTCGCGCGGGCGGTCCGCCGGTGCGGCCGAGGGTCGGGCACATTCAGTTCCTGAACTGCCTGCCGCTGTACTGGGGCCTGGCCCGCACCGGCGCGCTGCTCGACCTGGACCTCACCAAGGACACCCCGGAGAAGCTCAGCGACCAACTGGTGGCCGGCACGCTCGACATCGGGCCGATCACCTGCGTGGAGTACCTGCGGCACGCGGAGGAGCTGGTCGTGCTGCCCGACATCGCGGTCGGCAGCGACGGCCCGGTGATGTCCTGCGTGATCGTCAGCAAGCGGCCGCTGGCCGAGCTGGACGGCCGCCCGGTCGCGCTCGGCTCGACCAGCCGGACCTCGGTGCGGCTGGCCCGGCTGCTGCTGGAGGAGCGCGAGGGAGTGCGGCCGCAGTACTTCAGCTGCCCGCCGGACCTGGACGCGATGCTGGCCCGGGCGGACGCGGCCGTGCTGATCGGCGACCCGGCGCTGCGGGCCACCCTGGAGGCGGACGCGGGCAGCGGGCTGACCGTCCACGACCTCGGGCAGATGTGGAAGGAGTGGACGGGGCTGCCGTTCGTCTTCGCCGTCTGGGCGGCCCGGCGCGAGTTCGCCGACCGGCGGCCGGAGACGGTGGCGGCGGTGCACCGGGCGTTCCTGGAGTCGCGGGACCTCTCGCTGGTCGAGGCGGGCCAGGTCGCCGAGCAGGCGGCGCGCTGGGAGAACTTCGACGCGCCGCTGCTGGAGCGCTACTTCAGCCAGGCGCTGGACTTCTCGCTGGGGGAGCGTCAGCTGGCCGGGATCGCGGAGTTCGCCCGCCGGGTCGGCCACGACAGCGGGTTCGAACCCGAGGTGACGGTCCGGCTGCTGACTCCGGCGTTGTGAGTCCGGCGCTGTGACTCCGGTGCTGTGTGTCCGGCCGTCTGAGCCGGGCCGCCGCGTGGCGCTCGCCGCGGCAGAAGTCGGCGGGTCCGACTTCGCGCGCCCCAGCGGCGCCCCAGTGGTGGCCCAGTCCCGCCGGTGAGCTGGGCAAAGTCCGCCGGGGCCGCTGGCGTACGCTGGTCCGGTCAACTCTCCGGACAGAAAGAAGGCCCCCAGGTGTCCGAGCTCGCAGCGACCGTCGATGGTTCCAGCACCGACCTGCAGGCCGTCCTCGACCGGGCGGCGGCGGGGGGCCGGATCAGTGCCGAGGAGGCGTTGGAGCTGTACCGCTCCGCGCCGCTGCACGCGCTGGGGGCGGCGGCCGACGCCGTGCGCCGGCGTCGGTACGCGGGTACCGAGCACATCGCGACGTACATCATCGAGCGGAACATCAACTACACCAATGTCTGTGTGACGGCCTGCAAGTTCTGCGCGTTCTACGTGGCGCCGAAGAGCGACAAGGGCTGGTCGCGCGACCTGGAGGAGATCCTGCGCCGCTGTGCGGAGACGGTGGAGCTGGGTGGCACCCAGATCATGTTCCAGGGCGGTCACCACCCGGACTACGGCGTGGAGTACTACGAGCGGGCGTTCTCCGCGATCAAGGCCGACTTCCCGCAGCTGGTGATCCACTCGCTGGGCGCCTCCGAGGTCGAGCACATGGCCCGGATCTCGAACGTCTCCGTCGAGGAGGCGATCACCCGGATCCACGCGGCGGGCCTGGACTCCTTCGCGGGCGCCGGCGCCGAGCTGCTGCCGGAGCGGCCGCGCAAGGCGATCGCCCCGCTCAAGGAGTCCGGCGAGCGCTGGCTGGAGATCATGGAGACCGCCCACGGGCTCGGGGTGGAGTCCACCTCCACCATGCTGATGGGCACCGGCGAGACCAACGCCGAGCGGATCGAGCACCTGCGGATGATCCGGGACGTGCAGGACCGCACCGGCGGGTTCCGCGCGTTCATCCCGTACACCTACCAGCCGCAGAACAACCACCTCAAGGGCTCCACCCAGGCCACCGTCTTCGAGTACCTGCGGCTGATCGCGATCGCCCGGCTCTTCCTGGACAACGTGGCCCACATCCAGGGCTCCTGGCTGACCACGGGCAAGGAGGCCGGTCAGCTCTCGCTGCACTACGGCGCCGACGACCTGGGCTCGGTCATGCTGGAGGAGAACGTCGTCTCGGCCGCCGGCGCCAAGCACCGCTCCAACCTCACCGAGCTGATCCACCTGATCCGCACCGCCGGCCG
>FTKT01454661.1_pt1 | contig 23246 bp, 19 predicted proteins | sample 1658271 | NCBI WGS metagenome assembly FTKT01 (sample SAMEA3914811, study PRJEB12502) | metagenome | biome: forest; material: soil | place: Canada | collected 2011-08-04 | depth 0.3 m | reverse complement strand
GGCCTTGAGCGCGGCGGCGCCGGAGTGGACCGGGCTGCTGACGGTCACACCGGAGCCGCTGGAGCAGGTCCAGCCGGAGAGTCCGTTCTCGAACCCGGGGTTGGCCACCAGGTTGGTGGTGGCGGCCCCGGCCGTGACGGAGCCGGCCACGGCTATGCCGGCGGCGATGACGGCCGCGGCGCTCACCACGGCGAGGGAGCGCATCGGGACGGTCGGTCCGTGCTTGCCGTTGGTCCGGTTCACCTGCGAGGCGCGTGCCATGCCGGCCCGCTGCGGGTGGGGAGTTCGGAGCGACTCGCTCCCGGCCTGGTCGCCTTCGAGGCGGCCGGGATCCGGACAAGAGCGGAAGTCGTCCGACAGATGTGGAGGACGCGACCTTCGACGGAACATGCGGTGCTCCCTTCCCGCCGAGCGTCATGGACATGACCGACGCGTGGGGGCGTGACGCCCGGCTCTGGGTGAGGTGGGGACATGTGGGGATGTGCCGAACCGGATCGTACGAGGGGCGGCAAGGCGCGTCAATAGGTCTGGACCAATGGGGTAATTCCATCATGACGTCTGCGGGCCCCGGGGGTTGGTGCGGTACGGGGCCGGGACGCTCGGGCCGGTCACGGGCTTGATCGCGATCGGGTGATCGTCCGTCAGGGGGAGACCGCCGCGTGCGTCGGGTCCCGGCGCCGGTTGGAGAGAGCTGACGTCACGAATGATGTGCGGTCGCTTCTCGGATGCCCCGGCTGCGGTCCGGTGCCGCAGGACCCCAGAGCGTGTCGCGGCTGAACCCGTCGTGGCCGAAGCGGTGAACGGTGGTGCGGTCGGGCCTGGTGCCTCCGGGCGGAGCGGGTGCGGGGGCCGGTGATCTTGTCGTCCCGCAGCGGCAGCGCGGCTCCGGGCAGCTGTACGACGACGGCCCGCATCGTGCCCGACCTCCCCGAAGAACGCGCCGCCAACGGCGCGGCCGGCGCCGTGCGGCCGCTCCTGGCAACTGGACAGTAGTGTTCCTCGGCGACCCTGCTGTCAGCCATCCCCCGAATGCTGACCGCCCGTCACCGAGGTCCGCGTCCTCACCGCAGGCTCTGTGCGGTTCGGCGCGGGCCGAGCCACGGTGCCACGGTCGGCGGCCGGCTCGTTTTGGACCGGCTTTAGTCGAGGGGGTGACACTACGGCGCAGAGCAGGTGTCACCGAGCCGACGGGAGGACTCCGCGGTGCGCCGTCCTTTGATCTTCTGGGCCCGCCGCCTTCTGCACTGGGCTTGGCAGGCCCTGGTTGTGCACGGCGCGCTGGCAGCCCCGCAGCTGCCCCCCGCGCCGATTCGGCTGGGTACCGCCCCCGCCCGCGATCATCCCGAGCGGCTCTGCCCCGAGATCCCGCTCAGTCCCACCGAGCGCCGGCTGGAACGCGAACTGCGCGGTTACCTGCTCTGACGGGTTCTGACACAGGTCTGACGGAGGGTATGAGAACGCGCCCGCGAGCTCGGCAGCCTGGCGGATGCCGCCCCCCGGACCCATCTGCCGACGGCTGAAGCGAAACGCGGACCGCCCGCGCGAGGTGGCCAACGCCCACGATGCCGCCTCCCAACCAGTCGAGGCCCTGACATGAACGAACAGCACACAGGACTGCGCTGACGTCGCGTCTGATGACCCGGAGCGAGCTGAACTTCGGGTGTGCAGGCCCTGCGGTGCACGGCTCGGACCGGAGGTGCCGGGCCCACGCGGAGTTCTGCTCACCGCGGTGTCGGGCCAGGCGCTGGGATTTCCGGTGCGGGCCAGTCGGTCCAATCGCGCGGAAAGCCTGTGCTACCCGGGCGAGTGCCCGGCAGGCGATTGTGCAGCTGTATTGCAGCCGTCGTCGCGTCCCAGCGATTGTGGCTGCCCTTTATGTGTGCTTAATCTTCGATTTGTCTTCCTTTTGGTTGACACCCCCTTCACTGACGGTGCCCTGGAGGCTCCCGTGGTCTTCTGTTCCATCCCCGCGAGGGTGAGCGCGATCGCCGGCGTGCTGGCTCTCCTGACCCTCTCGGCGGCGCCCGCCGCCGTCGGGCGTCCAGCGGCGGCGGCCGTGGTCACGCAGGATCGGCTGGAGCCGCGCGAAGCGGCGGCCGACACGCCGTTTTCGGCGCAGTTGACGCTCCATTCCTCCGCGTGTTTCACCGCGTCGGTGATCGGTGTCGGGGTGCGTGACGCGGCGGGTAACAACCTCGACTTCCCCGGCGGGCTGACGAACCAGGAGGTCTGCCGGAAGCAGGTGGTGCTGACGACCGGTCTGCGGTCGCTTCCCGCGGGGGAGTACCGGATGTTCGGCTACTACCAGAGCTCGGACGGCGCCTGGCACAACCTGCCCGAGCACCTGCTGTTCGTCGGCATGCGGGTGACGCAGGACCGGCTCTCACCGCGCGACGCGCTGGCCGACACGCCGTTTTCGGCGCAGTTGACGCTCCATTCCTCCGCGTGTTTCACCGCGTCGGTGATCGGTGTCGGGGTGCGTGACGCGGCGGGCAACAACCTCGACTTCCCCGGCGGGCTGACGAACCAGGAGGTCTGCCGGAAGCAGGTGGTGCTGACGACCGGTCTGCGGTCGCTTCCCGCGGGGGAGTACCGGATGTTCGGCTACTACCAGGGCTTGGACGGCGCCTGGCACAACCTGCCCGAGCAGGAACTCTCCATCACCCCCGGTTCCGTCACCAACCCTTCCTCGCCGATTCCGGGCAGCAAGCTGATCTGGTCCGACGAGTTCGACGGGCCGCTGTCGTCGAGTCGGTGGGAGAAGGCGAAGAGCAGCGCGTACAAGTACGGCAACTACAACCCGGACGACGATAAGCTCGACCGGATCGACCCGGCCGACGTCACGGTGGCCGACGGCATGGCCACCTTCACCGCGCAGCCCAGCACCTTCACGCTGCCCAGCGGGCACAAGGCCTGGAACACCGGGTTGATCACCACCGAGAACACACCCGAGAACTTCATGGTCCGCACGGGTGACTACGCCGAGACCCGGGTCCGCATGCCCGAGGGTCTCGGAGCCTGGCCGGCACTGTGGACCTGGCACGAGGGCGGCAACGAGATCGACTCCTTCGAGTACCACCCGGACAACCCGTCGCTGCTGGAGCTGACCAACCACGTCGTGCCCGCCCAGAAGTACTGGAACGACAAGACGGTGGTCAGGCCGGGTGACTGGGTCACCATCGGCACGCACTACGGGGCCGACTCGGTCGGCTGGTACGTGAACGGTGTCAATGTGTTCGAGGACCACAAGGGGGTCGGCGTGAACTGGTCGGCGTTCCTGATCCTCAACCTGTCGCTGTGCTCGGGTGACTACCACCCCGCTCCGAGCGGCGGGCCGATCAGCTTCGCCGCGGACTACGTGCGCGTCTACCGCTGACCGGCCGCATCCGTCAGCCGGCGTCGGTGACCTGGATTTCGAACTCCGCCGAGTCGTTCTCGGCGTTCGGGTCCCCGGCGCCGGCCACGGCCACCTCGCCGCCGTCCAGCACGCCCGTCGCACCGGCGTCGATCCGGGCCGGGATCAGTGCCGTCGCCGTCTGCCCGGGCGGCAGGCCCTTCGGGAACTCGCAGCGCACCACCCGCTGCGCCACCACGGCGCAGTGCGAGGGGAAGTAGGGTCCCTGCGGCCGGGTCCCCTCCGGCAGCGTGACGGTCATGACGAAGCCGTCCGACTTCACCGGGCCTTCGTTCGACACGATGGCGTGAACCGTCGTCAGCTCTCCGGCCGGCGTCGGATCAGGATCCATCTGCACCACCTTGAGATCCCCCGGCACCCCGCGCATACCGCCGGGCACCGCACCCACACTGCTCGGCGCCGCGCCCACCAGGACAGCCACCGTGCAGCAGGCCACCGCTGCCACTGCCAATCTGCGTACCATCCGCCCACACCTCACGTATCGTCATATACCGGTCCGAACAGGGCCTACAGTAGGATCGGCCCGACAGCCCGGGGCGGCGCCCGGCGGTCGCCACTCCGGTCGCTCCCCCTTTTGGATCCAAGGGCGGGGTGACCCCAGTCGTCCTCTTCCCGAGGCCTTGACCGACCTGGTCAGCACCCTTCTACGGCGGCGCGGCGGACCTCATCGCGTTGACGGCGACCGTCGCAAGGTCACCACGGGTATGCCCTCCGGGCGGTCGGCGAGCAGGGCCGCGATGTGGTCCGCGCATCGCAGGGCGGCCGTGGCCATGGCGCTCCTGGTCATCCCGGCGACATGGGGAGTCAGCAGGGCGTTCGGCAGACCGAAGAGCGGCGAGGCGAAGGCGGCGTGCTCGTGCTCGAAGGTGTCGACAGCGACTGCCACGAGCGGGTGCGCGGGGTCGCGCAGCGCGTCGGCCAGCGCCTGCTCGTCGAGGATGCCCAGGGTCAGCTCCGACAGCTCCACGGTCGGCGCGGCCGGTGTGCGCCAACTGCCCTGGTGTGCAGCCTCGTTGTGCGCCAGAAGATCCCGGGTCAGGGTGAGCAGCTGGGCCAGGGTGAACTCGGCAACCGCGCTCGCGTTGGACCCCGGGGTGTGGGTGACAGCGACCTCGTGGTCGACGGCGGCTGCCAACTCGACGTGATCGGTGCCCGCCCCGGCCCGGCCGACCACGCGAAGGGGGTTGGCCAGCGCGGGGTCGGTCGCCGCCGACAGGAACGCAGCGCGCAGCGGCACACCGGCACGGGACTTGACCGCCTGGCACCGCGCCAGTACGCCGGGGCGCCCCGACGCTCCGACCAGCGAGGTCCTCGGTCCGCGCAACAGTGCCACCGTGGCGGGGGTTGTCAGCGGTACGGCCCGGGCCGCCGCATTCCGCTCCCAGCGGGGGCGGCGCCGGCCGACGAGGGTGCGCGGTGCACCCTCGTTGCAGGCGACCTGCTCGGCTCGCTCGGCCCGGGACGGTGCTGTCACCCCGGCGCCGCGCAGGTCGCTGAAGCGGGGTCAGGCCGTGGTCCTGGCCGGCGCGCCGTGGACATCGGCGGGCTGCCCGGTGACGCGCCGGCGGCGGGTGGGCAGGCCGGTGGTCGGGTTGGCGATGGCCCAGGCCGCGCCCTTGCAGACCAGTTCCTTGTAGAGGGCGGCCGTACGGCCGGTCAGGGCGCTGTCCTTCGCCCGGTCGTCGGCGGTGACGAACTGGATCAGGCCCTCCTTGCGGCCGAGGGAGATGCACTGCTGGAAGTAGCGGATCGAGACGCGCGGGACCTTGGCGCCGGTGAGGCGGGCGGCGAGGGCGTCGGCGGCCTGCCAGGCCATGGGGACGCTTGAGGCGCAGGACATGCGCAGCGGCTTGTCGTTCGGGCCGATCGCCATCGCCGCGTCGCCCACGGCGTACACGTCCGGGTGGGAGACCGAGCGCATCGTGGCGTCGACGACGATCTGGCCGTGGTCGGTGAGTTCCAGGGTGGTGGCCTGGGCGATGGGGTGGACGGCGAAGCCGGTGGTCCAGACGGTGACCTCGGCGGGGACGGCCCGGCCGTCGGCGGTCGTCACGGCGTCGGCCGCCACGGCGGTGACGGCGGTGTGTTCGTGGACCGTGATGTTGAGCTGGTCCGCCACCTTCCGCAGGTGGGTGCGGCCCTTGTCGGAGAGCCAGTCGCCGAGGGTGCCGCGTACGGCGAGGGTGATCCGGAGGTCCGGGCGGGCGGTGGCGATCTCGGTGGCGGCTTCCAGGCCGGTGAGGCCGCCACCGACCACGACCACGGGCCGACCGGCGTCGAGGGCGGCCAGGCGGTCGCGCAGGCGCAGGGTGCCGGGGCGGCTGGAGACCTCGTGGGCGTGTTCGGCGGCGCCGGGGACGTCACCGTCGTTCCAGCCGCTGCCGAGGGCGTAGACCAGGCTGTCGTACGCCAGTTCCTCGCGCGCGGGGCCGTTCGCGGCGGCGATCGTCACCGTCCTGCGGTCCACGTCCACGGCGGTGACCCGGGCGAGCTTCAGCTCCACGCCGGTGCCCGCGAACATCCGGCTGAACGGCCGGGGCGTGAGGTCCTGCCCGGTGGCGAGCTGGTGCAGCCGGACGCGCTCGACGAAGTCGGGCTCGGGGTTGACCAGGGTGATGGCAACGTCCTCGCGGTGCAGCCGCTTGGCCAGGCGGCCGGCGACGACGGCTCCGCTGTAGCCGGCTCCGAGGACGACGATGCGGTGCTGCATGGACCTGCTCCTGTCTGTGAGGGAATCCGCCGTGGCTGGCGCGGTTTCGCCTCTTGAACCGGGCAGCCCGGCGTTTCCTGACAGGATCCGGATGTGAAGCACGTCACACCCGGTCAGAGGGTGTAGAGCGCCTCCCCGTGGTCCGCGGCGGCCCACTGCTCGGTCGCGCGGACGAGCTTGTCGGGGTTGACCTGGCTGCGGATCGCGGTGACGCCCTCCGCGGTGACCTCCAGGCAGGTGATCCCGACGACCCGGCCGTCCACCACCGCAACGATGGCGGGCTCGCCGTTGGCGGTCGTGGCGAAGATGTCGGGCGCGCCGCCGACGTAGGCCCGCTTGGCGTCGCTGGGCTTGAACAGGCCGCGCAGGAACGTGGCGACCGCGAGCGCGCCCTCGAACGCCTTCGCGCGGGCCGGAACCTTCCCGCCGCCGTCGCCGACCGAGACCGCGTCCTGGGTGAGCAGGCGGACCAGGGGTTCGGTGCGGCCGGTGGTCGCCGCGGCGAGGAACTCCTCGACGATCCGGCGGGCCGCGTCGGCGTCGATCTCGGTGCGGGCCCTGCCGTCCGCGACGTGCTTCTTGGCCCGGTGGTAGGTCTGCTGGCTGGCGGCCTCGGTGATGTCCAGGATCTCGGCGATCTCCCGGTGCGGGTAGTCGAAGGCCTCACGCAGCACGTACACCGCCCGCTCGCCCGGCGACAGGCGCTCCAGCAGGACGAGGACGGCGTACGACACCGACTCGCGCTGCTCGGCGGTGTCGGCCGGGCCGAGCATCGGGTCCCCGGCGAGCAGCGGCTCGGGAAGCCACCTGCCCACGTACGTCTCGCGCCGGGCGCGGGCCGAAGTGAGCTGGTTGAGGCAGTAGTTGGTGAGAACCTTGGTCAGCCAGGCCTCGGGCACCTCGATCCGGGCGACATCGGTCGCCTGCCAGCGCAGGAACGTCTCCTGCACGGCGTCCTCCGCCTCGGCCGCCGACCCGAGCAGCCGGTAGGCAATGGCCTCCAGCCGGGGCCTGGCCGCCTCGAACCGGGCCACCTCACTCATGATCAGCACCATGCCCGCGATCCTAGCCGACCAGGCCCCGGGGGAGTCGGGCCCGCCCACGCCATGCCGCCCACCGGGCCCGAGCCGTGCGAGGGGCTGACGGGCGGAGCTCGGAGGTCAGGTGGGCGCGGTTCCGCGTTCGTTCGTCAGGGCTTCCGGCACTGGCGGCGCCGGCTGACGCGGCAACAGTCATCACGCCCCCACTGATCAATGGTCACCGCCCGGCCCGTGCACGGTCAGCGCCGTAGGTTGAGCACCAGCACGTGGTGTGGCGCGGCGCCGTTCCAGGGGATCGCGGTGCCGGCGCACTCGTAGCCCCAGGCGCGGTAGGCGGTCTGTGCGGCGGCGGCCTCGGGCCGGGAGTTGAGCATGATCCGCTCGTTGGTGACGGCCGCGGCCAGGGCGGTGTGGAGCCGAGTGGCGATCTTGTGGCGGCGCCAGGCCGGGCGGACCGCGAGTTCGAGCAGGCCGAAGGTCCGCTTCCCGTCCTCGTGGCGCAGTTCGTCGGGTACCGGGTCGGTCAGGGTGTCCCACCACGTGGTCGTGGCGGCGACCGGGTGCCCGAACGCCATCCCCACGACCTGGCCGCCGGGACCGGTGGCGACCGCTGCGAGGAAACCGGCCTTGCGGGTGTGCGAGCGGAACCGGAGCAACGCGCGGTCGACGTCGGCCGGGCCCTCGCCGTACGGCGGCTCGGCGAACGCCTCCGCGAACACCGTCTTCAGCCCGCCTTCCAACTGCGCGCTCGCCTCGCCGTCCAGCACCCGTACCCGTACCTGCGCGTTCGCCTCGTCCGTTGCGGCCTGCTCGATCACTGTGTCCTCCTGCTGCTCCTGGTCGTGAAGCCGGACCCGCGCGGTTGCTCCGCTCGCAAGGGTGCGCGATGTGACAGCGTAGTGGGGGAGCGGGGGGAAAGGCTGGCCTTGGGTGGTGGGGTCTACCGGGAGTGGCGGTCGCGGTCGGCTCGGGCATGAAGGGCTTCGGGCAGGAGGAGGCCGCCATCGTCACGCGACCCCCGGATGTTGCCGGTCAAATCCGCGACAAGGGCGTGGTGATGAGGCAGGCTGTCCCAATGAGATCTCGGACCGGTGGCATGTGGTGGGGAACGACGATCGAGGCGCCGGATCCCGGCGGCTTGGCCAGGTTCTACGCCGAACTCCTGGGTTGGCACCTCGTGAACGAGGAGCCGGGAACAGCTGTCCTTGCCGCCTCTCCGCAAGGGCCGTTCTTCGTGTTCCAGCAGGCGGACGGCTATCGGGCTCCGGTCTGGCCGCCGGTCGACGGGGAGCAGCGCCCGATGATGCACTTCGACTTCCAGGTCGGCGACCTGGACTCGGCGGTCGCGGAGGCGATCGCCCTGGGCGCCACTCTGGCGGAGCATCAGCCGCAGGAACACGTTCGGGTGCTCTTCGATCCGGCGGGTCACCCCTTCTGCCTGTGCTTCGACGAGACATGACCGGCTGGGCCTGACTCGATTCAGAACCTGAAGACGGGCACGGGGGACGTCCGGGGCGACGGCACCCGTCGTGCGATCCGCGACTCCTGACAGTGACTCAGCTCAGAGCAGGGCGCTGCCCAGCGGCAGCGCCGAGGGCCGGCCGACGGTGTTCAGGGCTGGAACCCAGCGCCAGCGACGGCGCCATGGTCACCAACCACGACACCGAGCGCAACGGCTCGACGCTGAACTACAAGAGCGGCCCGGCCTACAACCTGGCCACCGAGTTCATGCTCGCCTACGGCTACGGCAACCAGCCCACCGTCTACTCCGGCTTCGCCTTCAGCAGCAGCGACCAGTCGCCCCCGGCCGACGCCAACGGCTTCGTGACCAACACCGACTGCTCCTCCGCCGCCTGGACCTGCACCGACCGCACCCAGGGCATCGCCAACATGGTCGGCTGGCACAACGCCGCCCAGGGCCAGTCGGTGGCCAACTGGTGGGACAACGGCAACAACGCGATCGCCTTCAGCCGCGGCAGTGCCGCCTGGATCGCCCTCAACAACAGCGGCAGCGCCGTCACCCAGACCTTCGCCACGGGCCTCGCCGCCGGCAGCTACTGCGACGTCATCCACGGCGACCTCGGCGCGGGCGGAACCTGCACCGGCCCCACCGTCACGGTCAACTCCTCCGGCCAGGCCACCGTCACCGCCAACGCGGGTGACTCCGTCGCCCTCTACGCCGCCGGTACGCCGTGCACCACCGGCTGCCCGACTCCCACACCGACACCGACTCCGACTCCCACACCGACGCCAACCACCACGCCGCCCCCGAGCGGCAATGTGAACGTCACCTTCGACGAGACCAGGACCACGGTGCTGGGTCAGAACGTCTATGTGGTCGGTTCGATCCCGGCGCTCGGAAGCTGGGCTCCGGGTTCCGCGATCGCGCTCTCCTCGGCCGGCTACCCGGTCTGGAGCGGCACGTTGAGCCTTCCGGCCAACACCGCCTTCGAGTACAAGTACATCGTCAAGGACGCCGCGGGCAACGTCACTTGGGAGTCCGGCGGCAACCGCAGCAGCACCACCGGTGCCTCCGGTGTGGTCACCTTGAACGACAGCTGGAAGTAGCGCCCCGGCAGCGGCATGCCCTGGTGTGCGTCGGCCGAGGTGCCGGCGGCTGGTCCGGGGACCCGCCGGCCCTTCCGGTGCGGCCGGAGCCTCGATCATCCCGAGCCCGACCGACGGTCCGCCTCAGCCCAACCGACGGTCCGCCATGAAAAGTTTTGCGCCATCTTGCAGCCAGGGTTTCATGACGGCGGGATGTCCTCGGCAATGCGGGGCGGCAACATCGGCATGCCCGCGCCCGCCGCTGATCCCTCCGAGCAGCGGTGCAGCCGATACTTCACTTCTTGAACATCAAATAGCGGAAGCCTCGGTTGGGTTGACCTGAAACAGGCAATCCTGAACGCTGATGGCAGGCTCTCCAGCAACTTTCGTTGATTTTGTGTTGGGATCTTCCCGGAGGGTGACACGCCGTCACTCCCGCCAGGGAAGAGGCAGGTTAGCCGATGACCACCGCACCGCCCCGTACCACCGCCACCACCTGGTGGCGTCCGATCATGCTCATGGCCGCGTTGCTGGCCGGGCTGCTCGGCGTCACCGCCGCGCCCGCCCGGGCCGCCACCGACGAGGCGACCATCTCGGTCACGGTCTCCGCCGCCACCAGTCCTGGCGACACCGTCCTGATCAGTGGCAACACCTCGCAGTTGGGCAACTGGAACCCCACCCTGGCCGTCCCGCTCGGCACGACCGCTGCCACGTACCCGTCCTGGACCGGTTACATCCAGATCGTCGCGGGCAGCACGGCGCAGTACAAGTTCCTGATCCGCAGCAGCGCCGGGGCCGTGACCTGGGAGAGCATTCCCAACCGCTCCGTCACCGACTCCACCACCACGATCACGTCGATCAACGACCGCTGGAACGTCGGCGACGGCACGCCGGTCGCGGCGACCTTCCACGTCAGCGCCACCACGACGTACGGGCAGAACGTCTACCTGGTTGGCAACCTGGCCGAGCTGGGCGGCTGGAACGCGGCCGCCGCGATACCGCTGACCACGGGCGCCGGCAGCTACCCGGTCTGGACCGGGGCGGTGCAACTGCCGCCCAACACCCCGATCCAGTACAAGTACGTCATCAAGAACCCGGACGGCAGCGTGGTCTGGGAGAGCGGCGCCAACCGCAGCACCGTCACCCCGCCCACCGGCACCTTCACCGCCAACGACGCCTGGAGCTAGACCGGGCGCAGGCGTACGGGCCGAGCTGGCGCCGAAGCCGGGGTCGAAGCCGGGGTCGAAGCCGGGGCCGAGGGGCATGGGAAAGATGCCCCTCGGCCCCGGCCGCCGTCAGTATTGCGCCGGACCGGGCGCCCGGCCAGGCCACGCGGCTCGGGCTCCGGCGCCCTGCGATGACGTTCGGTCAGGTGGTCGGGTTCTCAGCGCAGCCGGCGTGCGGTCGGGTGTCGGGCGGTCGGGGTCTCAGCGCAGCCGGCATGCGGTCAGGTGGCCGGGTTCTCAGCGCAGTCGGCGTGCGCGCAGCACCAGGTCGTCGGTGTGGTGGGCGCCGGCGCCGCCGTCGGGTACGACGCGGGGCCGCTGCTCGTCCACCTCCACCTGCCAGTCCTCGTCGAGCAGCGCCGTGACCATCGAGGGCCAGACGTAGTCGGCCGGGTCGAAGCCGCTGTCGTCCGGCTGCCGGGTGTCCATTCCCGCGTGGTGCACGAGGAGCAGCACGCCGCCGGGCGCGACGGCCGCGAGTAGCGCTCGCTCGGCCGCCGCGTCGGGGGTGCGCAGCAGGGCCGGGTACTGCGCGGAGACCAGATCGAAGGACCCCGGCGCGAGCGCCGCCTCCGCCAGCCCGGCGTGCACCCAGCGGACGTCGAGGCCGGCGTCCCGCGCGTGCCCGGCGGCCCGCTCCAGCGCCACGCCCGAGACCTCCAGCGCGGTCACCTCCCAGCCGCCGCGCGCGAGCCAGAGTGCGTCCGCGCCCTCGCCGCAGCCGACGTCGAGTACCCGCCCGGGTACGAGCCCGGCGACCTCGGCCACCAGCGCACCGTTGGGCCGGCCACTCCACAGTTGCTGCCGGTCGGCGTACCGCCGGTCCCACTCCGCCCGCACCGCGGGGTCCCCGACATAGCCGTCGGCCGGCGGGGGAGTGGCGGACGCGGGTGATGTTGTTGCGATGTTGTCGGTCACAGGCCCACCGTTGCCCATCGCCTCCCGGTGACGCCACTTCTGTTGCCGGTTCGGCAAACCGCTCGCCGAACGCCACCGCTTCGTCCGTCGGCCGGCCGGGCTGGCCGTTCTCGTTTCGAGCTCAGTACTCGCCCTTGATGACGAAGAAGGATCCCCGGATCACACCGGCCAGCTTTGACTTCTGGCGCGCGAACTTGAAGCGTGACGCGAGTTCCTCGGGAACGTCCATGCCGTCTGAGAGCTTGAAGCCCAGCGCACGCTTCTTACCGTCCTCGATGCCGTACATCACGTTGATCGACAGGCCGGACTCGTAGAACACGTACGCCATCCGAATACCGTCCACCTCGAAGGAGGTCACCTCCAGCGGACGGGCCGCGATGACGATGTCGCGCTCCTCGGAGAGGATGCGCTCCACCCACTCCAGCACCTCCGGTGCCTCGCCCGCGGGGCTGACGATGAAAACGTGATCGTACTTGTTCTTGAAATAGCGCGCCTCGTTGGCGCGTAGTCCCGCGAGCGGCTCCGCGACCGGGGAAGACTCCAAGCCGACGGTGGACACGTTCTCGAAGTCGACGGTGTACGGCATTCGCCCTCCTGATGACAGCTCAGCTGATAACGACTCAGCGCACATATTCCCAGGGCATCCTCTACTCTCGGGCTGCCCCGCCCGGTACAGCGCGCCGAGGCAACCGCGACCGATCCCCGCCACCCCGACCGTGAACACCTCGGCGCCGCACGCCGCACCGCGTACGCCGCACCTCGTCATCCGATCGGTGGACATTCTCGGCGCGCCGTCGGGCTCCTGGTGACCTGATGCCGTGCGGGCCGCACGGTGGGTTCGGGTACTAACGAATCAGAGATGAGGACAGATGACGACGAACCAGAGGGGCCTTCGGGCGTGGACGCTGGCCGTGGGCGCTGCTGCCGCTCTCGCGGTGGGCATCACCGCCGTACCGGCCGTGGCGGCCGACGGGCCCACCACCCAGCAGCTCATGTCCGACTGCGCCAGCGGTGTCGGGAAGTGCACCTTCAACGACCCGGTCATCCAGAAGGCCTACCTCGGCAACTACCGCCAGGTGTCCCACACGCTCTTCAACTGCAGCACCTCGCCGGCCACCCAGGGAATGGACTGGTCCGACTCGGTGGGCTCCTCCGACACCCTTGACGTCTCCGTCACTGTCGGCGGCAAGATCGCGGGCATCGTCGACGTGAGCGTCACCGCCACCTACGGTCACACCTGGGAGACCTCGCACAGCGAGGGCGGGTCGCTGGGCATGACAGTCCAGCCCGGCGAGGTGGGCTGGATCAGCCGCGCCCAGGTCATGCACCAGGTCTCGGGAACCTGGCAGACCCACTACGACAACCAGCACTGGGGCCACTACTACTGGTACTGGAAAGACACCGTCACCAGCCCCGCCCCCAACGGCACGGACGGAGTCGGCAACTCCGTGGTCATCAAGAGCCGGCCGATGACCGCCGCGGAGAAGGACTCCTGCAAGGCAACCGCCCGCGGCCAGCTCCTGGCGCCCAACCAGCACCACGACCAGCCCTCCGCGCCCAACACCCCCGGCAGCACCACCCCTGAGCCCGATGCCGCCCCCGCCGCGACACCGCCGGGGGAGAGCATCCCCAAGCAGTAGCCGGCCGACCGCCGCCCCCGGCCGGACCGTCTGCCCCGCGCCTCGGCACGGGGCAGGCGCACTGCACCCCCTTGCCCGGCGCCGTGGCTCCTACCTCGGCCTTCACCTCGATCGGCAAGCGCAGCATCAGCACGGAGAGCCTCGCCCGCCACCCACCCCGGCCCTGGCCGATCTGGCCGCCGTGCTCGATCGGTGAGGACCGGTTCAAGGTGGTGCTGTCACGGCATCTCGTGTGGACGTTGCCCGACCCCGAAGCCGCGTTGCGGGAGTGAATCGGGTGGTACGGCGACGGCCCGCCGCCGGACTGGCGCAACCAACGGCCGCCCCGGCGGCCCGCGTTCACTCAAGCGCTACGTCCGCTGAGCCCCGTCCTCGCTCGGCCCGTCGTCCACCCGCGGCCACGGGTAGTCCGGATCGGTGGTGATCGTCACCTGGTGGGGAGCGTTGCGGGGGAAGGTCCAGATCCGGCCCGAGGTGCTGGTGGCGGTTACGGCGGTGGCGTCCAGGGTGACAGCGGTGAACGGGTTGGAGTGGCAGGAGACCGCGAGCCACTCCAGAGCGCCTTCGCTGTCGTCCCGGGTCAGGGCAACCCAGCCGATACTGCCGTGGCTTGATGATTCGCCTGCCAGGGCACGGCTTCCGCCGTGAGCGCAGGAAGCGAACGTCGCGTCGACGTCCATCCAGTCACTGGGGGTCCACTCGGTGGCCCGCAGCAGCTCCGACCAGTGCCAGTCCTGGGCCCGGGTGTCGTGGCGCCGACCGGACGGGTAGAGCAGCAGGAGGTCCATCACCGACAGCGAGCCGTCGGCATACAGGATGAAGTCCCCGGCAGGCGCCTCTCGGGCGCGCCAACGTTCCTGCACCTGGCTGGTCCTGGGTGTCGCATCAGAGGAACTCACGCCCACCAGGATGACATCGCCTGCGGGCGGCGGTGCGGCCGGCCAGGTGTCCGACCTGTACCTGCCGGTCGGCCGGGCAGGTACAGGAGCACCCTGGGCACTGGAGGACGCGACGACGAAGTCCAGGCATGGGGACGTGTACTCGACGGACTCGCCATCACTTCTGGCCTGTCCCCGGATGATCACAGTGTCTGTGGACGTTCCCGACCGGTCCACTTCGGCAAGGTCACCCGTTGTGGCGGCGTGCCTGCGGGATCCTCCCACCAGCAGCTCGGACCGGACGAGCGCGGAAACCTGTTGGCTGCCACGCGATCGGTTGCGGGAGAGTGCCGCGTCCTGCGGACCGGCGAGTGGCCGATAGAGATCGCTGAGGCCTGGCGGGAGGGTACGTCCCGAGCGGTGACGTTGTTCCGGTGAACCCGATGGGGCTGTCGCCTCGTTCTCTCTGCCGGTGGCACCGCGGGGCCCGTCAGCTGGGCGGTCGATCGCCGCACCCACCTCCCGCCAGCCGCTGTACCCACCCCGACTGCCGCCGCACCCACCTCCCGGGTGTCCGGGTTTGTCGCCCGTGGTGGATCCGAAGGAAGAGAACCCTGATGCACCGACCACCCACCCCTGCGCACCGTAAGCGATCGGCCGTCCACCGGTTCGGCCAGTTCCTCCTCGTCGTCGCGCTCCTGGCCACCGGACCGTTCGTCGGTGCGCAGTCGGCCGGTGCGGTGGGAAGTTCGCTCGCCGATGCGTACGGCAGCCTTTCCACCGCGTCGTTCCCGGACTGGATGAGTACCGTGCCGGGTACCACCTCGCTGGCGCAGATGTCCATACCGGGTACGCACGAGACGCTCGCCATCCATGGCGGTTCCATGGTGCAGGCGCAGGAGGACCACGGGGACAGCGGGCAGACGCTGACCGCGCAGTTGAACGCCGGTATCCGCGCTGTCGACATCCGTCTGCGGATCACCGGCGGCAACAAGTTCGCCATCCACCACGCCGCGTTCTACCAGAACGCGAACTTCGACGACGTGCTGACGCAGGCGCAGACCTTCCTCAAGCTGCACCCCGGTGAGACGCTCATGATGCGTCTCAAGGCGGAGTGCGAGGCGACCGTGGTGGGCTGCACCGACGACATCGCCACGCCGATCCAGAACAGCTGCGTCGACAACTGGGCGATCGCCCCCGGTTCCTCGGGTGCCACCCAGAACGGGCAGTTGGCGATCCTGTGCGACTACATCCACCGCTACCCCGGGCTCTTCTACGCCCCCTCGGTGAACATCGGCATCCCCAGCCGGACCTCGCTGGGCGGCGTGGGTACGGTCACGACCGCGAAGACGGCTGTCCCCAAGCTGTTCGAGGCACGCGGCCATGTCGTGGTGACCAACTACAACGGGCCTCAGGGCGGTGACTACGGTATCGGTCTCGACGGCTACGGCGATCACCTGGAGGACCAGTACAACGCGTCGAACGCGACGGTGAAGCTGGCCACCGTGGAGGCGAACCTGCAGGCGGCGGCCGCCGCGCCGAACGACATGTACGTGAGCTACACGTCGGCGTCCACCGTCCCGTTCGGCTTCAACCCCGCGCAGTACGCCGGGGGCATCCCGGACCCGGACAGCGACGACGCGCACCCCTTCGTGCCCGGTGTCAACCTTCCGCTGCTGAACTACCTCAACGCCTTGCCCGCCACCGGCCACCTCGGCACGGTCATGATGGACTTCCCCGGCTGGGCCCTCATCCAGGACGTCATCCAGCGAAACCCGTTCCCCGCCCAGAAGGCCGATCCGGCGCCGACGTCGGCCTCCATCGAGAACGCCTACTCCTTTCTGCTCCAGGACCTCGACCAGACGGGCAGTGGCGACCAGCTGCGGGTCCCGCGCAGTTACCAGGGCGGCTACTTCGCCGGTCCGACGTTCCCGCAGGGCGGCTTCCAGGCGTCCTTCACCTACGACAACGCCCTGGTCATCACCGCGCTCCTGCAGCGCCCCACCAGTAACAATGTCAGTCACGCCGTGGCGCTGGGCGAGAGTCTGCTCTACGCGCAGGCCCACGACCCGCTGACCGCGGACGGGCGCCTGCGGACCTCCTACGAGCCCAGCCCGTTCGTGACCGCGGCCGGTACGCCGTACGTGGGCGGGTTCTCCGTCTACACCGGGAACATGGCCTGGGCGGGCATGGCCCTCACCCGGCTCTACCACGTCACGGGCCAGCAGGCGTTCCTCGACGGGGCACTGCAGATCGCCAACTGGATCCAGAAAAACACCGCCGACACCCGCGGCGCCGGCGGCTACGCCGGCGGCCTGCGCAATGACGACGGCACCGGGCAGACGATGGTCCCGATCACCTGGAAGGCCACCGAGCACAACATCGACGTCGGCGCCTTCTTCGCCATGCTCGCCGGCGCAACCGGCGACCCCGGCTGGCAGCAGCACTCCTACAGCGCCTTCGGCTTCGTGCAGAGCATGCAGGCCGGCAACGGCCACCTGTGGACCGGTACCGGCCTGGACGGGGTGACGACCAACCAGGACGTGGAGCCGGAGGACGTCCAGACCTGGAGCTACCTGGCGACCCTGGACAACCGCTACGCTCCCGCCGTCGACTGGGCGGCGGGCCGGATGGCCGCCACCGACGGCCCGTTCACCGGCGTCAGCTTCAGCGGCACGGACACCTCCAAGGTCTGGTTCGAGGGCACCGCCCACCTGCTGGCCGCCTACAACGCACGCGGCGCGGCCGGCGACTCCGCCAAGGCCGCCGCACTGCTGGCCACCCTGCAGCAGGCCCAGACCGGCGCACCGAACACCGACGGCAAGGGGATCGTCGCGGCGTCCAGCGACGGCCTCGTCACCGGCGAGGGCGACATCTACTACGCCGCCCTCCACACCGGTGCCACCGCCTGGTACCTGATCGCCGCCCAGGGCGGAAACCCCTTCCGCCTGTGAACCGTCCACGCTAGGCGCGGGGACACGTCGTGCCGGGGCGCCGCAGAGCTCCCCGGCACGACGTGACGGGGCCGGCCGGCCCCGTCGGGGGTGGGGCTGTGGCGCAGCTGACCGGCCGTCCGCCTGCGGGGGATCGATGAGGGAGGGCGGGTCGCACAACTGCCGTACCGGTCGCCACAGGCGGGTCGCGGCCAGACCACCACACCGAAGGTGTCGGTCACAGCGGAGCAACCCCACCCCGCCCGCGGTGCGAGGCGCGGCGGTATCTTGCCGTTCTGACGATCCGACGGTCGGATCGTCGAGACGGGGGGACCGTTGTGTCTGCTGCTCCGCGACTGCCCGCGGTGCTCCGGTGGGTGGTGCTGGTCGCCGCGGTGAGGGGCTTTCGCGCCGCGCCGCGGTCGGGGGCCGCGCTCAGCACGGCCGGGGGTGGCGTGTGATCGCCGACGCCGTTCCCGTCAGGTCCCGTTGTGACCCGGTCACCGGTCTCTGGACGCTGACCGCGCCCGCCGACACCCTTGGCCGGCCGGTGGTCACCGGCGACGGCGATGCCGTGTTCCTACTGGTCGGCGGGCAGCCGACCGCGCTCGACCCGGCCACCGGCAAGGTCCGTTGGCGGGCCGCGGAGCGCTTGCCCGCGCGCGAAGACGCCTCACCGGTGCTGCGTCCCGCCGGCAGCCGGCTGGTGATCGCCAGTGACGAGCCCGGCCGGTACCGGCCCGAGCCGGTCACTCTCACCGGCCTGGACACGGCCGACGGCACCCGCGCCTGGGTGCGTGACGGCGAACTCCTCTCCGGCTTCCTGACGGACGAGCCGTCGAACACCCTGCTGCTCTGGCAGGGCCACGATGCCGCGCCCCAGCACCTGACCGCGGTCGATCTCACGGACGGCACCGTGCGCTGGCGGCACGAGTTCCGGGGCGTCGACAGGCCGGTACTCGTCGGCGAACGGGTCATCGCCTCGGTGTCGGCCGGGCTGCGCGCCTTCGACGTGGGCACCGGCACGGAACTGTGGCGCGACGGGGCGAACGTCTCCCGCACGGGGCTGCGCCTGCGCCGCGGTGGGGCGGGCGAGCCGGTGGTGGCGGCCGTGCTCCGCTGCGGGGAGCTGCTCGCGATCGCCCCGGACACCGGCGAGCGGCTGCGCACCCGCCGGTGCCCGAGCAACCGTGAGTGGGTCGATGTGCGCGGGGCCGGTACGGCGCTCTGGTTCAACCGCCTGCGACGCTCCTTCTGGCCGGGCCACCTGCTGGTGCGCGAGCCGGTGCTCGGATCCGCGCGCCCGGGGCGGTTCCTGATCCGCCGTCCGCTGGCCACCGTGAGCTGGGACGGCCGCGAGGGCCTGGATCCCATCGAGTTGGACGGACGGATCTACGCCGTGCTCCAGCGCCGCCAGGACTTCACACCCTGGCGCCGTGTGCTGGGCTTCGCCGGGCAGAGCGTGCACACCGCCCGCACCGGCCGTGCCCTCGCGCTGCTGCGCCCGCTGCCCGGGCGACCGGTGAGGCGCGGCGGCTTCGTGGACATGTGTGCCGGCCCGGACCGGCTCTACCTGTCGGTCCACCACCGTGAGCACTCCGTGACTCTCGCCTACCGCAACGGCAGGGTGCTCTGGTCCGCGCCCGAGACCTTTCGCGCCCTCGTCCCGATCGGCGACCGCCTGCTGGTCCTGACCGACGAGGACCACCAGGACCACCTGCGACTGATCGACGGCGAGACCGGAGAGCGCTGCCACCCGTGACCACCGACGGCTGGTCGGCGCCGTCGAAGCCGTGAACGGTTCGGATCCCCGTCCTGGAGCGGACCGACTGCCTCCCGCAGTGGTGGGACAGGCGCGGTCCGTCCTCATGGACAACAGCCACCCGATGGACAGCCCGAGCAGCCAGCGCACGCGGGAGCGCACCCGTGGACAGACCTTCGCAGAGCCTGGTCGACGACCACCTCCACGCCCGCGTCGACCAGGCCGTGAGATGGCTTCAGGACCGCTCGGGTGCCTTCGCGTGGCCATGGACCCCCAGGTCATCGGATCCGGCGTGACCACTGCCGGTCCTGCCGGGTGACGCGGGCGATCCCACTCCCGGGACGGTTCGACCGGGGGTGTGCGCGGTCCTGGTCCACGACGGCCGCTTCTGTCCGATCCGCCGCCGGAGCCCGGCCGGCCTCGGCCTGACGCGGCTTCGAACCCGTCTCGTGAGTCGTCGATCAGCACCGTGTGTGGATCAGGTGACGGATGCTCAGCGATCGCTGGGCCCGCCGGTCAGTCGATGCCTTCGATGATGCGCAGGTCGCGCTCGAAGCCGTCGGGGAGGGCCACCAGCGCCTTCTGGTATGCCTCGCTCTCATAGGCCGCGACGGCCTGTTCAAAGCTGTCGAACTCGATCAGAACGACGCGTTGCGTGATTCCGGCCTCGTGGGCGACGACTCGACCGCCACGGGACAGGACGCGCCCGCCCCCAGCCCGGACAGCCGGACCGGCCAGCTTCTCGTAGGCGGTCAGCCTCGCAGGGTCGGAAATGGCGGGGTAGACACTGACCCAGTAGCCCTCAGCCATGGAAACCTCCTGTGCTCGGCCGGACACGTCCGACGTCGAATTGACACATCGATCGATCGATCCCGGCGACGGGTACCGCGGTCGGTTGAACCGTCGTATGCGCAGGTTAGGGCTTGATATGCGGTCGAGGGAAAGACCGGTACGGCATAGACTCAGAACGGATCGCTATCAATCGGCGGGGAGGGCACGTGGCGCCGGATACGGTGAGCCTGCGGTACTTCCTGGTGCTGGCACAGGAGTTGAACTTCACCCGCGCGGCCGCACAAATCGGTATCGCACAGCCCGCACTCAGCACCCGGATGCGCCGATTGGAGGCGGAACTCGGTACGGCCCTGCTGGTCCGCAACACGCGTAGCGTCGTATTGACCACGGCCGGTGCGGCTTTGGCGGAGTCCGCGCCGCCCGCGCTGGCGGCGCTGGACCGGGCATGGGACACCGCCCGGAGCGCGGCGGCCGGTGAACTGGGCACACTGCGCATCGGATACAGCCTCAGCACCGGGGCCGAGACGGTACCGGCCCTGGTGGACAGGCTGATTCACGGCAACAGCGGACTGGAGGTCGGCGCGGTCCCGATGGCGACACCGGAGATCTCCCCCGCGGTCGCCGACGGCCGCATCGATGCCGGGATCACCCGCGGTGAACAGCCGGGCCGTGGCGTGCGCCGGTTCCTGCTGCGGCGTGCGCGCATCGGGATCCAGCTGGCGCAGCACCATCCGCTGGCCGAACACTCGGAGATCGAGATCGCCGACGCGGCCGCGTATCCGCTGCGACTCCCGGACCGTGCGGCCAACCCCGTGATCCACGACCAGCTGTCCGCACTGTTCCGAGACACCCGACCACACCCCCGATTCCACACGCCCGCAGTCTCTTTCGACCTGTCCCAGCGCGACCTGCGCGACGGGGTCACCCTCGCCCCGGCCGGAGAAGCCGCGGCCACGGCACAACCGGCCGGTCTCACCTGGCGACCACTGCGAGGCGCGCCCAGCCTGACGATCCACCTGGTCCTCCCACGCGAGCAGTCACCACTGCACCACCGCATCCGTGCCGTCGCCAAAACCCTGGCGCACGAGCTGCACTGGCTGCCGCGCTGACGGGCCGTACGCGGCGACGTCCCGTCCTGCTGCCCGTCCCTCTGCGTCTGGCCGCCACGGCTGCTGCTGTGCGGTGGTGGCCGGTGGTCGCGCTGGACGTCGCACCGGATGGCGGCTGGACGCTGGACGTCCCGCAGATCCCGGCCCCGGCCGGGACCAGGCTGGGCGACTGGTTCGCGTGGCTGGGCACCGGCCTGCCGCTGCGCGTCGAGCGCGCCCACCCGGCTGGACGGGGCGGCGACGGCACGGTGTGCCTGACCGCCGCCGCGCTCAAGCAGCTCGGCCTGCCCGCCGCACCGCCGGCCACGGAGAAGGCCCTGACCGTGCTGCAGGCCAAGTTGGCGAAGGCCGCCGCGGGCGTGGGCATGGAGGTCTCCGATCAGATCGGTCCGAGCTTCCGCCTCTTCCGCCGCAAGGGCTCGGCCGGCGGCCCGAAGACCTCGATCGCGGTCGCGCCGTGGCTGGGGCAGGGCGACGCCCACCAGCAGGCCGTCAGCGCCCTCGCCGCCCCGCTGGCCACCGCCCCCGACGGCACGAAGGACGGGCTCGTCCTGGCCCGCCGCTATCGCGCCTTCACCGCCGACCTGGGCACAGCGCCCGGAGCGACGGCGGCTTCCACCGCGATGCTGCTCCTGAACGCGGTGCGCCCGCGGGTGGAGTGGGTCAAGGACCAGGCGACGGGGGGAGTGGTCCTCGCACCTGCGCGAGGGCGCCCTGCCGGGCGGGGACCTGTGCGTGGCGCCGGCGGCCGGGGCCCGCCACCCGCTCACCCGCGAACTCCTCAGCAAGGGCGAGGCGGTGTGCGAGGAGGAGGACTACAAGTGGTGGGCCCGCCCCCTCACCACCGAGGAGGCCGGCCGCCAGTGGGCGGTCGCGGTCGACGTCTGCGCCTCCTACCTGTCGGTCACCGAGTCCCTGCGCCTGCCCGTCGGCCCACTGGAGCACGTGGAGATGCCGGCGTGGGACGGCGGGAAGACCGCCGGCCTGTGGTGGGCGGATTTCACCACCACCGCCGTGGACGAACTGCTGCCGCACCCGGCCACTTTCCACGGCCGCCCGCCCACCGGCCCCAGCTGGTACGCCACCTCGACCGTCGCCTACATGGCCACCACCTACGGCTTCGACCCGGCCACCATCACCGCCGCCTACCTGGCCGCCCACACCGCACCGCTGCTCAAGGAGTGGACCGGCCGGATCCGGGGCGGGTACAAGCGCACCTACGCCGAACTCGGCCTGACCGATGGTCAGAGCCCGGCCGAGTTCCTGGCCGCCTACGCCGTCCACAGGGACGTCGGCGCCGACCCGGTGCGCGCGGACGCCCTGGTCCTCGCCGGGACGTACAAGAACATCTACAAGGGCGGCATCGGCAAGTGGGCGGACTCCGCCCGCAACGCCTGCCCGGACGAGGCGCTCTGGCTGGAGACGGTCGCCACCTCCTGGTCCTACCGCCCCGAGACCCGCTTCCGCATCGTCGCGGCCGCCCGCATCGCCGCCCATCGCCGCCCACCGCCGTCTGCGCAGGACTTGGCGGTTGACTGGCCGGGCGCCGTTCGCTGTGAACGTCGACTCCTACCTGTACGCCACCGATGCCCCCTCGCCGCTGGAGCTGCTCCCGGTCACCGGCGAGGGCGCCCCCGTCTCCGGGGCGCTGCGCCTGGGCATCGCTCCGGGTAGTCACAAGCACGAGTCCTCGATCCCGCTGAGGGCCGTGGTCGAGGTGATGGGGCGCCGGGAGCATCCCTCCAGGCTGGTCTACCACTATGCCACCGGCGGCGCCGCGATCGGCCGGGGGCGGGCCGGTGCCGACGCCGGGGCCGTCCGCACGGGTGACGACGGTGAGCGGGGCGGGTACTGATGGCGGGTATGGGGTTGTTCGGTCGGGTGGGGGAGGGGTTGTTTCCTTCGCGGAGGGCGCCGGTGCGGTCCACGACGCGGGCCGGCCAGGTGCGGGACCGCAAGTACGGTGGCGGCACCGAGGCCATGGCCGCCGCCTACGGCGTCGCGCCGCGCACGGTGCTGCGCTGGATCGACGGCACCCGCCACCCCGCCAGGCAGTTGCACGTCGACCGGCTCCAGCGCGAGGCCGTCGAGGTGCAGACCACCGGGCGGGGCCGGGAGCGCAGGGCCCGCCGGCTCGCGCAGCGCGGCATCGTCTGCGGGGTCGGCGCGCGGGTCGGTCGTGCCGTCGGTTTCGAGATCCGCGGCTCCGACGCGGTCAGGGCCCGCGACATCCACCTGAACCTGACGGGCGAGCAGGCCGGCGCCCTGGCCCTGGC
>FTKT01457721.1_pt1 | contig 23307 bp, 21 predicted proteins | sample 1658271 | NCBI WGS metagenome assembly FTKT01 (sample SAMEA3914811, study PRJEB12502) | metagenome | biome: forest; material: soil | place: Canada | collected 2011-08-04 | depth 0.3 m | reverse complement strand
GCGCGGCCAGCGCCTGCCCGGCCCCACGGTCGCGCTGCTCGCGCCACGCGGAGATCAGCGACGAGTACAGGCCCTCCCGGCGCAGCAAGGCGCCCTTGCCGGCCTTGTCCAGCGTCTCGTACTCGGCCAGGATCCTCGCCTTGTACACCGCCGGGAAGCGGCGCGTCGAGGACCTGGGCTCCACCTGCGGATCAGGGGTCCGACGGTCGTTCGTGCTGGCCACCGGGCACTCCTCCTTCTCCGCCCTCAACTCATCGAATCATCCAGTATGCCTGACTTGACCCACTTTGCCAGAGAGGGGTCGGCGCGCGCGGCGGCGACGACCGCCTTGACGGCGCTGTCGAGGGCGGCCCGGTCGGTGGTCACGTCAGGGGTCCTCTCCATGGTTCGTGGCAGAACGTCAACTTACCGCTCCTGCGCCGGGGATCGGTGCCATTGGCTCGTTCTTCACCCCTGGGTGGGACGCACCCGCGGGCACGGCGGCCTCTTGTGCTTTCTCAGGGTGGTGCAGCGTAGCGCCTGCCGGGTTGCTCGCCGGCCGTGCCAGGGCCGGCGGGGCGGATTGTCGCGGACGGCTTCGGCGAGGTGTACGTCCGCGACGGCGGCCGCCGCGCCGCCGGCCTGGACGTCCGGCTCACGGACGTGGACCACGTCATCGTGGACCTGTGAGGTGATGTGCGCCGCGGGAGGAACGTACGCGACGCGCTCGACCACGGTGGTGTCGGTGAAGGTGAACAGCAATACACATCACCTGACTCATCAGCATGGAGCCCATCGGCGTTCCAGGTAGAAGTCGACGGCGCTGAGCGTGCTCGCTGACCAGGCCTACGACGCAGCACCCCCTCCGAGACCCTCAACGCGGCTTCAGGCACCGGCCGACCTTGCGGGTCCCCCGGCGGGCCACCGGGACGTGCTCCTCGGTGGAGAGCACCTGGAACTCGTGGCTGGTCGTGGAGCCGGCCATGTCAGCCCGCGCCTTCCCCCGGGTGCCTGGGCCGCCCGGACATGTCACTGAAGATAATGAGAAGCGCCGCGGCCACCTGGCCGGCGTAGTACTTGAAGTTGTCGGCGTTGGCGGAGCGGGAAGCACGCGGTCGGCTCGCCGACGGTGCCGGCCTCGACTGCGGCTTCCTCGGCCGTCGCCCTGCGGGGCTGCCCCGGCGACTCGAGGATCTGGTAGGGGTGTCGAGCCGGTTGTACCGGGGGACGTTCCGGGCCGAGCGCGGTGTTCGAGGCCCGCAGGGCAGTCCGCAGCGCGTCGGCGGTCAGGTCGCTGAGGTACTGACCCGTGTGACGCGGTGCTTGGCCCTGGTGGTGCGGATCGATGTCGGGAAGGTGGGGCCCTGGCCGTTCTCGTCAACGAGCCGGTGGTTGCCAGGCGGGCTCTGCACCGTTGAGGCGTTCCAGGAGTTGTTCTCGGCCTGCCCCCACGTCGTACTTCGCGATCTGGTTCGATGACCTGCAAGGGGGCGGCTGGCCTCAGCTGAGTCGCGGGGGTTGGCGGATGGACGGGCGCATGGTCGTGTTGAACGAACTCGCGCAGGGCCTGCGCCCGATCGGGCAGGGCGTTGAGTGGTTCGAAGCCCTGCCCTCGGAGGACCAGTGGGAGGTTCTTCGGGAACTGGGCGGGTACTGCGTTCAGGCGCGGGCGACGGTGGAGGACGGGCCGGAGAGTGTGCGGACGGCCGGTCTGCGGCTGACGCACACCCCGGCGGTGTTGATGACGCGTGGGGAGTTGGCCGGGCAGCTGACAAAGATCATCAATCTGCCGCAGGACGAGCGCGTGAAGGCGTTCCGGCTGCTGGTCGCGCTGCTGGGGGTATCGGACAAGCGCCGCCGGGAGCGGTTCTGCGCCGACAAGTGCACCCACGCCTGGCACCAACTGGCGCCAGGGGCCGTCACGGGCGAGGCCATCGCGTGATTATCGGAGGGGGTGTCGACTTCTGAGGACGATGCGACGCGGCGCACGATCTGCGTCGTCGTCCCTCCTGGTCAGTGGGTCTTCTGGCTCGTACCGGCTCAGCCGTCGTCTCTCCACCGTCAGTTGGCTTGGAGCACCTGGCGGGGCGCAGCCCGTACAGGAGGGCTGGGCTGTCGTGGTCGGTGGTGGCCTGAGTGAGTGCGGTGATCGCGTGGAGGATGGCGACGGCGATCGGCCTGGCCGTGTCGGGGTCGTCGCCGGCGCGGGCGGCCTGCTCCCGGAGGGTGTTGGTCAGGACCGTAGTGATCCGGGCGAGAGGGTCGGCGTTCACCTCGATACGAGCCGGCTCATGTCGGCGGCTTCCGTGTACGCGCGGTCCGTCGGCCCCGGGGCGGGTCCGGAGCGGGGGCGTGTTCAGCTGGGTGCTCCGGTTTCGCCGCCGGCCTCGATCGCCTCCAGGACACGCCGGTGATAGGCGGCGGCGCACTGGAGGATCTGGGGGGCTGGGCTCCCGTGCTGTCAGAACAAGCGCTCCCGAGGGCCGTCCGCGGCGAGGCAGCGGGCGCCGAGGAAGCGGGCCGGCTGGTGGGCTGGCGGACGCTCCTGCGCTGCGCCGGCGGTCCGGGCATGTCCGGGGAGGGTTGCTTTCAGCGGGTGCTGCGGTGTGTGGGGGAGCGGGGGCTGGAGAGGTGCACGGCAGGGGCCCGGAGAGTTGCAGCGCTCCCTCTGCCCGGCCCGGCGTTGTGGCTGGTCGGGCCCTGTGGGCAAGCCCGCTTCCGGCGCCGACACCTCCTCCTGCGCGGCAGCCGTGGAGAGGACGGTCGTCGCGAGTGGCGAGCGGCCACCGCTGTCCGGTCGGCGCCGGCCCCTGTAGGTCAGCGGGCGGACCAGATCGGGCAGCTGGTCGCGTGGCGGGTCAGAAGAATCGCGGTCCCGCCGTCCAGGACCTGCCGGTCGCGCGTGACCGTGCAGCAGGCCACCGGTGGTGCGGGCGGTGTCGGCCGGGTAGGCACGCTGTCGTCCCGGTCGGGCAGTTCGGTACGCGGCCAGGCGGGCTCCGGAAGGGTGCGCACCGGCCGACGCGGTGGCGCTCCTCGGCGGCTGACCTGCTCGACGGGCACCCCGAGAGTACGGGCGCGGGCATGGAGGCGGCGGCGGTCGCGTCGTTCGGACATGGGGACACCCTGCACCCTCCGGCTCCGTCGACGCCAGTTCTGGCCTGCGGCACGCCGCCCGCCGGCCCGCTGCACGGAGCCGAACGGCCACCCGGGTCCGGACCGGTTCTCACCCGACCTGGCAACCCCGCAGCGCAGCACAAGATCCACAGGCAGCCTCAACGCGACAGGACAGCTGTCCGGGGGATTGATCAATGTGCCATGATCTCGTGGTTCGCACGGGCCATGGTCTTACATGGTCTGGCACGGGAACCGGGGGGATTCATGACGGGTCATCGACTGACGAGGCAGGCCGCGGCGCTCGGCATCGTTGTTGCGGCGCTCGCGGGCTGCAGCAGCAGCGGTTCGAGCGGTTCGGCGCAGGGCGGCGCGGCACCGCGGCCGGTAGGGAACGTTCCCGTTTCACCGAGCCCGTCGCCATTCCCGTCCCCCACGGGCCCGGCGATCCACGGCGACACCATCAAGGCTCAGATTGTCAGCGCCGGGACCAGCGCCGCACTCCCCGGAGTCGCGGCTCCCGCTGGGAAGACCGCTCTGCTGGTTCGACTCAAGGTCACCTCGGACCCCGAGGGTCGGACCGCGAAGTCACCCATGTTCGAGGCCTGGGCCATCAGGTATCCCACCTGCGAGAGTATCCCCGGAACGGGCTGCTGGAGTATCGACGGAGAATCACACTTCCTGACCGAGGCGGACGCCCGGGCTGGGCACAGCTCCGGCGCGGTGTGGCCGGGAAACCCCCTCAACGCCGATACGGCCTATTTCGCGTACATCTGGAAGTTCGTACCCGAGGGCGACGACCTGCACGAGGCCAAGTTGTGCACCTTCGGCGGGAGCGGGGAGTGCATCCCTCTCGGCCCGGTCACACCGCTCGCCCCACAGGACGTCAGCTCCCTCGACCTCCGCCAGTACTGACGGTCTCAGCGACGGCCCGTCGGTGACGGGCCGTCGGGCGCCGACGCGATTCGGCCCAGGGCGACCGTGGTGTTGTCCGCGGTCGCCCGCTTGGCGTCTGGGCAACCGTCAGAAGGGGATCTCGGACTGGTGCATCGCGTCCACGCTGTAGAGCGGGAGGCCGCTGTCGTCGATCTCCATCCGCCAAGCCGGGCCGGCCGGCTGCCCCGAACGCCGGGAGGCCGCCACCCGCTGGGTGACGGCCTCCGGTGCCTTCTCAGGGCCTCGGCCACCCGCCGCCGGGCACCGACATCGGACGTTGTTGATGTTGTTCGGTGCCGGGTCCAGGTCCATCGCCTCACACACACCTCGTGCCCGCAGAGGACCTGCGGCCTCGGCGAACACCGCCATGATCTTCTGGTAGGCCGCCCCGTCCGGCAGTGCCGGGGTAACCGCCGACGGTGCGGGTGGGGCTGGATCCGGTAGCTGCAGCAGCGTCTTGCGGGTGATCCGCACCTCCTCGGCGGCCCGGCCGAGCTCGTCCAGCATCGCGGTGAGCTGCTTGATCTCCTCGCGGGTCTCCTCAGCCTGCGCGGTGATCTCCCGCTCGCGCTCCTCCAGCCGCACCAGCACCGCGCCCAGGGTCAGTTCTCCGCCGGTCATGCGCCGCGCCAGGACGGCATCGCGCTTGCCGTCAGGCGACGGGCCATCACATCGCTTATCGCCCAGTACACCCGGGACTCGGCCGAGGCGGGGCGGTGCTCGTAGTCGCGCACCAGCCGCCGGTGCAGCATCAAGATCCCGTTCGTCTGCTCCACCCGCCACCGGATCGGCTGCGGGACGAACCCGGTCTCGGCCGGGTTGCGCTCGACGATCTCGACCTCGATGCCCGGCGCTGGTAGCGGCCGCCGCGAACGGCCCCCGTGTAGCTCAGCCACCCGATCCCCCGCCGACCGGGGCCCCGGTGATGGCCTGCATCTCCTGCCTGATCATCTCCTGCAGCGGCACGCCGTCGCGGTTGCTGAGGATGACACCGACCCAGCCGGTGTACGGGTATATGTCCCAGTTGGTGCTGACACCGGGGTTGCCACCGGCGCGCTGGTAGATCCACTGGCCGTTGACGATGGAGACCGGAATCCCGTACGCCCCGAACGACGCCGGTCCATGGGGGAGCTTGGCAGCAGTGAGCACGTCGGCCCAGGGCCGGTCCAGCACCGTGCCGTCGCGCAGCGCGCGCGCGAACCGGACCAGATCCGGCGCGGTGGCGAAGCCACCGTCCCCGGGGGCATCGATGAAGGCGCGGCCCGGATTTTTGCCGAGTACGTTCGGGTCCGGGCTGCTCTTGTCCAGGTTGCGGACGGCGTCCTCCACGCTGCCGTCGGCCAGCTCCATGTACGGGTGCGCGATGTGCTCGTCGGTCAGCCACTGTGGCCTGGTGCAGAATGCCGAGCCGGTCATGCCGCAGCGCCCGAAGATGTTCTCCTGCACGTAGTCCCAGTACGTCTTGCCGGTCACGGCCTCCACGATCAGCGCGGAAATGGTGACCTCCGCCTCCTCATGGGCGGTGTCAGGAACGCCCGGGACGCCCACCAGTTTCGCCTGCCGGGCCCGCTGCTCGTAGTACTTGTGCACCTCATCCCGGCTCTGGAAGACGCGTTGCACGTCCTCATCCGGACTGTCCAACCCGGAGGTGCCGGACAACATGTGGTGGATGGTCACCTGCTCGGCGATCTCCTTGGCGAAGCCCTTCAGATGGGTGCCCACCGTGTCCGATAGCTTCACCTTGCCCTGCTGCGCCAACTGCAAGATGGCCACCGCGCAGAACGGCTTGCCCGCCGAACTGAGGCTGAACGCGACGCCCTCGTGGTTGGCGATCCCCTTCTCCTTGTCGGCCATGCCGTAGCTGCGGGACAGCACCGTCCGGCCCCGGTGCGACAACAGCACCACGCCGGAGAACTTGCCCTCGGCGGCCAACTTCGCGACATACCGGTCGTAGGCTCCGCCAGGCCGGGTGTCTGGCGGGATCGGGTCGGTTGGGGCCTGGTCGGCGTGGCCGGGCTGGGCGCCCACCAGCGACGCGCCTGCCACCACGCCAGCGGCCGCAAACCCGCCCCACCCGAGCAGCAGCCGCCGATCGACACCGCGTACGGAATCCGAGTCCATGATCACAGTCCTTTCCCGATGGACGAACTGACCGTTGATGCACTGAGGTCCATGCCTCCACTGAAGACGGGAGACTGTTGCGGTGGCGTATGCGATTTTCGATACGTCTGTGATACACGTTCCGCGAAGATCACTGGCTGTCGTACCGAGGTCAGCCCGGCGCGAGCGACCCGCTGCGGTGTCGAAGGTGCAATGCCAGAAGTTGAGGTTGCGGGCCGTTTGTCAAGCGGCTCGGCTGGGTGACTGGTCGCATCGTGCGGGTAGCTGAGTCTTGTGTGTCGCGGGTGGGCCAGTGGCGTTGTGGGTCGGTGTTCATGACGGCGATGACGCCTTCGCGTCGGACGGCGAGCCTCACCAGTCGATTCCGGCCTCCACCGGCAGGTGGTCGCTGCCGTTGGCGGGCAGCACCCATGAGTTCCTCGGCTGCAGGCCGCGTTCCAGGACCTGGTCGATCCGCACCACCGGGAACGTTGCCGGATAGGTGAAGCCGAAACCGGCCCCGGCCACGTTCTGGGCCGACCGCAGCTGCGAGGTGATCCCGCTCAGTTCACGGTCGCCCGTGGTGCCGTTTAGATCGCCGAGCAGCAGCACCCGCGCACTCGGATCGGCGGCCACGGCCGCGCCGACCGCCTGCACGCCGATGTCCCGCGAGCCTGTCCAGAACCCGCCCCTGGGCATCACCCGTACGGAGCCCAGATGGGCCACGTACACCGTCAGCGGCCCGTGGTCGGTGGCCACGACGGTGCGCAGCCTGGCGTTGTCGGCCGGTATGGGATTTCCGATACGCGGACGATACGCGCCGACTCGTAGCATCGAGTGCATGCGCGTGTTGATCGTCGAGGACGAGCCCTTTCTGGCAGAAGCTATCCGCGACGGTCTGCGCCTGGAGGCGATCGCCGCGGACATCGCAGGTGACGGCGACACCGCGCTGGAACTGCTGAGCGTCAACGGGTACGACATCGCCGTCCTCGATCGCGACATCCCCGGGCCGTCCGGCGACGAGGTCGCCAGACGCATCGTCGCCTCCGGCAGCGGCATGCCGATCCTCATGCTCACCGCGGCCGACCGTCTCGACGACAAGGCCTCGGGCTTCGAACTGGGCGCCGACGACTACCTCACCAAGCCGTTCGAACTCCAGGAGCTCGCGCTCAGGCTCCGGGCACTGGATCGCAGACGCGCCCACAGCAGGCCACCGGTGCGTGAGATCGCGGGCCTGCGCCTGGATCCGTTCCGCCGCGAGGTCTACCGCGACGGCCGCTACGTCGCGCTCACCCGCAAGCAGTTCGCCGTGCTCGAGGTTCTCGTGGCCGCCGAGGGCGGTGTCGTCAGCGCCGAGGAACTCCTGGAACGCGCCTGGGACGAGAACGCCGACCCCTTCACCAACGCCGTGCGCATCACCGTGTCCGCTCTACGCAAGCGCCTCGGGGAACCCTGGATCATCGCCACCGTCCCGGGCGTGGGCTACCGCATCGACGGGCCGCCGGCGGCCGGACCCGGACCCGAGGCCCCCGGACCCGAGGCCCCCGGACCCGAGGCCCCCGGACCCGAGGCCCCCGGACCCGAGGCAGCCGAGCGTGAATAGACGGACCGGGCTGAGCGTTCGCCTCAGACTCACCCTCAGCTACGCCGGATTCCTGATGCTGGCCGGCGCTCTGCTGCTCGCGGCGGTGTGGTTGTTCCTGCTGCGCTACGTGCCCAAGCGGGCACTCATCATCCCCGGCTCCACTGGCGGCTCCATCAACGGAGTCTTTCCCGTCCGGTCCAACCTCCTGAACATCTTCGCGCCGAGGGCAGCCGAAGTGCTGGCGTTCCTCCTGTTGCTCGGTCTCGTGGGCGGATGGATCCTCGCCGGCCGGATGCTCGCCCCGCTGGCCCGCATCACCGACGCCACTCGCCTGGCCTCGGCCGGGTCGCTCTCCCACCGGATCCGACTGCCGGGCCGCAGGGACGAGTTCCGCGAACTCGCCGACGCCTTCGACACGATGCTGGGACGGCTCGAGACAGTCGTCGCCGAACAGCGGAGGTTCGCCGCCAACGCCTCGCACGAACTGCGCACACCGCTGGCGATCTCGAAGACCATCCTCGACGTGGTCAGGGCCGATCCGGACCACGCCACCGGCGAGGTCATCGCCCGCCTTCACGCCGTGAACAACCGGGCCATCGGCCTCACCGAGGCACTGCTCCTGCTCAGCCGCGCCGAGCAGCGGTCCTTCAGCCGCCAGCAGGTCGACCTGTCCCTGATCGCGGAGGAGGGCACCGAAGCGCTGCTACCGTTCGCGGAGAGGCACGGCATCGCCGTTGAGATCCGCGGCGACATCACCCCCGCGTTCGGATCACCCGCGCTCCTCCTGCAGCTCACCACGAACCTCGTGCAGAACGCGATCGTCCACAATCTGCCGGATCGGGGCAGCGTATGGGTGAGCACCGGCGTCTGCCCAGGCGGTGCGGTGCTCACGGTCGAGAACACCGGCGAGCAGGTCACCCCGGGGTTGGCCGCGACGCTCACCGAGCCGTTCCAGCGCGGCACCGAGCGCGTTCACGCCGGCCACGCGGGCGCCGGCCTCGGCCTGGCCATCGTCAGGACCATCACCCAGGCCCACGACGGAACCCTGACCCTCACCCCGCGCACCGAGGGCGGCCTGCGCGTCACGGTGCGGCTGCCCGCCGCAAAACCGCACGGCGGGTGACGGCAGCCTCGGGCCGGTCCAGGGCGGCGGCATGGTGGGGACCGCAGTCCCCGCGCATCGGCGTAGGAGGCCAGGGACATCCTCATCGGATCCATAGTTGTGTTTCAGCGCTGCCAAGTCAGCTGGGTGCGGTTCTTTTCGAGGGACGATGCTGATCACGCTGTGAGGGCGTAGTTCTCCTGGCTGGGGTCGGGGTGGAGGCGCTCGTGCTCGCGAGCACTGTGGAAGCGCCAGTAGGCGTAGAGGTCGCCGTTGGACACGAGGGTGCGGAGCCGGAGGACGGCTTCGGCTCCAGCCAGAAGGTGTGGGCAACGCCGGAGCGGGCGCGGCGCTCGGGCGGCTCACTCGGGTAGGCGGCTCTGCCCTCCTCGACCCACCAGCGGCGCAGGGCGGCGACCGCGAACGCGGCGGTGTCGTGGTCGGTTCCGACCACGACGAAGCCGGCGTTGCGCCCCATGTCGTAGATGCCGTACGGGATCGCGGTGCCCACTGCCTGGGAGGGGAAGTCGTGGTCCAGGACCTTCACCGGCGCGCCGGGCGACGCCCATTCCCGCCCTGCCTGCGCGAACAGCCCGATCTGTTCCTTCTTCTTGCTGTCCACGCTGATCACCGGGTCCCCTGCGTCCATGAACAGCCGCACCTCGTCGTTGAGGTGCCGGAACTGGGCGTCGCGGTCCGGGTGCGAACTGCACGCCAGGAAAAGGGCGTTGCCGCGCAGGCTGAACCCGGCCTGCTTCAGCAACGCGGCGACGGCATCGCGTCCCACCGTGTGCCCCCGTGCCGCGAGTCCCTGCGCCAGGTGGCGCAGGGACTTCGTGGTCCAGGCCAGCGGCCTATCGGGTCGCCCTGCGTATGGTCCTCGACCAGGGCCAGCAGCGTGGCACGCAGCCCGGGGTCCTTCTCGGCCGCGGTCGGTCTGCCCGCGCCAGGGCGTCGTACCCGGCCGTCGGCTCCGGTGGCCTCCTCCAGGTCCGCCAGCCCGCGGCGGATACAACCTTTCGAGACCCCAGTCGCCGCGGCGACCGCGGCTATTCCGCCGTGCCCGAGCTGCCGTGCCCCGGCCGCGTACAGCAACCGACGCTGACGCTCGTTCAGATGCGGGGTCACCGCCTCCAACTTTGCCCGTAACGGACCGATCAGCTCATCAAAACGCCTTATACCAGATCAACGAGCCGAAGTCCCGGAAGTGACCAGCAGATTCCCGACGGCCCCCGACGTCACTCTCCCGTGGTACGGGGCACTGTCGCCGCCGAACAACAGGTGCTGTCAAAACTTAGGCTCTGGCACGAGTTCTGTGGCGTCTCACGCTGCGTGATTGTTGATCTTCTTGCCCGCCTTCGCGAGGTTGCCTGAAAATCGTCGGGCGCTGTCGTGCTGTCGCCGACACTTCTGGCCCGTGAACAAGGTGTTGGTCCAGCTGGAGGCGTTGCTGTTTCCGGCGGTCGCGGACGTCAGGGTGCTGTCTGTCGATGTGAACAGCGAGGTGATTCGGGTCGAGGTGAGGTCCACGGCGGGCGGGGCGTTGTGCCCGGGCTGCGGAGTCATCTGGTCTGGTCGTCCAGGTGGCGGGCGGAATCGGCCCACTTGCCGATCCCCTGCATGCCTACTGGCGGAGCCTATAAGCGGACGAAACCCTCGAATCCATGATCGCCGCTGGTGGGTCACAGCGCCCTCTGCCATGGGCGGATGACCGACTGTCAGAGGCACGTGCTGGGATGGGCTCGTACCTGGCGCGGTAGCAGAAGTGGGCCGCGCCGATCGAGCACGCCGCCGGGAGAGCCGCCATGGACCACCTCAGCCCACGCGACCGGGAGGACGCCGCCGCGCGCCTGCGGGCGCTGCTGCTGCTCGCGCTGCCCGGTCTCGAACCCGGACACCTCCAGCAGCTGAGGGCCGCTTTCGGGGCGGAGTGGCCCGCTGACCTCCCGCCGCGTACCGAGCTGGGCACGGCTTACCCGCCCGCGGATCCGGCCAGGGCAGCCCGCGCGGTACGTGAGTCGCTCGCCGCGCCCCGGCAGCCCGGCCTCGCCGCCCTGACCGCCGCCGCCCGCGCGGCCGGCGCCCTCGACGCGGCCCTCGCCCTCGACCTGCTGGAGCAGGCCCGGCCCGCCCGGGTCCTGCCCGCCCTGCTGGCGGGCGCGACGGGTCGTGAAGGCCCGCTCACTTCCCGGCTGGAACAGCTGGTGGCCAAGCACCTGGGCCCCGATCCGCAACGCTGGTCGGAAGTCCAGGGCGCGCTGGCGACCCACCGGGGGACGCTGCCCGACCTCCTCGCCGAGGACCTTCCCCCGGCCGTCGAGGGGCGTTCCGCGCCGCCCAGGGCGGTCTACGCCGCGCTGGCCCTCCTGCTCGGCCACGCCGACCCGCGCGACCTCGCCGACGTGCTGCCGCATCTGGACGACACCACCGTCACCGAGCTGCTGGCCGGCGGCTCCCAGCCGCCGGCCCGTCTGGTGGAGGCCGTCACCGCGTACGGCGACAGCCGCACGCGCGCCGCCCTCGCCCGACACCCCCGCCTCGACGCCCGCGTCCTCAGGCAACTGGTCACCGCCGACGATCCCGCCGTCAACGCCGTCGTCTACCGCAACCCGCGCGCCACCCCGTCCCTGCGCCGGGCCATCGCCGCCGGCACCCCGTACACGCCCGGGCGCACGCAGCCGGTGCCCGTCGACCGGGTCGCCCTGCTGGGCAGAGCGCCGACCGGCCGGCCCGCGCTCGCCCCGCTGGTCGGCAGCGGTGACCCCGAACTCACCCGTCTGGGGCTGTCGTTGGGTGTCCGCAGGCAGGCGCAGCAGTACGCCCTGCTGCGGGTCTGGGAGCGGCACGGCTCCGCCGCGGTCCGCGGCCTGCTCGACGATCCGGCGCTGGCCCGGGGCCTCCACCCGAAGGTCGTCGCGCTGGTGGCCGGAGCCCTGGACGACCCCGACGGCTGCCGGCGACTGCGCGCCGACTGCGAGGCCTACGAGGCCCCGGCCACGCTGGTCCGGCGGCTGCAGACCACCCGCGGCACCGACACTCTGCGCGATCTGCTGCACGAGCCCTACGCGCACGACATCGAGGCGCTCGCGGCCGGCCACCGCGCGTCGCCGTACCTGCCGCGGGTGGCGGAGGAGCTGCTCCGCCACGAGGACGCCACCGACGAGCAGCGCACCCTGTTCCGGACCACCGTGCTGAACGACCTGTGGCGTCAGGGCGAGCGGATCGAGGGCGTGGTCACGCCGCCCGGCGAACGGCTCGCCGAGGGTGCGTTGGACCAGTACAGCCGCAGCTGGGCGCCCGAGTGCGTCCGGGCCGGTCTGCTGGATCCCGCACTGCTGGTGACCGCTGCCCGGCCCGCGCTGGAGGCGGTGATGGGCCTTGGCCGCCTGGCCGAGGACGACGGCCTGCCCGCCGCCGTGACGGCGCAGCTGGCCGCGCTCGCCGGAGAGTGGCTCGCGGGCCGGCCCGAAGTCTGGGAGGTGCTGCTGGAGGCGCTGCCCGAGTTCCCGGGGACGCTCGCCGAGCTGCTGGCGCACGCCGAGCAGGCCGCGGACCGGGCAGCCCCGGCACCCGCGACGCTCTCCGCGGTGCCCGCCGCCCTGCGGGCCGCCGAGCCCTTCGAACCGCCCACCGAGCCCGTCGGCCGGGACCACCGGGCCGCGCTCGGCGCGATCGACCTCCTGATCACGCTGGGGAAGGACACGCCCGGCCTAGTCCCACCGCCCGTGCCCGGCGACCCGGGCGTGCTGGCCTTCCTGGCCCGCACCGACAGCGACGACTACCCCGGCTGGATCGCCCCCCGCTGGCTGGTCGAGGCCCGCGGGAGCGACTGGGCGCCCGACCCGGAGACCTTCTGCGAAGCGCCCGAGCCGGAGCTGCTCCTGGAGGCGGTCCGCGTACATGCCCTGCGGATGGGCGGCGGAGGCTCCTTCTCGCTCCCCGCCCAACTCGCCGACCTGGGTTACCTCAACGGCGTGGTCACCGCTGAGGCCCTGCTGGCGGCCATCCCCGCGCGGTTCCTGATCCCGGTGACCTGGGACTGGCAGGACGCGGCCTTCGTCCCCGCCGTCCAGCGGGCCCTCGGCGACCTGCTGCGTGAGGAACTCGGCACCGACGCACCCGCCTGGATCCGGCTGCTGACGGCTGCCCAGGAGCACGCCGAGAACACCGACCTGAGCTGGCCCGAGCTGGTGGAGCTCTCCCGTACCGTCAGCCCGCGCCCGGAGCGCGTCACCCCCAGCGGTACCGGGTCCGCGGAGGAGTTCGACCGGACCAGGGTGCGGTACTGGGGGTGGCCGGCCGGCGAGGCGCTGCTGCGCGCCGACGCCGGAGTCCTGGCGGCCGTCCTCCCGCAGTTGCGGCCGCATGCGTCGCGTCTGCTGGCGCTCTACCTCAACGTCCACCACGAGCGCTATCCGCAGCCGGTCCTCCAGTATCTGGTCACCCATGGCGACCACGGCGTCGTCGACGAACTCGCCCAGCTGCGCCACGAGCCGCTGGAGGAGCGGGAGGCGGCGCAGCTGCTCGGGCGCGCCGACCCCCTGGTGAACCTGGCGCTGCTGCGCCACCACCCCGACTACGGCGTGCGGCATCGCGCCGCGGTCCACCCAGCGGGAGGGCTCGCGGCGTACGCCGACCGGATCGAGGACCATCGGCTCGCCAAGGGCCTGCAAGCCCCCGAGCCCGACCTGATCGAGGCCGTCTTCGCACGGACCTCCGGCTGGCTCCGGCTGCCGGAGCAGCTCATAGGCTGCCTGGGGATGCTGCGCCACGGCGGTCCGGAACGGCTGGCGGCCCTGCTCGACTCGGGGCAGGTCGGTCCCGGGGCGACCAGGATCTGCCGGAAGGCACTGGCCGCCCCCGACACCCTCGCGGCGCTCCAGTCGCGCACCGCACGCGAGTTCCGCGCCGAGAAACTGCTGGCGAGGCTGCGTGGGCTCGACCATGCGTACTACGGGTATCTCGTCCCTGACCTGCTGACGCTGCCCTACGAGGTCGACTGGGCCCTGCTTGAGGCGGAGCACGCGCGCCAACCGTTCGCCGTCTGGGCGGCGCTGGTCGCACACCCGGACGCGCCCGAGGAGTTCGTGCTGCGCCATCACGAGGCGCTCGGCCCCGTGGTGCGGTGGCGGCAGCAGGAGAGCCCCGTGCTCACCAGGGCGCGGATGCACCTCGGGTTCGGGCACCACCACGGCACAAGCAAACTGACCGTGCGTCTCGACCAGGCCCTGGCCACCGGGCGGCTGACCGGGCTTGACCTCGTCCACCTGATCGCCCCGGCGGCCCAGGTTCTGCGCTACCTCGTGGGCGCGCTGCTCCGGCCGGATGGCCCTTCGGTGCAGCTGGAGGAGGCGACGGGCGAGCTGGTCGCCCTGATGCGCAAGGTCGACGGACCTGCGGCCTGGCAGCGGATCTACGCCGCGCTGACCGGCCGGGACCAGGGCTGGGAGCCGCTGAGCTCCGTCGCACAGCTGCTCGAGGGCCCGGGGGGAGACCGAGGATAAGCGTCGATCGGGCCCCAACACCTCCTTGCGCGCGCGGCACCGTGACGTGCCCCTCCCGTTCCACGAACCGGGCCGGCGCCATCAGGCCCTGTTGGAACCGGTCGGTACGGGACACCGCCGGCTTCGCCCTCGCGGCGGTTTTCGCGGCCAGCAGCCCGGGGTCGTTCCCGATGCCGACCGCCGCGAGCAGGTCCCGCTGCTCGGGCTCCAGGCCGGGCCCGCCGGTCCGTTGCGCCTGCACGCAGCGATCGAGTCGCCGGCCCTCGAAATCCGCAGGGGCGGTCCGGCTTGTTGGTGGTCTGGCTCAGAGCCAGCCCTTCTGGGCGGCTTTGATGCCGGCTTCGAAGCGGCTGGAGGCGCCGAGGCGTTCCATGATGGAGGCCATCTGGCGGTTGACGGTGCGTGAGGAGATGCCGAGGCGTTGGCCGGCGGTGTCGTCGGTGAGGCCGGTGCCGAGGAGGCGCAGGAGTTCGCGTTCGGTGTCGCTGAGGCCGGTGGCGGGGTCGTCGGTGCGGGTGGCACCGAGGGGGACGGCGGTGGCCCAGGCCTGGTCGAAGAGTTCGCCGAGGGCGCGGACCAGGCCGGGTTCGGTGACGTGGAGGGCGCCCTTGCGGGTGTCGGCGGGGTCGATGGGGACCAGGGCCTGGGCGCGGTCGACGATGACCAGGCGCTGGGGTATCACGGGTGCGGTGCGCACTTCGCTGCCCAGGCTGAGGAGCCATTGCGCGTAGGCGGTGGTGTGTGGGTCGTTGCGGGTGGCGTCCTGGTAGAGGGACTTGATGGTGACGCCTCGGGCGATCGTGGTGGCGTTTCCCTGGCGGCCCGCGGCGAGGTCCTCGGGGCGCTGGCCGGCGCCGGGGTGGACGCCGAGGACCTCGGTGGTGGCGCTGCGGCCCAGGAGGTCGAGGCGGTTCTGGATGGCGTCCATGCCGAGCAGGCGCTCGCCGTGGGTGGCGCGGGAGTCGGCGCGGTCGGCCACCAGGCGGGTGACGGCGGCTCGGGAGGCCGCGAGCTGGGCCTGGCGGGCGGCCAGGTCGGCTTCCTGGCGGGCCAGCATGTCCGCCAGACCGATCTCGGGGGTGACCGCGCGCATCTGCCCGGGGTGTTCGCTGGAGGCGCGCACCAGCATCAGCTGGGCGAGTTCCTCCAGGCAGTCGTGGAACTGGCTCGGTGTCAGAGCGCAGATGGGCGCGAGCTCGTCGATGCCGTGGCCGGGGTGGTCGAGCATGGCCTGGTAGGCGGCCGCGGCGGCTGCGGTCAGCCCCAGTGTTTCCAGCATCGCGGCAGTGTCCTTCGATTGCGGCGCCGCCCCCCGGCAACACCTGGCGGGACCATGATCGCATCCGAACCGACCTCGTTCAAGATCGGTTCTGCGGGGCTTCGCCGCAGCTCAGCGCAGACGGGCGGGGATTCCGATTGACGGTTCCTGGGGCAATTGCGGTGGTGTGTTCCACCGCGAAAAAGGACGTTCGGTCATATTGCGGATATGGCGGGAACATGACATTCCGTCGGGATCCCGCCAGGCGACTTGGCGACACCGGGAAGTCCTTCCGGGGGTGTTGATCTGCGACGAAGCTGTTCCTTGCCAGCAGGGAACGAGAACAGCCCGAACGGCAACCGGACGAAGCGTCACCGCGGGACGCGACCTCCGGAACAACGACACCCGTTGCTCCTCCAGTAAAGGACCACTGCCATGATCCGCACCCGTCTCGCCCAGGCCGCCGCGGTCGCCACCCTCGCCGTCGGCACCGTCATCCTGCTGCCCCTCGCCTCCGCCTCCGCCTCCGCCTCCGCCGTCGCCGCTCCCGCTCCTGCAGCCGCCCCCGCTCCTGCGGCCCCGGCTGCCCCCGTCGCCGGTGCCGTGGTCACCCCGGACAACCTCACCTGGGGCTGAGCAGCGTGGACATCGTCTACATCAGCCTGGACCGCCGCCCCGCAGCAGGTCAGGTCCCCGCCGCCTCCGTAGCCGGTGCCGTGGTCACCTCGGACAACCTCACCTGGGGCTGAGCGCCGTGGATATCGTCTACGCCAGCCTGGACCGCCGCCCCGCAGCGGGCCAAGCCCCCGAGGGCGAGGTCGCCGAGGTCATCGACGTCCTCTGGGCACACGCCACCCCCGAGGACCGCCTTGAACACGCCGGCGGTCACGCCGAACCCGACCGCATCGACCTGATGCTCTTCCTGCGCACTTCCGACAACCCCGACGATGGCGGCGCCGAGCGGCGGGCCGCCGCCCTGCTGCACCGCAGCCACCTCGGCTCGCCGCTCCTGCGGCACCGCTACCTGCCGCCGCTTCCCGTGCCCGCAGAGGCACACCCCGCCACCTGACCGATCGCGCATCCCGCCCGGACACCCACACGCTGATCGGCCCCGCTGGCTCGGCCGCCCGTGTGGGGCGTGCCCCGGTGCCGAGGATTTTCGGCGACCGCTGTTCCTGCAGGACAGCCGTCGTGGCCGCCTCCCGAGACTTCCGGCCGTTCGAGGCCGACAGCACCACCTCCATCATCCTCACGGCACCGCTGTGTGCCGACCTGTCAGGAGTACCGCCATGTCCGCCAAGACGTCCAAGCTCGTCCGGATCGCGCTGGCCGCCGCCATCGCCGCCTCCGGCGCGATCGCTTCCACGGTCCTCACCAGCACGGCCGCTCACGCCACGTCCTCGACGAACGGGCAGATCAGCCGCAGCGAGATCCTGGCCCGGGCCCAGTACTGGTACGACCAGCGCGCCAACATCAGCTACAACCAGGGCGGTTCCTACCCGGACCAGCAGGGTGCCTCCTACCGCACGGACTGCTCGGGGTACGTGGACATGGCCTGGCACCTGGGCAGCGGACCGAACACCGACGGCCTGGTCGGCTACTCCAACGCGATCTCGTTCGACGACCTGAAGCCCGGTGACATCCTCGACAGCTCCCCGCACGTCATCCTGTTCGAGAAGTGGGACGACTCCAGCCACCAAACGTTCGACTACTACTCGTTCGGGTCCACTCCGGTGAAGCACGTCACGGGAGCGACCCGAACCGGCGACACCGCCGGCAGCGGCCTCTTCCGCTCCACTGCGGTCTCGGCGTACACACCCCGGCGCTACACCAACGTCGTCGACGACGCCCCGGTGTCGGTCCGGCCGTCGGCGGTGGGGGTGTTCCGGGGCGGGACGTGGGCACTGCGCGGTGCGTCGGGTGCGACGACGTCGGCCGTGTTCGGGCAGGCCGGGGACGTTCCGATCACCGGGGACTGGGACGGTTACGGTCACGACCAGCTCGGTGTGTTCCGGCCCTCCACCAACACCTTCGCGCTGCGCCACGACGACGGCAGTAGCACCTCGCTGGTCTTCGGCAACTCCGGTGACATTCCGGTGCCGGGCATGTGGGACCACAACGGCCATGCCCAGATGGCCATCTACCGGCCCTCCACCAACACGTTCAGCGTGCGGCACGACGACGGGACGGTGACCTCGTTGGCGTTCGGCAACCCGGGCGACATCCCGGTCGTCGGTGACTGGGACGGCGTCGGCCACACCCAGGTGGGTGTCTTCCGTCCGGGTGCCAACCCCGGCGATGCCAACACCTTCGCCCTGCGCCACGACGACGGCTCCGTCAGCACCGCGACCTACGGAGTCCAGGGCGATGTGCCCGTCGTCGGCGACTGGGCCGGCAAGGGCCGCACCACCTTCGGCATCTTCCGCCCCGGCAACGCGACCTACGCCCTGTCCAACGCCTACGCCGGCACCAGCGACTCCACCTTCCAGTACGGCAACCCCGGCGACACCCCCGTCACCGGCAACTGGAACTGACCCACCTGCCGAGGGGCGGGCATCGTGAACCAGCGAACTCGGCTGCGCCACTCGACCTGATGGGCCAGTTCCATCACGCAACTGGGGAGCTCCGGCCGGTCATCCGCATACCCGCCGGCGGCACGCCCACCCGCCACCCGCCCATCCGGTACCAGCCAGGAACCCTGCCCTGCCCCCGGACCACCGGGGCTCCCCGCCCAGCCTCGGCCGCGACGCGGCCGACACGGATCGCCCACGCCGTCGCGGCGATCCGGTGATTCCCGCCTTCCATGCCCCGGACGTATCAGCCCCGGCCGGACAACTCCTCAGGAGACCACCATGCTCACGCTCCGATTCCGCCGCTCCCTCGCCCTCACGACCGCCGTCGCTGTGCTGCCGATCGGCATCGTGCTGGGAGCACAGAGCGCCTCTGCGGACACTGCCTCCTCCATCGCCGGCACCGCCAACGCGAACCTCTCCAAGGGTGCCTGCAGCACCAACAGCGCAGGCGGCACGGGCTTCTACTCGAGCTGCACGGGCAACAACGGTTCCCCCGAGAACTGGTGCGCGGACTTCGCCAAGTGGGTCTGGGCCCAGAACGGCGTGAACGTGAACGGGCTCACCCCCGGTGCCGGCAGCTTCGCCTCGTACAAGAACGGCCTGCACACCACCCCGCACGTGGGAGACGCGGTGGTCTTCGACTACAACTACTCCGGCTGGGCCTCCCACGTCGCCATCGTGACCGCCGTCAACAGCGACGGGACGATCACCAGCATCGGCGGCAACCAGGGCAGCAACGACGTCACCGCCAGTCAGGTCAGCGCCCACACCTATTCCGGCGCACTCGGCTACAGCTCCTTCATGGGCAAGAGCATCAGCGGATACGTCTCGCCGGACGGCGGCACGAGCGCCCCCTTGACCTATCACGGTGATGTGCCGGTGGCGGGGAAGTGGGGTGGTTCGGCGACCACGATCGGGGTGTTCCGGGACGGCGCATGGGCACTGCGCGGCACGAACTCGGCGGGGAACGCTGATGCGGTCGTGAACTTCGGTCAGGCCGGGGACGTGGCGATCACGGGTGACTGGGACGGTGTCGGGCACGACGAGCTCGGGATCTACCGGCCTTCCACGAACACGTTCGCGCTGCGCCATGACGACGGCAGCAGCAACTCGCTGGTCTTCGGTCAGGCCGGTGACATTCCGGTGCCGGGCATGTGGGACCACAACGGCCATGCCCAGATGGCCATCTACCGGCCCTCCACCAACACGTTCAGCGTGCGGCACGACGACGGATCGGTCAGCTCGGCCGCTCTCGGTAACCCGGGCGACGTCCCGATCGTGGGTGACTGGGACGGCGTCGGCCACACCCAGATGGGCGTCTTCCGCCCCGGCACCAACCCCGGCGACACCAACATCTTCGCGCTGCGCCACGACGACGGCACCGTCACCACCGCCACCTACGGCAGCAAGGGCGACCTGCCCGTCGTCGGCGACTGGAGCGCCAAGGGCCGCACCACCTTCGGCGTCTACCACCCCGCCAACGCCACCTTCGCTCTCAGCAACGCCTACGCCGGCACCAGCGACTACATCTTCGCCTTCGGCAACGGCGGCACCTGGTCCTAGACCGGCACACCGGACACCCACGCGCTGATCGGCCCCGGCGTCTCGACCGTAGGCGCCTACGAGCCGAGCGCCGGCACCTTCTACCTCAGCAATGACAACGCCAACACCGCCGTCACCGTGACCTTCGGCAACCCCGGCTGGACTCCGATTGTGGGCAACTGGTAGCCGGCCGCTCTTCATCGCAGGCGGTCCGCCGATCCCGGCGGACCGCCTTGCGTTCCCGCTGCCGTCCGCACCCGCGGTGACCCCCCACGCTGGGACTACCAGGATTTCGGCTCCGTCGCACATCCGGTGGTGACGGAGCGTTCCGGATATCACTGTCGGTGAGATTCAACTCAGCAGTTGCTCGGCGGGATCGTCGAGGTGTTGACGATCTTGACGGTGCTGCCGGCGTTGTCGGTGCCGTCCAGGACGTGGACGCTGCTCTGGCCGGGAGTGCTCCAGGCGACCCGGTTCTTGTCGAAGGACCAGGTTCCGGTGACCCTCTTGGTGACGGTCGCGGTCTCCAGCCATCCGTACTGTCCTGCTTGGAGAGTGAGGTAGGAGGAGTACTGGATCGCTTCCGACCCGATGAAGCTGTGCGAGTAGGACGCCGTGACGGACGATGAGACCTGGAAGGTGATGGCGCTCTCGGGGCCGGTTCCCACGGTGCCCCCGAGAGTGAGGGACCCGCCGACGGTGTTCTCCCAGCCGGTGGTGTCGGTGACGCTGGCGAAGGGCGTCTGCACGACGTTGCTGGCGTTGTAGTACAGCGTGCCCTTGAGACAGCTGCGCCCTTCGAAGTAGGCCGTCGGAAGGCTCTTGTCGACGCTGAAGCTGCAGGTACTGCTGTCCTTGGCGCAGAGGGTGAGGCCGTACTGGGCCGCGAACTGGCTCATGCCCGTCATGACGCCGGCGGACGTGCCAGGCTTCCAGACGTTATAACCCCCGGACGCCCTCGCGGAGTTCCCCATCTCGACGGTGTCCATGCCGGTGTTGGGATCCTGTTCGGCGGCCACCAGGCCTTCGTTGCCGCTCAGTTGTTTCATCTGGTACGTCCCCGGTGTGCCACCGGGTTCGACGTACCACTGCTGGCCGACGTCCTGGCTGTTGCAGGCCACCAGGTTGGTGCGCCAGGCGCTCTGCCCCAGGTCGTAGGCCGTGTTGAGGCAGAGCTTGTTCATCGACCGGTTCCGCAGCTGGAACAGGCCGCTTCCGCTGCTGTCCCGGACCATCGTCCACTGCTGGGTGGCGGTGCCGCTCTGGGCGGGGGCCGAGTCGACCCACGGGCTCGCATCGGTGGTGTTCTCGGGGGCCAGGGCAGTGCCGTCGCCGGCGTTGAGGATGCTCAGGCAGGCCGGAGTGCCGTTGCCCCGGCAGGGGTCGTAGCCGTAGCCGAGGTTGTCCCAGGTCGACCAGTCGTCGGTGGGCGGCGAGGGCGCGTTCGGCTCGTTCTGTGCGCGGTGCCCCAGGGTGTTGTCTCTCTGCAGGTCGAAGAACTCCAGCCGCCCGTCCTGGTTGGCGACCGCGCTCGGGTCGCCGCCCCCGGTGCCTAGGCTGGTCCGCACGCTCCACGAGGTGGTGCTGCTGGGCTGGGTCTGCTTGGTGTGCCAGATGTTGCCGTCGGACAGGAGGGCGAAGACCTCCAGGCGCCCGTCAGCGTTGGCCGTCACCGTCGGGTCACCGACCATGGCGCCGAACGGCGTACCGCCGCCCGCCAGTTGCCCCCAGCCTGTCCATCCCGTCTGGTCGCTCGTCTGGGCGTTGTACCAGACATTGCGGTCCATGCCGGTGCCGAAGACCTGCAGCCGGCCGTCCTTGTTGCGGGCCACGGCCGGGTCGCTCTCGAAGCTCCCGAGCATCGGCGTCCAGGGACCCCAGGACTCCTTGGTGTTCGTGCCGGTCTCGGTGATGCTCCAGAGCCCGGTGTCGCTGCCGCGGACGAATACCTCCAACTGGCCGCTGGCGTTCTGTGCGACTGCCGGGCGGCCGACCAGGGTCACGCCGGGACCGGGGAAGCCCGCGGTGGTCCAGGGGTCCCAGTTCTCGCCCTGTACGCTGCCGGGCACTGTCTGGGCGACGGTCCACAGGCCGCCAGCCGCGACGCCGAAGACCTGCAGGCTCCCGTCCAGGTTCGTCCCGACCGCGATGTCGCTGTCGAGGTGCCCCGGCTGGGGCCGGGTCCAGGTCGTGCCCCAGGTGCCGTCGCCGGCCTGGGCTTGCGAGGTGAGGACGCCGTCCTTGAGGAGGAAGACCTCAAGGCGGCCGTCCGAGTTGGTCGCCACCACCGGGTCGGTGTCCGTGGCGCCGCCCAGCGAGGTCCAGCCGCTCCAGTTGGTGCCGGCCTGCTGCTGGCTGGCGTGCCAGACGGCGCCGTCGTCGGGGGAGCGGACGAAGGCCTCCAGGTCGCCGTTCCGGTCAAGCCCGACCAGCCTGGTGGGCGACGGTTGTTGGGGGGACGCTGCCGTGGAGGTGTCGGCCCAGGCGGCCGGCTGCCCAGGTATGCCGAGGGTGGCCATGATGACGCCGAGCAGGGGGATGAGCACACGCGAGGGGACGAGCGAACGTCTTGCCATATCGGCTCCCATTCGGGAACAGGAGGCTCCGGGTGCGGAGTTGCCTCCTACAGATCACACCGCGTGAGCTGATGTGCACAGTATGCGGCGGTCTCGTGGCCCGCACGGGCGCATGGCGAAACGTGGCCTGAATGCGTTGTTCCGCTTGGGACTCGGGAGTTCTACTCCTGTTCCACACGGCGGGCGGATGCTTTGCTCGAGCCGGCCGACGCGGTGCTGTGTGCCGACGGGCCTGTCCGGTCGCTGGCTCCGTCCCGTAATCGGTGGCAACGAAGGGTGACGGCTGTCGTTGGCATGGTGTGTGTGATGTCAATGAGCTTGTAGGTGTGGTGTTTTCGGGGCTGTCGGCCCTCGTTGTCGAGGGTGTGACGGACGAGGGCGAGGTCATTCGGGTGTCGGCGCGGACTGGGACGATCCGGTGCCGTGCCCGGTGTGCGGGCAGCCAACGGGGCAGGTGCACGGCTTCCATGGCCGGGTGGTCGCGGACGTGCCGGTGGACGGGCGGCGGCGATCCGGCGTGCTCCGAGCGGGCGCAGTACGACCCGTGTTCTTTTCGCGGTTGCTTCACACGCGGTGAGCGTTATGCGGTAGGGTCCCCGCCCGACAGGCGAACGGGGGACACCATGAACGCTCCACAGGACTGGCACTCACCTGGGCTTCCGGAGCTGACGCAGGAGCAGTGCAGGGAACTCACCGGGGTCGGGTTCGACCTCGATCGGCTCTACCAGCTGAGCCGCAGCAAGTACGGCGTCTCGCAGATCCGCAGCGTGCTGCTCTGCTTCACCGACTCCTACTCGGGCGAGCAGCCCGCCGTCGCGGACGTGGCCCGAGTGGGCGAGGCGTGGGGGATAGCTAGCCATCGGCCCGGTTCGGTGCTGCGCGCACAGTTGAAGCAACGTGGCCTCGGCCACCTGGACCCGGACAACGGGTTGACGCGCTCGGCGCTCGGCGACTACACGCCACTGGAAGAGCGCGAGCGCAAACCCCTGCGCCCGCGCACCCCGGCGCGGGCAGTGCTGGGCTGGGCGCTGGTGCTGC
>FTKT01000292.1_pt1 | contig 23409 bp, 20 predicted proteins | sample 1658271 | NCBI WGS metagenome assembly FTKT01 (sample SAMEA3914811, study PRJEB12502) | metagenome | biome: forest; material: soil | place: Canada | collected 2011-08-04 | depth 0.3 m | reverse complement strand
CGAGGTGCCGGTCCTCGCGGTTCCCGAGGGCCTGCGGTGGCCACGGATCGCGCAGGCCGTCAGCGACGAGAGGTACCGCGCGGCGCAGGACTACGCCCGGCTGCCCGGCGAGGTGCTGGCCTGGCTGCGGAGCTGGTCGGCCCGCGACGGCGGGGTGCAGGCGCTGACGGAGTGGCTGGCCCGGACGGTGGCCGGCGAGGTCACGCTGACCGCCGGCACGGGGGAGCCGATGGCCTGGGCGCCGGCCGGGGCCCGGGAGATCGCGGAGCAGGCCGCGCCGACCATCGCCCGGGTCGCGACCCGGCAACTCGACTCGGCCGCCCTGGACGTCGGCTCCCGGCAGGTGCGCCTGCTGCCGATTGGGCACAGCACGCCGCGCCCGGTGCTGGCCGTCGCGCGGCGGGCACCGTTCGACGCGGCGGACATCTGCGCGGTGACCTGTGTGGCCGACGTGCTGCCCCTGCTGTTGCAGGTGCGGGAGGTGAACGCCCGCGAGCGCCAGGCCCATCGGCTGCTGTCGGCCGCTCAGGTGGGGGTGCTGCAGATGCTGATGGGCGGTGAACTGCTGCTGGCCCAGCGGACTGCGGCCAGCATCGAACCCGGACTGCTCGACGCCGAGCAGGGGCGGGTGCTGATCCTGGAGGGGCGGCCGGAGGACCGGACGGCCGCGATTCAGGAGTGCGGTGCGGCGATGCGGGGCAGCGCGCTGGTGGTGCGCTGCCCGGTCTACGACGGCAACGTGATCATCGTGGCGCCGGTCCGCCAGGACGGCCGGGACGGCGACTGGGACGACATCTGCGCGGAGCTGCGCAAGGTCGTCGCCGCCCGCCCCGACCGCTACCTGGGGGGCAGCGGCGCCGCGCCGCTGGCCGCGACGGCGCAGTCGTACCGGGACGCCGCACGGGCTCTGGCGGTGGCCCGGCACGTGAGCGAGCGGACGGTCCTGACCGGCGCCCAGATCCAGCTGGTCGAGGTGCTGGACCGGCGGGCCCGACCGTGGGCGGAGCGACTGCTCCAGCCGGTCCTCGCGCTGCCCCGCGGGGACCGCGACCAACTGCTCGACATGCTGGGCCTGGTGCTGGAGTTCGGGGTGGCGGGCACGGCCCGGCTGACCGGCCGGCACCGCAACACGGTCTCCGGCACGCGCAAGCGCGTGGGGGCCCTGCTCGGCCTGGACCTGAGCGACGTCCTGGTCCGTACCCGGCTGGACCTCGCCCTTCAGGTCCTGTCCTGCACGGTGCCGAGCGCCGGGTCCTCCCCGGCCGCGCCGCCGGCCGCCTCGCTGCCCGACCTGTTGCCCGACCTGCTGGCCACGGCCCCCGTGCGCGGCTGGGCGCAGCGCTGGCTGGCCCCACTGGCGCAGGACGGCCGCGACCTGCGGCGCACGCTGCTGGCCTGGGTCGGCTGCAACACGCGGGTGGAGGGGGCCGCCGCACAGTTGGGGCTCTACCCGGACACCGTCCGCGACCACCTCAAGGCCGCCGACCGGCTCCTGCAGCGCGACCTGATGTCCCCGTCGGGACCGCACGACCTGGTCCTGACCCTCCTGGCCACGGGGGCGCTACCGCTGCCGCGGGAGCGGGAGCAGGAGCGGGGGACGGGCTGACGGGTTGATGGTCGGGCGGGCTGATGGTTTGGCGCCTTGATGGTCTGCCTGGCCGATGGTCTGGTGACCCGACGGTCCGGCTCCCGATGGTCGGGCTGCCTGATGGTCAGGTGTGCTGGTGGTCGGGTGAACTGACGGTCTGTCTGCTTGATGCTCTGGCGTCCTGACGGTCTGACTGTCCGTCGGTCTGGCGGCCCGATGGTCCGCCCTCCTGATGGTCGGACGGCCTGACGATCTGATGCCCTGACGGTCCCGGAGCCTGACGCTCTGATGCCATCTTGCTTCCAGCCGGGTGCGGTGACGTCGGAAGATGTGCGGTGGTGGTGTTCCGGCCCTGCCGGACTGTGCATTCGTGGGGTACCACGTGGTGCCACCAGCTCATACCGTCGACCCTCCCACGGCTGGAGCAGGCGTCCTGCCGGGGGGAGTCCCGTGGCCGTCCCGAAGACCGGTCGGCGCGGCGGCGCCCCGGTCGAGGCCGCACCCGCGTCGGGCGGACGTCCTCGCCGGGGCGCCGTCGTGCCGATCCGCCACCGCCCTGACGATCGGAGAGCCATGACCAAGTCACCCAGGTCACCGGGCAGGAGAGCGACGGGCGGCAGGGCTCGCGGAAACCGGGCGACCCGCCGCGCGACGCTCAGGCGCGCCGCCCCGCTCTGCGGCATCGCCGCGCCCGCCACCTGCCGCACGGTCACCGAGACGTTCGGGGACGCCCGCCGTACCCACCTCACCGATCCCTGGCCCGACGGCTCCGTCACCGACTCCGCTTCCGACTCCAGCTGGGGCTTCCACCCGGACGGCCGGGAACCGGGCGGCGACGGCATCTACCTGGACCTGGTGGTGTACCGGCAGCTGGACAACGCCGTCCTGTGGGCCTCGGGCACCTATGACACCGGCGCCTGCGGCCTGGAGTGGTCGGTGAGCGCCGGACTGGTCCTCAGGAAGGCCGACGGAAGTACGTTCTGCGCGATCGCCGGCGTCGACAGCGCCTCCGACGACTGGGCCCAGGCCCGGGAGGAGGGCCTGCGCCTGGTCCCACCCCAGCGGCGCCGCGACCCGGGGGACTGACCGTCGGGAGAGGCCCCGCCCGCGTCCGGGCTCGCGCCCGATGCCGGCCGCGTGCGTACCGCCCGCGTCCGGGCCCGTCCGTGCGCTACATGTTCGGGGGCTCGCCGGCGGACGCGACCCCGGCGGTCATGGATACGGGGCCTTCGGCGCCGGTCCGGGTCTCGTCCAGGAAGCCGCCGGACTGGTGCTGCCACAGCTTGGCGTAGGCGCCGTCCGCGGCGAGCAGCTCCTGGTGGCTGCCCTGTTCGAGGATCCGGCCGCGGTCGAGGACGACGAGCCGGTCCATCCGGGCGACGGTGCTCAGCCGGTGCGCGACGACGAGGGCCGTGCGTCCCTCCATGAGCCGCCACAGGGCCTGCTGGACCAGGATCTCGCTCTCGGAGTCCAGGGCGCTGGTCGCCTCGTCCAGCAGCAGGATGGGCGCGTCGCGCAGGATCGCGCGGGCGAGGGCGACCCGCTGGCGCTGTCCGCCGGAGAGTTTGACGCCGCGTTCGCCCACCATGGTGTCGAAGCCGTCCGGCAGCGCGTCGGCGAACTCGGTGACGTGCGCCGCCTCGGCCGCGTGGCGGATCTCGGCGTCGGTGGCGTCCGGCCGGGCGAACGCGATGTTTGCGCGCAGCGTGCGGTGGAACATCGCCGGGTCCTGCGGCACGTAGGCGATCTGGCCGCGCAGGTCGGTCTGGCGCAGCCGGCTGATGTCCTGACCCCCGATCAGGATCCGCCCGGCTTCGATGTCCGTCATCCGCAGCAGCAGCCGGGTGAGTGTGGTCTTGCCGCCACCGGACCGGCCGACCAGGCCGATCTTGGAGCCGCCGGCCACGGCCAGGTCCAGGCCCTCGAAGATCGGCTCGGCGCCGGCGTGGGCGAAGGTCACCCGCTCGAACCGGACGTCGGCGGCCCGCGGTCGCAGTCCCAGCGGTTCGGGCGAGGCGGCCGGCACGAGCTGACCGGCACCGCCACCGCCGGCAACCGCGGCCCGCAGTCGCAGCGGTTCCGGCGAGACCGGGTCCAGCACCGTCGGCGGCGTCAGCAGCAGTTCGGTGAACTGCGCGGCCTCCGTCATCGAGCTCTCCAGCCGGCGGTAGATCTGGTTGAACTCGAACATGATCCGCGTCGCGCTGCTGTAGTAGGTGAAGGCGACGATCACCGCCTCCACCCCGTGCCGGCCCCCGCCGAGCGTGACCGCGAGCAGCAGGCCCAGCGCGTTCGTCAGCACGGACATCGGCGCGACCAGGGTGTCGATCCGCAGGTTGCTGTAGTCCCAGGAGCGCACCGCCATCCGGCGCAACTGCGCGACCCGGGACCGGTGTTCGGCGGCCTCGCACTCCTCGGCGGCGAACGCCCGGACGGTGTCCATGTTCATCAGGCTGTCGGCGACGTGGCCCGACATCCGGGCGTGCGCCGCCTCGCGCTGGTCGACCAACTCCTGACGGCGCCGGATGAGGGGTGTCACGCACACCGCCGTCACCGCGATCATCGCCAACAGTCCGACGACGAGCAGCGGTTGGTAGTTCTACAGCACCACCGAGCCGAACAGCAGCGGCACCACGCTGGCCACGACCGAGAAGGTCAGCGTGTCCACGAACTCCTCGAAGCGCGAGGCGAAGCTCAGGACCTGTTTGGTCAGCGATCCGGCGAAGTTGTCGTGGAAGAACGCGGAGTCCTTGGCGAAGAGTTCGTCCATCCCGATCACGTAGAGCTGCTCGATGCCGCGGGCTTCGAGGCGGTTCATGCAGTGCAGGCCGATCCGCCACAGCGTCTCCGCGAGCAGCAGGACACCGGCGAAGGCCAGCACGTAGGGCAGCATGGCGCCGAGGCCGACATCCGTGTCGCCGGCGATCCGGCCGACGAGTTTGGCGACGATCAGCGGTGCGATGTAGGCGATGCCGGTGTTGCCCAGCGCGGGCAGCAGCATGGCCGGCAGTGCCAGCCGCGGCGAGCGGGCCAGCTCCCGGCAGTAGTAGCGAAGTGCGAGAAGCATCGAGGCCCGGCCGGGCGAGCCCTGGCGCGATTCGGATGGTCCCATCTCAACCCTCGGATTGTCGTGCGGCGGTGTACGGGGAGGTCAGGTGCCGTAGTCTCCCGCGAGGGCGGCCGGGGAGTCCAAGTGTTTTCCGCCGCGGCCGCGAGGTCGCACAGGTGTGCCAGAGGGTCCATCTCCGTTCTACTGCACCGGAGATGACGGATTGTCAGATTGTCGCGGTTGGCTCCTTCTCGCTCGGCGCGGCGCTCGGCAGGTGCCCGAGGGCTCAGCCGCCGGCGGCCTGGTAGGCGCGGCCGGCGGCGGTGGCGACCGGGCCGCTGTGGAACCCTTGACGGTCCATCAGCCACGGCGCCGGTGCCCCGGCTCCGGCCTTACGGCTCCCGGAAGTGCACCAGCACCCGGCCGGGGTTCTTCGGGTCCAGCTCGCGCCGCAGGTAGAGCCGGCGGATGTGCTTCTGGTCCAGGAACGCCAGCACCCGCCGCATCAGCTGTCCCGAACCCTTCCCGGGGATGATCTCGGCCACCGGGTCGCCGGACTGGGCTGCGGCGAAGAGGAACTGACGCATGGCCAGCTCGATGTCGCGGTTGTTCCGGAAGATCGGGTGCAGGTCGAGACTGCGCATCGGGCTCACCCTCGCCGCCCCGGCCGCACACGGCGGCCCGCGCCGAAGAGCACCTCGGCGCGGGCACAGTCCCGGCCGGCGGTCGCTGCGGTCGGCGAGGGCGTTCGCGGATTCTCGTCGGTGATCACCGCCGCACCTTAACCCGTGGGCGGACCCTGTCCGCCCCTCGCCCGTAGGTCCCTGCGTACCTGGTGGCGGACTCGGGCCACGGCGGGGGAGTGGGTGAAGGCGTCCGCGACGTCGACCAGCCAGGCGATCTCGGCTTCGAGGCCGTCCAGGCGCTGTGCGGGTGGTTGCGGGGTCGAGGGGCCGTGGGTGAAGCGGTAGTCGTGACGAAGGGCCTCGATCGCCACGCCGAGGTTGACCGCCTCGATCATCGCGGCGGATGGTGTGGCGCGCGGGCCGCTCGTCGGCCGCCAGGCGGCCAGGGGTGGCGGGAAGTGCGGGCGCAGGGCGAGGTGGGCGTCGCGGATCTCGATGACCCGCCGGTAGAGGGCGAACCGCGCGTCGTGCGGCAGGGTGCGGCGCAGTCGCCCGGCGTGGCCGAAGGCGATGTTCGGCAGGTCGGTGTGCAGTGCGCGCCACAGGGGGCCGAGGCGTCGGTACGCGCCCCAGGCCTGCCACCAGTGGCGGAGCCTGGTGCACTGCCGGGGCCAGACCACGGCGGCGGTGCCGGCCAGGACCAGGGCCAGGCAGAGTCCGCCGAGGACGGCCGAGGTCAGGTCCTCCTGCATGCCCTGCCGCCCGGTGCTGAGCACCGCGACGAGGTCGTTCAGCGTCCAGGTCGACCAGAGGAGCCCCACCGCGGCGGCCGCCGTGTAGAGCCGCAACGCGATGCGCAGCGGCCCGTGTTCGAGACCGACGGCGCAGGTCCGCAGGGCGGCCAGGAAGCAGGTGATGCTCCAGCCCGCGCAGAGCGTGAAGACGAGGTCGTAGCCGGCCATGGCCGCCCGGGCGGGGGGCCGGTCGAAGGTCCCGTCCACCCATCCCGGCCCGTGGGCGAGGGTGAACAGCAGGGCGCTGAAGGCCAGTACGGCTGCGGCGAGGGCGACGGCCGCCGGCCTCCGAGGGCGTACCGGCGAGCGGAGCGTGCGTCCCAGCTCGGCCAGCAAGCACAGGCCGAGCAGGCGCAGTTCGTCGCTGAGCAGCACGTCCCAGCCGGGGATCGGCACCACGGCGCGCAGCACCCGGCAGGTGTCCGGTGCGCCGAGCGCGAGCCCGCCGGCCAGGCAGAGCGCGAAGAGCTGGGCGCAGCGCGCGGTCGCGGGGGACCGCTCGGACTCCTCGGACTGGTCGGGGCGGTCGGAGCGGTCAGAACGGTCGGAGCGGTCGTGCCGCTTGGTGCGCAGCAGTACCGCGAGCAGTACCAGCACGATGAACCAGCAGGCCAGGTCGGTCACTTCAGGCCGGGCCCGAGGTGTGGCGGGGCCCCATCAGGGCGGCCAGCGCGGCGAGGCCGGGGGCTCGTTCGGTCGAGGCCCGCGCGGCGTCCTCGCCGAGGGTGGTCACCCGCAGGCCGATCAGCGAGGCCAGCAGCTCGGCCTCCTGCTCCTGCTCGTCAGCGTAGCGATCGCGTCCGAGCACCTTCCGTACCAGCTCGGGTGAGAGATGGGGCGTCAGGGCGGCGGTCGCGGTCGGGTTGAGGCCGGTGCCGTCCAGGTGGCCGCAGAGCAGGTGGCCGATCTCGTGCAGGACGATGTGCAGTTGGTGCAGGGGGGTGCTGGCCGGGTAGCCGATGTAGTCCGTGTGGTCGGTGGCGATCAGCAGGCCGCACGGCAGGCGCTCCAGGCTCGGCAGCGCGATGAGCTCCAGCGGCCGTCCGCGCTGGGCGGAGATCGCCGCCACCAGCCGGGACGCCGAGAACGGGTGCGGTAATCGCAGGTCGCTGACGATTCGCCGACATCGGCTGCGCATTTTCCGGCCGCTTGGTCGCCATGGGCCCCTTTCGTTCATGCGGTCGACCGTACTCATGGTTCGCGGTCCGCGCTACGGGCCCGACTCGCCTCCTCGGCGGGCGATCGAGTCGATCAGGTCGCTGATGATGCCCAGTTCGGCGGGCGAGAGTCTGCCCGCGCGCAGCGCGATGTCGCGCACCCCGGCATCGCGCAGGGCGCCCAGCAGGTCGAGCTCGGCGGCGATCTGCTCGCCGGCCTCATCGTCGAAGAAGTAGGCCGGCGGCGCCTTGAAGAACTGGGCCAGCGCTTCGAGATGACGCTTGGTCGGGTTGTCCCGCCGCCCGGTGCGCAGCTGCCACAGGTACGTGGCGGAGAAGCTCTCGCCGGTGGCCTCCCGGCAGGCGCGGGCGACCTCCTCGTTGCTGTACGGCTCGTGCGAGGGCTTGCGAACGACGTGGAAGAGCCGCTCGATCTTCGCCGCGAGGGTGTTCGCGTCGTTCTGGGGTGTCGTCATCCGGCTATTCTCCCTGCTCTCGACGGTGCCCGCGGGCAACCGAGATGAATCGTGAAACGACTTCATTCATTCTAGTTGACATGTTCGCGGACGCTGAGCAGACTCGGATCCATCAGCTGAGGTGAATATGACATCTCGCGATATTGGCCACAGCTGCCATCAGATTCCGTCCACAAGGAGGACTCCCATGAAGAAGATGTCGATCCGCAAGGCCGGCCCGATCCGTCTGACCTCGGCCTGCGCCAGCTACTACTGCTGCTTCGCGAACTAGCGGCCGACCGCGGCGGGAGCCGGGTCCGCCACCCGTGCGGACCCGGCTCCCGCCGCACCCACCCAGGGAGGTGCTCGCACCATGACCGCGACCGCATCGGGCGGCGACGTCGTCCGCCTGCACCGGCTCACGATGATCCCCGAGGACGACGGTGTCATGGTGGGCCGCCCGGACATCGCCTCGTACGCCCTGTTTCCCACCGAGGGCGCGCAGGCCCTGCGGATGCTCGACTCCGGCACCTCGCTCCCCGGCGTCGCCGAGTGGTACCAGCAGGTCTGCGGAGAGCCGCTCGACGTCGACGACTTCCTCGAAGCGCTCGACGACCTGCGCTTCCTGCGAGCCGAGGGCGAGGAGAAGCCGGCCGAGGCGCCGGTCCGCTGGCAGCGGCTGGGGAGTTGGACCTTCTCCCGGCCGGCCTGGCTGTGCTACGCCGCCCTGCTGGCCGCCGCACTGCTCGCGATGGTGCGCGACCGGTCGCTGCGGCCCTCGTACCACGATGTCTTCTTCACCGACCACCTCGCGCTGATCCCCCTGACCATGACCGTGGTGCAGATCCCGTGCATCCTGCTGCACGAGGCGTTCCACGCGCTCTCCGGCCGCCGGCTCGGCCTCTCCTCGACGCTCACGATCAGCCGCCGGCTGTACTTCATCGTCGCGGAGACCAGACTGGACTCGCTGCTCAGCGTGGATCGACGCAAACGCTACCTGCCTTTTCTGGCAGGGATGTTGGCCGACACCCTGGTCTTCGCGGCGCTGACCCTGCTCGCCCCGGCGCTGCGCGGCCACGGCATCCCCGGCTGGTGTTCCGCACTGTGCCTGGCCGGGGCGTTCAGCTGCGTGCTGCGACTGGCCTGGCAGCTCCTGTTCTACCTGCAGACCGACCTCTACTTCGTCATGACCAACGTCCTGCGCTGCTCGGACCTGCACAACGCGACCCGCCACTACCTGCGGACCCGCCTCCAGCGGCTGCTGCGCCGCCCGGTCACCGAGCCCGACCGCGACTGGTCGGACCGGGACCAGGCGATGGCGCGCCTCTACGCGCCGCTCTTGATCGCCGGATACGGATTCTCGCTCGGCAGCCTGCTGTGGGCCGGCGTGCCCACCACCGTCCATTTCGGCACGCTGCTCGTCGCCCGGTTCAGCAGCAGCGGGAACTCGACCGCCGGCGTCGTCGACGCCGTCAGCTTCCTCGGCCTGACCGCGTTGCAGTTCGCCCTGCTCGGCTACATCGCCGTACGGGACCGCCGCGCCCGTCGCACCTCACCACAAGGAGCACTCGGATGACCACAGTATCGACGCGCAGGCTCACCGTCCGATGCCACCGGCGGCTGCGCGGACCGTACACCGGCGCGGGCGCGCTGCTGCGTATGGTGGTGCCGGAACTCGCCGACCGGGACGCCGCGTTGCTGGCGACCCGGTCGTACGCCGTGGTGGCGATCGCGCCGGACCTCGCCCTGCTGGCCCCCAGTGCGCCCCGCACCCTGACCAACCTGGCCGACCGCAGCGAACGCACCCGGCTCTACTCCATCTCGCGCACCCGGCGTCTTGCCCACAGCGTCGCCGAACTGCTCATGGACTGGGCCCGCCTGCTCCACCCGGAGGGCGTGGTGATCGCCTTCCACGAGCTGGACGAGGCGGACCCGACCGACCGCGAGCTGGTGGAGGTGCTGCTGCGCCGGTGCGACCCCGCTGTGCTGACCATCGTGGTGGACCCGGACGAGCGGCCCGAGCTGCCGACCGGCCCGGACCTGGCCCAGCAGTTCATCGACGCCGACGGCACCGACCGGGATCCGGCGCTCCGCCGTGCCTACGCCGACCTGCCCGCGCAGGAGCGGGCCCGCCGGCACAGCGCGCGAGCCGCCGAACTGGCCGCCGCCGACGAGCCGGCCGTCCGGCTCGGGGCGCTGCCCTACCACCTGGAGCACGGCACGGACCCGGCCGGCGCCGGCGCCGACGCGCTCGCCAAGGCCGCCGAACTCTCCTTCCTGCGCGGCTGGTACGACGCGACCATGGACTTCTGCCTGCGCGGGCGGACCGCCCTCGGTGACGAACGGCCCAAGCAGTACTGGACGTTCACCATCCTGATCGGCACCTGCCTGTCCTACCTGAAGCAGGGCGAGCACAGCGAGGACTACTTCGGCGAACTGCGCGCCCAGACCACCGACCCCGTCATCCACATGAACACCTGCTACAACATGGCGTTGCTCTACACCCGCCACCTGCCCAAGGACCAGCACGACCAGACCCGGGCGGTGGAGTGGATCAACACGGCGATCGCGCTGGCCGACTGTCACCCCGACTCGCACAAGCGCGCGTTCTTCGGTGCCTTCATGCGCAACGCGCGGGCCCTGATCGAGCTGCACCGGGCCGATGTGCCGAGCGCGCTGGCGCTGGTGAACGAGGCGATGGGGCTGGTCTCGGCCGGCCTGGAGGAGGACGAGCAACTCCTGCACCGCTCGGTCCTGTTGTACAACCGGGCGCAGATCTTCGCCTCGCTCGGGCAGCACGACGACTCGCTGCGCGACTACAACGCGCTGATCAACAGCGACCCGGACTACGGCGATTACCGCTTCGAGCGGGCCGCCGAGTACCGGGCACTGGGCCGGCCCGCCGAGGCGCTCGCGGACTACGCCCAGGCGATCCGGCTGAGCCTGCCCTTCCACCAGGCGCACTTCAACCGCGCCGACCTGCTGCGCGAACTGGGCGACGAGCAGGGCGCCCTGCGGGACCTGGACTACGCCCTGCTGCTCGAACCCGCCCACCTGGACTCGCTCGTCAACCGCGCCGACCTGCTGCTCGAACTCGGCCGGTTCGACGAGGCCGCCGGGGACGTGGCGACCGGGCTGGCCCTGGAACCCGCGAACGCCCGGCTGCTTGCCGCGCGGGGCGCGCTGCTCACCGAGGCCGGTGACGAGGAGGCCGCGCTCGCGAGCTTCACCGCCGCGGTCACGGCGGACCCGCAGCTGGCCGCGGCCTGGGCCAACCGGGCCGTCCTGCTGTACTCCGCCGGAAGCCTGCCGGACGCGGTCGAGGATCTCGACCGGGCCATCGCGCTGGACCCCGACCCCGCTCTGCGGGCCAACCGGGCCCTCGCCCTTCAGGACCTCGGCGAGCACCGACGGGCGCTCGCCGACCTCGACATCGCCGTCTCCGCCCTCGGCGACGAGGACCCGGACCTGCTCTACCGGCGCGGGGCCAGCCGCCTCGCGCTGCGCGACCTCGACGGCGCCCGCTCGGACTGGCGCGCCCACCTCGCGGCGTACGGCCCCGACGGGACGTCACCCTTCAGCTCGCAGATCGAACTGGCGGAGCGTGAGGCGTGACCTCCCCAGCCGCTCAACTCTCCGGCGCCACCACCCGGGTGGTGGCGCCGGAGACCTTCCGGGCGGTGATGAGCCATCACGCCAAGGGTGTCGCCGTCATCACCGCCCACACCGACCGCCCGGCCGGCTTCTGCGCCACCTCGTTCGTCTCCCTCTCGCTCGATCCGCCGCTGGTGTCCTTCGCCGCCGGCCTGCAGACGAGGTCCTGGGCGGCGATGAAGAACGCGCCGCACTTCCTGGTCCACCTGCTCGCCGAAGGCCAGGAGTGGCTCGCGCGCACCTTCGCCCGCTCGGACGGGGACAAGTTCGGGCCCCCGGTGGCCTGGCACAGCGGACCGTTCGGCCTGCCGATGCTCGACGACGTGCCCGCCTGGCTGGTGCTCGCGCCCGTCGGCGTCCTCCCCGTCGGTGACCACGCGCTGGTCATCGGCCGGGTGGTCGAAGCGGGCCACACCAGCAACCGCCGGCCGCTGGTGCACCACGACGGCACGTTCTGCCAACTCAGTTCGAATCAGGGCGAGCTGGTGAACCGTCAGTCGGCGCAGTGACCTGACGCCGACCGCGCGACGGGGGCGGACCGCGCCGCGGGGCCGGACCGGAACGGGACAGGAGGCCGGGCCGGCCACCGGGTAATCCTCGACGCCGGCGGCGATCCCGGCTGTACGGTGATGGCGGTCGATCACCGAGCCGGGACACCTCCGGTCGCGAGGGGCGGGGGGACGGATGGCCGTGTTCGCGTGTGCGGGGTGCGGCGCCGTGCTGACCGCCGCCGTGTCGCGGGTCGCGCTTCCCGTCCAGTCCCGCCAGCTGTACGGTCATCAGCTGCTCCCCGTGCTGATGGAGCCGGGGACGTACGCCGTCGACCCGGAGTCCGCCGGGCCGCCGGGCCGCCGTGGCGATCGTGGAGCGAGATCGGGGATGACGAGGCCGAAGCGCGCGGCATCTTCGTGTCGGTTCCCGCCCTGTCCTTCGGGGCGCCGGGAGCGATCGTCCTCGCGCCGGGCGACACCCGCGGCACCGTCCTGATACTGGGGCGGTGCGACGGCCACTGCATGGGGCTGGACGGGCGGGACGGCCCGAACCTGGCCTGCGCCGACTGCGGGCAGGCGGTGGGGACCCGGATCGACGACTGCTCGTTCTGGCAGATGGTGCGGCTCGCCCCGGACGCCGTGTGCAGCCTTCCCGCCGACGGGCCCATCGGCCGGAGGGTCAGCTGGCAGACGCTGGTGCGGGAACGCCGCGGTACGCCGCCGATCGAGCCGCCCGGGTACTGGAGCCCGTTGTGGGAGGCGGCCGTCGGGACGGCGCTGGCGCACCTGTTGGCGGCCTCGGCCGGTACACCCGTGGCCGTCCCTGCCGGCCCCGTGGCGGACGCCTTCGGCCGGACGCTCGACGTGCTGCTCCCTCAGGGGCCGTCGGCGAAGAGACTGGCCCTGGCCGGACCGGGTCTGCCTGCCCCCGACCCCGCCCCCGACCTCGCCCTGGTGCCCCGACATCCGCAGACCGGTAGTGCGTGGCAGCCGTCCGGCAGCGCGGTCGCCGTGCCGTTGGCCGTCGAGGTGTGGATGCATCTGGCCTTCCACAACGAACGGGCGCTGGTTCCCGCGACGGGCGGAACGCCCGAGGGCGTGCTGCGCGACGATCCGCTGCCGATGCGTCCATGGCTGCTGTTCCGGCCCGACCGGGACGTGTTCCTCCACACGCTGGCTCGACTGCCCGCCGTCCGTCAGCCGTGGCTGCGTGGGATCTACGAGCGGGCGAGGACCCGGCGGTTCTGACCGGTGCGGGTGCGGTCGCGGGTGCGGCAGCGGGGGCCGGGCCGGCATCGGGGCGGCCTGACGCGGGGCGGGAGACGGTGCGCAGGGCCAGGCGCAGGCAGAGCGCGGCCAGCGGGAGTTCCACCAGGAGGGCCATCAGCACCGCCTCGGTCAGGTCGGTGCCGGGCGCGGAGGTCATGAGGTCGAACCAGGCGTCGACCACCAGCAGCGCCGCGGTGAACGCGGCGGTCAGCGCGGCGCGCGGGTCGGTGCGGCGCAGCAGCAGGCCGGTGGCGGACAGGCCCAGCGCCTCCAGGGTGTCCAGGCCGGTCCAGGTCCAGGCCTGCTGCGGGGCGTGGGCGGTGCTCGGCAGGCCGGTGTGCAGGTAGACCACCCAGGGGATCATGGCCGGCCCGAGCAGGCCGAGGAAGAGGGCGATCCGGCGCTGCGGCGCGGTGCCGGACCGCCCGGTCGCGGGCTGCGGGGACTGCTCGACGCCTGCCATGACAGCTGATCTCCTCCCCGTGTCCGCCTCTCGGGCACCTCATCAGCATGGCGCGGCGCGGGGGTCCGAATCAGTAGCGCCCGCGTCCGGACCCGGGGTGGGGCCAGCACTACCCCGGGCGGTACCGGAGGCCGTCCGGAGCGCAGTTGAGGGCGGGTCAGGCACGGTGGCGCAGGGCGCGAGCAGCGCGAAGTAGGCGAGCGGCGGCCCGTAGACGGCCCGCAGGTGCAGCCCGGCGGCGTTGGCGTGCCGGGCCAGGGCGGCCGGGCGGACCTGGTGCCGGTCGAAGAACTCGCCCACCACCAGCCGCCCGCCGGGCTTCAGCACCCGGCGCAGCTCGCGCAGCGCGGCCGGCACGTCGGGGATCTCGCCCAGCGTGGTGACCAGGTAGGCGGAGTCGAACACACCTGTCTCGAACGGGAGTTCGCTGGCGTCCGCGAGGGTCGGCACGATCGTCCGCAGGCCCTGCGCGTCGGCCTGGCGCAGCACGTGGTCGAGCATCTGCTGCTGCACGTCGACGATGTCCAGTCGGCCGCGCGGCCCGAGCAGCGGCGCGGTGCGCAGCGCCTGCAACCCGGTGCCGGGGCCGACCTCCAGGACCCGCTGCCCGGGCACGGGGCGCAGCAGGCGCTCCAGCCGGCGCTGGCTCAGGAAGGGCAGCGGCAGATCCAGCAGCCGGTGCTGCGCGTAGGGGTACGGCGCCGAGTCCGTCACCCACCAGGCGACGGCGGCGGTGGCCGCGGCGGCGCCGGCCAGGGTCCAGGCGGTGGCGGCGCGGGGCAGGCGTGATCGCGCCGAGGGGTGGTGCATACGGTGCTCCAGGATGGTCGGTCGGCTCAGTGGATGTGGATGCCGCCGTCGGCGGTCCTGACGCTGAGGGTGTGCGCGGCGCCGTCGGAGTTCTGCAGGTCGACCTGCGGGGTGGAGCCGGTGCTGTGGGTGGTGATCCGGTAGCCGCCGTCGGCGGGTACCCGCAGGTCGACCCCGCCGGCGCCGGTGGCGATGGTGACGGCGCCGGGCGTGCCGGTGAAGGCGGCGTCCACCCCGCCGTCGCTGGTGCTGATGTCGGCCTTGGGCGAGGCGGCGTCGGTCAGGCTGATCCCGCCCGCGCCGCTGTGCAGGCTCAGGTCGCCGTGCGGGTGGCGCACGGTGATGGCGCCCGCGTCGGTGTGCATCTCCAGCGCGCCGTTCAGGCCGTCCGCGAGGATCGCGGCGGCGCCGCTCTGCACCCGGACCGCCAGCGCGGCCGGCACGGTGATCTTCAGATGCAGGTCGCAGTTGCCGGAGCAGGAGGCGCTGACCGTGGTGGTGGTGCCGGAGGTGGCGGTGGTGACCTGGGGCGCGGTACCGGCGTAGTCGCCGGTGGCCGTGACCTGCACGGTCGAGCCGTCCCCCGCGCCGAGCTCGACCCCGATGTCGTGGGTGTCGATCCGCAGCAGCGTGCTGGCCCCGGCGTCGACCTGGCTGGTCTGCGAGTAGGGGGTGCGGTTGAGTGCGTCGGCCGGGTTGCAGGCGCTCAGCAGGGCGCCGGCGGTCAGGGTGGCCAGGGCGGCGGCCAGGGTGGTGGCGAGCTGGCGGCGGGTGGTGGCGGTCGTGGTAGGAATTGCCGTACTCCTCTTGTGCGCAGGGCGGTTGGCGTGCCGGTCGGCGTCGTCTCACGCTAATCGCGTGACGGTGCCCGCGACCACGAGGACAGCCCACGAACGCACGGTAGGGAAAACCCCCGGGACGCCGTCGGGGGCGCCTGCCGGGAGCGGTCCGGGCGGCCCGGGCGGATATTCGAACGGGTCCGCCCGGACCGCTCCCGGCAGGGTCAGTCCCAGCCGTTGTTGTCCGCCGGGATCACCGTGTCGGCCACCACCTGCGTGCTCACCGGGACGGCGGCCTGTGCTTCGGACACCGACAGCAGCGCCGGCAGCGCCAGCATGATCATCGGGACGACGAGCAGCGAGATTCGGCGCAAGCGAGTGGTGGTGTTCATTTCTGGATCCCCGTTTTCGATGGTTCGGCACAATATCGGCCGGACGAATGAGTTCGATGCTTCGGGCATATTCAGGCGGAACCTGACGCAGTGCCTCTGAACTCAATGCTGGCATGCCGATCTGCGCTGGTCAGCGGAGAGCGGCGCCATGCTGTTGCCATGGCAGGGTGTTGCCGCGCTCGGTTGATGAACCATCAATTAATTGGATGGGAAACGCCTTTGGGGAAGCCACTCGGATGGCACGAAGCGGTCACGACGGCCGGTTTGCCAGGTCGCCGTGACCGCTTCCTGCCGGGGGGTCAGTCGAGCACGAATCCGTTGTCGACGCGGTGCCCGCGACTGCGCCGGTTGTCCAGGTGGACGAAGGTGCGGTGCAGCCAGCGGTCGTGGCCGTCGTAGCGCGCCTCGAAGGTGGTCCGCCCGTGCACGGCCAGCCGGTTGTCCACGAAGGCGAGCTCGCCCGGCTGCAGCACCAGCATGGCCGAAACGGTCAGGAAGGCGTCGCGCAGGATCTCCAGGGCCGCCTTGGCCTGGTCGTCCATCGGTATGGTGGCGGTGAAGTCGACCTGGATGTCGGGGTCTTCGGGGGCCCCGACCAGCACCGGGTGCGCCACCGCCGAGTCCCCGGCGTGGAAGGAGGGCGGCGGCTGGGTGACGAACCGCGGCTGCAGGAGCACCTCCACGCAGTGCGGCGGCAGCAGTTCCAGTGCGCGCCGGATCGAGGAGGCCAGGGTGCCGGCGGTTCCGGAGTGGTCGTTGCGCAGGCAGAACAGGCCCACGTAGTCCGGGCGGTGCGGGTGGAAGGCGTTCTCGACGTGGAGTTCGAGCAGGGTGCCGGAACCGGCGTTGCTCTGCGAGGCCTCCCGGCCCGGCACCGGGACCACGTTCTGCACCAGGGCGCCGGACTTCTCCTGCCGGTAGGCGACCACCTCGCCCAGGCAGAGGCTGACCAGGACGGCGATCGCGCTGGGCACGGTGGCCCGGCGTTCCACCGACTCCGGCACGGTGGGTGTGGCCGGTAGCATCCCGGTGTCGTGCGGCAGGTTGCGGATGATCAACAGGCCGTCCGGGCCCGGGTCGTGGCGGTACTGGCGGACCTCCTCGCGCAGTCGCAGCGGCAGGTGGGAGGAGAGCGTGCGGGCCGCGTCCATCCAGGCCCGTTCGTCGATCAGGCGCGGTTCGCGGCCGGCCAGGTCCCTGGCCAGCCGGTGCACTTCGGTGCACTCGGCCGAGGACAGGGTCAGGGCGGCGGTGGTCCGCGCCGGGGTCAGCCCCATGGACATCGTGGTGACCGCCTTTCAGGCAGGTGTGGGGGCGGGAAGCCGGCTGACGTGGCGTCAGTCGCCGACCGCCTTTCAGGCTTGGTGCGGGAGACCGGCCGACGGTGCGTCAGTCGGACATGGCCACGAGTACCCGGCGCGACCCGGTGAACGGGCGCCGGCCGTGGCCGACCAGTACGTTGTCGATCAGCAGGACGTCGCCCGGTTGCCAGTCGACGTCCACGGCGCAGTCCAGCCCGCGGTCGCGGATCTGCAGCACGTCCTCGGGAGGGATGGGGGAGCCGTCCGCGAAGGTCACCGACTGCGGCAGCTGCTCGGGCGGCAGCAGCCTGGCCAGCTCCGCCGCGGTCTCGTCACCGAGCGCGGCCGGGTGCCACTGGTCGGACTGGTTGAACCAGACCTCGGTCCCGGTGCGCGGGTGCTGGGTGGTGGCGGGGCGGTGCAGGGTGACCCGCAGACTGCCGTCGCGCCGCCACTCGCCGACGGCCTGCGAGGTGGCCAGGAACTCGTCCACCCGGTCGCGGTCGGTGGTCTCGAAGGTGTCCTGCCAGCTCTTGCCCAGGCCGTGCCCGCCGTGCAGGTTCTGGGTGTACCGCACGCCGTCGGTGAACCGCTCGCGCACCGCGTCGTCCAGTGACTCCAGCCAGCGCGCGGCGTCCACCACCGGGGTGGCGCCGCCGGTCTCGGCGGCCAGCACGCAGCAGAACATCAGCCGGGCCGGCCAGTTGTGCGCGTAGGAGAGTTCGTTGTGCATCGAGATGGTGAACTCGGCCGGGTACTCGGTGGACGTGTAGACGTTGTCGCCCACCTTGGTGCGCGGCGAGTTGCCGTGCACGTAGGCCAGCCGGTTGGGCAGCAGCCGGTCCATCACCTCGGGCAGCCGGTCCTCGGACACGCCGAAGCCCCGGAAGACCACGGCCTTCTCCCGGTCCAGCAGGTCGGCCAGCCGAGCCTGGCCGTCCAGGTGCGCCAGCAGGGTGTCCACCCCGGCCTCGCCGGGTGAGTCGGGCCTGATCTCCAACGGTCGCCAGCCGGCACGGGTGTCCATCTGCGGGATCCCTTCGGGTCGTCCTGCACCACGGGGTCCCGTGGTGGGCAGAACAGTGCCCGATGCCCTCTATATCTGAGCGATACGCACAGCACAGCGCCGCCGCACGGCAGTTGCCGAGGGCGGGCGGTATAGCCCAGGGATAGAGAAATGCCCAACGCTGGCCGTCCATCGCCGGCACCGGACCGGCCGCGGCGGAAGGCCCGACACGATGACCGATCCGGCTATCGCACAACTGTCCGAAGAGGCGTCAGCTCCCGTGCCGTTGAGCCGCAACCGCGACTTCAGACGGCTCTGGCTGGGGGCCGGGACCTCCCGCTTCGGCTCCTGCGTGGCGATGGTGGTCTACCCGATGCTGGTGCTCTGGCAGACCGGCTCGGCCGCCGCCTCCGGCATGGTCGCCTTCGCCGCGACCCTGCCCAACCTGCTGCTGCAACTGCCGGCCGGCGCGCTGGTGGACCGCTGGGACCGGCGCCGGGTGCTGGTGGTCTGCGACACCGTGCGGCTGACCGCCTTCGCGGCGATGGGCCTGGCGGTGGCCGGTCACCGGCTCTGGGTACCCGGCGTGATGGCCGCGGCCTTCCTGGAGGGGGCGCTGGCGATCTTCTACCAGACCGCCGAGCAGGTCAGCGTGCGCGCCGTGGTGCCCGCCGAGCAGCTGGCCGGCGCGCTCTCCCGCAACCAGGTCCGCGGCTCGGCGGTCGGCCTGCTCGGCCAGCCGCTGGCCGGGCTGCTCTTCACGGTGCTGCGCTGGCTGCCGTTCGCGGTCACCTCGCTGGCCGAACTGGTCGCCCTGGTCATGCTGCTGGGCCTGCGCAGGGACCTGCGCCCGGCGCCGCGGGCCGGGGGCGGCCGGCTCCACCGGGAGGTGGCCGAGGGCATCGGCTGGCTGTGGCGGCACCGCTTCCTGCGGATCATGTCCGGCGTCTTCGCCGGCAGCAACCTGCTCTTCCAGATCCTGAGCCTGAGCGTGATGCTGCAGGTCAAGCAGCACGGCGGCACGCCCGCCGCACTCGGCCTGGTCGCCGCGGTGGCCGGGGTGGGCGGCCTGCTCGGCGCGCTGGCGGCCGGGCCCTGGCTGGCCCGGGTCTCGCCGCACACCACCACGCTGGTCGGCCATCTGGTCTGGCTGGTGCTGATGCCGCTGGTCGGGGTGCTGCACGATCCGCTGCAGCTGGCCGCCGTGATGGCCGGTGTGCTCTTCGTCGGCGGCGTGTTCACCGTCTGCGGCGGTGTCTACCTGGTCCGGGCCACCCCGGAGCCGTTGCAGGGCCGGGTGCTGGCCTCGGCCGCCTTCCTCACCTCGGGGGCCAACGCGCTCGGTGCGCTGGCCGGCGGCTTCCTGCTGTCCCGGGCCGGCACCGGCGGCACCGCGCTGGTGGTGGCCGCCGTGCTGCTGCTGCTCACCGTGACGGTCGCGGCCAGTCCCACCGTGCGGGCCGGCGGCGGCCAGGCGCTCAGCCGACAAGGGAATCAGGGGTGAACCGGGAGCCGCCGGCGAGCCGGTGGCCGCCGTCCGCGCCGGTGGTGAGCAGCACCAGTTCGTGCATCCGGTAGCCGCCGGCGCCGGGCTCCGCCAGGTCCACCAGCTCCAGCAGCCGCAGGTCCGCCAGCTCCTCCAGCACCTGCTCGGTGGTGGTCTCCGGCAGCCGCAGCGCCTGGGCGGCCGCCTCCACCGGGAAGGCGGTGGTGCCGAAGACCGCGAGCCGGGGCAGCACCTGACGACCGCGCAGGCTGACCTGGCGCAGCGGACGCCGCAGGGTGTCGCGCACCCGTAGCTCGTCGAAGCTCAGCTCGCCGAGCCGGGTCTGCCGCGGTGCCAGCCGGGCCGCCAGCCGGGCCGCCGTCCACTGCGGGCGGGCGGCCAGCCGCACCCCGGCGATCCGCACCGCCAGCGGCAGCCGGGCGCAGCTGTCGGTGATCTGCCGGGCGGCGGCCGGGTCGGCGGCGATCCGGTCCTGGCCGGCCACCGCGGCCAGCAGGTCCCGCGCCTCCCGGTGGCTGAACGGGCCCAGCTCCAGGCAGTCGGCCTCGGAGGCGAAGGACAGGTGGCGCCAGCTGGTCACGATCACCGCCGACTGCGGGCCGCCCGGCAGCAGCGGGGCGATCTGACTGTTGCTCACCGCGTTGTCCAGCACCAGCAGCAGCCGGCGGCCGGCCGTGTGGGTGCGGTAGAGCCGGACCAGGTCCAGCGGGTCCTCCTCGGCGTCGCCGGGCTCCACGCCCAGCGCCCGCAGGAAGCAGGCCAGCACCGCCGAGAGCTCCTGCATGCCGCCGTCGCCCTTGGACAGGTCCGCGTACAGCTGGCCGTCCGGGAACCGCTCGCGCAGCAGGTGGGCGGCGTGCACCGCGAGCGCCGACTTGCCCGTCCCGGCCATGCCGGTGATCAGCGCCCGGCGCGGGACGCGGTCGCCGGCCGGCTCGGCCAGCTGCAGCAGGTGGTGCAACTGCGCCGCGCGGCCGGTGAAGTCGGCCAGGTCGGCCGGGAGCATCGCGGCCGCCGGGGCGCCGGGTGCGGCGGCCGGCCGCAGGCCGGCGGACCCGCCGGATGCGCCCAGGGTGCCGGCCAGCGCCGCCTGGTAGACCCCGGTCAGGGTGGTGCCCGGATCGATGCCCAGCTCCTCGGCCAGCACCCGGCGCCCGGTGTGGAACAGCGCCAGCGCGTCGGACTGCCGGTCGCAGCGGAACAGCGCCGTCATCAGCTGGGCCCGCAGCTTCTCCCGCATCGGGTGCTCGGCGACCAGCGCGGTCAGCTCCGGTACCAGCGGGTGGTGGCGCCCCAGCGCCAGCTCCGCCTCGACCCAGTCCTCCATCGCGGCCAGCCGCAGCTCGTCCAGCCGGGGCCGCTCGGCCTCCACCAGGTACTCGGTCACGTTGGAGAGCGTGGTGCCGCGGAAGTGGGCCAGCGCCGAGCGCAGGTGCTCGGCGGCCTGCTGGTAGCGGCGCTGGGCCAGCGCCTCGCGGCCGCGGGCGGCCAGCCACTCGAAGTCGGCCAGGTCCAGCGAGGTGTCCTCGGTGACCAGGTGGTAGCCGCGCGGGCGGCGGACCAGGTCGACCGCCGGGCCCAGCCGCTTGCGCAGCCGGGAGACGTGGATGTAGATCTGCGCCGTCATGGTGGACGGCGGGTGCCAGGACCAGAGCATCGAGCTCAGCCGGGCGTCGGAGACGGTCCGTCCGCCCGCCAGGACCAGCGTCGCGAGTACCGTCTTGGCCTTCACACCCGGCAGTTCGACCGGTTCGCCGTGATCGTCGAGGACCTCGACCGGTCCGAGGACACGCAGTTCCATGATTCCCCCGTCAGTGGACCGGGTGGCCGCCGGATCGTGGATCCGGCGCGGCGCGACCCCGGCCGCGGTGCGAACGTTCTGCCCGCTGTTGCGATTGTGCGCCGCCGCCGGGGCCGCGTCAGCGGGCCCGGGCCGACAGGACCTTGCAACGGCAGCCTCCGGTCAACGGCGCTCCTGGGCGGCGGATATGGCCGGGATATAGGCCGCTGCTGGCAGGGTGGCGACGCCGGCCAGGCAGGTTCCGGCCGCCCACCTCCACGAAGGAACGCGATGACCGACTCCGCCGCGCGGTGGTTCCGCAGCTACCGTGCCGCCGCCGACCCGCGCCTGCGCCTGGTCTGCTTCCCGCATGCCGGCGGGGCACCCACCGGCTACCGGCCCTGGGCCCGGGCGCTGCCGGCCGACTTCGAGCTGCTGGTCACCTGCTACCCGGGCCGCCAGGACCGGATCGGCGAACCGTTCGCGACCTCGCTGCACGCGATGGCCGACGAGATCGCCGAGGCGCTGGCCGCGGCGGCCGGCGACGGGGTGCCGCTGGCCCTGTTCGGCCACAGCATGGGCGCGGTGGTGGCCCACGAGGTGGCGCTGCGACTGAGCGGGCGTCACGGCGTCCAGCCGGTGCGGCTGTTCGCCTCCGGCTCGGAGGCGCCGCACCGGCGCCACCGGGAGGCGCCGGCCACCGAGGACGACCAGGCCTTCCTGGAGGAGCTGCGCCGGCTCGGCCACAAGTCGCTGGACGCCTTCGAGGACCCGGCGCTGCGCGAACTGGTGCTGCCGAGCATCCGGGCCGACTTCGCGCTCTCCGCCGAGTACCGGCCCGACCCGGCCGCGCCCCGGCACCGGCTGCCGGTGGTGGCCTGCGTGGGCGCGCAGGACGAGGAGTGCGAGGCGGAGTCGGTGGCGGCCTGGGCCGACACCACCGCCGCCGGCTTCGAGCTGCGGGTCTTCCCGGGCGACCACTTCTACCTGGAGCCCCAGGAGCGTTCGCTGCTCGGCTACCTGACCGGCCATCTGAACACCGACCTGAGGCTGCGTCAGGTCCTCCAGCTCTCCCGCGCCGCCCGCCCGTGACCCTGGCCCCGACCCCCAACGAGAGGAGCACCCCGACATGGCCGACCACCTGGTGAACCGGCTGCGGCAGCACGCCCGCGAACACCCCGAGCGGACCGCGCTGGTCCACGTCGAGGCCGCCGCCGGCGGCCTGGCCGAGCAGTCGCTCAGCTACGGCGAACTCGACGCCCGGGCCCGCTCGGTGGCCCGCTGGCTGAGCCGGCGCTGCCGGGTCGGCGACCGGGTGCTGCTGCTGTACGGCGCGGGCCACGAGTTCGTCACGGTGCTGGCCGGCTGCCTGTACGCGGGCGTGGTCGCGGTACCGGCCCCGCAGCCGACCGCCCAGCGCGGGCACAGCTCGCGCTCGGACGGCATCGTGCGCGACGCCGACGTGCGGCTGCTGCTGACCGACGCTGCCAACCACCAGGCCGGCCGGGCGCTGCTCGCGGAGGCGCGCAGCGAGCACGTCCCGTGCGTGGCCACCGACGAGCTGGCCCTGGAGCCGGCCCCCGACTGGCAGGTCCCGGAGCCGGCCGACGACGACCTGGTGATCATCCAGTACACCTCGGGCTCCACCAGCGCACCCAAGGGCGTGATGGTGACCCACCGGGGACTGCGGCACAACATCGACCTGATGATCCGCGGCTTCGGCCTGGGCCCGGACAGCCGGGTCGCCACCTGGCTGCCGCAGCACCACGACATGGGCCTGTTCGGCACCCTGATCACCCCGCTGTACCTGGGCGCGATCGTCTACCAGCTGGCCCCGATGGCCTTCCTGCGCCGCCCGCACCTGTGGCTGGAGCTGATCGGCAGCCGGCGGATCAACGGCGTGGTGGCGCCCGACTTCGCCTACGAGCTGTGCGCCCGCCGGGTGACCGACGCCCAGCTGGCCACGCTGGACCTGAGCACGCTGCGCACCGCGGGCAACGGCGCCGAGCCGGTCAACGCCCGTACGCTGCAACGTTTTTCCGAGCGGTTCGCCCCGGCGGGCTTCCGGGCCGAGGTGTTCAGCCCGTGCTACGGGATGGCCGAGACCACCCTGGTGGTCACCGCCACGCTGCCCGCCGAACCGCCGACGGTGACCGCGGTGGACCCGGTGGCGCTGGCGGCCAACGAGTTCCGCCCGCTGGCCGCGGGCACCCCAGGCGCGCAGCCGCTGGTGGCCAGCGGCTCGGTGCACGACCTGGAGCTGCGGATCGTCGACCCGGCCACCCTGG
>FTKT01455408.1_pt1 | contig 23513 bp, 20 predicted proteins | sample 1658271 | NCBI WGS metagenome assembly FTKT01 (sample SAMEA3914811, study PRJEB12502) | metagenome | biome: forest; material: soil | place: Canada | collected 2011-08-04 | depth 0.3 m | reverse complement strand
GCCGGCGCGGCGGCGTGCTGGGTCTGGGCGGCCCGGACGGAGTATCCGATTTCCCTGCCTGAAGCCCGGGTCGTTGGGCTTCGTCCTCGGACAGCCGTCCGCACGACCGACGAGCGCATGGCTGCGTGCCGGTCTACGCACTGCGCAGGGCACCGTAGCGGCGCTGCGCAGTGCGAGGTCGTGGGGTGCGTGCGAGTTCGCAGTGGGGTCGCGCAGTGCGTAGGCCTCCGCACCCGACCGTTCGCACTGGCGTCCTCGCCGGCCTGTGTATCGGCGTCGGCGGGGCGTACTGCGGAGGCTCCCGCAATCACTTTCAGTAGTCAGTGTGAGGGTGGGTGGCTCACTGCGAGCAGCTCGCTCGCGGTCAGCGCACCACCCTGGGCAACACGTGGGGAGCTGCGGACAGGTGCGAGCGGCAGCAGTCGGCCGCGAAGGAGAGTGCGCGGTCCAGGACGAGGTGCTGCCCTGCGGTGCGAGCAGCATCCGGCCGCTGCCAGGGGTCCGGCGCCTGCCGCGCCGCACTGCGCCCGGGCCGAGCCGATCGCGGACAGTGACGAACCGGAGGCGTGCCAGGTCCTGGTGAGTTTGTGTCGGCCATCCCCGAGGGCTGGTTAGTTTCGCCGGCCGCCCGCGAGCAGCGCTGGTGAGAAATCCGGGGCGGTGGTTAGAAAGGGCCGCAGCGGCTGGTTAGAACGCGTCCGGTGGCCCGCCGAGCCTGGTTAGTTTCGTCGCGGGGGTGGGTGTCGGCCGGTGCCGAAACTTTCCATCGCAGGTCAGAGGGGGTGTGGAAACTAACCAGCGCCCGTTGCGCATCCGTTATCGCAGGCCCCGCTCATGGACAGAAAACCGGTTAGAGCCGCGGGGTTTCTTGAGGTCGACAGCTTTACTCGACCCCTGAGAGGCCCTGATGTCCCTGTTCTCCTCCCGCCGGGAGCCGCCTGAGAGCGAGCCGGGTGCGGCCGCCTCGTCGGCGGACTCCCTGCGCCGGCGCGGCCGTCTTACGACGCTCGCCCGCTACGCATGGTGGGCGTCGATCGCCTGCGGGCCGCTGGCGCTGGTGGCCGCCGTGACCGTCCCGCAGGCGCTTTCCGGGCAGCCCGCCCAGGTCGCGGCGGCGCCCGCCCCCGCACTCCCCGCACCCACCGGATACGCAGAGCTGTTCGTCGATCTGTGGCTGCGTAGCAACGCGCAGTCGGCCAGTGCGGCGGACTCGCTGCGTGCGATGGCTCCTACGGTCGACCTTCCGCAGCCGTCCGACAGGGGCAAGCTCTCACTACAGAGAGTAATTGCCGTTCGCAGTGCGCCGATGGATTCGCGCACCTGGCTGGTGACCGTCGCGGCGACGATGATCACCACTGCGGACGCCAACGCAGTCGCCGGTTCGCAGTCTTCGCAGTCCCCGTACGACGGCTCGCAGTCTTCGCAGTCCGCCCTTCCGCAGTCGGCCGCGGCTTCGCAGTCGGCCGGTGCGGTCCTCGTCCGCTACTACGCAGTGCCGGTGTCGTTGGTGCGCGGCACTGCGAGCGGCGGCTCCCCGGACACCCTGGCGATCACCTCCGTGCCGGCTCAGGTGGCCGGCCCGCAGGGGCTGTCCGGCGCAGACAGCAAGCCGTACGACGACCCGGTTCAGCCGGGCCCGCTCCAGCAGGCGGTGGCCGAGTACCTCACCGCGTATCTGACCGGGATCGGCGAGAGCGCCCGCTACCTGTCTCCCGGGGTGAAGATCCCGGCGCCGGGCGCGGTCTACCAGAAGGTCGATCTGCAGACGCTCGCTGCCCGAACGGCCGTCCCTGCGACGCCGGTGGACGGGGCAGTGCTTGACGTCCTCGCGCAGGTACGGGCGAGCGACGCCGGCGGTCAGTGGCCCCTGGCCTACCCCCTGCAGCTCAAGGCCCGCGCCGGCCGGTGGGAGGTCGCGGCCATGGCACCCGCGGCAGCCGCAGCTTCCTTCGCTTCTCCCTCCCCTTCCTCTTCCCCGGTGCCCTCCGCGCCGGTTACTTCCCCCGAGGTGCACTGATGGGTTCCAACTCCCAGGTCATGCTGGCCGGCGCGTTCAAGACCATGGGCGACACGTGGCTGGCAACTCTCTCTGACTGGACCGGCAAGTTCTTGATGGTCGCGCTGGTCTCTATCTGCTGCGTCCAGGTCGTGCGGAAGATGTCGATCAAGGCGGGCATCGGCGCCGTCATCGGCCTCGTCATCTGCTGGGCGCTGTTCACCGGCCGGCTCCAGCTGAGCAGCATGTTCAACACCGAGTTCACCGGCGGTACGACCGGTGCCGCGGCCCCGCAGGACGTGGTTGAGCTCCCGCAGGTCTTCAAGGGCCGGCTGTGAGCACCGCCGCGCGGCCCAGGGTCGGGCGCAGCTATACCCGCGCGAGGCGGCACCCGTGGGTGTTGGGCAAGCTCGGCGACTGGCGGCTGCCGCTCGGCCCGTACACCCCGCCCCAGCTGATCATCGCTTCGGTCGGCGCGTTCGTGCTGATCAAGACCGCGACCCTGTGGGCACCGGTCCTCGGGCCGATCCCGGTGGTCGTGTGGGCGGTGTCGATCTGGGCCGCGCGGCATTCGAGGGTCGGCGGCCGCTCCCTGGGGCCGGCAGTGATCGACGCCCTGTCGCTGGCGATGGCGCCGCGATCGGGACGCATCGGCGGCCGGGCAGTGACCTCTGTCCGCGGGTCCCGGCTCACCGGGGGGTTCGGGATCGAGGAGGCCCTCGACGACAGCGAGCCGGTCGCCACACCGCTCCCGCTCCCGGCGTCGGCGCGGCGGGCAGATCCCGCAGCGCGGCCGCAGGCCAGTGCGGCCCGGGCCCCGAAGCCGTCCAGGCCGACACCCGGCCGCCCGGCGAAGGCGGCGCAGCGGCGGGGCCGGGGACCGAAGGCAGGGCCGGCAGCGGCTCCCGCGATGGGCCCGGCGCCGACCGCGCTTGAACTTCTGCTCGCCGAGGCGGCGAGCCGCACCAGCACTCAACAGATCGACACGACGAAGGCGGGGAACAGGCGATGAAGGTGGCGATCAGGCACATCCACGGCCACCTGGTGTGGTCGACGGCGGGGACCGTCTGGGCGTTCTGGCGGATCCAGCCGATCGGCTCGCGGTACGCCGCCGCGCTCGAGCGTGAGGAGATCCTCTCCAGGGTCACGTCGCTGGTGCGCTCGCTGGAGGGCACGGCCCGGCTGTACTCGCTGTGCGCCTCGGTGGACCCGGGCGAGGTGGCGCTGCGGATCAAGGAGGGCGTCGACACCGACCGGTACCAGGGGGCGGCGCAGACCGCGCACGCCACTCTGACGATGCTGCAGGGCAGGGAGATGCACCGCCGGACGCTGTGGCTGGCCATTCCGCTGACGCCCGGCGATCGCGGGGCCCAGCTGTCGGTGGTGGCGAACTCGGCGTGGGCGCAGGTCGGCCAGGCGGTGGGAGAGCCGACCCCGCCGGTCTCCCTGGACGAGGTGCGTTCCTACCGGGCCACCGCCGCGCAGATCGAGGCAAGTTTCGGCGGCGGCCTGACGATCCGCCGGGCCCGGCCGGCGGAGATCGTGTGGATTCAGGAGCACGCGGTGCACCGCGGGATGCGCGAGCCGCTGCTGCTGGAGGCGGAGCGGTCCGGGCTGCGGGGCGGACGCATGGTGAACAACCTGCTGCGCTCCCCTTCCTATGCCGACATGGGCCAGGTCCGGCTGCAGGAGGGCGGGCACAGCGGGGCTCCGGCGCCGGCCCGAGGGCTGCAGTCGTTCTTCCAGCGGACGGTGGGGTCGGCGTTCGGCCGGCTGTGGCTGGAGGTGGAGACCGAGGAGGGCACCGGCTACCAGGCCCACATGGCGATCACCGAGATCCCGAAGACGGTGGCCGCGCACTCGGCGGACGTGCTGGCGCAACTGGAGCAGCTGTGGTTCCCCGTCGATGCGGTGATCGACCTGAACGTGATCGACGGGGCGAAGGCCCGCCAGCAGATCTCGAAGAAGAAGCGCGAGCTGATCGACCAGGCCGAGCAGTGGTCGGCGCACCCGGACGGAACCCCCAACACCATCTACGGGGCGGCGGACGAGCTCGGCGAGGAGGAGTCCCGGCTGAGCCTGACCTCGGTCGAGCGCGAGGTGCAGTCGGTGACGGTGCTGAGCGTGTGGGGCCCCGATCCGCGCGAGTGCGATCGGCGCGCCCGCGAGCTGAAGTCGGAGCTGGCCGGGGTGAGCTATCGGCTTGTCAGGCCGCGGGGCAGTCAGGAGCGGCTGATGGAGTTCGGCCTGCCGGGCGCCGGCCCGGCGATGCGGATGCGCGAGTACACGCAGTACCAGCTCACTGAGGACTGGGCGATGAACGGTGCGCTGACGGGCGGGGACATCGGGGACTCGACGGGTCCGATGCTGGGCATCAGCCAGGACACCGGCACGGTCCGGCCGTTGCTGATCGACCTGGCGTCCGCGCCGAGCCGCAACGCCTCCGCCTCGCTGGGGGTGATCGGCGACCTGGGCAGCGGCAAGTCCGTCCTGCTCAAGCTGCTGACGATCGGCCTGGTCGATCGTGGGGACCGCGCGATCGTGGTGGACCGCACTCCGCTCCGTGAATGGGCTCGATTCGCGCACGAGGCGGCGCCCGGACGCTGCCAGGTGATCGACGCTGCCGAGGCGCGGCTGTCACTGGACCCGCTGCGGGTGCTGCCGCCGGCGATGGGCGAACACGCCGCGTTCTCCTACCTGACGCTGCAGTTGGGCGTCGCCCCGATGACGGTTGCCGGGTCGGTCCTCAACCGTGCGGTGAAGGCCGCCGCGCGCTCGGCCCGGCCGGCGATGGCCAGGGTCATGGAGGAGCTGGAAGCTCTCTCCCAGGAGCCGGGGCCGCGCGGGCAGGAGGCCACCGGTGTGGTGGACATGCTGCGGATCGTCTCCGAGGCGCCGCTGGCGCGGCTGGTGTTCGACGAGTCGCTGCCCGCCCTGTCGCTCTCGGGCGACCTGGACGCGGACCTGGTCGTCATCACCACGGCGGGCCTGACGCTGCCTCCCAAGGAGGCATTGGCCAATCCCGACATCCTGCGGGCGCAGCCGCTGGAGGCGCTGATCGGGCGCGCGGTGCTGTACCTGATCGCCGCGGTCGCCCGGCAGGTCGCGTTCACGGACCAGAAGCGGTTCGCCGCGCTGGTCATGGACGAGTGCTACTGGCTCACCTCCTCGCACGAAGGGCACGCGCTGGTCTCGGAGGTCGTCCACGACGGCCGCAAGCACGCGGCCGGTGTCCTGCTCGGCGGCCACGACGCCGACGACCTGGGCGACGAGACGGTGCGGGGACTGCTCTCCTACCGCTTCGTGGCGCGCACCTCCGACCCGGTACTGGCCAAGAAGGCGCTCGCGTTCCTGGGCCAGCCCACCGACGACGAGCAGGCCGTCCGCATGATCACCTCCGACCTGTCGCCGGTCGGGACGCCCGGTCGTGAGGGCGAGATGCTGCTGCGCGACGTGGCCCGCCAGATCGGCCGGATCCGGGTCGTCATCCCGTGGGTTCCGCGGATCGAGAACGGCATCGGCACCAACCCCTCCGAGGACTCCGAGCGCCGTCGGCCCGTGACGAAGCGTCCGCCCGCCGGCCCCGACCGCGGCGCCACTGCCAACTCGTCGCGGCGCCTTGGCCGCACCCGGCGCGAAGCCCGCGACCCCGCCGCCCAGCCCGCAGAAGGGGTGACCCGATGACCGCCACCGCCAAGAACCTGTGGCGCACCCTGGCACACGGCACCCGGACCGCGCGGTCGTGGGCGAAGGACTACTGGCCCGGGCGCAGGACCGTCCTGTGGACGCTCGGGATGGCTGTGCTGTTCCTGATGGTCGGTGCCAGCGTCGCCGACGCGGCCGACGGGACGGAGCGCGGTGGCCTGCTCGCCCCGCTGAACGTCCTGTCCTCGGAGGGCGTGCCGCTGGATGCCTATGACTTGAAGAGCGAGAACGGCGGGGCAACCGACATCAGGTCGCACGTCTGCAACCTGCTGATGGGAGGCGCCTTCGCACTGGTCAGGCTAGTTGTGGGCCTGATGTGCGCGACGCTGAAGTGGGTCTACGAGTTCCCGATCGTCAGCTCGCTCATCAACACCGCGGACACGCTCGCATTCAAGTTCAGCCTCGTCGTCGACTTCGACCTGAAGTTGAGCCTGCTGTTCATCACCGGTGCCTTCGCCCTCGGCGTGTACTGGATCATGCGCGGCCGAGTGGCCAAGGGCGCCGGCGAAATCCTCCTGACGCTGCTCCTCGGGGGCGTGCTGTTCATGCCCACGACGACGCCGCGGGCGATCCTCGGCCCCGAGGGCCCGCTGGCTCAGACCCAGTCGGCTGCCCGCGAGGCGGCGCAGATGACCGCGGACGCCAACGGGGAAGACCCGGGCTGCCTGGGCCCGGAGGACAAGAAAGACCCCAGCTGCGCAATGCGGATGATGCTCACCAGGACGTTGGTTGTCCAGCCTTACGAATTGCTCCAGTACGGGATCATCCCGGATCCCAAGAGCGACAACCCGCGTATCCGCGAGCTCGCAGACGTCCACCACAAGTGGATCACCGGCGGGTTCAAGGACAAGACGGACTGCGGCATCAGCTGGCTACCGGGCAGCGACTCCGACCTGTGCAAGCAGAGTGCCTGGGACCAGTTGAAGGAGGAACTGAAGAAGCACGGGGACGAAGGCAACGCGGCCTATAACTACGCCGTCAACAGCAACTGGGACCGCGTCTTCGGCGCCTTGCTCGTCCTGCTGACCGCGATCCTCATCGCCGCGGTCGTCCTGTCGATGACCTTCGTGCACCTCGGCACGCAGTTCGCAGACGTCGGCGCCGCCACGATGACCCCTGTCGCCCTCACCTGGGGGTTCCTGCCGGGCGCGAACCGGGCGGCCGTGTGGAAGTGGGCCGGCGTCTTCATGGCCTCGATCGCCGTCGAGTTCGCTACCTCCGTCCTACTGCCCGCCTTCGGCATCAGCACCAACGCCGTCCTGACGAGCCAGCAGGGCACCGTGATGATCCAGCGGATGCTGCTGATGACCGGCCTGGCCGTGGTCCTCCTGTTCTTCCACCGCCGCATCCTCGCGGGTGCCAGCCGGATCGGCGAGCGGTTCGCCGAGAGGATGCGCTACGCCCGGATCGGCGGGTCCGCCGGTCTCGGCGAGGACAGCTCCCGCCTGGGCCTGGCCATGTCACAGGCCATGGCCGGCATGGGCCTCTCGCCCGGGATGGCAGGAGGCGGCGGGGCAGGCGCGGGTGTTGGCGCCATGGGGTCCTTCGGCGGCCAGTCCCCGGTCCACGCCGCGCTGCTGCGCCGCGCCCAGATCAGCCAAGGACTTGCGTCCATGGCCTCCCCCGACCTCGGCCCCTTCAACGCGGCGTCCATGGTCGGCGGCGCCATCGGCGAGGTTCGCCGGGGTGTGAACCAACTCGCGACACCGCTGCGCATGGCGCACCACGCCGTCATCGGCAACCCCCTGCCGGAGCATGTGCTCGCCAAGCGCCGCAAGCCCGTCAACGACGGCACTGAGCACCTGGTTCTCGACGGCACCACCGGCGAGGTCCTGTCCGACCCGATGAAGCCGACCCCGTGGGGCCACCACCTGCACAACAAACTGCTGGAGACCCGGGCCGGACGGCTCGCCATCCGCGCCGGCCAGGTCGGCCGGCTCGGATACAACGTGTCCCCGCTGGGCATGGGCGCGACCTGGACCCGACTGCGCCGCGCTACCGGCACTGCCGCAGAGGCGGGCCAGGCCCAGTGGCAGCACTACAACGGCCTCCGCAGGGATCACATGGCCGACCAGCGCGCCGGTTGGCACGACATCGGCACTCCGCTGCGAGAGCCGTACAACGCGGCCGCGCACGGATTCCGGGTCTGGTCGGACGTCCACGGCCCCGAGGACGTGGTGGCGTCGACCCGCAACGGCGTCGTCGCCGCGGCACTGCGGGCCACCACGGCCGTCCCCGGTCATCCGGGCGGACCGGGTGAGAGCGTTCCGCGCGCCCACTCCGGCCTGACATTCAGTGACGCGAGGGTGCGTGAAGACCTCTTCGCCGCCGAGAGCGCCGACGCCGACGCGGGCGTGAGCGGCTGGAGACTGCCGGACGCCACGGACCGTCGGGCCGGTTCCTCTGCCGACATCGCCTCGTCGTTGGGACCGGAGGCGTTCCGCGGCGACCCGGCGGTCAGTGTCGACGGAGTGACGTTCGACCCGGCCACGGGTGAGGTTCTCTCCTCGACCGGCGATGCCGGCGCGGGTGTCAGCGACTGGAGGCTTCCGGACGCCACCGATCGTCGGGGACCGGAAGCCTTCGGTGGCGACGCCGACGCGGGGGTGCGCGCGGGCGACGCTGACCGCCGGGCCACTTCGGCCGGGCCGGACATGTCCGCTGGGGACGGCGTGCGTCGCCGAATCGCCGAGTCCACCAGCCGCGCCGACCGCGCCGTCTGGGAGGGCATGGGCGAGCCGCCCGTCGACGACCTCGCCTTCGGTCCGGAGGACCTCCTGTGATCCCGAAGTGGCTGCGCAAGCTCGGCTGCGGCGGGCTGCTGACGCTGATCCTGTTCTCCGTAACGATCGCTCTGGTCGTGATCGACGATCAGAGCGATACGACCTCCCCCGCGCCGGTCGGCACGGTGGTGGGCATCCCGCAGCGGATGATGGACGCCTACGTGCGTGCCGTCGCGGCGATGCCCACCCTCTCCCCTTCCTGCAAGGGCCTGGACTGGCAGCTCCTCGCGGCAATCGCCCAGGTCGAGTCGACCCAGGCCGCCGGCCACCAGATCGGCGCCGACGGCATGATCACCCCTTCGATCATCGGCCCGCTCCTCGACGGCAGCGGAGCTGGCGGGAACACCACCGGCGTTCCGGACACCGACGGCGGAAAGTGGGACGGCAACACGGTCTGGGACGCGGCGGTCGGCCCGATGCAGTTCCTCCCGAGCACCTTCGCCGGGTACGCGTCCAAGGTCAGGCCCGAGGGCGGCGCGAACCCCAACAACATCGACGACGAGGCGATGGCCGCTGCCTTGTACCTGTGCGGCGACGGGCGCGACCTGGGGGACCAGGGTCAACTGTTCGCCGCGATCTACCAGTACAACGCCAGCACCGCGTACGTGAACGAAGTCCTGAACTGGCGCAGCCAGTTCGCGACGCTCGGCACCTCGGGCGGAGGCGGGACCGCCTCGGAAAAGGCGCAGAAGGTGATCGACGCCGCGCGCAGCCAGTTCGGTGTCCCCTACTCCTGGGGCGGCGGCAACGAGAGCGGCAAGTCGACGGGGGTGTGCTGCTCGGAGGGTGGCCAGGACGGCCGCACCGTCGTCGGGTTCGACTGCAGCGGCCTGATGCTCTACGCGTTCGCCCAGGTCGGCATCCACCTTCCCCGGCTCGCATCCGACCAGGCCGGTGTCGGCCAGCGCATCCCGGCATCCGCCGGCATCGGGGGCTTGCAGCCCGGCGACATGGTCTTCTTCGGGCCCTCCCCGACCAACCAGTCGCAGATCTACCACGTCGGCCTCTACATCGGTGGAGGCCAGATGATCGCCGCTCCGAAGCCGGGCGATGTCGTCAAGCAAGAAGCCGTATGGCCCACCAATTTCGCGGGCGGGGCCCGCGTGCTGTCCTGAAAGGACACCTGATCGCATGTCCGCCACACGCAAGATCCTGCTGCCCGCCACCGGCTGCGCACTGCTGCTCGCCCTGGCCTTGACCCTGCTCGCCCCACACCAGTCACGACCCGGCCAGGCGAGGGCCGCTTCCACACAGTCTGCCGCCGTACCCGCGGCGACCGGAACAGGCGCGGGCCCGACAACGGAGCAGCCCATCGCACCGCCCGCCACGGAGACGTCGGGCTCCCCCTCCCCCGCGAACGCGCAGTCCGCACCGGCAACACCAGCCGCACCGGCGACACCGCAGCCGATGCCCTCGGGCGCAGCGGCGGCGGCCGACGGCCCTGCGGCAGATCCGCTGATCGAGGCCCAGTTTCAGAAGGATCACCCCGGCGACCTGCCGGCCGCCGACGCTGCCCAGGTGCGCACCGTCGCCCGCGATGTCTGGCTCGCCGAGACCACCGGCACCGGTCGAGACCGCTGGCCCTCCTACTTCCCGCCGCCCGCGACCCCGTTGCGCCCCTACACCCAGGTCCGGGTGCAGGCCATGTCCGCCCACACCTCGGGGGACCAGGTGATCGTGGCTCTGCTGTGGGCGGGGGCGGACCCGTCCGGCGACTACCAGGACCGGCGCCCCGCCGTCCTGGCGCTGATCCGCACCCCGTCCGGCTGGGAGCCGACCCGATGAGCACTCCTTCCCCGCAGCCCTCGCCCGCCCGGCAGGTTCCGGCCGATGGCGGCGGATTCGCCGTCGCCCTGTTCCACGCCGGCACCGAGGCACTGTCTTGGCTGGCCGACGCCGCAGCGTGGACCGGAGCGCACCTGGTCTGGCTGCTGGCGGGCGCGCTTCCGCTGGCCGTGATCTGGGCGATCGTGCACCGCCGGCTGACCGCCAAGGCGCTCGCCGATCGGACCCGCTACATCCTCACGCCGTCGGCCGACTTCGAGCCGGCCGAAGAACACCTGTGGCGCTACGCCGCGACGATCCTGCGCACGGCGAAGTCCGGCCCGTGGTGGGCACCGCGCGCCGGACGCGGGGCCCGGATCCGCTTCCGCGCGGACGGCTCCACCCCGCTGGAGATGTCGGTGGAGGGCCCGTCCAGCGCCAAGCACTTGCTCAAGACCTCCCAGTACCCCGGTGTGAGCATCGCGAAGGCCCCGGCCCTCAAGGACCGTCCGCGTACCCACACCGTGCGGGCCGAGTTCGTGCTGCGCGGCCACGCGTCCAAGGCGCTGCGCAACGTGCCGATGAATCCCGACCCGCTGCAGGGCATCGTCGATGCGGTGGCGGACATCAGCACCGAGGCCGGCGACCTCGCGGAACTGTGCCTCGACGTCCAGGCCGTCCCCCGCTGGAAGCTGCGACTGAAGCGCTGGCAGGTCTTCCACGAAGCGCGGGAGAAGCGTCGAGCGTGGGCCAAGCGAGAGGCGCGGCAGGCTGCGGCGGACGCCGCCGAGTTGGCGGACTCCTGGCAGCAGCAGCTGAGCCAGCTCCTGGAGCCGGGCCCGAGCCTGCCGAGGCGCCCGGCGGCTGCACCCGTGCGGGGCAAGCCTGTGGACCGCGCCGAGGCGCTCGGTCGCCTGGCGATGACCGACCGCGCTCTCCTGCGTGTCCAGCTGCTGGTGCGCTGCTCCTCCGACTTGGAGGGGCGGGCCGAGGAGCGGATGGCGAGGCTCGCGGCCGCGCTCGACGTGTTCGGCGGTGGCAATGTCTGGTCCGAGGACGCCCGGGGCTTCGCCAAGTGGCGTATCACGGCAAACAGCCGGTACCGGTGGAAGGCCTTCGACGAGCGGTGGCGCACCGCCAAGGTGGAGCCGCGCAAGCAGAACTGGGTGCACGTCGGCGAGTTGCACGGGCTGATCAAGCCGGTGACGGTGCACTGCTCGCTGCCGGTGATCGCCTCCGAGCTCCCCACCTACGAGGAGATCGGGCAGATGTTGGTGCCTCACGGCATCCACACGGGGCCCGACGGCCGGCGGCGGATCGTGGCGACGCCGGAAGAGGAGTTCTTCTTCAGCGTGGCGGTTGGCCGGTCGCGGTACGGCAAGACCGAGCAGGCGGAGGTTCGCGCGCTGGCGGTGGCAACGGCGGGCCGCGGGGTGGCTTTCGTTGACCCGCACGGGGGTTCGTGGGGTCACGTCGCCCCCTACCTGGCTCACGAGTCCCTGCGGAACCGGGTATGGCGGGTCGATCTGACCGGTCGCACCGGCCGGGTGCCGACCTGGAACCCGATGAGCATGGAGCGCGGCCAGGAGGCGCACGACGTTTCCAGGGCCGTATCGGACAGTCTTGCGTCGGCGATGAAGTGGGACGACGGGAGTGCGCCTCGAGGTCTGACGATCCTGATGAAGGCGGTGGAGGCGCTGGTCGCGTTCAACGCTCAGGCGGTCCGCCAGCAGCTGCCACAAGCGCAGGCGACGATCTTTCAGATCCCGCCGCTGCTGGAGGACCCGGACTTCCGGGCGCTGATCCTCGCGGGCCTGCCGGCCGCTCAGCGACGCTGGTGGCAGACGACGTTCAAGACGCTGGACCCGGGGGCGTTCGCCGTCATCATCAACCCGATCACCCGGCTCGCTGCGCAGCCGGTCGCGCTCGCCTTCCTGGGATCGCCCGTGAGCGGGTACGACGCCCGCACGGCGATGGACAAGGGGAAGCTGGTGTGGATCTGCCCTGCGGGAGTCGGGCCGACGGACAATCTCCTGAACGCGCTCATCGTCAACGACCTCTTCCGGGCCGGGCGCTCGCGGGAGGACCTGCCGGAGAGGGCGCGGCGCCCCTTTCACATGTTCGCCGATGAGCTGATCTCCCTGGACAAGGCCACCGGTGGTGTCCTGGCGAGCATCAGCGAGCAGCTGGGCAAGTTCGGGATCCGGCTGCACGCGATGTCCCAGTTGCTCCAGAGGGTCAGCCAGAACACCAGGGATGCGCTCCTGCAGAACGCGTCCGCGTTGAGCTCGACCGCCGGCTCGGCCTCGGCCATTCAGTTGGTGGCGGCGGAGTGGCACGGCAAGGTCGACGCGGCGAAGATCGCGAGCCTGCCGAAGTACCACTACTACGCGACGATGACCTCTGGCGGGCGGATCGTCGGTCCGATGCGGTTGGAGGGTATGCAGGTCGAGAAGGTCTTCCGGAAGCTCTTCTCGCCGAAGGATGTGCCCACTCTCCAGCGGCTGGCAGCCGACGCGGTCGGCAGCAAGCACCGCGACCTGCTCGTCCGCCAGGCCGGTTACCAGCACGGGATCGTCGCCCACTTCGGTGCAACGGGGCAGATGCCGACCGGCGCAGACCTCAAGGCGATCAAGATTGCTGCGGACGGCGAACCCCGGGCGGTCAAGGCAACGACGGCCTCGGGCGCGTCGGCCGCGGTCGTCCTCACCAAGGGGCAGGTGCCGCCGCCGGCGGGGGCACCTGCCAGCACGCCGGTCTCTGCGGCGGCGGGTCCGTCGGGTGCCGACGACGAGGACTGGGGCGAGGCTCCTCCGGAGGACGAGGACCCGCACGAGGCCCTCCCGGCGACGCCCGACCCGGGCGACGGCCCGGCGGAGCCGCCGGTGGACGCCTCGGTCTCGTAGTTGCCCACCAGCGTCGGCGGCCGGGGTCCGCTCCGGCCGCCGCTCATCGAGGAAGGAGTGTCCATGTCGGAGAAGCCACTGATGCAGCAGGACGAAGGGCCGGTGGAGGTTCTGCCCGGAGTCCGGTGGTACGTGGGTGAGGCAGTCGCGGTGTGCGGTGCCTGCGGGAACACGCGGGGCGGGCTGGACTGCGACGAGGCGGCCCGTGCGTGGGGGGATGGGCACCAGGACATTTGTGAGCCCGTGGACTCTGGTTCCGCTCGGAGGGGCGGTCCGGGCGGGTGGGGCCCAGAACCGTTCGGGGGCTTGTGAGCGGTGGTCCCAGGCAGCTGCGCCGGGAATCGGCGCAGCTGCCCTCCCGCGGATTTCAGCGGCCCGGCGGTCGCGCGGCGCATCCGGTATTCCTTTTTGACGTACCGTCAGATCTTCCCGGCGTTACGGTTTTGCAGATAGGTCGATAATTCGCCTGGCCGGGTGGGTTGATCCTGCTCCGCCGAATTGTCGGATGGCTGTCAGATCTACCGTCGCCGAAGTATCTCGCAATTCATGTCCGATTTGAGAGTCTTGCCATATTTTGTACCGTCATATGCCGGTGACATGCGCGACGATGACCAAAACAGGGTGTGATCCTGGCTGAAAGTTTCGTATTGTGACTGCGCAGTATCCGTGTGGCAGGGGTGGCGATCTCACGTTGATCACATTTGTGCACAATCCGGACATGATTTTGATCAAGGGGGCCGACCCGCCGGGGTAACCGAACCTGATCATGCCTTGTTAAGCACGCGGAGGAGCATGTCAGGCGCGGCCTCGCGGCTCGCTACGGGGAATCCCGCTGAGCCGCCGTCGCCGCTTCCGCTCGTTTTCTCGGGCCGGGGGGACTGCGCTCCGCAGGGAATGCAATTGGGCCAGCACAGCGGCGGTTTGGGGTAGAAGTATGAGTAAGTCGGGGCTTTTCTCCCGCAAGTCGGACGCCGAGACGAACACCGGAACACCGGCTCCCCGGTCGGGCGCCGCACTGGCCGCGCCGGCCAGCCGGATCCCCACACAGCCGCGCGAGCGGCGACCGGGGGTCGCCGCGTTCGCCGTCATGATCACGCTCGCGTGCGCGCTGGGCGCGGTCGTCCTGGTGCGCCAGGCCGGCGAGAAGATCTCCGCAGTGGAGGTCACCGCCCGCGTCGCTCCCGGCCAGCACATCCCGGCCGACGCCATCTCAGAGGTCCTCATCTCCAAGGACAGCGGCCTCAAGGTCGTCCCGTGGGCGCAGCGCGACCTGGTCACGAGCAGGTACTACACCGCCGCCGAGATCCCGCAGGGGACACTGCTGACCGGACCCATGCTCACCGACACCGTCGGCGTAGCCGGGGACCAGGCGATCGTGGGCCTGTCCCTGAAGGCCGGCGAGTACCCGCCGGGCCTCAAGGCGGGCGATCGCGTGCGCGTGATGTGGGTCGGGCGCGACGCCGCCGCCAAGACTCCCTCCTCCGCCAGTTCACCGGCCGCGCAGGGGACATCCGGCAACGGCGGCGCCGTCGAGCTGGCCTCCTCCGCCACCATCCACGAGGTGTTCAGGGCCGCCAACGGCGATGTCTCCTCGGCTCTGTCCCTGTCCGTGGTCGTGCCGGCGGCGGCCGCGGGTGGCGTCACCCAGGCCGCTTCCTCCGGCGACGTGGCCCTCGTGCTGCTTCCCGCAGCGCAGTGACGGAACGAGAGGAGAAGCCGTCATGGCCCTGATCGTCATCACTTCCGCCAAGGGTTCCCCCGGTGCCAGCACCACCGCGCTCGCGATCGCCGGGATGTGGCCCCGCGAAGCCCTGCTCGCCGAGGTCGACCCGCTCGGCAGCGACCTGGTGTACCGCCAGGTCCACGGGGAGGGCGGCGCCGAGCTGGACCCCAGCCGCGGCATGGTGTCCCTCGCGCTGGATCCCCAGGCCCGCCGTGGGCTGAGCCCCGAACTGGTGCGCGCGCACAGTCAGCGCTTGCCCGGCGGGCAGGACGTCCTGCTGGGCCTGACAAGCCCCGAGCAGGCGATCGGCTGGAAGGACCGGTGGAGTGAGCTCGGCCGGACGCTGGCCGCGCCCGGGCCGGGCGACGTCATCGCCGACATCGGCCGGGTTCATCCCGGCTCTCCCGCCGCCGGTCTGCTCTCCCACGCCTCTCTGGTGCTGCTGGTCTCGCGCACCACCCCGGAAGACCTGGCCCACATGCGCGCGCGTGCCGCCGCTCTGCACTCGCTGCTGTCTCCCCCTGGGCGCCGCGGCGCGCCCGTCGGGGTCCTGCTGATCGCCCCGCTGCGTGGGCAGGCCAAGGCCGCCGAGGACGCCAACAAGGTCCTGGGCGCCGCGAAGGTGGAGGCGCAGGTGGCCGGAGTGGTCGCGTTCGACCCGAAGGCGGCCGAGCAGCTCGCCGGCCGCCGGGGCGGCAAGCCCCACAAGACGCAGCTCGTGTCCTCCGTGCGCCATGTCGTGGTCAACCTGGGCGGCCGCTTCGGTCTGGGGCAGGCTCCCCAGCCACCTGCCGTGCCGTCACCCGCCGCGAGTACTGAAGGAGTGCGCCGGTGAACCTCGACTACGACCTCGTCAAGCGCCTGCGGGAGCAGGCCGGTGAGAGGCTTCAGGAGCGGCGGCGCGCCGAGGAGGCCGCCGGCCGACCGCTCACCCAGGACGACATGCGGGTCATCGCCCGTGATGTCATCGCCGACCTTCTGCAGGCCCACGCCCTTGGACGGCTCAACGCCGGACTCGCGATCCCCGGGATCGAGGAGGAGGACGGGTACGCGGCGGCGGTGCATGCCGCGCTGTTCGGCGTGGGCCGACTGCAGCCGCTGCTGGATGACGAAGACGTCGAGAACGTCAACATCAACGGCTGCGACAACGTGTTCGTCGGATATGCGGACGGCCGGCAGGCGAAGGCCGAGCCGATCGCCGCATCCGACGACGACCTCATCAAGCTGATCCAGACCCTTGCCGCGACCTCCGGTCTCAACAGCCGCCCATGGGACGAGGCCAATCCGGAGCTCGACCTGCAGCTTCCGGGCGGCTACCGCCTGTCGGCTGTCATGGGCGTCTCGCACCGCCCGGCACTCTCGATCCGGCGTGCCCGGCTGGACAAGGTGCTCCTGGCCGACCTGCGCGAGAACGGGACGATCACCCCGGAGCTGGAGAACTTCCTGAGCGCCGCGGTGCTGGCCCGACGGAACATCGTGATCGCGGGTGCCACGAACGCGGGCAAGACAACCCTGTTGAAGGCCCTGGCCAATGTGATCCCGCCCGAGGAGCGCCTGGTCACCGTCGAGCGTGCCCTGGAGCTTGGTCTGCACGAGCTCACGGACCTGCACCCCAACGTCGTCGCGTTGGAGGAACGGCTGCCGAACCTGGAGGGACAGGGCCGGGTCTCCATGGCCGACCTGGTCCGCCGGTCGCTGCGTATGGACCCCAGCCGCGTCATCGTCGGTGAGGTCCTGGGCGACGAAATCGTCAGCATGCTGAACGCCATGAGCCAGGGCAACGACGGCTCGCTCAGCACGATCCATGCCAACTCCTCCCGCGACGTGTTCCACCGCATCTCCACCTATGCGATCCAGGCCCAGGAGCGGCTGCCGATCGAGGCGTCCCAGATGCTCATCGCGGGTGCCATCGAGTTCGTGGTCTTCATCAAGCGCACCCGCGACCCGTTCAGTGGTCTCATGCGCCGACGCGTCGTCAGCGTCCGTGAGGTCAACGGCATCGACGGCCGTGTCCTGTCCTCCGAGATCTTCGCGATGACCCCCGACGGGACGGTCAAGTCCGCTGCGCCGCTGTCGGACGAGCGCCTGGAGCTTCTGACGGACCACGGCTACCGGCCTGACAACGGTTGGGGTGAGCAGTGGTCATGACCAGTGAGATCCTCTCTCCCCTTCTGCTGCTGGCGCTCCTGGCGGGGCTCGGCGTCGGTGGCGGCATCGCGCTGTTCACCGCGGCCGTCGTCGGCTGGCCGCGCAAGCAGCGCCAGGCCGGGCCGTCCCTGGGCAAGCAGGCGTTCGGCTTCCTGCAGCGGCGTGCCGCTGCTGCGGTCATCGTCGCCCTGGTCGTGCTCGTGGTGCTGCGCTGGCCGATGGCCGCGATCGCCGCCGGCCTGCTGGTGCTGTTCTGGGGGAAGTTGTTCGGCGGCGCCAAGGCCGAACGCGCCTCGAAGGAGAAGATGGCGGCGCTCGCCGCTTGGACCGAATCGCTGCGCGACACCATCGCCGGCGCGGCCGGCCTGGAGCAGGCCATCGGGGCATCCGCACGCACTGCGGGCGAGGCCCTGCGCCCCCACATGATCGCCTTGGACGACCGTGTGCGCACCCGCATGCCACTGACCGACGCCCTGACCATGCTGTCCGACGAGATCAACGACGGCCGCGCTGACAAGGTGATCGCTGCCCTCAAGCAGAGTGCCGATCTTCGAGGTGAAGGCCTGAAGCTGGTCCTGGGCAACCTGGCTGTCTCGGCCCGCGAGCAGGTCGCGATGCGCCAGCGCATCTTCGCCGGGCGTGCCGGTACCCGGCGCAGCGTTCAGATCGTCGTCGGTGTAATCGTCGCGGTGGTCGTCGGGATGCGGGTGTTCAACCCGGCTTACACCGAGCCGTACAACACCGTGCAGGGGCAGGGCGTCCTCGCGCTCGTCCTCGCAGTGTTCGCCGGCGGCCTGATCTGGTTGCAGCGGCTTTCGCGGGTCCCGGACGAGGCGCGGTTCCTGGTCCCGGCGCAGACGGGAGAGTCGCGATGACGCTGACGTGGACTCTGCTGGTCGGCGCGGGCTTCGGGTTCGGCCTGTTCCTGCTGGCCCGGGCGCTGTTCCCCAGCCGTCCAAGTTCTGCCTCCACCGTGCTGCGGGTCGATGCCCGGGCCCGCGCGTCGGTGGGCGCGACCGCCCAGATGCCGGCTCCCGCGACGAGCCGCGGTGAACGGGCGCAGCAGCTGCGCGAGCTGATCGGGGTCCGGGCTGCGGCGTTCTATGCCCGCCAGGGCTGGGAGTTGCCGGCGCTGCGCGCGGATCTGGCCATCTTGGAGCGTTCGTTCGATGCGTTCCTCGCGGCGAAGGTGATGGTGTCGCTGCTCGGCCTGGTCTTCGGCCCGGCGGTATTCGCGGCGTTGTGGATCGCCGGGTTCACGAGCAATCCGCTGATGCCGCTGTGGCTGACGCTGTTCTTCGTCATCGTCTGCTTCTTCCTGCCGGACTTGGAGGTGCGCAGTGACGCCAAGGAGCGTCGCGCGCAGTTCCTGAACGTCCTGGCGACGTTCACCTCGCTGGTGGCCAACAACTTGGCCGGTGGCCGGGGCCTGCCGGAGGCCTTGAAGAAGGCGACGGAGATCACCGAGGTCTGGCCGATGCTGCGGCTTCGGCGGGCCCTGGAGGGCGCGCGGCTGGCCGGGTTGACCCAGTGGCAGGCACTGGACCGGCTCGGCGAGGAGATCGCCGTCCCTCAGCTGCAGGATCTGGCCAACCGGATCGCGTTGGCTTCCGACGACGGCGCGCGCATCCGAGAGTCCCTGATGGCTACGGCGAAGACGCTGGACGAGCACGAGCTCGCCGAGACCGAGGGCAAGGCCGGCGCCCAGTCGCAGACCATGCTCGTCGCCCAAATCATCATCTGTGTCGGGTTCCTGATCTACCTGATCTACCCGGCCCTCATGCGGGTGATGGCCATTTGACCACGGCACCCGTCGCCCCGCAGCGCCGATCGGCCGCAGCGAGGCTTGATCGCCCGGCTACACACGGACCACCCGCGCGCGCCGGCCGCCCGGCGGCGCAGGCCGCCGCCGCCCGGACGGGACGCCCCGGGGGCGGTCCCACCCACCAGACCCGACCACTCCATTCCGGCTGCCAGTCGGCGGAGAACCTGCTCAACGAGGGGAAAGCATCATGATCGACATCGTCAAGTCCCACCCCGTAGTCAACTTCCTGACCGTCTGGTACCTGGGCCGCCTGGAGAAGTCCCGCGAGGAGGGCGCCGACGGCGGCTTCTCCGTCATCGAGTGGGTGATCGGCATCGCCGTCACCATCGCGATCCTGGTCGGCGCCGCCGTCCTGATCAGCGGCGCCATCACCACCAAGGCGACCAGCGTCGGCAAGTGCATCGAGGGCGCCTCCTCCACCAACAACGGCGGCTGCAGCTGACAGCCAGGACCTGACAACGAGGAAGAGGGGGACCGACGTGCAGCACCTACGACGGATACTGGCCCGCCGCCGTGCGGAGGGCCGGGACGCCGGCATGACCTCGATCGAGTTCATCATCACGACCCCGATCCTGATCGGCCTCCTCTTCCTCGCCGTCCAGTTCACCATGTACTTCTTCGCCGACCAGGTCTCCCAGGCCGCAGCCCAGGCCGGCGCGCGCAAGGCCCGCGCCACCGCGGACGCCGACCCGGGCGGCTGGAAGCAGCAGGCCCGGGACGTCGCCGCGAACCGGATCAGCAGCCTCGGCCCCTCCCTGGTCGACGCCCCGTCCATCGCCACGGACGACCTGGGCGCAAACCAGGTCAGGGTCACTGTGACGGTGGACGTCGTCTCGGTCATCCCCTGGATGCACCTGACCGCCACCGCCGTCAGCGCCGGCCCGATCGAGAGGTTCGTACCCGATGCCGGGTGACCGCCTGCGCCGGTGCCTGGCAGGCCGGCGCTCCGACGAGGGCAGCTCCACCATCGAGATGGTCCTGGCCGCCCCGCTGCTGCTGTTCTTCGCCCTGGTCCTGGTCGGCCTCGGCCTGATCGTGCAGGCGCGCGGCAGCCTGGACGGCGCGGCGCGCGACGCCGCCCGGGCCGGCGCCCTGCAGCGTGACTACAGCACCGCCACCTCCGAAGCCCAGCGGGCCGCGAAGGCCGATGCCGCCGGAGTCTGCGTGGGCGGTGACGTCCAGGTCCAGCCGGGTGGCGACTGGCAGGCCGGCGGCATGTTCACCGTCACCGTCAGCTGCAACGTCCGGGGCCTGGCCTCCATGGGTCTCAGCGTCACCACCCATGTCAGCGCCACGTCCGCCGCCCCGCTCGACACCTACCGCCGGACCGTCCGATGACCCAGAACGCTCTGAAGGCCCTGCGGGACCGACTGCGCAAGCGCCCGCGTGACGAGGGGTCAGGTGCGCTGTACCTGATCTTCGGCGCGATGCTGCTCCTGGTCCTGGCCGGGTTCCTCATCGACGGCGGCCTGGCGATCCACCAGCGCGAGCGGGCCGCCGACATCGCCGAGCAGGCGGCCCGCTACGCCGCCAACCACGTCCAGCCCGGCGCTCTGCGCGCCGACGGCACCGTGGACGTCGATCCGAACCCGGCGTGCAGCGGGTATGTGCAGGCCTTCGTCCAGCAGTCCGACTCCAAGGGCCAGGGCAGCTGCACGGCGGCGGGCGGAAACACCGTCACCGTCGAGGTGCGACTCGTCTATGAGCCGGTCCTGATGAAACTGCTGGGCAGCACGTCGATTACGGTGCGTGGTGTCGCAACCGCACAGGCCAAACAGGAACAATGATCCCTCTACCAGGGGACGGGAGACACGACATGCAGACCACCACCACCCTTCGCCGCACCGGTCGCACCACCGCGCTGGGCGGTGCCGTGCTGGCCCTGGTCGCCGCTGCGGCCGTCGGGTGCGCGAGCTCCAAGTCGTCAGCCGGCGGGGACATCACGGGCGTTCAAAGCGGGTCGCCGACGACCGCCGCGGCCACGGCAAGCGCCAGTGCGAGCGCCTCTGCGACGCAGCCGGCCGGAGCCCCGGCCGTCACCCTGCCCGCCGACCTGACCGTCAACGTCCAGTTCCCGGCGAGCGGCGACGCCACCAAGGACGCTGTGGCGCAGTCCATGACCTACGCGCTGCGGGCCTACAACGGCGCGTTCGCCAAGGGCGACGGGCAGGACCCCGCGTTCGTCTACTCCTGGGACGGCATGGCCCGCCCGTACATGGCCGACATCATCAGCCAGCTGGCCAAGCGGAACCAGACGATCACCGGGACGACCCGGTACTACGCGCCGACGATCACCGTCAAGGACGCCACCCACGCCGCCCTCAACTACTGCGAGGACGAGTCGAAGGGCTACGCCAAGGACAAGACGACCGGTCAGGTCCTGACGGGCACGCCCGGCGTGCAGGACTACACCGAGTGGACCACCGGCCTGGAGCTGTCCACCCAGGGCATGTGGCGCGTCACCCAGGCTCTGGGAGAGAAGGGATCCAGCAGGTGCCAGAACGCATGACCAGACGGCGCGGCGCGGCGGCCGCGATGCTGCTCGCCGTCGCGATCGCCGCAGTGCCGGCCCCGGCGTTCGCGGACTTCGGCGGTACGCCGGGGGGCAGCACGCCCAACCTGTGGTCGATCGAGTCGCACGTCACCCTTACGGTCAATGACGCCGGGGCGGACGCCAAGCACCTGACCGCGACCAGCGGCAACTGGGAACCTCCGGCGTGCTGGTACGAGCCGCAGTACAGCCCGGATGCTTTCGACGCCGCGTTCCAGGCGCTCCTGCAGAACCTGGCCGGTACCTCCGGCGGCGCGGACGCCTTGAAGCAGTACGCCCAGCTCAAGGCCGACCATGACTTCCACCGCGGAGAGCCAGGTTTGTGGTGGTCCATGGTCAAGACCAAGAAGGCCTGGGACCTGACCGGCACGACCCCGTGCGACCAGAGCCCGGGCATCGAGTGGGTTCCCGCGGGCAGCCCGCCCGCAGGGGTCCTGGCCGTCTCTCCGCTGATGCTGTCCAAGCTCGCGTACTCCGCGACGAAGCTGCCCTCCACCACTGTCAAGTTGTCGCCGGCCGCGGACCGCCAGACGGTCAACCTTCCGACTTTCATCTCGTTCGACCAGCCTCTGCAGCCGGTGTCCGTGACGGCGTCGCTCGACTACCAGGGGTACAGCGTCGCGGCCTCCACTCTGGCCGTGCCCGTGTCCCTGCAGGTCGACGCCGGGACAGACGATGCGTCACCGCGCTCGTGTGACTACCAGTTCGTGTCCTCGGGCGGCGGCTACCAGATCGACTCGTCCAGCAGCAGCTGCAACATCACCTACGAGCGGTCCTCGCGCGGGGGCAGCTACCCGCTGACCGGGAAGGTGACGTGGCGGGTGACCTGGACCCCGTCGAAGGACCCGCACGCGGCGCCGGCGAACCCGCTGCCGGACGGACTGACCGACAGCGCACCGCAGAATGTGGTGGTCAAGGAGATCCAGACCGTCGTCACCGGGTGACCGCGAGGCGAGACGCAACGCAGTAGTAGAGGAACAGGAGACGGCCGATGGTGAAGACGACGAGGCCGCGCGCAGGGGGACTTCGGCGTGCCGGGGACCTGGTGCGCGCGGTGCTGGCCGGCATCGCACTGCTGGGCGTTCTGGCCGCGGTGCCCTTCGGCCTGATCCACTTCATCGGCAACCCGCTGCCCAGCCGGATGCCGACCCTGGACAGCCTCAACCAGGGCGTCGGCGTCTCGGTGATCATCAATGTCATCGCCGTCGTCATCTGGCTCGCGTGGGCCCAGTTCGCGGTCTGTGTCGCTGTCGAGCTGAAGGCGGCGGTGTCCGGGATCGGCCTGGCGGTGCGGGTGCCGGCCGCCGGGGTCAGCCAGGAGCTGGCTCGCAAGCTGGTGGCCACCATGCTGCTGGTCAGTGCCGGTGCGCTGACGGTCGGCCAGGCATCGGCCGCCGTTCCGCCCCAGGGGATGACACGCCCGGTGGCCGCCGTCGCCGCAGTCCTGCCCCAGGCAGCGCCAGCAGCCTCTGTCCAGGCGGCCGACACCGCGGCCACCGCCGGATCCGGGCACTCCGTGTACGTGGTCAAGGACCGCAGCAGCGGCCACAACGACACCTTGTGGAGCATCGCCGAGACCCACCTTGGCTCCGGTACCCGGTGGAAGGAGATCGTCGAACTCAACCGGGACCGTGTCCAGGACGACGGCGGAAAGATCACCACGGAGGGTTTGGTGCGGCCCGGGTGGACGCTGCTCATGCCCGCCGATGCGGCCGGCCCCGACCTGATCACGCAAGGTGGCGCTCCTGCCGCCCAGCCTCGCACCGGCGGCGGCCAGCACGTCGTCACGGTCCAGGAGGGCGACACGCTCTCGGCCATCGCCGAGCGGGAGCTGGGCGACGCCGGGGAGTTCACCGAGCTCTTGAACGCGACGCGAGGCCTGGTCCAGCCCGACGGCTCGCACGTGACAGACCCCAACGAGATCTTCCCCGGGCAGAAAATCGTCATCCCCGTTCCGGCTGCCTCCCGGCCGGCACCTGTCCAGACGCCTGCCCAAGCCCCTGACTCCCCCGCGCCGACGGCGCCGACGGCGGCAACCCCGCCGCCCACCGCTCAGGCGCCCGCACCGACGCCGAGCACGGCTCCCACCACGCCCGCCCCGCAAGCAACCCC
>FTKT01448969.1_pt1 | contig 23572 bp, 17 predicted proteins | sample 1658271 | NCBI WGS metagenome assembly FTKT01 (sample SAMEA3914811, study PRJEB12502) | metagenome | biome: forest; material: soil | place: Canada | collected 2011-08-04 | depth 0.3 m | reverse complement strand
ATGTACGACAAGCTCAAGAACGGCAAGGACTTCCCCGCCGAGGCCTTCGCCCCCACCACCATGGTCGACTCCACCAACTGGCAGGCCACCGGCGTCAAGTGCAGCTGACCGTCCGTCAGCACAGCAGTGTGCCGCCCGGTACCGGGGTCCGGACGGCACACTGCGGCAGGCGCTGGTCAGGGCAGCTGGCCGGCGTTCGCCTCCAGCTTCACCCACTGCGCGACGCTCGGCACCCCGGCCGCGTCGAGCAGGAAGAGCATGTAGTACCCGGGCGGCGCGGCGGCCGCCAGCGGCGGTGTCTGGAGGGTGAGTTGGCTGCCGCTGCGGCCGCTGATCTGCACCTCGATGTGGCGCTGGCTGGTGTCCACCGAGTGGGTCGAGGTGATCGGTGAGAGCAGCACCGCGCGGGTGACCTTGTCGGGGGTCGAGGTGGAGACGGTGAAGCTCTTGTTGTACTTGAGCCCGCCGGCGGGCACCGAGTCGAGCGCGGGCCGGCTGCCGCTGTGCAGGTACCAGGGCTCGTAGATCTCGATGGTGCCGTTCATCCCCGAGGTGATGTCGGTGTTGTTGGCGATCTGCTGCAACTCGTCGCCGGTGACCATGATCCGGCCGTCCGGGAGGATCACCGCGTTGGAGTGGTAGCCGCGCGGCAGGCGCTGGACCGGGCCGAGCTTCCAGTTGCCCTGGGCGTCGCGCATCTCGGTCTGACGGTACTTCAGGTCGCCGTTCGGGTTGTACGGGCCGTTGCCGTAGTCCCGGATGTCGTAGGCGCCGTTGACGGTGAAGAGCGAGCCGTCGGGCAGGATCAGCGTGTCGTCCTGGGTGCGGCCGAACGCCCGGGGCTTCTCCATGCTCCACTGGCCGCCGGAGAACAGGTAGGTGTTCGGGTTGTCCCGGTTGCCGCCGAGCAGCAGCACCGAGTCGGGGCCCTTGAAACCGCCCGGCAGCGCGACCGCGGAGCCGTAGTTGCGCTGGGCGGTGTCGGGGCGCGGCGGCAGGTCGGTGCGGGTCTCCAGCTTGGGGTCGAACTTCCACTGCTCGGCGGCGGTCCGGCCGAAGCCGTAGACCTTGCCGTCGTTGAGCGAGAAGAGCTGCGGATAGTCGGTGCTGTACGGCGCGTCGGCGCCGAAGCGGTCCACCGGGGCGCGCGGCACCACGGCGGGGTCCTTCTGGACGGCGACCGACTTGGCGGGGAAGCGCTCCACCACCGGGGTCGGCCAGCCCCAGCCGAGTTCCACCTGCCCGGACATGATCAGCTGCCGGCCGTCCTCACCGGTGACCACCGAGGGGTACCAGCGCCCGACCGACATGTCCGAGTTCCGCGTCCACTCCTCCTTCACCGGGTCGAAGATCAGCGAGAGCTTGGCGCCCGCACCGAAGTTGCCGCCCAGGTTGCCGCCGAAGACGCCCAGCATGCCGTTGGGCAGGAAGGCGTGTCCGGCGCAGAAGAACGGCGCCGGACGCGAGGCGCCGGTCCCGTCGTCGAGGACCACGTCGGGCGGCGGGACGGCCTTGAACGCGTCGGGTCCGGTGCCCTTGGCCGGGTCCCAGACGTAGGCGCGGCCGGCGTTGTCCTTGCCGATCGTCTGGGTGGGCGCGGGCTCCTGGGTCGGGTCGGTCTGGATCGCCTCGAAGGAGAAGATCAGCACCCGGCCGGTGGGCAGCAGCGCGATGTGGTCGCCGTAGTCGGGCGACGGGAAGTAGTCCGTGAACTTGCCGAAGACCCGGGCGTCGAAGGCCTTGTTGAGCGTCTCCTGAGTACTCTTCAGCAGGTTGTAGCGCGCGGTGCGCATCGCCTGCGGGTAGGGCGCGGAGGCCCGGTCCCGCGGCTGGGCGCCGCGGGTCTCCAGCCGGATCCAGGCGCGGTACTCGGCCTCGTCGCGGCCGAGGGCGGCCACTTCCGCGGGGCGGACCTCGGCCTTGACCTGGTCGACCGTGAAGACGTCCGAGGCGTCCGGGGAGACCGGGCTCCCGGAGCGCGCGTCGGCGGAGAGCGGGGTGACGAGCACCGTCGTGGTCGCCAGCGCGGAGACGATCGCGCACGCGGAGAACACGGCGGACCTCCTGAGGCGTCCGGGCGGGGTGGTGCGGGGCATGGGACTCCTTCGGCGTTGCGGTGGTGCGTACCGCGGCACGAGGCACCGCCCACGGGTCGGCGCACGGTCGGCGGTGGCGGGGACGGGCCGCGCGGGGGTACGCGGGGATCCACCTGGCGGCGGGGGCGGCAGACACGGAGAGTGAATGGAGCGCCGGATCGGATCGGCCGGCCCCGAGCGGGTGCCGAGCACCCCGGAGCGGATCGGCGGGGCCTGCCCGCAATGCCGGTGGACGGTGTTCAGTCTCACGAGCAGGGCGAGTTGTTGTCGCGTCAGACCCGGCGGACGGGTGACGGAGCGTTGCCGACCGCGACGCGCGGGCTGCCCTGGCAGACCCGTTCGAGTACGTACCGTAGAGTTTGCGTGACACTCCGCAATCACGGTGTACTCATGGCTGGAGCCTCCATGGCAACAGAAGTGCCTGCGACCGACCTGTCCGCCATCGGTCCGCCCGCGACCGACCTGCCCCTGCGCGAGAGCGACGAGATCCAGGGGGACGTGCTCGCCGGGTTCAAGAAGGACCAGATGGTCCTGCTCTTCCTCAGATTCGAGGACGGGGTGAGAGCCCGCACCTGGCTGAAGAAGCTCGCCCCCCGGATCGCCACCACCCGTCAGGTGGCCACCTTCAACAAGGCGTTCAGCGAGGCGCGGCAGCGCTCCGGCGGGGACCCGACCGGCATGAAGGCGACCTGGCTCGGGGTCGGCTTCAGCTACAAGGGCCTGGCCACGCTGACCGGCAAGGCGCCCTATCCGGACGCCCCCGCGAACACCGCGCTCGGCGCCTTCCAGCAGGGCCCGGTGGACCGGGCCGATCAGCTCGGTGACCGGGAGGCGAGCCACCCCTCGCGGTGGGTCTTCGGCAACAACAAGACCGAGGACACCATCCACGCGGTGCTCACCGTCGCCGCCGACACCCCGGCCGACCTGCAGGCCGCCGTGATCGAACAGCGCGAGGCCGCCGCCCAGTTCAGGATCTCGGTGGTCTTCCAGCAGAACTGCGGGACACTGCCGGGCAGTCGGCGCGGCAAGGAGCACTTCGGCTTCAAGGACGGCGTCAGCGAGCCGGGGGTGCGCGGCTTCGACGAACCGGACCCGCTCCAGCCGCAGTGGGTCAAGGGGCATCCCGGGACCCGGCTGATCCCGGCCGGCGAGTTCGTCGCCGGCTACCCGCAGATCGACCGCGGGGACATCGGCGGGCAGGTCAAGCTCCCCGACTGGGCGTTCAACGGCTCCTTCCAGGTGATCCGCCGGCTCGCCCAGGACGTGCCCGGCTGGTGGGCGCAGGTGTCGCGCCAGCTGACCGTCCTGAAGGAGGCCAAGGCGGTACCCGACGACACCACGGTGGAGTGGCTGGCCGCCCGGATGGTGGGCCGCTGGCGCTCGGGCACCCCGGTCGCCAAGTGCCCCAACGCCGACACCCCCTTCAACACGGTCGCGGCGAACGACAACGACATCAGGTTCGGCAACGACCTGCGGGGCGAGACCACCCCGCTCTGGTCGCACCTGCGCAAGACCAACCCCCGCGACGGGCTGCAGGAGAAGCCCAGCGACGCGAAGACCCTGCCGGAGGACCCGGTGATGGACCGCCGCCGGATCATGCGCCGCGGCAGCCCGTACGGGCACCCCTTCGACCCCACGGTGGAGGGGCCGGGCGGACCGGACTCGCCGCGCGGACTGCTCTTCGTCTCCTACCAGCTCGACATCGCCAACCAGTTCGAGTTCATCCAGAAGGCCTGGATCGACGCCCCGGGCTTCCCGCTGAACCGCGCGACCCCGCCCGGCGCGGACGCGATGGTCGGCGCCGCCGGCACCGTCAACTGGGACCAGGACGGGCGGCCGGTCCCGCTCGGCTTCCAGCAGTTCGTCCAGACCGAGGGCGCCGTCTACGCCTTCGCCCCCTCGATCAGCACGCTGAACAAGCTCGCCGAGGGCCTGCTCCCCGACAAGGGCGGCGAGCCCGAGATCGGCCAGCCGATCGACGCCTTCCTGGCGGTGGCCGACCGGCAGCCGCAGGGCGGCAAGAGCTGGTACTGGGTCTACCGCACGGTCAACGGCAAGCAGGTCTTCCGGCCGATCTCGATCGCCGAGAGCAATGAGCACACCGACCTCAAGGAGGGCCCGGACGAGCCGGTCTCGCAGTGGTCGGCGCTCAGCGGCGTCACGGCGGTCGACGTCGTCTGGCCGTACCCGGACGCGAAGCCGAGCGAGAGCAAGAGCCTGTACTGGGTCTTCCACACCAACGCCAACGGCGAGCAGATCTACCGGGTGATCTCGCTCGCCAACCGCGACGACCACGACGACAACCTGGAGCGCGCCGACGGCCCGCTCAGCCGCTGGCAGTCGCTGCGCGGCGTCACGAAGATCGACTTCGTGCTGCCGATCCCGGACCAGCAGAACCAGGGCGGCAAGAGCCGGTTCTGGGTGTTCCACAGCGTGGCCGGCGAGCAGCTCTTCCGGGTGGTCTCGATCGCCCACGAGATGCGGCACACCGACGTCCAGGAGCAGCCGGACGCCAGGATCGCCCAGTGGGGCAGCCTGGCCCAGATCGCCCGGGTGACCGCGATCCTGCCGATGCGCGACCGGCAGCGGATCAACGGCCTGAGCACGTACTGGGTCTTCCACCGCGACCAGTACCGGATCGTCACCATCGCGGACGGACCGGCGCACGAGAACCGCATCGTGGTGCCGGACCGCTCGGTGACCCTGTGGAAGTCGCTCTCCTGAGGCGGCGCAGCCCCCGGCCGACCGGTGACCACCGGTCGGCCGGGGGCGCCCGGTGCCTGCGGCGCCCGCCGGTTCACGCGTTCGGCGGCGCCCGCGCGCCCGCCGGTGGCGCGGCGCCGATTCGCACACGGAAGGTAGAGGCAGGCCACCGGCCGGACCGCCGTCATGACCACCAAGGGGACCACCGATGCGGATCACCGTCTGCGCCAGCCAGGACCTGCCCTCCTGCCTCGCCCTCAACCGCCTGATCCCCGCGCTCTCCGGGCACCGGGTGCAGCTCCTGCTCTCGCGCACCGCCCGGGTGCGCGGCTCCGACGGCGGACCGCTGGCCCAGCTGGAGGCCTTCGAGCACGGCGTGCCGAACGACGTGCTCTTCCCCGCCATCGACCGCCAACCCGAGCCGCCCGGACGGTTTCTGACCTTCCGTCACCTCGGGGCGCGGCACGGGTTCCCGGTCCACCCGGTGCGCCGGATCAACGAGGGCGACGGGCTGGGGCTGCTCCAGTCCTTCTCCCCCGACCTGGTGGTCTCGGTACGGTTCGGCCACCCGTTCCGGGAGCCGGCGCTGCGCGTCCCGCGGCGCGGCACCGTCCAGCTGCACGCCGGCGAACTGCCGCGCCACGCGGGCCCGTACGGGCCGTTCTACGCGCTGCTGGAGGGCGCCGGGTCGATCGGCTGCCCGGTGCACCTGATCGACGGCCAGCGCGGGGACGGCGGGCCGCTGCTCGCCCTGCCGCAACTGGCCGTGGACCCGCGCCGCTCGCTGGCCTGGCACGTGACACAGGTCTACCCGCTGGGCGTGCAGGCGCTGTTGGAGTGCCTGGGCCGGATCGAGGCCGGCGACCTGCCGCAACTGCGGCCGCAGAGCCCCGGGGTGCGCCGTCACCGCGCGCGGCCCGGCCCGGCGGAGCTGGCCTCCTTCACCGCCCGGGGCCTGCGCCTGGTGGACCACGCGGACTACGCCGAGTTCCTGCGCCCGTTCACCTCGCAGAGCCCGGAGCCGCACACCGAACCGGCCCTGCTGGCAGGGTGATCGGCGATACTTATCCGTTGTTGATCGGCGCGCAGTAACGTCGCCGTATGAACGACAGCATCCAGCCGCCGCCGGAGTGGTGCGAGGGCAATGACCTGGACAACTTCGTCCTGCTCCTGCAGGGCCTGAAGGACTCCCTCGCCGACGAGGACACGGGCGAGAGCACGGGCGAGGACACCGGAGCGGACGCCGGACGCCCGTGCGTTCCCCGGCCCGCCGAAGCGGCCGGGGAGCGCACGGGCGACTAGCCGCACGGCTCGACGAGTCGTCAGACCAGCTCCGCCAGCACCTCCTTGGCCGCCCGCTCGCCCTGCTCGGCGCCGCCGTTCATGAAGCCCTGGAAGTTCACCGAGGTGTGCTCGCCGCTGAGGTGGATGTTGCCCTGCTGGGTGCCCTCGTATCCGGCGTACCGGTGCAGGTAGTTGACGGGGTAGTAGGAGTACGCGCCGAGCGAGTACGGGTTGCGGTGCCAGGCCGAGAGCTGGGCCTTGCCGTTCCACTGCGCCCGGGTGCCGGGGTACGCCTGGTCCACCTGGCCGAGCACCCGGCCCACCAGGCCGCGCACGTACGGGTCCTGCTGGGCCGTGTTGAACGGGCCGGCGGGGTTGAGCGAGTGCGCCAGCGAGCCGCCGCCGTACTGCAGCAGGATGCCGGAGGTGCCGGGCTGCGGCTTGGTGGTGTCCCAGGTCTGCTGGAAGTCCAGATCGCTGAAGAGGTCACCGGCCGCGACCCCCGGCCAGGGGCCCTTGCCCTGCCAGGTGCGCTGGTTGAACTGCATGTTGAGCTTGGTGCAGTAGCCCATCCGGGCGTCCCGCAGCAGGTTGGTCATCCGGCTGTCGAAGCAGGCCCGGCTGAGGTCGATCCGCTGCAGGATCGCGAGCGGCACGGTGATGATCGTGTGGTCGGCGGTGACGGTCTTCGTGGTGCCGCCCACCGAGAAGGTCAGCGTCTGGGTACCGTCCGCGTTGGCCCGCACCGCGACCAGCTCGTGGCCCAGGCGCACGGTGCCGGACGGCAGGGTGGCCGCGATCGCGTGCGGGACCTGGTCGTTGCCGCCGATGACGTGGAAGCGCTCGTCGCTGGCGCCCCACAGGTTGAAGTGCGCCGGGTCGGCCTGGCCGCCGAGCTGCTGGATGATCGAGAGCGCCGACTGGTTGGTGGTGTCGGCGCCGTACTCGACGTTGTAGCCGACGTCCAGCCAGCGGCCGAGCTGGGAGTTCAGCCCGCCCGGGACCCGGGACTGGATCCACTCACGGGTCGTCATGGCGTCGAAGGCCCGGCCGGCCGCGGTGCTGGAGTCCCAGGCGACGTTGCCGGCGGCGGCCACATCGGCCTGCAGGCGGCGCCAGACCGGGGCGAAGTCCAGGTCGGCCTGGTCGCGCGGGTAGTAGCGGCCGTCCATCCAGAGCACCTCGCGGGCGCCGGCCGGGCCGGCCGCGGCGAAGTCCACCAGCGGGAGCGAGAAGCGCTTGCAGAGGTCGAGCAGGGTGGTGTGGTCGGTGTCGATCAGCTCGCCGCCGACCTCGCTGGTCTGGCCGTTGTCCCAGTAGCTGGTCTGGGAGTACATCCGGCCGCCGATCCGGTCCGGATTCGCCTCGTAGACCGTGCAGTTGACGCCCGCGTCGGCGAGGGTGAGGGCCGCGTTGAGGCCGGCGATGCCGGCCCCGACGACCACCACCCGGGTGTTCTTGCCGACCTGCGGGCGGCGGGCGGCGGCGGGGGTCGCGGCCCGGGCCCGGCCCGCACCGGCCGCCAGCATCGTCCCGGACGCGGCCAGCGCGACGCCGGAGAGCGAGGCGGCCCGCAGCAGCTCCCGCCGGCCGAGGCCGGCGGGCCGGGCGGCGGCGTCCGCGCGCAGCTCGCGCAGTTCGCCGACGGGCAGCCGCAGGCGGTCCGCGACGGCGTGCTCGCCGGCCAGTCGGCGCAGGGCGTGCATGGGGTTGGTGCGAGGCATGGGGGAAGTCCTCTCGGGAAGACGGGTGGCAGGGGTGGGGGCAGGGACGGGGCGGGGCAGGACGGGCCGCAGGGACGAGCGTGGCCGCAGACGGTCGGGGTCAGAGTTCGGCCGGGACGGCCTGGACCGGCGCGGCGGGGCGCTCGGCAGCCTCTTCGAGGATGATCCGGCCCATCTGCGCGTACCGCTGCGGGCTGCGGTGCTTCATGTAGAGCGCGAGGCCGATGCCGCCCAGGAAGGTGCCGATGACGAGGTAGGGGATCAGCTTGAAGAGCAGCGTGGAGGCGGCCGGACCGGCGGCCGTGTTCATGTTCAGCACCAGCAGGACCACGACGCAGGCCATCGCCACCCCACCGACCAGCGGCGCGGTCAGGGTGCGGAACCAGTGCCTGGTCTCCGGGTGCTTGCCCTGCTTGTGGAAGTAGCCGATCACCGCGAACGAGCAGAGCGTCTGGACGATCAGGATGGCCATCGTGCCGAGCAGCGCGAGCAGCCCGTACAGGTGGACGTACGGGTCCAGGCCGGCCAGCAGGAAGGCGCCGACCAGCAGCAGCGCGATGACCGACTGGACGGCCGAGGCGACGTACGGGGAGCCGTGCTTGGGGTGGGTGCGGCCGAGCGCGGGGTGGATGAAGCCCTCGCGGCCGATCGCGTACAGGTAGCGGGAGGCGCACTGGTGGAAGGCCATCGCACAGGCGAAGGACCCGGTGACCACCAGCCACTGGAAGACCTTCACCGCCCAGGCGCCGAAGTGCGCGCCCAGCGGGTCGAAGAAGAGGTTGTTGCCGTCCTTGCCCGGGACCAGGCCGTTGGCGATGTGGATCGCGTTCTCCACCCCGTTGCCGGAGACGATCATCCAGGAGACGAAGACGTAGAAGAGGCCGACGCCGACCACCGAGATCAGGGTCGCCCGCGGCACCACCTTCTTCGGGTCGCGCGACTCCTCGCCGTACATCGCGGTCGACTCGAAGCCGACCCAGGACCAGAAGGCGAAGAAGAGGCCGAGGCCGGCCGCGGCCGTCCCGGAGCCGCCGACGCCCTTGAAGGCGTTCAGCGGGTTGACCGCCTGCATCGGAATGCCGTCCGGACCGCCACCGCTGAGCAGCACCGCGAAGGAGGCCGCGCCGAGCACCGCGATCTCCAGCACCAGCGCGACGCCGAGCACCTTGGCGGTCAGGTGGATGTCGAAGAAGGCCATGCCCGCGATCACCAGCAGGCCGAACACCGCGAACCAGCCCCAGCCGATGCTCAGCCCCAGCTGGGACTGGACCAGGCCGCGCAGCGAATAGGCGAAGAATCCGATGATCGAGGCCTCGAAGACCATGTACGCCAGGACGGCGAGCAGCCCGGAGGCCATCCCCATCACCCGGCCCAGGCCGTGCGAGATAAAGCCGTAGAAAGCGCCCGCCGCCGTGATGTGCTTGGCCATCGCGACATAGCCGACCGAGAAGACCGTGAGGACCAGGGTGGCGAAGATATAGGCCGCCGGAGCACCGATGCCGTTGCCCTGACCGACGATGATCGGCAGGTTCCCGGTCATCGCCGTGATCGGGGCCGCGGTGGCGACGGACATGAAGACCACACCGACCAGGCCGACCGAATTGGCCTTCAACCGGTTGACCTCGCCCCCCGTGCCGTCTCTGCCGGGATCTGCGGACATGCGACCTCCCTGAACATCGTGCGCTGCGGTTCGTGTTCCGATGAACCGCAAGCTTCGACGCGGCGTCACCCCCCTCGCAAGCAACAACAAGTCAGGTGTTTCCCTCGGTGAATTGACGAAGTGTCCGGGAAACGGTCCGCAGAACGCTTGAGGAAACATGCGGGAAACCGCTACGAGACCGCCTCGTCGTCCGTGGCCGCGATGCTGGTCCCGACGGCGGGTCCGGGGGTCCCTGGGAGCGGTCCCGGCGCGGCACGGTCCAGCACGCGCGCGGACGGCGGCCGGGGCCCGGCAAGGCGTCTGACTAACACACCCCGGCCCGGGGTCGTTACCATCGGCTCTGGTGACGACCCGCACCCGACTCCCCGGCGATCCAGGCCCGGGCACGCGCACGGCCTCCACCCCCGCCGGGACCCCGGCGGTCGGCAGGCCAAGGGTGTCGCCACCGGTGCCAGCGCACCGGCGGGGGAGAGACAGAGACGCGATGCCGTGTCCGAACGGACATGGTGCAACCCGAAAGGCTCGTACGTGACTGCGCCCCAGGAGCACTCCTTCGCCGATCTCGGCAAGGTGCTGGTCATCATTCCGACCTACAACGAGGCCGAGAACGTCGAACGGATCGTCTCCCGGGTCCGGGCCGCGCTCCCGGAGGTGCACGTCCTAGTCGCCGACGACAACAGCCCCGACGGCACCGGCGAGATGGCCGACAAGATCGCGGATGCCGACGCGCAGGTCCACGTCCTGCACCGCAAGGGCAAGGAGGGCCTCGGCGCCGCCTACCTGGCCGGGTTCCGCTGGGGCATCGACGCCGGCTACGACGTGCTGGTCGAGATGGACGCGGACGGCTCGCACCAGCCCGAGGAGCTGCACCGCCTGCTGACCGCGCTGCGCGGCGCCGACCTGGTGCTGGGCTCGCGCTGGGTGCCCGGCGGCAAGGTGGTCAACTGGCCGAAGTCCCGCCTGCTGCTCTCCCGCGGCGGCTCCACGTACTCGCGCCTGATGCTGGACGTCCCGCTCAAGGACGTCACCGGCGGCTACCGGGCCTTCCGCAAGGAGACCCTGCTGGGCCTGGGGATGGACGAGGTCGCCTCGGCCGGGTACTGCTTCCAGGTCGACCTCGCCTGGCGGACCGTCAAGGCCGGCTTCAAGGTCGCCGAGGTGCCGATCACCTTCGTGGAGCGCGAGCACGGGGCCTCCAAGATGAGCCGCAACATCGTCTTCGAGGCGCTCTGGCGGGTCACCGCCTGGGGCGTCTCCGCCCGGGTGGAGAAGCTGACGGGCGCCAAGAAGTAGCGCCCACCAGGACTGCCGGCGGGGCCCGTACGTTCGCGTGCGGGCCCTTTCGCGTGTGCGGGTCCCGTTCGCTTCGCGTGCGCGGGTCCCGTTCGCGGGCACCGGGCGGGCGTCGGGGTGCGGGGCACCGGTGTGCGGGTGATCATGGACCGGAGACTGCGGCCGTGGCACTGGAGGGGACTCGTGGGGCTTTGGTCCAGGACGCGGGAACGGGCGGCGGCCCTCAGCGCCAAGTCACGCGCACGGACTCAGGCGCTCAGCGCCACCGCGCAGGAGCTGCCCGGCCGGATCCCGCTGGTCGGGCACGCGGTCGACCAGCTGATCCGGGTCAACCTGCTGGACAACGCCACCCGGCTGGCCGCGCAGGCCTTCCTGAGCGCGATGCCGGCCCTCTTCGTGGTCGCGGCCTTCGCCCCGGCCAGTGTCCGCGAAGGACTGCTCAGCACCCTGCGCGACCAGCTCGGGCTCCAGGGCCCGACGGCCGATCAGGTGCGGCAGGTGATGCAGTCCGGGCACGACGCGGAGGCGCAGACCTTCGGCGCGATCGGGGTGCTGGTCACCCTGATCTCCGCGACGGCGCTGAGCCGGGCCATGCAGCGGGTCTGCGAGCGCTGCTGGGCGCTGCCGAGGGCGGCCACCCGGCTGGCCGCCTGGCGCTGGCTGGTCTGGCTGGGGGTCTGGCTGGCCTACCTGGTCTTCGAGGGGCCGATCCGCAAGGGCTTCGGTGCGGGCTGGTGGCTGGGCGCGCCGCTCACCTTCCTGATCCTGACCGCGCTCTGGTGGTGGAGCCAGCACCTGCTGCTCGGCGCCCGGGTCCGCTGGCAGCCGCTGCTGCCCGGCGCACTGCTCTGCGGGGTCGCGCTGACCGGGGTGACCGTCGCCTCGCAGATCTACCTGCCGCGCGCGATGTCGCAGAGCGTCCAGCAGTTCGGACCGTACGGGGTGGTCTTCACCTTCCTGTCCTGGCTGATCGTGATCTTCGCCGCCGTGACCCTGGCGATCTCGCTGGGGCGGGTGGTGGCCGAGGACGAGAAGGTGGCCCGGGTGCTGGGCCCTGTCAGAAGGCCGGCACCCGGGCCACCGCAGGAGTAGCTCGGCGGGGCGGGGACTCAGAGAGCGCGGAGGCTCAGAGGGTGCGGGGGGCTCAGAGGGTGCGGGTGAGCCGGGACATGATGGACGGGGGCGCCAGGTCGTGCTGGAGGGCCACCGGGATCTCGGTGCGGCTCGCGCCCTGGCCCACCGTGATGGTGCCGACCGGGGTGCCGGCCTTGGCGCTGTGGCCGATGCCGCCGGGGATCTGGGTCAGCGTCACACCGGCGTTCACGCCGGTCCAGCCGGCCACCGTGACGTCCTTGGTGGCGACCACCGGCGCCCGGCCGCCGAGCCCGTCGTCGACGTAGCCGACCACCTCGCCCTGCTTGGCCAGGGTGTGGCCCGTCAGCGCGGCCTGACCAGCCGTGATGATCTTGGAGCTGACGGTCTGGGCGGCCTTCAGGAGGGTGTCCGTGGCGGTCGCGGGCTGACCCAGGGTCACCCCGACGATCAGTTGGGTGGTGCCGCCGATCTCCTTGGTGGCGGCCCACATCAGGCAGCTGCCGGCCGGGGTGCTGGAGCCGGTCTTGACACCGATCACGCCGTTCTTCGGGCTGAGCAGGTAGTTGGTGTTGAAGATCTTCGTGGTGCCGATGGTCGCGTCGGGCTCGGCGACGATCTGCCGGAAGATCTCACTGCCCATCACCTGCTCGGCCAGCTTGATCTGGTCCTTCGCGGTGCTCTTGGTACTGGCGTTGTAGCCGGCCGCGTCCGCGTAGGTGGTGTTGGTCATGCCGAAGCCGGCCGCCTGGTCGTTCATCTTCTTGACGAACGCGTCCTCGGAGCCGGCGTCCCAGCGGGCCAGCAGCCGGGCGATGTTGTTGGCGGAGGGCAGCATCAGCATCTCCAGCGCCTCGTACTCGCTGATCTGCTGGCCTTCGGTGACCTTGGCGGTGGACTGGTCGGCGTCGCCGGACTCCTGCGCCGCGGCCTTGTCGACGGTGATCGCCGGGCCGCTCTCGCCCTTCTTGAGCGGGTGGCCCTGGAGGATCAGGTAGGCGTTCATCACCTTGGTGACACTGGCGATCGGCACCGGGGTGTCCGGGCCCTTGCTGCCCAGACTGCCCAGGCCCACCACCTCGGCGGCGGCCTGGCCCTTGGCCGGCCAGGGCAGCGCGAGCGGATCGCCGGTGAAGCTGAAGGAAGTCGGCATGGTGATCTTCGCCTTCGGCCCGGGCAGCGGCCGCAGCAGCTGGGCCACCACCACGGCGCCGACCAGGAAGCCGACGAAGAGGGTCCAGATGGTGATCCGCTTGAGGGCCCGGCGCAGCGGGGAGACCGGGCGGGCGCTCAGGGCCGCCAGGACGTCCATCGCCTCGTTGGTGTTCTCCGGCAGGCCCGCGGAGGCCGGCTCCGGCGCGGACGGTGCCTGCGGCAGCGGGTGGGGCAGCGGGGTCGCCACGACGGCCGGCGGCGCGGGCTGGGCGGCCTCGTACGGCTGCGCGGGCGCGGCCGTACGGGCCGGGGTCGGCGGCGGGCCGGCGGGCGCGTCGGAGGGGCCGCCCAGGGGCTCCACGGGGGCCGGCATGGGGAGCGTCGCGGGGAGCTTCGCGGGGACGGCCGTGGGGACCGTGGCGGCGAGGGCGGCGGGCACGGCCGCGGCGGGGGGCGCTGCGGGCTCCGGCGCGGGGGGCGCTGCGGTGGGGCGGGCCTCCAGGATGGCCAGCCTCGGGTCGACCGGCGGGAGCGGCTTCGGTGCGGGCTCGGGCTCTCGTGCGGGCTCGGGCTCTGGTGCGGGCTCGGGCTTGGGCTCCTCGATGGGCGCGTCCACGGTCTCGACGGCCTCGGCGGCAGCGACGGCAGCGGCAGGGCCGGCGGCCTCGGCGGTGGCCCGGTCCGCGGCTGAGGCCGCGTCAGCCACCGCCGCCGCCTTGGCCTCGTCCTTGCTCGGCATCCGCAGGAAGGTCGTGGCCCGGGACTCGTCCTGGTCCGGCGCCCGCAGGAAGGTGGTCACGTTGTCGGTGTCCCGCACGCGCAGCTGGACGGTCGACGACCCGCCCGTCCCCTCCTTCTCCTCGTCCGCCGGCGGCTCCGGCTCCCCGTCGTGCCGCACCTGGTCCGAGGACTCGCGCACGTATCCCAACCTCCTCATGTGCCCGGCGGACGCGCCCGCGCTCCGCTCGTTTGCTCAACAGTCTCCGCCACCGGGGGTCGTTCCCCGTGGTCCACACCCCGTCCGACCGGCGGTTATTCCGGGCCGGTGGCCCATCCCCGGCACAGACGCCCGGCCCGTGGCCACCGGTTCCCCCACACGGTCCACCGTCCGTCACCCACTCGCCGGAGTTCCCGTCCCAAGGTCACGATTCGGAGGCGTACTCGACAAGTCCGTGTGAGAGGCGTCACGCTGTCATTCATCCACGCGGGGAGGCTTGGATGGGCAAGAGCCGTAGAACAATTCCCGAGGAACTTTTGCTGCTCGCCCTGGACCCGACCACGGGCACCACGGCGCAGCCGCAGACCCTCGACCTCGGACTCGCCGGGGCACAGCTCGTCGAGCTGTCCCTGGCCGGACGGATAGTCCCGGACGGAGACCGGATCGCCGTGGTGCTGCCACGACCGACCGGTGATCCGACCCTGGACCACGCCCTGGAGCTGCTGCGCCGTCGCGGCAGCCCGGTGCGTGCCGCGCACTGGATCGGCGGGCCCCGACTGGGGCTGCGGCAGACCTACCTGGCGCACCTTGAACGGTGCGGCATGGTGGCCGCCGTGCCGGGCCAGGTGTGCGGGGTTCTGCCGACTACGCGGTACCAGGCGTCGGACGACTGTACGAACGCTGCCATCAAGCAGCGTCTCGACTCGGCCATCCGCACCGGCGTCCCGCCGGACCCCAGAACGGCCGCACTGGCCGCGCTGGCGCACGCGGTCGGCCTGGGCAAGCATCTCTACCCCGGCAACGAGGGCAGGTCCTCACGGTCGCGCCTGCGCGACCTGATCCGTTACGACCCGCTCGGCGGGATGGTCGCGCACGCCGTGATGGACGTGCAGAACGGCCTTCCGGCCCAGCAGGGTCGTGGTGGGCCGGGTGGTCGGGCGCCGGCCGCACGGACCGGCTCCGAGCCGGTCGACCGGTCCCGTCCGACGAGCAGTCACGGGCGGGTCAGCGTCCGCTGATCCGCAGCAGCAGCGCTCGGCACAGTGCAGCACCGCAGCACCGCAGCACCGCAGCACCGCAGCACCGCAGCACCAACGTCGCGGCTCCACCGCAGGTCACCGGGGAGTACCGCGTTCGCGCAAGGAGATCCGCACCCTGCACGCCCACGGCCCGCCAGGGCTCGCCATGGGGTGCGCGCCACGGCGCGCGCGCCGGGCGGGCCCCAGGAGCCCCGGGGCGGTCGCACCGGCCCGCGCCGGAGCGGCCGCCCCGCCGTCACACCCGGCCCAGGGGCAGCGGTGCGCATACGTACTGGACTTCGCGGTCGAGGCAGCCGCCGAGGCCCGCCGAGGTGTTGGCACGATTCCCCGGCGGCGACCAGACCCGAGGTGACATGCTGCTGAGGATCAGGGGGTTCGGTACGAACACCGAAGAAGTCCGAAGCTCACCAGAGGTTCCGCCGGAGGTCGATGTGTCCGCCAGCATCAATCCCACCGTCCGCCGCAGGCGGCTCGGCGCGGAGTTGCGCCGCCTGCGCGAGGCCAGGGGCATGACGGCCGAAGAGGTGGCGAGCCAACTGCTGGTCTCCCAGTCGAAGATCAGCAGGCTGGAGAACGGCCGGCGCAGCATCAGCCCGCGTGACGTCCGCGATCTCTGCGACCTGTACGAGATGGACGACGTCAAGATGCGCAACAGCCTGATGGAACTGGCCCGGGAGTCCAAACTGCGCGGCTGGTGGAACGACTTCGCGGACATCCCGTACAGCGTCTACATCGGCCTGGAGGCGGAGGCCTGCTCGATCCGCGCCTACGAGTCCTCGTTCATCCCCGGCCTGCTGCAGACCCCGCAGTACGCGGAGGCGGTCGTGCTGGGCACCCAGCCCGACACCGGTCCGGACGCCATACGCAGCCGGGTGGCGGTGCGGCTCAAGCGGCAGGAGCGGATCTCGGGCACGGACGAGATCACCAACTTCTGGGCCGTCATAGACGAGGCGACGCTGGCCCGGCAGGTGGGCGGCCCGGCGGTGATGGCCGATCAGATGCGCCGGCTCCTGGAGGTCAGCGAGCAGACCAACATCGCGCTGCAGGTGATCCCGTTCGTCCGGGGCGCTCACCCCGGCATGACCGGGACATTCTCCCTGCTGGAGTTCCCGGATTCAGCTGATTCCACAGTTGTGTACTTCGAAGGGGTGACGAGCGACCTCTATCTCGAGAAGGAGGAGGACGTCCGCCGCTATACCGGTCTGTACGACCACTTGAGGGCCGCGGCTCTCAGTATCGCGGATTCACGGATGTTGCTTACCGACTACGCGGAGGAGTACGAGAAATGTCCACCCACACCCTGAGTGTCAATCCTGCCTGGTACAAGAGCAGTCACAGTGGTGGCGCCGGCGCCTGCCTGGAGGTAGCGGTCCCCGCACCCGTCACGGTGGCCGTACGTGATTCCAAGGACCCGTCCGGGCCCCAGTTGCACTTCTCCCCCGACGCCTGGGCCGCCTTCGCGACCGCCGCCGGGACCGGGGAGTTCGGCACCGTCTGAGCCCGCTCCGGTCGGCGGGCGGGTGCCCTGGCCGTGCGCCCGCCCGCCGATCACACCGGATAGCGCTGCTGCCAGCCGCCGCTGACGCCCGGACCGTGCAACTCCGGTCCGTGGCTGAGTTCCAGGACCAGGTCGTCGGCCAGTTGCAGGATCGTCCCGCGCCCCTCCAGATCGGCCAGCCAGCCGGCCGGCAGCGCCGTCTCGCCGTGCAGCGCGCCCAGCAGGCTGCCGCAGACGGTACCGGTCGAGTCGCTGTCCCCGGAGTGGTTGACCGCCAGCAGCAGGCCGGACCGGACGTCCTCGGCCACCAGCGCGCAGTAGACGCCGATCGCCAGCGCCTCCTCGGCCACCCAGCCCTCCCCCAGCGCGGCCACCCGCTGCGCCGAGGGTTCGCCCGCCCGGACCGCGTCGAGGGCGGCGCGCAGGGCCGCCGAGGTCTCCTCGTGGCCCGGCCGCTCCGCCAGCAGGGTGAGCGCCGACTGGACGCCCTCCTCCAGGGTGCCGCCGCGCACCACGGTGTGCACGATCACCGCGAGCGAGCCGGCCGAGAGGTAACCGGTGGGGTGACCATGCGTCAGCACCGAGCATTCAATGGCCAGTTGGAAGACCAGCGCGGGCTCCCAGCCCATCAGCAGGCCGAACGGCGCGGCCCGCATCACCGTGCCGCACCCCTTGGAGTGCGGGTTCTTCGGGGCGTCCAGGGTGCCGAGCCGGGCGGCGTCCGGGCCGGAGAGTCCGGAGAGGCAGGCCGAGCCGGGTGCCCGCTGCGCGTACAGCCACTCCTCGCGGCCCAACCAGCCCAGGTCGGTGCGGCGTTCGTCCGGGCCCCAGTCGCGCTGGGTGTCGGCCCAGCGCAGGTAGGCGAGGTGCACGTCGGTCGGCGGGTGCCAGCCGCCGCTGTCGCGCCGCAGGTGGGCGCGGATCAGGCCGTCGACGGTGAAGAGGGTCATCTGCGTGTCGTCGGTGACCGCACCGCGCCGCCCATAGGCCGGGACGTAGTCCGTCACGCCCAGCGGTCCGTGCGCGGCCCGGATCTTCTCCAGTGAGTCGAACTCGATGCCGGCGCCGAGCGCGTCGCCGATCGCGCCGCCGAGCAGGCAGCCGCGCACCCGGCTGCGGTAGTCCTGCTGCTGGGCACGGGACCACAGGGGCTTCACGGGGGGCGGACCTTTCGCCGGCGGACACGACAGCGCCCGGGAGCCGATCGAGCGCCCCCGCACTGTATTCGAACAGCACGGCGGGGGGACGGGTTCCCTTGAACATGTGCTCTTCAACGGACCGTTCCCGGCACGCCATGAGCCGCACGGCGGCCGGTCACCGCCCCGGTGACCGGCCGCACGAGGGTCAGCTGACCGGCTGACGACGCTCAGACCACCTCGGCCAGTTCGCGCAGCAGCTTGGCCTTGGCCCGGGCGCCGACCATGGACTTCACCGGCTCGCCGCCCTTGAAGACGATCAGCGTCGGCATCGAGAGCACTCCGTAGGCGGTCTGCGTCTCGGGGTTGTGGTCCACGTCCAGCTTGACCACCCGCAGCCGGTGCGCCTCCTCGGCCGCGACCGCGTCCAGCACCGGCGCGATCATCCGGCACGGGGGGCACCAGTCGGCGGTGAACTCCACCAGGACCGGGAGCTCGGATCCCAGCACCTCGGTCGCGAAGGTCGCGTCCGTCACCTCTGTCACACTTCCGGTCAGGTTTCCTGCCGTGTTTCCCACCGTGTTTCCCGCCATGTCAGTCCCCTTGGGTCGGTTCGAGTCCCGGATCGGGTGCCCACTCGCAACGCGGCGCGGTGGCGGCCGCGCGCGACTCCAGCTCCGCACGGGCCAGCTGCGCCGCCACCTGCTCGCGCACCTCGCCCAGCCGGGCCAGGCAGTCGTCCAGCTCGGCGAGCTTGCGCCGGTAGACGTCGAGCGAGGCCGGGCAGGTGTCGCCGGCCGGATGGCCGGCCTGCAGGCACTCCACGAACGGACGGGTGTCCTCCAGCTCGAAGCCGAAGTCCTGCAGCAGGCGGATCTGGCGTACGAGGTGGAGGTCCTCCTCCCCGTACGCCCGATAGCCGTTGCCGGCCCGGCGCGCGGTCAGCAGGCCGCGCGCCTCGTAGTACCGCAGGGTCCGGGTGGTGGTGCCCGCCCGCTGCGCCAGCTCGCCGATCCGCATCGGTCCTGCCTCCTGTCCGTGCGTTTCCCCTGACGGTAAACCTTGCCCCCGACGTCAAGGCCAGCGGGAAACCCGACGGAGAACGCGGTGGCGACGCAGCGGGCACGAAGCGGGGACGCGGTGGCGACGCAGCGGGGACGAAGCGGGGACGCGGTACTAATCCAGCAGCGGGAGCAGCTCCGGGAGGTGGCCGTCCGAGGCGAGGGCGGCGGCGCGGCGTTCGGCGGGGACCTCGCCGTAGGTGGTGGTGCGCTGGCGGACCGGCCGGCCGGCCGCCTCGGCGATGGCCTCCAGGTCGCGGATGGACTTGTAGCTGCCGTAGGCGGAGCCGGCCATCCGGGAGATGGTCTCCTCCATCAGGGTGCCGCCCAGGTCGTTGGCGCCCGAGCGGAGCATCTCGGCGGCGCCGTCGGCGCCCAGCTTCACCCAGCTGGTCTGGATGTTGGGGATGTGGGTGTGCAGCAGCAGGCGGGCCATCGCGATCACCGCGCGGTTGTCGCGGTGGGTGGGACCCGGGCGGGCGATCCCGGCCAGGTAGACGGGTGCGTTGGTGTGGATGAACGGCAGCGTGACGAACTCCGTGAACCCGCCCGTCCGTTGCTGGATCTCGGCGAGCAGCCGCAGGTGGGCCACCCAGTGCGCCGGGGTGTCCACATGGCCGTACATCATGGTGGACGAGGAGCGGATGCCCAGTTCGTGGGCCGTGGAGACCACCTCGACCCAGGTGGCGGCGGGCAGCTTGCCCTTGGTGAGGACCCAGCGGACCTCGTCGTCCAGGATCTCGGCGGCCGTGCCGGGGATGGTGTCCAGGCCCGCCTCCTTGGCCTGCTGAAGCCAGTCGCGGATCGAAAGACCGGTCCGGGTCGCCCCGTTGACCACCTCCATCGGCGAGAAGGCGTGCACGTGCATGCCGGGGACCCGCTCCTTGACCGCCCGCGCGATGTCGAAGTAGGCGGTGCCCGGCAGGTCGGGGTGGATGCCGCCCTGCATGCAGACCTCGGTGGCGCCGACCTCCCAGGCCTGCTCGGCCCGGTCGGCGACCTGGGCGATCGAGAGGGTGTAGGCGTCCGCGTCGGTGCGCCGCTGCGCGAAGGCGCAGAACCGGCAGCCGGTGTAGCAGACGTTGGTGAAGTTGATGTTCCGGGTGACGCAGTAGGTGACGGTGTCGCCGACCGTGTCGCGGCGCACCGCGTCGGCGATCGCGCAGAGCGCGTCCAGCGCCGGGCCCTCGGCCTGGAAGAGGGCCAGGGCCTGATCGTCCGTCAGCCCGGTCGGGTCGTCGGCGGCCACCGCCAGCGCGGCGCGGACGTCGCCGTCGATCCGGGCGGGGGCCATCGCGCCCACCTGCTCGCGCAGCGCCTCCCAGTCGCCGTAGACCTCCTCGAAGTCGGCCCGGCGGTCACCGGTACGGCCCTCGGTGTCGATGGTGCGGTGCAGGTCGGTGCGGCCGGTCGAGACGGGCAGCTCCTCGGGCTCCTGCCAGGGCCGGCCGGTGAGTTCGGCCTCCGGGCGGGCCAGGCCGGTCACCGGGTCCGCCAGCGCGTTGACGTGCGGCAGGATCCGCGGGTCCAGCCACGGCTCGCCGCGCAGCAGGTACTCCGGATAGACCGTCAGCCGCTCGCGCAGCTCGAAGCCGGCCGCGGCCGTGCGGGCCGCCAGCGCCTCGATCTGCGGCCACGGGCGCTCGGGGTTGACGTGATCGGGCGTCAGCGGGGAGACGCCGCCCCAGTCGTCGATGCCCGCGCCGATGATCAGCGCGTACTCCTCGTCCACCAGGTTCGGCGGCGCCTGGATCCGCGCCGAGGGGCCGAGCACCACCCGGGCCACCGCGATGGCCGCGGCCAGCTCCTCCAGTTCCGCGTCCGGCATCGCCCGCATCGCGGTGTCCGGCTTGGCGCGGAAGTTCTGGATGATCACTTCCTGGATGCCGTGGTACTGCCGGGCCACCTTGCGGATCGCGAAGAGCGAGTCGGCCCGCTCCCGGTAGTCCTCGCCGATGCCGATCAGGATGCCGGTGGTGAACGGGACGGCGCTGCGCCCGGCGTCCTCCAGCACCCGCAGCCGGACGGCCGGCTCCTTGTCCGGCGAACCGTGGTGCGGGCCGCCGGGCTCGGACCAGAGCCGGGTGGCGGTGGTCTCCAGCATCATCCCCATCGAGGGGGCCACCGGCTTCAACCGCTGGAAGTCGGTCCAGCTCAGCACCCCGGGGTTGAGGTGCGGCAGCAGGCCGGTCTCCTCCAGCACCCGGATCGACATCGCCCGCACATAGGCGAGGGTGTCGTCGTAGCCGTGCGCGTCCAGCCACTCGCGGGCCTCGGGCCAGCGCTCCTCGGGGCGGTCGCCGAGCGTGAAGAGGGCCTCCTTGCAGCCCAGCGCCGCACCCTGACGGGCGATCTCCAGCACCTCGTCCGGCGAGAGGTAGAGGCCGTGGCCCTCCTTGCGGAGCTTGCCGGGGACGGTGACGAAGGTGCAGTAGTGACAGCGGTCGCGGCAGAGCCGGGTGAGCGGGATGAACACCTTCCGGGAGTAGGTGATAACCCCGGGCCGGCCGGCCTCGGCCAGCCCCGCGTCGCGCACCCGGGCCGCGCTCGCGCACAGGTCCCGCAGGTCGTCACCACGGGCCTGGAGCAGCACCGCGGCCTCGGTGACGTCCAGCGCGACCCCGTCCCGGGCCCGTCGCAGAGCGCGGCGCATCGCATTGGCGGTTGGAGCTGACGGCACCGTCACATGGTCCATGTCGCGACCCTACGCCAGCAGGAGGACGCCGTTCGGGGGGAAACCCTGAGATGGGATCAGGGTCACCTGCTTCCGCAGATGTATGCCGCGTTGCTTCCCAAGGCCGATGCGCTCAACGGCGATCCGGCCTCTAATGGATGACATGAACCGGATTCCGACGGAGGGGCAGGAAGCCATGACCGAGTACGCGGAGTTTGAGGGTGAGCAGCCCGGCGAGGTGTATCGCTCGCGGCGGCGCACCGCGATGCGGGTGGCCGTACCGATCGCCGTGGCGGTGGTCGCGGCCACCGGTATCGGGCTGGTCCCGGCGCTGGCCAGCGACAGCGCGCCGACGCTGCCTCAGCTGACGGCCGAGCAGCTGGTCGGCAAGGCCCTCGCGTCCGACACCCAGCAGCTCAGCGGCACGGTCAAGATCTCCACCGACCTCGGCATCCCCGCCCAGCTGGTGGGCGCGCTGGGCGGCGGCGGCGCGGCCGCGGCGGTGACCGGGACGGCCGGCGCGGCGGGCGGCAGCGGGCAGGCCAAGGCCGGCAACGACGCCCAGTCGGCCACCCCGCAGGCGAAGTTGACCGCTCTGCTGGCCGGCGACCACACCCTGCGGATCTCCGCGGACGGTCCGGACAAGCAGCGCCTGGCACTGGTCGAGCCGCTGGCCGAGTACGACCTGATCCGCAACGGCGACCAGCTCTGGGCCTGGGACAGCTCCAGCGACCAGGCCGTGCACCTGACCGCTCCCGCGGCCGACGGCTCGAAGCACGAGGCGCCGCTGACCGGTCTGCCGACCACCCCGCAGGAGGCCGCCCGGCAGTTCCTGACGCAGAGCGCCGCCAGCACCGCCGTGACGGTCGACGGCACCGCCACGGTGGCCGGGCGCAGCGCCTACGAGTTGAGCCTCAAGCCCACCCAGGCCGGCTCGACAATCCGTGAGGTGCGGATCGCGGTGGACGCGGCGAACGGCGTGCCGCTGGCCGTGGTGGCGACCACGCAGAGCGGCAGCACCGCGCTGGACGTGCACTTCACCGACGTCTCGTTCGCGAAGCCCGCCGCCAAGACCTTCGACTTCACCCCGCCCAAGGGCGCCAAGGTGACGGACCAGTCGGCCAAGGCGCACCAGCCGAAGGCCGAGCAGCCGGGCGCCACGCCGGGCACCAGGCCGGCCGACCGCACCGGTCCGAACGTGATCGGGACGGACTGGACGACCGTCCTGTCGCTGCACCTGCCGGCCGCCGAGCCCGCGCAGGCGCTGCCGAACACCGCGCAGGGCAGGAAGGGCCACTCGGGCTTCTCCGACCCCACCGCGCTGATCAAGTCGTTCGGCAAGCCGGTCAACGGCGGCACCCTGATCAGCACCAAGGTGCTGAACGTGCTGATCACCGACGACGGCCGGGTCTTCGCCGGCGCCGTGACCGCGCAGGTGCTGCAGAGTGCGGCAGGAGTGAAGTAAGTGACCCAGTCTCCACTGCTGGAGACCGCCCAAGGGGGTCGGGCCGCCGAGGCGAGCCCGGCCCCCTCGGGCGCGTCTGCGGTGATCCGCACCCAGGGCCTGACCAAGCGCTTCCCGGGCGGCCAACTGGCCGTCGACGGGCTGGACCTGACCGTCCCGCGCGGCAGCGTCTTCGGCTTCCTCGGCCCGAACGGCTCCGGCAAGACCACCACCATCCGGATGCTGATGGGCCTGATCGCGCCCACCTCCGGGGTGGCCACCGTGCTCGGCTCCTCGATGCCGCAGTCGGTGGGCACCGTGCTCCCCCGGGTCGGCGCGCTGATCGAGGGCCCGGCGCTGTACGGGTTCCTCTCCGGCCGGGACAACCTGGTCCGCTACGACAGCGCGGACCCGACCGCCGACCCGCGCACCCGGGCCGCCCGGGTGGCCGAGGCGCTGGACCGGGTCGGCCTGACGGCCGCCGCCGGCAAGAAGGCCCGGGCGTACTCGCTCGGAATGAAGCAGCGCCTGGGCCTGGCCGCGGCGCTGCTCCAGCCCCGCGAGCTGCTGGTGCTGGACGAGCCCACCAACGGGCTGGACCCGCAGGGCATGCGGGAGATCCGGGCGCTGGTGCGCGAGGTCGCGGCCGAGGGCACCACGGTCTTCCTCTCCTCGCACCTGCTGGACGAGATCGAGCAGGTCTGCACGCACGCGGCCGTGATGTCCAAGGGCCGGCTGGTGGTGCAGGGCACCGTCGCCGAGCTGGCCGCCCGGG